>Ga0209691_1000049_pt1 | contig 88702 bp, 71 predicted proteins | sample YNPMSBMetaG_FD_187120 | JGI IMG/M metagenome (GOLD analysis project Ga0209691, IMG submission 187120) | Anoxygenic and chlorotrophic microbial mat microbial communities from Yellowstone National Park, USA - YNP MS-B MetaG (SPAdes) (version 2) ... | reverse complement strand
TTAATTAACTTGCCGCATTAAAAATAAGCAGCCTTGATAAATGATCAATATCTAAATTTTTTTAAATATTCTCTACTATCTCAAATTTAATCTATATTTTAATCGATTAAAACGCATCTTCAGAAATTTAAAGAACTATATCAGGCTCATTTGCAAAAATATAATCATAATTTTCTCTTTTTCTTATCTCATAATATTTATCGCCGTCGACTAAAATTTCAGCCGCTCTTTTGCGCATATTATAATTAGAAGACATCGCCATTCCATATGCGCCAGAGGACATAATGGCCAATAAATCGCCTCTCAACGATTTCGATATAGTTCTATTTTTAGCGAGAAAATCGCCGCTTTCGCACACAGGTCCTACAATATCGGCGACAATATCTTCTCTTGTTTTATCTATAACTACAGGTTGAATATGATGATAAGATCCATATAAAGTCGGCCTCATCAATTCAGTCATCGCTGCGTCGACTATTATAAAGTTCTTACTTTTATTTTTTTTAGTATAAAGAACTCTCGAAACTAAAATTCCAGCGTTAGCCATAAAATATCTTCCGGGCTCAAAAAATATGTGAGCGTCTATCTTTGCTATTATAGGTTTCAACATATCAGCAAGTTCTTTTATATTAAAAGGTTTTTCATTAAAATATCTGACTCCCATACCGCCGCCAATATCAAAATGTTTAAGCGGAGCTCCCGCTCTTTTCGCTTCAATATAAAATTCCGCAAGCTTTTCCGTTGCTTCGACAAAAGGATCTACTTTAGTAATTTGAGAGCCGATATGCATGTCGACGCCGACAAGCGAAACATTTTCAAATTTCAAAGTCTCTTTGCATACATCAAAAGCTTCATCTATCGAAAAACCGAATTTATTCTCGCTTAATCCAGTAGTAATATAGGGATGCGTTTTCGGATCGACGTTAGGATTTATTCTATATGCTATTTCAGCTTTTTTATTTAATTTCTTCGCGATTTCGTTTATAACTATTGCTTCCTCGAAAGATTCCACTTTAAGCAATTTTATTCCTGTTTTAATCGCGAGCTCAATTTCTTCGTCTGTTTTGCCTACTCCGCTCATTATCAAATCTTCGGGGCTTGCTCCCGCTTTTAACGCTTTTAGAATTTCTCCCGCCGAATTAACATCTATGCCCGCTCCAAGATTTAAAAACAATTTAATTATCGATAAATTATTGTTCGATTTGCAAGCGAAAAATATTTTTCTATTTGCATAATCAAACGCATCGAAAAATTCTTTATATCTTTTTTTAATCTCGTTTGCCGAATAAATAAATAGCGGAGTCGAAAATTTTTCCGCAAGTTCTTCGACGCTAATGCTTTCGCAATATAATTTTTCATTATGATAATTAATAAAATTAGTTTCAAAATATTCCATAATATTTAGCCTCTATTTTCTAATTTTTTTTCTTGCAATATATTTTATCTTTCAAGAAGAAACCAACCATTTTCATTAGAGAACAAATTGATTATCAGATTATTGACTATTTGAATTCATTTTACGCTTCGAATTTTTTGACTCTTGCAGCTGCGTTTTCTCTTATAAATCTTAAGTTACAAAACTTCAATAATCTTTGCTCTTTTTAATACAATCTCAGTTATAAATCGAAAAAAAATATCGGCAAAATTCTCAATCGCATATGACTTCGAAATATTTCAATAAATAATATAGTTAAAACAACCGGCAGATTATTAATCATAACATTCGCCAAAATATGCAATTATTAATTTAGAGTATTTATCTTTGAACTATTCGACGACAACATCGCTTTCAATTTCTTGTTGCTTTTGGCTTTGTCGCCTGATCGATCAAATAAAATATTGACTTATAACTTAAATCTGTTTTTAATGTCAGCCCTATCTCGCAAGTTCTGCTTGTCGAATAGCCCGCTATAGCGCCTGAAATAGCTTCTTTAGTCAAATGCTTAAGCGCCGATTGATTCAACTCGGGATAAGTAAAACCTCGATCGCCGGCCCATCCGCAACAACCGACATTTTCTGGAACGCAAACTTTTTCAACGCAAAACGAAGCAAGTTTTTTAAAGTCTTCGTTTAATCCCATTTTCGTGGAGCTGCAGACATTATGCAAAGCGATTGTTATCGGCAATTTTTGAAATTCAAGTCTATCGACTAAAAACTCGAGCGAAAATTTAATCGGATCATATAGCCGCAATTTTTTTTTTAAAGTTTCTTTCATTCGATAAAGACACGGACTCATATCGCATAAAATTGGATACTCGCCGTTGTTCGAAGCTTTAAGCAAAGCTTCTTCCAATTCTTTAGCTTTATAATCTCCAATTTCGACGAAACCCTTGCTGTTAAAAGCCATACCACAACACAACTTTTCTTTATCTTCTGGAAAAACGACATTAATCTTCGCTTTTTGAAGAATATTCAAAACCTTTTCAACCAAAGCCTCGTTTTCAGAATAATCAATAGAAACTCCCATAGCTCTATTAATGCAACTCGGAAAATAAACGACAGTCAAATCGCTTTCCAATTTAAGCGGATTTTTTATCTTAGGAGCTCCTTTAGGCAAATATTTATTGTACGATGGAATTTTCTTTAAGCTAACCATTCTTAAAATTTTTGCTATTGTTTCAACAGTTTTATCTCCAACAAGTTTTCTCGAATAATAAACAACATTTAACCCCATTCTCATAACATTTATTGTCAAAGACATATTTTTGCCTATAATATTTGCAAGGCTTTTTGCAAACTTTGAGTTTTCATAAAATCTTAACTCTTTTATTAACTTTCCCGTATCTATTTCAACTGGACAACTTAATGAACATAATCCGTCAGTCGCGCATGTTTGATTGCCATAATAATTATAAGATTTTTTTAATTTATTATAATACGACGATTGAATTCCATTCTGTTCTAAGCGTTTTATTTCGCGATAAACTGTTATTCTTTGTCTCGGCGTTAAAGTTAAATCTTTTGACGGACAATTAACTTCGCAAAAACCGCATTCTATGCATTTATCTATAATCAAATTAGCTTTTGGCAAAGGTTTTAAGTTTTTAAGATGAATTTTTTTATCTTCATTAATAACCACGCCGGGATTTAAGATATTGTTAGGATCGAATAATTCTTTAATTTTTTTCATTAATTGATAAGCTTCGCTTCCCCATTCAAGCTCCACAAAAGGAGCCATATTTCTGCCCGAACCATGTTCTCCTTTAAGCGAACCTTCATATTTTATTGCCGTCAGTTCCGAAACTTCTTGCATAAACCTATCATACTTTTCAACTTCTTCTGGACAATTAAAATCTTGATTAAAAACAAAATGCAAATTGCCTTCAAAAGAATGCCCAAAAATAATCGCATCGTCGTATTTGTATTTTTTAAATAAATTTTGCAATTCAATAGTCGCGTCGGCTAATTTGTCTATTGGATACGCAACATCTTCTATAATGCAGGTTGTTCCCGTTTTTCTCATCGCGCCAACCGAAGGAAATAATCCCTTTCGAATTTTCCATAACTTAGCGTACTCCTCAGGGATGCGAGTAAATTCAATTTCTCTTTCTTTTGGGAGATGACTTAGAGCCTTTATTATCGAATTTATATTATTAGATAAAATCTCGTCGTTTTCAGCTCTTGTTTCAACTAAAAGAGCCGCAGCCGAATCATTTAAAGACTTTATATAAGAGGGAATCCCTTCTTTATTTTCGACGCTTCTAAGAGCCGCTCTATCCATTAATTCGGCAGCCGATACGTTTTCTTTTTTTAAAATTGGAATGGCTTCGCAAGCGGTTCGCGCATCGGGAAAAAGCATCAATGCGCTCGCTTTGTAAGGCAAATCGGGAACCGTATAATAAGTAATTTCCGATATAAAACCAAGACATCCTTCGCTGCCTATCATTAAATGTTGAATTATTTCTATCTCGTCTTCAAAATCAATCAGAGCGTTTAAACTAAATCCAGTTGTATTTTTCAATTTATATTTTTTTTCGATTAATTTTCTTAGTCGTTCGTTCGATTTCGTTTCTTTAGATAGCTTTTTAATTTCATCGATAAAAATTTTATGAGTTTCTTTGAACTGTTTTACGCTTTCGCTGTCGGCTGTATCAAGCAAAGTTCCGTCGCTAAAAATTATTCTCATCGACGCTAACGTATTATAGCTATTTTGCGCGACGCCGCAACACATACCGCTTGCATTATTGGCGGCTATTCCTCCAATCATAGCCGCGTCAATGGAAGCGGGATCGGGTCCGATCTTTAAATTATATTTCGCTAAAGCTCTATTTGCATGCGAACCAATTACTCCAGGTTGAAGCGTTATTTTCTTTTTGTCTTCGCTAATTTTTATCTTTTTCCATCCGCGATTAATCATAATTAAAACTGAATCTGTTACGCTTTGACCTGACAAGCTTGTTCCAGCCGCTCTGAAAGTTACGGAAACTTGATTTTTATTAGCAATAGCTAAAATTTTTTGAATTTCGATTTCGTTTTCAACTTGTACCGCAAGTTTTGGAACCATACGATAGAAACTCGCGTCAGCGCCATAGGCAAATAAAGTCAATTCATCGTCGAATATTCTTTCCTTAGGAATAAAAAGCGAAATTTGTTTTTTCAGATTTAAAATATTTCTGTCTTCCATTATAAGCCTATAATTAAAACTTATGACTTTTTTTAAATTAACATTTTTTTATGAATTATATAAATTTATTCTTAAAAATGAAAAATTAAACGTTTTATTTATTAAAAAAAGCTGTTAATTCAATAACTATTCAAATGAAAAAAAGAACGATAAATCAAAAAGCTGTTAATTTGCTATAGGAGGATATGGGAAATTAAGGATAAATAAATTATCTTCAACTTTTAATAAATTGTAAGTTTAATCAAATATTTAATATATTTAAATATACATTTTTGAATTTTTAATTATTAGTTTTATCGGCTAATTGCATAAGCTACTATAATTTAGATATGGAAAATTTTTTTCAATGAAAAATTGAATTATTAATATTATATTTTTATGTAAAAAAATGAGCATTGACATTATAACCGCGATAATTAACAAAAAAATAGATAAAAGAGGAAAACTTGGATCAGGCAATTGCCGCGGCGGGATGCCGCGGAGGAAAGTCCGAACTCCGCAGAACAGAGCGCCGGATAACATCCGGGGGTAGCGATGCGTAAGCTCGCTGCTACGGATAGCGCCACAGAAAATATACCGTCTTGGAATTTTTCCAAGATAAGGGTGAAAAGGCAGGGTAAGAGCCTACCGCATTGGCAGCAATGCCAATGGTCCCGAAAGGGATTAAGGCGTTCTTCATATTTTATTGGAGAAACAAATGAAAAACAAAGTTTTAGTTTTCCGTAAACTAAAAAGTTTTTTTTTGAACGCCTTAACATGGCAAGCCCCGCTCGGAGCAAGATCAAGCAGGAAGCGTCGCTTTTTAGCGAGAAAGCTGTTCGCTTTCAATGCTTCCGGGTAGATCGCTTGAGCTTCAAAGCAATTTGAAGCCTAGATAAATAATTGCCGTTTCGGTCTGCGAACCGAAATTACAGAATTCGGCTTATCGATGCGGTTTTCCTCTGTTTATCGCGGAAAAAAATTATGCAAAAAAAATGGGTTTTAAAACAAAATGTCGACGAACTGAAAGTAAAAGCATTAGCCGACTCCTTAAATATTTCCATGCCTTTAGCGCGATTGCTTGTCATTCGCGGAATAACAACTTTTTTTGAGGCAAAGAAATTTTTTAGACCTTCGTTAGAGAATCTTTACGATCCTTTTTTATTTCCTGAGATGAATAAAGCTGCGATGAGAATTATTAAAGCTATTGCCGATCAAGAAAAAATATTTATATATGGAGACTACGATGTCGATGGAGCATGCGCCGCTTCTCTAATGTATTTGTTTCTAAAAGAATTAGACGCCGACGTCGAATTCTATATTCCAAACCGCTTAACCGACGGATATGGACTTGCTAAAAACGCTTTAGATTTAATCAAAAGCAAAGGCGCTTCGCTTATCATAACTGTCGACTGCGGTATTACTGGATTGGAAGAAGCCGAATATGCCAAAGAATTAAATATTGATTTAATTATAAGCGACCATCATCAACCGTCAAGCAAATTGCCTGAAGCCTACGCTATTATTGATCCTTTATTGCCTAATTGCGATTATCCTTTTAAATATTTATCTGGAGCCGGAGTAGCTTTCAAAATCGCTCAAGCTATAGCAAAAAAAATTGGCAAAAACAATATGCCTTTTAAGTACTTAGATTTAGTCGCTATTGCAAACGCGGCTGATATCGTAAATTTGACTGACGAAAATCGAACGCTTACTCAAAAAGGAATCGAACTCATAAGAACAAATCCGCGTCCTGGTATTCAAGCTCTAATTGATATAAGCGGTCTTGATATTTCAAATTTAACAAGCGCTCAAATAGTTTTCTCAATCGCTCCTAGAATTAATGCTGTCGGTAGATTAGGGGAAGCCACGCCTGCTATCGAACTTTTTATTACAAATGATAAAGAAGAAGCCAAAAAATACGCTCAAATATTGGAAAATGAAAACGCTAATAGAAGAAAAATAGACGAGGCGACTTTTTCGCAAGCAGTTTCTCTCTTAGAAAAATCGTTCGATTTAGAACGACAGAAAGTTATTATATTGCATAATGACGATTGGCACGCCGGAGTAATAGGCATTGTCGCTTCGCGGTTAGTCGAAAAATATTATCGCCCCGCAATAATGTTGACTACTATAGATGGAGTCGCTAAAGGAAGCGCCAGAAGCATTAATGGTTTTAATATTTATCAAGCGTTGAAAGATTGCGAAGATTTGCTTTTGCAATTTGGCGGACACGAGGCGGCCGCTGGAGTTTCAATCGAAATAGGAAAAATTGACGAATTAAGGAATAGATTAAACGCTATAGCAGATCAATATTTCAACAAGAAAAAACTTCAACCAGAACTTGAAATTGAATCCCAATTGTCTTTTAATGAAATTACTCCTAAATTCATACGAGTCTTAGATCAATTCTCTCCTTATGGTCCTGGCAATATGAAGCCAGTTTTCTTAACAGAAAATGTTATTGTCGCCTCTCAACCTAAAATTGTCGGATCAAATCACCTACTTTTGACTTTAAAACAACCAAAATCAGCTAAAGTTTTTGACGCCATTGGATATAACTTAGGTCATTTTATAGAAGATATTTCAAAAGATACGGCTTTAGATATAGTTTATTCTATTGAAACGATAACAAAAGATGGCAAAAATTTTCCACAATTTAAATTAAAAGATTTAAGATTTAGCCTTATATATTCTGAAAAATGATTTAATTTATATAATCAAAATAGGAGATTTCTTTATGTCTGGTCATTCTAAATGGCATACGATCAAAAGAAAGAAAGCGGCAATCGACGCTAAAAGAGGCAAATTATTTACAAAATTAATTAAAGAAATTACTATAGCCGCTCGAATGGGCGGAGGCGATCCTGATGGAAACCCTCGCTTAAGATTGGCAATTGACAACGCAAAATCAGCAAATATGCCCGCCGATAATATTGAAAGAGCTATAAAAAAAGCCACTGGAGAACTTGAAGGGACAACTTTTTACGAAATTACTTATGAAGGTTATGGCCCGGCTGGCATCGCTTTTATTGTGGAAGTCGCTACTGATAATAAGAATAGAACAGTTGCTGAAATACGACATATCTTTAGCAAAAACGGCGGAAGCTTAGGCGAAACTGGATCTGTTGCTTGGATGTTTGAAAAAAAAGGGGTTATAACTTTTCCCAAACAAAATAAATCTGAAGACGAAATAATGGAAATTATTTTGGAAGCTGGCGCCGATGATTTGCAAAGTGAAGAAGATTTTTATATCGTTAAAACTCCCGTAGAATCTTTTGAGCAAACAAGAAGAGCTTTATTGGGGAAAAATATTCAAATCGAAAACGCATCTTTGCAATGGGTAGCTAAAAATTTTGTCAGTATTTCAGGCGAAGACGCTCAAAAAGTTATTAAACTTATCGAAGCTTTAGAAGATAACGACGACGTTCAAAACGTATATACTAATGCCGACTTTGTAGATTAAGGCTCTTATGATAGTTTTAGGAATCGATCCGGGAAGCTATAAAACCGGTTATGGAATTTTAGAATCTAACGGCTCAAAAATCGTTTTGTTGTCGTCTGGAGTTATTGACCTAAATAAAAAAAACGACTTGTCATTTAGATTAAGTTCATTATTTGATGAAACATTAAGTCTTATTAATCGTTTTAATCCGAATTACCTTTCTATTGAAAAAGCTTTTTATTACAAAAACGTTCAGTCAACGCTAAGAATAGGAGAAGCTCGAGCGGCTTCTCTTATCGCGGCGTCTAAATCTAATTTAGAAATTTACGAATTCTCTCCTCGCGAAATAAAAAAATCTGTCTCCGGCAACGGCTCCGCTTCTAAAGAGCAAATTCGTTATATTATAAAAAAGTTTTTTAATTTAAAATTTTCTCCTAAATTGGACGAAAGCGATGCTATAGCTGTAGCATTATGTTTTTGCTTAAAAAATCACAAACAACCTTTGATTAATTCTAGCCCTAAAAGAAAAAATAAGTCAGAATGGAAAACTTTTATTCTTAAAAATCCTAATAGAGTAATTCTATGATCTCAAGATTAAAAGGAATTTTGATTAAAAAAAATCCAACTTATGCAATTCTCGACGTTAATGGCGTCGGTTATTCCGCTTTTATTTCTTTACGTTCTTTTGAAAAACTGCCTAATGAAGGCAAGGAAGTAGCTTTATTTATTTCTTTAAGATTAAAAGAAGATACTATAGAACTTTACGGTTTTGCCGCAGAAGAAGAAAAAGAAATGTTTGATACTTTAATAACTGTAAGCGGAATTGGTCCAAAGCTTGCCTTAAATATTTTATCTGGAATTTCTTACGACGAGCTTTCTGAAGCCATTAGATCTAATAACATTGGACGCTTGATAGCTATCCCGGGCATTGGAAAAAAAACGGCTGAAAGAATTCTAATCGATTTGAGAGATAAAATTGATAAAATCTTTTCTAAAGATACCACTCGTTCAGGCGACTTCAAGCGAAATGACGCAATACAAGCTTTAACAACTTTAGGTTATAATTTGAAAGCTTCTGAAAAAATAATTGACGATATTATTAGGCAAAATAAAGATATATCGCTTGAAGAAATTATTAAATTAGCATTAAAATATTTAAACAAGTGATATAATTTTTTTTACTTTTCAAGGCAAAAGAAAGATTGTTTAGTTGCTCGATTAATTGATAATCTTTAAAAAGATTTCTTTTTGTAATTTATTATAAATAATTTTTCTTTATATAAATTCAAATCGTAAAAAATATCAAATGGCGATCGATAAATCACGCAAATACGTATCCAAGTTTCAGCTTCTGTTGCGTTGTCAAATTCATGTTTTTAAAACTTAACGCAATTTCAAGCTTTAAAATTTCTGTTAGCTTTTATCCTTCAGAGTAATTGAAATGGCCGTTAAACTCTTTTTGTAAACAAATAATTTTTGGAATATTAAATCAATATTATGCGATATAACTTTAATTTTTTTATCAATATGAAAATAATATTTGAATCAAACTTAGATTATCAATTACAGGCAATTAAATCTATTGTCGATATTTTTGAAGGTCAACCGCGAGATGATGCATTTCTAGATATTACTAGAAATTTTTATACAAGCGGCGAGCTCTTTAATATTCCAATTAAAGCTATTGCCAACAAGTTAATTATCTCAGACGAGCAAATTTTTAACAATCTACAAAATATTCAAAATCAAAATGGATTGAATATTTCAGACAAGCTTGAAGGAAAGCATTTTACTGTTGAAATGGGAACCGGGACAGGCAAAACTTACGTATATCTTCGAACTATTTATGAACTCAACAAAAAATATGGTTTTAAAAAGTTTGTCAGACTTGTTCCATCTATCGCAATTCGCAAAGGGACGCTAAAAAATTTAGAAATAACATTTGAACACTTTCAAAATCTTGATGAAAAATTCCCGTCAATTATTATGTATATGATAACAGTAAAGTTTCAGTTTTACGGTCATTTGCAACTAATAATAATATTGATATTCTTGTAATCAATATAGATTCTTTTGCAAAAGATGAAAATATCATCAATAGACCAAATGATAAATTAAGCGGACTAGAACCAATTAAATTTATACAAATTACTAATCCTATTGTAATTATAGACGAGCCGCAAAATATGGAAACAGAAAAGCGGAAAAAAGCAATTGAATCTCTCAATCCTTTATTTACATTGCGTTATTCCGCAACTCATCGAAATTTTTATAATCTTGCGCATAGTTTAAATCCCGTTAAAGCTTATGATCTTGGGCTCGTTAAACAAATTGAAGTAGATGCAGTAGTTGAAGAATATGCTTATAACGACGCTTTCATTCAGGTTGAGAGTATAACTTCGCAAAAGACAAAAGTTACAGCCAAACTCGCCATTCATATTGATGATAAAAATAGTATTAAAAAGAAGTCAATTACTGTAAAAGTTGGCGATGATCTATTCAAGCTTTCAAACAAGCGTGAAGTTTATAGAGGATTTGTTGTAGAAGAAATTGACCTCGCTAACCAATCGATTGCCTTTACAAATGGAACAGTTTTATACCTTAACACATCACAAGGCGGATTAAATGACGAAGTTATGAAATTTCAGATTGAAAGAACTATTGAAGAACATCTTAAAAAGGAATTAAAGCTTAATAAGCATGGGATCAAGGTTCTTTCGCTTTTTTTTATTGACCGAGTTGCTAATTATAGATTTTACGATGAACAAGGCAAATCTCAAAAAGGTAAAATTGCAAAGTGGTTCGAGGAATTATATCAAAAATATATGGAAAAGCCGCAGTTCAATAAACTTAAAGAAAGATATCATCCCAATGGAATAAATATCGAACAAATCCACAATGGCTATTTTTCGCAAGACAAGAAAGGCAGACTTAAAGATATAAAAAGGCGAATCAGAAGACGATTTAAACGCTTATGATTTGATAATGAAAGATAAAGAAAAACTTTTAAGCTTAGATAATCCTTTACGATTTATTTTTTCACATACTGCTTTGCGCGAAGGTGGGGATAATCCCAATTTTTTTAAATATTTACATTAAATGAAACAAAATCAGAAATTAAAAAACGACAGGAAATAGGACGTGGACTACGATTGGCTGTAAATCAAGAAGGAGTGAGAATATACGATAAAAATATCAATAAATTAACAGTTATTGCAAATGAATCTTATGAAACATTTGCTAAAAAAACTTCAAAAGGAAATTGAAGAAGAATGCGGCGTTAAATTCGAAGGAAAAATTAAAAACAAACGAGAACGAATTCAAATTAAATACCGAAAAGGTTTTGAAGCAGATCAAAAGTTTTTAGAAATATGGGAAAAAATCAAGTACAAAACTCGTTATAAAGTAAGTTACAATACGGATGAGTTGATTCAAAAAATGACTCAAAAGTAATAAAAGAATTGCCAGAAATAAAACATCCAACCATTCGCTCTACAAAAGTTGCTATAAATATTGACAACGAAGGAATTGACACAAACTATGTTAGCGATAAGGTTGTATATTACAATAATATAAGTTGGTATATCCCCGATGTTATCGCCTATATTTAGCAAAAAACTGAGTGAACGAGAAATACTGTCGCAAAAATATTGCAGAAAAGCGGCAGATTGACCGATATAGTAAAAAATCCGCGACTTTTTCTTGATTTAGCAACTAATACCATAAAAAGAGTAATGAGCGAATTTCTTGTTGATGGCATTAAATACGAAAAAATCGGCAACGATATTTATGAAATGCGACTTTTCGAAATAGAAGAATTAGAAACTTATTTAGATGAACTTAAATTTAAAGTTAAATACAAGGAAAAAACAATTTACGATGAATACATTCCGCTTGATTCAAGCGTGGAAAGTCAATTCGCAAAAGATTGCGAAACAAACGAACAAGTGGAGTTTTACTTTAAACTGCCTAATTGGTTTAAAATACCAACTCAATTAGCAATTACAATCCCGATTGGGCTGTGGTCTTAAAGAACGAAAAGAAAATTTACTTTGTAGCAGAAACCAAAGATACTAGCGGCGACACTGTAGATGTTAATAAGCTGCATCCGGACGAAAAAAACAAAATCAAATGCGGCAAAAAACATTATGAAATTTTTGATAATGTAAAATATAGAGTAGTAAAGAAATTGGCGGAATTAGTTGAGTAAGAAAACAAAACCACAGAGAACTCAGAGTTACACGGAGAAAAAAACTCTGCGTCCCTCCGTGACCTCTGTGGTGAAAAATAAATTAAAACCACAGAGAACTCAGAGTTACACGGAAAGAAAAACTCTGCGCCCCTCTGTGGCAAAAAAATATAAAAAATGGAGTCTATTATGGAAGGACATAGTTTAGACATCATCAAACAAAAACTTGAACAACTTAAACAAATCATTCCCGAAACCTTTACCGAAAGCAAAATTGACTGGGAAAAATTTCGCGTTCTTTTTAGCGAAGACATTGAATTTAGAAATGAGCGATACCACCTTAACTGGGCAGGAAAAAAAGACGCATATCGATTATTGCAAAAACCAACATATGCTACACTAAAACCCGTAAGAGAAGAAAGCGTAGATTTCGACACAACCGAAAATTTTTTTATAGAAGGCGACAATCTAAAAGTTTTAAAAGTCTTACTAAAATCCTACTTTGCAAAAATCAAAATGATTTATATTGATCCACCATACAACACTGGCAACTACTTTATCTACAAGGACGACTTTAGCGAAACCTTGCAGGAATACCGCGAAAAAGTAGGCGATATTGACGAAAACGGCAATGCCACAAAAGCAGGACTTTTCAAAAATATCAAAAGATAATGACCGCTATCACAGCAACTGGCTCAATATGAAGCTACCGCGACTTTTTTAGCTCGATCATTACTTCGAGACGATGGCGTTATCTATGTCTCTATTGATGATAACGAAGTCCATAACCAGCGACTTTTGATGGATGAGATTTTTGGGGAAGAGAATTTTGTATCGGCATTTGCCTGGAGGAGAACAGATAATCAATCTAACATTGGAAATGTAGCCAATGTAAAAGAATATATTTTGTGTTATTGTAAACACATTCAATCTAGAATGTTTAGAAAAATGAAATTATCCGAAAGAGCATTAAAAGAGTATAGGTATCAAGATGATAAGGGTAAATATAGAAAAAATATTTTATTACATAAAACACGCGCTAGAGATTATTTTGAAGTTAAAACACCGTCAGGAAAAGTACTTAAAGAACCTTAGATGGTCACAAAAGAGGACTTTGATCAAATGATTAAAGATAATAAAATTTATTGGGCATCTGGAAAAGAAGAACAACCATATGGGAAGATATATTCAAATGATATTACAGGGCAGATAACAAGTGATTTTTTAGGTATTGAATTTTGAACAAATCAGGAAGGCAGCCTTGAAGTAGTATCTTTATTTGGGAAAAGATATTTTGATTATCCAAAACCTGTGTCTTTAATAAAGCATTTTATTAATTTTAGTTCTGCAAACTCCGACCTCATCCTTGACTTCTTTGCTGGTTCTGGCGCCACAGCCCATGCGATAATGGAACTAAACAAAGAAGATGGCGGCAATCGAAAGTTTATTTTGGTACAACTACTCGAACCTTGCAACCCTGAAAGCGAAGCCTACAAAGCTAGTATTAAATCCATTGCTGATATTTGCAAAGAGAGAATTGGCAGAGCAGCCAAAAAAATTAAACAAGAAATTGAAGAAGATAAAAAGAAAAAACAAAACGAATTGCCATTTGAAGAGCAACAAGAGAAAAGATTGGATTTAGGATTTAAAGTTTTTAAACTCTCAGAAAGCAATTTTAAACAATGGATTCCAATAAAAACCCATAATCCAGAAAAAATAAAACAACTTATACTTGAATATGTGGATAATGTAAAACCAGATGCAACAATTGAAAATATGCTCTATGAGCTTATTCTTAAAAATGGCAAAACTCTTACAGAAAAAATAGAAAAGAGAGATAGCTATTATGTCGTCGGAAAAAATGAGATAGTCTTCATTCTTGAAAAGATAGAAGAATCGATGATTGACGATATCCTTAAACTTAAACCTCAAAAGGTAATTGCTCTTGATAAACTATTCAACGGCAACGATCAATTGAAAACAAACATATATTTACAATTCAAAGATGCCGGCATTGAATTTAAAAGCGCCTGATAAATGATATATTTTCTACAGTTATATCTAAAATCCTTGAAATTAAATCCGATATTGATTTATCTGACGACAACCTTCAAACTAAAACCATACAAAGACTTCATTTATGTTCTAAGAATAAAAATAGTATTTAAATTAAATACAAATATCACATAATAAAAACATTTTGATCAATTTGCTCAGAGTTATTATCTCTTAATTCGCGCTGATAGAAAGTCGACCTTAGGACTATAAAATCCCTAAGGAATAAAAGAAGCTCAATCAACGATGAAATCTTGCTGCTAAATAAAAAAATTTTTGATTATTTAAAATCAAAGACAAAAGCTTAATATATAAAAAAACCCCGCCTATATAAATAATAATTTGAATATAAAAAAATATAGAAAACTTTAGATCGTAATTTTAATGTCTATTTAAGATTAAATTTGAAATAACAATACCAAATAATTTATTTTAAATTTAAATTCTCAAAAAATATTTTTTTAATAATTTTTTATGAACTAAATAAAAAAGATATTTTATTTTTACTATCTAAGTATTTTATCGACAAATCATTAAAAGAAAAACAAAAAATAGTTGATTATTTTAGTTAAAATTCGTATAATATAACAGAATATATATGCATAACTCAAATGATATAATGAAAAAAATCTTTAGTCGACTTAAGGAAACAATAAATAAAAATTTAGCCGGCTTTTTATTTATAACAAGCGCTTTGTTTTTTTTCGTAATTTCAGCCGCATACGATTATTTTGTATATAAAAGCTATCGCAACAAATTTATACAAGAAAAAAAAATTATAATAAATAACATTTTAAATGAGAAAAACAAAGATTTTAAACAGCTGGAACAATATTTTATTCAAAATTTAAAACTTCCTCAATTGCTAATCGATAACTCTGAAGAATTAAAGAAATTGAGCTCGAAAAATTTGCCAGCTTTTTACAATAATTTTTTTTATTTCATTTACAATCAAAAAGGCGATTTAAAGAATTTTAGATCGCCAGAAAGGTTTTCAGATGCTTTTTTACAAGACGAACATTTTATTTCTTTTTCCGCGAATTTGCTTCAATATAAAAACGAAGATGATCTTTTGATGTGGATCACGCCTGAAGGTCCAGTTCAATTATACTTCAAAACCGTCAAGCCAAAACAAATAGAATCAGAGCCTATTGGATATTTGTTAATAGGCTTAATTTGGGACAAAAACTTTAGAGATTATATTGAAAAAAATTTAAATGCCGACGTTAAACTTGTTTCAGAAAAAAACGTCCAAGATTATGAAGCCGATTTTGTCCAATTTTTTAAATCTGCGTTCGACTCGGAAAAAATTGCGCTAATTGTAAAATTAAAAGATTCATATCAAATCGATTATGCTTTGCTTGCTTTAAAGTACGCAAGCATTGCATTAATTTTTTTTATAGTAGTTTTATTCGTTTCTTTTTATGAAAGGAAAAAAATATACGCTCCTCTTAAAATAATACTCGAAAGTATAAATAATAAATCGTTTAAACAAAGCTCGTTATTTGAAAATACTAACGAAATTATAACAAATCTTGCCCTTTCAGTCGAAAAATTGCTTTTGGAATTTCACGAATTGATTCTTTCTGAAAAAAATAATCAAACTTCAATTTTGAATTACGAAAACAGGCTAAGAAATACAATCGAAGAATTAGAATTAAAAAAAGCTCAACTCAATAAAATTACAAAAATCATCGAAGAAGATTTTACTAACTTTAAACTTAACGCTATTTCTCAAAAAAACGCAGAGCAAAAAATTAAAACTTTTTTCGAAGACGCTCCAGTAAGTTATTTAATATTAGATTCTTATGGTACAATTTTAGAATTTAATAAAAGATGGCAAGGTTATGTTCAATACGAAGATAAAGAAATTCGAAACTCCAGACTTTCTAATTTTCTTACTTCAATTTCAGCCGAACATTTTGATAATTCATTAAAAGTATTTTCCGAGCTAAATTACCTCTATTGCGATTTAGAAATTGTTTCAAAAAAAGGCTCGATTCTGGAAGCTAAGTTTTTTGGCAGAGCTCAAAAAGAAAACGGCGAACTTAGAATTTACTCAATTATTGTAGATATAACTGAAACAAGAAATGCCATAAAAAAATTAGAAGAAAAAGAAAGGTATTTATCAGATATTATAAAAAACGCTCCCGAAGCTATTTTAATCTTTGATAAAAATGGCATTATTATAGACGCTAATCCGGAAGCCGAAAATCTTTTGAATATGTCTAAATCCTCGCTTATCGGTCTGTCTTATGACAGCCCTATCTGGAATTATAAAGACATTAATAACTATCCGATAGACAAGACTCAAACTCCTTTTTACATTTGTAAAAACGAATGTCAACCTATTAAAGACATTTTTATATCCATAGTCAACGACAAAGGCAAAAAATTATGCTTAAAAATTCGAGCGGTGCCATTATTTAATTCTAATAGAATTTTTAACGGCGCTCTTATTTCTATGATTGATATGACCGACAAAATATTAAACGAAATCGAATTGAAAAAGAAAAACAAACAATTGCAATATTTGCTTGAAAATTCTAATAAAATGATTAGAATTCTTTCACACGACCTGAAAAGTCCATATGTTGGAATTTTAGGTTTGACTGAAATATTGGCTAACGAAGCCGAAAATTTTGACTACGACAATATTAAAAGACTTTCTTCAGAATTGCATGTGACTCTGAAAAAACAATATAAGCTTATCGACAATTTATTAAACTGGGCTAGAATGAAAGCTGGACAAATCGATTTTAATAAAAAAGAAATTGATATCTCCGAGCTGATCAAAGAAACTATTAACTATTATAACTTAAATTTAAAGCAAAAAAACATCTCCGTTAATCTGCATATCGAAGATAAATCAATCGCTTACATCGACGAAAACGTAACATTGCTTGTTATCAATAATATTTTATCGAACGCAATAAAATACTCGCCTAAAAACAAATCGATAAATATTTTCGTAAAAAATAACGATAACTTTTTACAAATATCAATTCAAGATCAAGGCATCGGAATGTCTCCAAATAAAATACAAGAACTGTTAAATAACGAATTTGTGACATCAGAGCCGGGTTTAAATAAAGAAAAAGGAACTGGCATTGGCTTCTCAATTGCCAGGCAATTTGTTAAAGAGCTGGGCGGGGAAATTCAAATTCAAAGCGAAATTAATAAAGGGACGACTGTTTTAATTGCATTGCCCAAAAGAAAAACTAAAAATCTAATTTCGCAGCAATAAGGTCTTTTGCCGCTTCAAGACTTGAATCTGTAATTTTTTCGCCGCTCAATAATTTTGCCACTTCGTATATTCTTTCTTCTTTTGACAATTTCCTTAATTTGCTTTTCGTACGATTTCCTTCGACGCTTTTTTCGATCAAAATATGATGATCCGCTAATGCCGCTATCTGAGGCAAATGGGTTATCGCTATTATTTGATGGTATCGCGATAGATTCTTCATCGCAAAACCGACTTTTTGAGCTATTCTTCCGCTTACTCCTACGTCAATTTCGTCAAAAATCAACAAAGGCAATTTTTCGTTCTTTGTCATAATAGATTTTAATGCCAACATAATTCTTGATATTTCCCCGCCGCTTGCAGTTTTTGACAACGGCCTTAATTCTTCTCCAGGATTTGTACTAATGTAAAATTCCACTTCGTCAATTCCCAACGAATTAAAACCTTTTTTATTGCCATCGACTATTATATAATTTTCGTCCTCATAATTTAATTCCTTAAACTTTGCTTCAAATTTTGCGTTAGGCATTCCTAATTCTTTAAGCTCTTCAACAGCGTTTCTCTCAAATTCCTTTGCTTTCGATTTTCTAATCGACGAAATCCTTAAAGCTTTTCCTCCAGCTTCTTTTCTCAAACTCTCAATTTTCTCGTCTATACTCTTTAAAATTTCGTCTATATCTTCAATAGAGCTTAACTCTTTTTCCAAAAATTCTTTATGTTTTATTACGGCCTCGATTGAGCCGCCATATTTTTTCTTTAAATTTTGACATCCTTGCAATCGCAATTTTATTTGTTCGATTCTAAATGGGTCATACTCTATTCTATCGGCATATTCTCGAACTTGAGATGATATTTCTTTTGTCGTTTCTATAGCTTCGACTAATTGATTCTTTAATTCAACAAACCGCGAATCAATTTCGCATAATTCCTCGAAAAATTTTTTTGCTTTTGCCATTAAATCGACAGCCGAGCCTTCTTGTTCGTAAAGAATCGAATAACTTGTAAGCGCGTATTCTTTAATTTTTTCCGCGTTCTCCAATGTCTTCAACTCCGATTCAAGACTTTTATCTTCCCCTGGCTTTGGAGAAAATTTTTCTATTTCATTCAACTGAAACGCATAATATTCTTTCAGCTGCTCCAATTTTTGACGATTTTCTATTTTTTCTTTTTTTAATTCGATTAAATTTTTTAGTTCTTTTATCAAATTATTATATTCGATAAGCTCTTTTTTTATTTCAATTAAGCCGTCTAAAGCTTTAATATGATTTTCTTTTTTCAATAAAGTTTGATGATCGTGTTGACCATGCAAGTCTACAAGATTCGCTCCAATCTCTTTTAATAAGCTTAAATTTGCTGGAGTATCGTTTATAAATATCCGATTTACGCCTTTTGCAGATATCTCTCTTCTTATAATCAATATATTTGTATAATCAATTTCAGCTTGTCTAAGCAATTCATAAATAGTTTGGTTCCTTTCAATATCAAATTCCGCTTCGACTATCGCTTTTTCAGAACCAGTACGTATAACTTCGTTTGACGCTCTCTCCCCTAAAATAATTCCTAAGGCTCCTATTAAAATCGATTTGCCCGCTCCAGTTTCGCCTGTTATAATATTCAATCCTTCTTCAAATTCGACTTCTACTTCTTCTATTAAAGCGAAATCTTTAACGTATAATTTAATTAACATCTGCAAATTCTATTTGTTAAAAAAAAAATTAAAATATAATTTAAAATAATAAAATAAATAAAAACATTTTATTTACTTATGCTCGATAGAAAACTGTTAAAAAAAAGTTGGTACGACGGTTTTATTTTTGAAAAATTCATTTCGCCAAATCAAAGATCGTTGTTCGAAGAAATTAAAAAAATTATTCATTTGAATTCATCAGTATTGGACGTAGGATGCGCGACTGTAGATTTGCTATTTTATATTCAAGATAAAATAAGAATAGGAATTGGAATAGACATATCGCCTGCGAATATACGCTACGCTAAAAAAAAGTTAAATGAAAATTTAAAGAATAAAATTAAATTTATTGACGATGATTTAAGCAATATCGAATTTGAAAATAAATTTGATTATTGTATATTTAGTTACATTTTGCATGAAATATCTTATCAAAAAAGAATTGAATTTATTGACAAAGCTATTAAATTATCGAGAAAAATTATCATAGCCGATTACTCAGTTTTTTCGCCAAATAAAATTTGGAAAACGTTAGAAAAAACTACAGAATTTTTGGCTGGCAAACAACATTATTCTAATTACAAGAACTATATTAGAAATAATGGAATTGCAGGAACATTATCTAAATTTAACAATAAGCTAAAAATAGATAGAGAGATTTTAAATTATCCAAGAACAACCCATATCGTAGAATTATCAATACAAAATTATGAATAATATTTGAACTTGAAATATTTTCTATTTGTTGAATAGTAATTTGCGAAAATTATACAAAATAGAGGATAAAAATGTCTGAAAAGAATTTTTCAAATAACGAAATCGAAGCCATCGAAACCAAAGAATGGCTTGAATCATTAAGTTACGTTTTATATCATAGCGGACCTGAAAGAGTAAAAGAATTGTTAAAAGAATTGCAAAATTACGCAAAAAAAGCTGGCGTTGAAATTCCTTTCACAGCAAACACTCCATATATAAACACAATACCAAAATCAAAACAACCTCCATTCCCCGGCAGTCGAGAAATTGAAAGAAGAATTAAAAGCATAATTCGATGGAATGCGATGGCAATGGTCGTGCGAGCTAATAAAGAATCAAATGGGATTGGAGGGCATATTTCTACATTCGCATCTGCGGCAACTTTATACGAAATAGGATTTAATCACTTCTTTAGAGCAAAAGACGAAAACTATCCGGGCGATCAAATATATTTTCAAGGTCACGCGGCTCCGGGAATATACGCTCGAGCTTTTTTAGAAGGACGATTGACAGAAAAAGATCTTGAAAATTTTAGAAGAGAATTTAAATCGGGCGGCGGTTTATCTTCATATCCGCATCCTTGGCTTATGCCAAATTTCTGGCAATTCCCAACCGTATCAATGGGATTGGGACCTATAATGGCTATTTATCAAGCAAGATTTAATAAGTATTTAGAAAATCGCGGATTAAAAAAACCGGGTGGAAAAGTTTGGGCATTTTTAGGCGACGGCGAAACAGACGAGCCTGAAACTTTAGGAGCTATTACGCTTGCATCTAGAGAAAAATTAGACAATTTGATTTTTGTGATAAATTGCAATTTGCAAAGGCTTGACGGTCCAGTAAGAGGCAATGGAAACATTGTTCAAGAACTCGAGGCTATTTTCAGAGGAGCCGGGTGGAATGTAATCAAAGTTATATGGGGTAGCGAATGGGATCATTTTTTAGAAAACGACAAATTCGGCTTATTGGTTAAAAGAATGAATGAAATTATCGACGGAGAATCTCAAAAATATATCGTCGAAGGAGGAGCTTACATTAGAAAACATTTCTGGGGCAAATATCCTGAATTGCTCGAAATGGTAAAAAATTTATCCGACGAACAACTTGAAAAAATGAAACGCGGCGGACACGATCCGGAAAAAGTCTACGCAGCATTTAAAGCCGCAGTGGAAACTCAAGGACAACCGACCGTAATTTTAGCAAAAACTGTCAAAGGTTATGGATTAGGCGAAGCTGGAGAAGGAAAAAACATAACGCATCAGCAAAAAAAATTAAACGAAGCTGAATTAAAAGAATTTAGAACAAGATTCGGCATACCGATATCCGACGCTGAAATCGCAAAAGCTCCATTTTATAAACCGCCAGAAGACAGCCCAGAAATAAAGTATATCAAAGAACGCCGAAGAAAATTAGGCGGCTTTTTGCCTGAAAGAAAAGTCGAAGCTCCAAAACTTATCGAGCCTGACGAAACAATCTTTAAAGAATTTTACGAAGGAACCGACGGCAAAGAAGTCTCGACAACTATGGCATTCGTTAGAATGCTTGCAAAACTTTTAAAAGACGAGCATATTGGTAAACTTATAGTTCCAATTGTTCCAGACGAAGCTCGCACATTTGGCATGGAAGCTTTATTTAGACAAGTTGGAATTTATTCAAGCGTTGGACAACTTTACGAGCCCGTAGATAAAGACAGCTTGCTTTATTACAAAGAAGCTAAAGACGGTCAAATTTTAGAAGAAGGCATCACCGAAGCTGGATCTATGTCATCTTTTATAGCTGCCGGGACAGCTTATGCCACTCATGGAATAAATACAATTCCATTTTTCATTTATTACTCTATGTTTGGATTTCAAAGAATCGGCGATTTAATTTGGGCTGCCGCCGATATGAGAACAAAAGGTTTCTTAATTGGAGGAACTGCTGGTAGAACAACTTTAGCCGGCGAGGGATTGCAACATCAAGACGGTCATAGCCATGTTTTAGCTTATCCTGTTCCTACTTTATTAGCTTACGATCCGGCTTATGCATATGAATTAGCTGTTATTATTTTAGATGGAATCAAAAGAATGTATACGGACCGAGAAGATATTTTTTATTATATTACAGTGATGAATGAAAATTATCCTCAACCTTCTATGCCGGAAGGCGTCAAAGAAGGAATCTTGAAAGGAATCTATAAATTTGCTCAAACTGAAAAAAAGAAAAATAAATTAAAAGCTCAAATATGGGGAAGCGGCGCTATCCTAAATGAAGCTTTGAAAGCTCGTCAAATTTTGGAAGAAAAATATAACGTAGCTTGCAATGTTTGGAGCGTTACTAGTTATAAAAATTTGCATTTAGACGCGTTACAAACTGAACGTCACAATAGAATAAATTTAGACAAAGAGCCAAAAGAATCCTATATCCAATCTGTTATGAAAAACGAAGACGGCGTTATTATTGCCGCATCCGATTATTTGCAAATTTTGCCCGATTCTCTTTCTGGTCATTTAAATCGCAAAATATATTCTCTTGGTACATTTGGTTTTGGAAGAAGCGAAGATAGACAATCTTTAAGAGATTTCTTCGAAGTCGATTATCGTCATATTGCTCTAACAGTTTTGTTCGCATTAGTTCAAAACGGAGAATTGAAGAAAGAAGCAGCTCTAAAAGCTCAAAAAGAATTGGATATACAACCGAATAAAAAAAATCCATTCAAAGATTAATAAATTATTAATAAATTTTGAAGGTCGCTATGAGCATTGAAATTAAATTGCCTAATTTAGGCGAAAACGTTAAAGAAGCTGAAGTAATAAACATTAAAGTAAAGGAAGGAGATAAAGTCAAAAAAGGAGATGCTCTTATTGAAATTGAAACCGATAAAGCTACTGTTGAAGCTCCTTCTGAATACGACGGAATTGTCGAAAAAATCTTAGTTCAAAAAGGACAAAAATTAAAGATTGGCGAAACTTTTATAATCTTGAGAGAGCTTTCCGATACACATTCAGAAGTTTCGCAAGTTTCTTCAAGTTCTGATTATAAGCTCTCTACAGAAAAACCCGTATCGAATACAACTTCAATTAAAGAAACTTCAAGTTATACGAAAGTTGAATCCGCTAAAAGCTCTCATGAGCTTGAAAACATAGTTTCTATCTATCTCCCTAAACTTGAGCAAAATGTTCAAGCTATTGAAATTATTAAGCTGCATGTTAAAGAAGGAGAATTTGTTAAAAAAGATCAGATACTTTATGAAATCGAAACGGATAAAGCGACAATAGAAGTTCCATCCGAGTATGAAGGCATCGTTGAGGAAATATTTGTAAAAGAAAGAGAAAAAGTCGCTTTAGATAAAGTTTTAATGACATTAAGATTAAAAACTCAAGACGCTCAAATCTCCTCCTCAAAACCGCAAGATAAATCTTCGGCCGATTCGTCCTTTATCGGCGAAGAGATACCAACTACGATAAAAAAAGAAATATCCGCTCCAAAAAAAGAAACATTTATAGCTACTCAATCATTTACAATAAAAATTGAAACCGATCCTACAAAAATTGCCCCTGCGGCTCCAACAGTAAGACGTTTTGCGCGCGAAATTGGCATAGATATAAATCAAGTCAAAGGAACTGGTCCAGGCGGTAGAATTACTATAGCAGACGTTAAAGAATACTCAAAAAAACTAAACGAAGAAAGAGCAAAAGTTCCAGTTGGTTATTCCACTAAAACGGCGGATTTGCCAGATTTTTCGCAGTTCGGCAAAGTTGAAATTCAAGAAATGACAAACATTAGATATAAAACTGCCGAAAACATGTCGTTCGCCTGGGCGACAATACCGCATGTAACTCAACATGATAAAGCCGACATAACTGAAATAGAAAAATTAAGAAAGATGTATTCGAAAACTGCAGAAAAAGCTGGCGGCAAATTAACAATTACTGCAATATTATTGAAAATAACCGCTTCAGCTTTGAAAGCATTCCCTCAATTTAATGCAAGCGTCGATATGAAAAATAAATCAATAATATTTAAAAAATATTACAATATTGGCGTTGCAGTCGATACTGAAAGAGGTCTCATAGTTCCAGTAATTAAAAATGTCGACAAGAAAAATATCATCGAGCTTTCAAAAGAACTTTTCGATATAGCTGAAAAAGCCAGGAATAGAAAAATTACTCCCGATGATTTACAAGGCGGATGTTTTACTATTACAAATTTGGGTTCAATTGGAGGTTCGCATTTTACGCCGATTGTTAATTGGCCCGAGGTCGCTATCCTTGGCGTATCAAGAGCAAATTACGAGCTCGTATACATAGATGGAAAATTTGAGCCTCGCTTGATGCTGCCTTTATCTTTGTCTTACGATCATCGAATTATTGACGGAGCCGATGGAGCAAGATTTTTAAAGTGGATCATTGACGCTATACAACAACCATTTTTATTAGCTCTTGAAGGCTAAAATTAATACTTAACTTAATAGCAAATTTAATAGAGGAACTTTTATGAAAATAACTTCTGAATTAACGGTATTAGGAGCCGGTCCAGGCGGATATATTGCCGCCTTTTACGCCGCGGATTTAGGAAAAGAAGTCACATTAATCGATCAAGAACCTAATCCAGGCGGAGTTTGTTTGTATAGAGGTTGCATCCCTTCTAAAGCTTTACTTCATATCGCAAAATTAATTTATGAAGCCAAAGAAGCTGAAAAATGGGGAATATCTTTTGGAAAACCTGAAATTAATCTGGACAAGATTAGAAAGTTTAAAGAAAACGTAGTTTCAAAATTAACCGGCGGTTTAGGTCAACTTTCAAAACAAAGAAAAATAAATTATATCCAAGGCAAAGGAAAATTTATCAATGATCGCGAGTTATTAGTAGAGTCTGCAAACGGCGAAGAGATAATCGTAGAATTTCAAAATTGCATAATAGCTACTGGTTCTTTAGCGGCTTCAATTCCCGCTTTTAATGTCGATCCAGATAGAATATGGAATTCGCGCTCGGCTTTAAATCTTCCTGTTATACCTCAAAAATTGTTGACAATTGGCGGCGGTTATATCGGACTTGAACTTTCTACTGTTTATGCCTCTTTAGGTTCCGATGTTACAGTTGTAGAAATGTTGCCAAATATTTTGAACGGAGTGGATAGAGATTTAGCAATTTTTTTAGAAAAGAGCCTAAAAAACAAACTTAAAGCTATTTACACAAACACTAAAGTTTCTAAAGTCGAAAAAACAGCAAATGGCGTAGCTGTCGAATTTGAAGGAGCTAATGTAGAACCCAAAGTTCAAGAATTTGATTATGTATTAGTTTCAGTAGGCAGAATTCCAAATTCAAAAAACATCGGATTAGAAAATACTAAAGTTCAAGTCAATGAAAAAGGCTTTATAATTGTTAATCATTCGTTAAAAACGCATAGCGAAAGAATTTGGGCTATTGGCGACGTTGTCGGCAATCCAATGCTTGCTCATAAAGCTTCGGCAGAAGGCAAAATCGCCGTTGAGTCTATTTTAGGAAAAAATGCTGTTTTTGAGCCTAAAGCTATTCCTGCCGTCGTATATACAGACCCAGAAATCGCCTGGGCGGGAATCACTGAATTAGAAGCAAAACAAAATGGACTAAACATAAAAATAGGAAAATTCCCCTGGGCTGCTTCTGGAAGAGCAACGACTATGGATAGAGCCGATGGAATAACAAAAATAATAGCAGACGCCGAAACTGACACAGTTTTAGGAGTTGGAATAGCCGGCCCTGGCGCTGGAGAGCTTATTGCAGAAGGAACATTAGCAATTGAAATGGCGGCAAATGTTGCTGATATTGCTCTTACTATTCATCCTCATCCGACATTATCTGAAACAATGATGGAAGCTGCGGAAAGTTATTTTGGTCACAGTCTTCACTTTTACAAGCCCAAAAAATAATAAAAGGTTAAATTTTCATTGGAGTTGAAAATATTTTACAGTTCTGATCTCGATTAAATTTCAAAAAAGCCTGATCTTTTTATTTGATATCAGGCTTTTTTATATATTATACTTTTTATTGCTTATTTATATTATAATTATTTTAAATGAATTTAAGCGAATTTCAATAATTTTTTTAAATGAAAATTTGATATGATATAAGCCTTAGCAAATCTGTTAAAACTATTGAAAATATAATAACAAAAAAACTTTTTCTTCAAAAAAATTTTGTTAAAATAATTTTTTTCGTGATGAACACTTATAAAGCATAATCATATTAATTCGATATAAAACGCCTCAAATGTAAATTTCTTAGTCTTAAAATCGTAAGATGGCAGTTTTGCAAATTTAACTTTGGCGTTTAATTTTAATTTGTCAGGATGCAAATTTAAAAATATAAACTTAAAAATATACTCTTTATCCTGCGATTTTATAAAACCGTATAAGTTATTTTTAAATAACTTTACTATTTCTCCATGTTCAAGATGTCGCAACCAGAAGGATTTTAATTCGATGTTAACTTCTTCAATAGTTCTTTGATCATTAATATTTTTTAATTTATTTTCTATCAGCTCGGGTTCCCAATCCATTTTTTTTCTAATTTTATAAGCAAGCTGAAAATGATCTTCTCCTTCGAAACCTAAGATTTCGAGAGTTTCTCCTAATTTATGATAAAGCTGAATTTTATTCAAAATATTGCCTTTTGCGAGAGCGGCGCAAATGTAATAATACATCGCTTGGTCATATTCTTTTTTTTGAAAATACATATCTCCCAAATCTTTGATTAAAAACCAATCTTTCCTTTTCGAAAATATTTCTGAAAATAATTTATAAGCTTTTTCATATTCGTTTTTTTTAATGTAAATAGAAGTTATTTTTCTTTTAAGCCAGACGTCGTTATAGAGATGAAAAGTTTTTATTCGCGAAAAAGCTTCTAAACATGTATACAAAGCTTCGTCGTATTTTTCTTGTCCCATCAATGCTTTTGACTTAATCGAATAATAATTCTCAAGATCAGAGGCGCTTTCAATCATTTTTTTTTGACCATTTGACAATTGTATATATAATTTATGCGGTTCCTCGTCTATTTCATATGGATCCATTTCATTAATTACTTCTTCGATAAATTTCCAATTTGGCTCTCCAGTTTTTGATTCGTATTTCAGCATTTTAAATATAAAACTGTAATAAAGTTTTTTATCGCTTTCTTTATAAGGTTCTAATATCTTTGCTATCTTAAAAGCAAAAACGTTAAGAATGTTTTTGTCGACAAAATATAGAGAATTCTTGTCTTCGTTTTTATTCGATAAATTAGGCTCTTCGTCAGAATTATCGTTTTCTTCGCTTCTTGAAGGATTAGTTTTTAATTTATAATAATCTCTCAACAAATATGCGATAGTTTTTGCAAGCTCAACATCAATTTCAATTTCTTTTAAATCCTGAATTTTTATTTTATTTATTAAAAAATCAACGCCATGAAGAATGTCCCCTTTTTCTTTGCAAGAACGAGCGTACAAGATAATTGCTTCTTTGTCTTTTCTGAGAATTTCAAAGAATTTTTCGTTTTTATTCTCCAGCTCCAAAAAGGACGCTCTAATTTTATCCCACTTCTCCGAATATAAATTATTTTGCGCTAATTGTTTTATTAACTCAATTTCTTTAATCATAAATTTTTTTTGGAATTGTTAAGGTTTTTAGATTATAATTTTTTACACAATATAAAAAAATTAAAACAAAAATAAAACCTTTTGTTTTTTAAAATTTATTCACTATACTTTATTTATTAAACTTAGTTGGAATATCCAACTCTTCCATTTTTCTATAAAGCGACGATAAACCAATATTCAAAGCTTTAGCGGCTTCTTCTTTATCATAGTTATATTTTCGTAATATTTTTAAGATGTGCTCTTTTTCAAACATACTCGTCGCTTCTTTTAACGACTCTGGATATTCTTGGGAATTTTTATACGATCTAATTCTTTCGCCGAGATCTTCTAAAGTAATTTTGTTACCTTTGCAAAAAATAATAGCTCTCTCAATTATATTTTCCAGCTCTCTTACGCCACCTCTAAATTCATAATTCATTAAAGCTCTTAAAGCGTCGTTTTCAATCCCGATAATTTTTCTTCCTATTTCGTAATTATATTTATTAATAAAATATTCGACCAGCAAAGGAATATCTTCTCTTCTTTCATCAAGCGAAGGCAATTTAATTTCAACGACGCTTAATCTATAATATAAATCTTCTCTAAATGCTTTTTCTTTAACTTTTTCGTATAAATTTTGATTTGTAGCCGCGATAATTCTCGCATCGCTAGATACTGGCTTTGTCCCTCCTACGGGAATAAATTGCTTATCTTCAAGAGCTCGCAATAACTTAACCTGCATATTTAACGGCAAATCGCCAATCTCGTCAAGAAAAAGAGTGCCCCCATCGGCAACTTTGAACAAGCCGGGTTTATCTTCAGTAGCTCCAGTAAAGGACCCTTTTTTATGCCCAAATAATTCGCTTTCAATCAATGTTTCTGAAATTGCTCCGCAATTAACTGGCAAAAAGATTTTATCCTTTCTTGGACCGTTATAATGAATCGCTTTAGCGACTAATTCTTTACCTGTTCCGCTTTTGCCTATTATTAAAACATTGGAATTAGTTTGAGAAACTCTCTCAATTATTTCAAAAACTTTTTTCATCGCTTCGCTTTTGCCAATAATATTATGCAAACTATAAATCTCTTGCAAATTTCTTCTTATATATTTCTGCTCTGCGGCAAGCGATTTATATTTTAATAATCTTTTAATCCTAATCAAAAGATCCTCAAATTCTATCGGCTTCAACAAATAATCATATGCCCCAAGTCTTAGAGCTTCGATTGCCGTTTTAACTGAAGCGTAAGCAGTCATTACTACAAAAAATGTATCTGGCGATATTGACGATCCCTTTTTTATTAATTCTATTCCATCAATTTTAGGCATATTTAAATCGGTAATTACAATATCATAGTCTTTTTGATTAAGCAAACTTAAAGCTTCTTCGCCGTCGCTTGCTTCTTCGGCATTATATCCTTCGTCTTTTAAAAATAATTTCAGCGTTTCTCGTATATTCGATTCGTCGTCGACAATTAAAATAGAATGTCTCATATTGAGCTCCGAGACTTTTTATAATTTACCGGAAGTATAATCGTAAAATTAGAACCAACTCCAACTTCGCTATGGACTTTAATTTCGCCTTTATATTTTTTTATTATGCCATAAGTTACAGACAAACCCAATCCAGTTCCTTTTCCTACCTCTTTTGTAGTAAAAAAAGGATCGAATATTTTTTCCAAATTTTCAGGTTGTATGCCGCAACCGTTGTCTTGAATGGAAATGTAAACTTTATCAAATTCCTCCCATGCTTTGACGCTGATTTTTCCCGCGCCATCAATGGCGTCAAGCGCGTTTATTAAAATATTGACAAGCGCTTGCAACAATTGATCAGGCGAAATAAATATCACCGGCATGTTATCAGCTATATCTACTTCAAATTCAACTTTTTTTACTCTTTTGTCATACTTTACGATGCCTATTGCCGTTTTTATCACATCTGCAACGTCGATATCATATTCTTCGTTCGTTGGCGGTCTTGAAAAATCGACTAACTCTCTTACTATTTTTGATATGCGATCAATATTCGCTTTTATATTTCCTAACTTTTCTACGAAAAAAGGATCTTCTGTTTTTCTTTGCAAAAGTTGAACAATAGCCGATATTGAAGTCAAAGGATTTCCAATTTCATGAGCCACTCCAGCGGCAAGTTGGCCAATCACAGCTAATTTTTCAGATTGACTTATTTGCTTTTGCATTTTTTTTAATTCTGATGCGTCCTTTATGATTATAGTTCTTCCGACGTAACTATTTCCTTGAGCCGGCAATTTCATTACTGTCACTTCGACAGGAATTCTTTTTCCATTCTTTCCAACCCTTTCGCTTTCCTCAATTTTTATATAACCGTCTTTAAGCATCGCCAATTTTATTTCTTCTAATTCTTTTTCATACTTTTCTTCTTTAGGCATAAGAAGAGACGAACTTTTTCCTATTGCTTCTTCTTCGGTATATCCGAAAAGCTTTTCAGCGCCTTTATTCCAGCCAATTATTTTTTCATTTTTATCCACTATAAGAATAGCAAAATCCGATGATATTAAAATATTATTCAAATGTTGTTGCGATATCTCTAGCTTAAGAGCTAATCTATCTCTATCGCTTTGTAACTCTTTCATTTCTGCGTCCTGTCTCAACATAGAATATCGAGCAAATATTTGATCAAAAATTTCTTCAATATATTCGACAATTTCGATAGGATCAACGCTCAAATCTTTATTTTTATCCGAAGCTAAAATAATCGCGGTTCTTCCATATCTAAAAGCCGAACTTGCTTCAAGCAAATTAATTTTCGCATCTGAAAAAAGTTTATATGTGTCAATTAAATAATTATCTAATATAGAATAATTTCCTTCTTTAATTAGTTCTATAATTGCATTAATTGTATTCTCAATCCATTTCTTTCTTTTTTCCGAATCCAATGATTTAAGCGGCTTAGACGCTCCATTAAACCAATGATCTTTTATAAAAACTATATTATTCGTTATTAGATTGACGATAATTTTTTTCATATTCTTAAAAACGCCTTTGCAATATCGACAAATAAGGTTGGCTTATTTTTCAAAGCTATCATAAATAGTTTATATAAATTTCGCTCTTCATATTTGATATTTAAAAAATCTCTCGCGATAGAATTAAAATGATCGTCTGTAAAATTATATATTCCTTCTTTTAACCGATTAAATATCTCGTGTCTATTTCCCAACCTCGCCCGCCACAATTTTTCGTATTCGTATATGATGTTTAAATCGTTTTTTTTAATCGATTTAGCGGAAGTTATTCCCGCTAACTTGCCTCCGATCATACCGCTTGCTATTCCACCGCCAGATAAAGGATTAACTTGACGAGCGGCGTCGCCTACCAATATTATTCCAGGAGCGACAATTTTTTTTAGCGTTGGACAACAAGGGACTCCGCCTACAGTAAAATTCAAGATTGATGCGTTTGGAAAATTTTTTTGCAAAAACTCGTCAAGATATCTTTTAGCGGATTTTTTTTTATTCTCTTTTCCGCCAATGCCCAATCCAATATTAGCCGTATTATCTCCTTTTGGAAAAATCCATAGGTACCCTGTCGGAGCTGTTTTTTCACCTAAATAAAAATACAAAGCATTCTGATCAATATTTACATTCGTTGCGACAACTTGAACGCAAGATTCCATATCTCTAAAATCGCAAGCTGTTTCAAGTCCAGCCCATCTGCCCGCTCTTGATTCCACTCCATCGGCGGCAATTACAATTTTTGACTTAACATAATACTTTGAACCTAAATACCTTATCCCAACTCCTTTTACAATTCCATCTTCTAATATTAATTCATCGACATAAGATTTTGTAATTACATCGGCTCCAGCTTCCGATGCTAAACGAGCGAGTTCGTTATCAAATATTTTTCTATCTAATACATATCCAGCCTCTTCAGACAAAGGCATCTCGACGGTTGTAGAATCTGGCGAAGTAAAAATAAATTTATTTATTTTTGCCCTAATCCATTTTAAATTTGGTACTATAAATTCTTCCACGCCTTCTTTGCTTATTGCTTCTCCGCAACGAACTGGAATTCCAATCTCTTTGTCTTTTTCAAGCAGCAGAGTTTTAGCTCCTCCTTCTGCCGCAAAACGAGCAGCGACGCATCCAGCAGGTCCGCCGCCAACAACAATAACGTCGTATTCGATTTCAAATTTTTTCATTATTTTTAATAGCTTTTGTTTTGTCAAATTCAATAGCTTCTACAGGACAGGACCATACACATTTAGAACAATTTGTGCAGGCTTCTTCAATTAATATTAAATTTGTTTCAGTCATTTCAAGCGCGTCATGAGGACATACGCCAACGCAACAGCCGCATAAATCGCATTTGTTAATTTCTATATGAATATAAATATCTTTCATAATTTTTTTATATTTAAAATTATAATATACAAATTTTCATAGCGTTGTAATATTATATTTTCTTGCCCTTTTTTTATTTTAAATTATTTATAGATTAATACTTAATGAAAAACCTTTTTATAAAAATATTACTTTGTTAGAATAGATAAATTTTCTAAGAAATAAAATTTAGGCGACATTAAATGATTTTTGTAAGAAACGAAAACTAGCACAAAACAAGAAATGTATTTCAGGAACATAGACAAAAGGGATAGAGTTGAAGCAAAGTTACAAAAGAGCAATAAAGAGGTTGAGTTACAAAACATAGATTTCGTAAAAAAAAAAAAGCTGTACAAGATAGCCATGGGAGCCTTAAGTAAGATAAATATAATAACAGCAGATTGACAATAAAGATTGAAAGAAATCTTGCGCAAGAAATTTATAGAATAAAAATAAGATAATGTTGAATCGGAAATTGGCAAAAAAGAATTCTTTTAAATATATTCTTATTTTGCAGAAAAGTTTTTAATTCAAATTTTTTTTGATGCAAACTAAAAATACTTTTCATTGAAAAATAAATGAAATATTATATATTTTAATTATTGATTTTTTATATTTGTCCTTAAAGTTTAACAATAAATAAATTTGGCAAAATCCTTTAAATTTTATATATTAAAAAAAAAGGAGAAATGTTTTATGAACAACCATGTTATTTTAGGCGTTCACATAACTAATCGAGTAAAAAAAGCAAATGAAGTCCAGAATATTTTTACAAAATATGGAGACAATATTAAAACAAGATTAGGTCTGCATCATACAAACGGAGAAGACTCCGCTGAAAATGGGCTAATTATATTAGAATTAATTGGGACAAAGGAAAGAATCGCATCGTTAGAAAATGAACTTAAATCTATCGAAGGACTGCAAGTTAAAACGATGGAATTTGAACATTAAGAGCAAAGCCGCTAGCAAGCGGATTTTTTTATTCAATTGCAACTTTATTTAAATCTTTTTCATAAATTTTAATCTTTTCTAACGTTTCAAAATTAAGCTTTTCAATCGTATAATTTTCTGAAAGACTATTTTTATCAATAACATTTTTATAAACATAAATTTCATCTTTATAATTTCTCATTATAACCTTGTTTTCATCGATTTTTAAAACATATTCGGGCAATAATGGAACTTTGCCGCCGCCGCCTGGAGCGTCGATTACAAAATGAGGTATTGCAAGACCAGAAATATAACCGCGCAATTTTTTTATTATCTCCAGCCCAGTTTGGACAGATGTTCGAAAATGATTAGCTCCTTTTGTCTCGTCAGCCATATAAAGATAATATGGTTTAACTCTGATTTTTAAAAGTTTTAAAAATAATTCTTTCAAAACGTCTGGTTCGTCGTTAACTCCATTCATTAAAACCGTCTGATTTCCCAAAGGGCATCCTGCGTCTGCCAACATTTCGCAAGCTTTAGAACTTTCAGGCGTAATTTCCCATGGATGATTAAAATGAACGTTTACATATATAGGATGATATTTTTTTAGAATATCGCATAATCTTTTTGTTATTCTTTGAGGCAAAACGCAGGGCATTTTTGTTCCAATGCGAATTATTTCAACGTGCGCCATAGCTCTTAATCTTTTTAATATTTTATCAATCATAACGTCGGTTAGCATCAATGGATCGCCTCCAGATAAAATTACATCGCGTATTTGCGTATTTTCTTCGATATATTTAAATGCTGACTCAAGATTCTTTAATGATATTTTTTCAGAATTTCCAACCTTCCTTTTTCGAGTACAAAATCGGCAATACATTCCGCATTGGCTTGAAACTAAAAATAAAACTCTATCTGGATAACGATGAACAATATTTGGCACGGGACTCATTTGATCTTCGCTTAAAGGATCGTCGATGGCGTCATAATCCAACAATTCTTTTTTATCGGGAACGCATTGCAGCCATATAGGATCGCCCGGATATCTAATTAAACTTAAATAATATGGATTTATTCTAGCCTGAAAGAATTCGGCTAAACGTTTTGCATCTTCTTTGTCAAGATTAAATTTTTTTACCAATTCTTCAACAGAATGGATGCTTTCTCGCAACATTTGTTGCCAAGTTTCCATAATGGAAATCCTTTTTAATGTTTAAAATATTTTCCGAAAATTATTAAATCGTCTCCAATAGCATAAAAATCGCTAATTGAAGCGATTATTGAAAATTTATTTCTCATATAAAATTTTCTTGCGTTTTCATACTCTTTCTTAGACGATGTTTCCGCAAGAAGCCATCTTCCTTTTTGTTCTTTAATGAAATTCTCAGCGCTTTCGATTAGTTCTTTTCCAATTCCCCTGCTTTGATAGTCGGGATCTACTGCAATCCAGTATAAATCAAAGACTCCATCTGTAAGGGGTCTTTGTCCAATACAATAAAAACCGACGGGATTTTTATCGATTTCGTATACGAATATTTTATAATGAGATTTTTCGCCATTTAATGAGACGTCGTCAATTAATTCAGTAGCGACTTCAATTTCTTTAGGTTTAAATATTGATATTTTTTGCAAAAAAGATTTAATAAAATTTTTATCTTCATTATTAAATTTTCTAATCATATATTTCCTCTATTTAATGCCAATTGAGATATTTTAAATATCATGTCTGAATAACTTAGCCCTGCGGCAGAAGCGGCTCTAGCAAAACCCGCCGTAGGAGAAATGTCAGGATTTGGGTTAACTTCTATAACTAAAGGTATATTATCTTTGGTTAATCTTATATCAACTCGAGCATAATCTCTACAATTTAAAGCTTTAAAAGATTTTAACGCAATCTCTTTTGTTTTTTTTTCAACTTCTGGAGATAACTTTGCGGGACACATAGGAATTGTGTTTTTATAATAATCTGTTTCAACAACCCATTTGGCTTCATATGTGACAATTTTTGGATACTTATCGTCTAATGTTGAAAAATCTATTTCAGAAATTGGCAACGATTCTTCTCCTAAAATAGCGACGTTTAATTCTCTTCCATCTATATATTCTTCGACAATAATATTTTGTTTATAATTATCCAACAAAAAGGTTATTCGATCAAATAATTGTATAGAATCGTAACAAATAGAGTGTTCGGATAACCCGATGCTAGCGTCCTCTTCGTTAAGCTTAGCAATGACGGGATAATATAAATTATCAAAATTCTTTTTAATAATTTTATCATTTTTGTCAATCAATATTGATTTTGGCGTTTCAATTCCATGTGAAATTAAAATGTCTTTTGCAATCTTTTTATTAAGACAGTTATAAAGCGTATCAGGCTTATTGCCGGTATAATTTATATTTAACACTTCGTATAAACCAGCCATAGCCCCTTCTAAATACGCTTTCCCTTTTATCGATTCGACTAAATTAAAAATTAAGTTCGGATTAATTTTTTTTATTTGTATTATTTCATCAGATAGATTTTTTCCTATTGGTAATTTGTCGGCATAAAGATATTTTTCTTTTAGTATATCTACTATTAAATCTATAAAATGAGTATGCTCGTCTTCAGAATTAAAATTATTGTCTTGGAAATTTGTTTTCCCCGAATAATTTTCATAAATAGCTTCAGGTTCGTTATAAACTAATAAAACCCTATACGGCAATTTCATAATAAATTATATCTCATCATTCCATTTTCTAAAATTTTCAATATAAGATCTTCATAAGAATAACCAGCAGCGCGAGCGGCTTTTGGCAAACAGGAATTATCTTCTGGTTTAGGCAAAATACCCGGCAATGGATTAATTTCTAAAATATTCGGCTCGTCATTATTATCAAGTCTTATATCTATTCTCGCCCAATCTTTACAATCAAGAGAACGATACGCTCTTAACGAACATTCGATGATTTTACTTTTTAATTTTTGATTTATCTTGGCGGGGCATTCAAAAATATCAAGCGGATTTTCTGGTCTGTCGATTATCCATTTAGCCTCATACGAATAAATTTTATTTATATCTGCGGGCATTATATCATATTTTATTTCCACAATAGGCAAAACCTCCTCGTTAGGATAATTTCCAAGAATGCCAACTGTAAATTCGCGTCCAGATAAAAATTCTTCGGCTAAAAAGGGTTGTTTATATTTATTTAATCTTTCGATAATAACATTTCTTCCTTCTTCAAAACTATTTATCAAGGAATCGTTAAATATGCCCTTGCTTGAACCTTCGCTAATTGGTTTCAATATTATTGGAAATTGTAAATTATTTTTTACTTTATTTACGTCTTCTAAAGAATGAATCAATTCTGCTTTTGGCGTTTTTATATTGTTCCATTCTAATATTTGCTTTGTTCTAAATTTATCTAAACAAGTCGCAAGCGTCCATACTCCGCTTCCAGTGTAAGGAATATTAAGCATATCTAATATTGCGGGGACTTGAGCTTCTCTGCTTGTTTGATTTAATCCTTCGGAAATATTAAAAACAATATTTGGTTTTTCCAATTTTATACTTTCAATAAAGTTTATATCAGCTTCGATTAATACGCAGTTATATTTTTTTGTTATTGCTTCTTTTACTGCTTCTATAACTTCTATGTTGTCCCACTCGGCAAATTGATCTTCAGATTTGAAATCTTCTTCGCTTATTGAACTGTTATACTTTTGAAAGAATTCTTCAAAGCTTTTTGGTTTTAAGTTATAAGTCAACGCCACTTTTATTGTTGACATAAAATTTAATTTTGTTAATTCTCAATATATGCAACAACACAATTAAAAAAAAAATTTTTTTAATAATATTCGACAAAGATTTAATTTAATTTAATTTAATTTTTTATGCGACGCTTGACAATTCGATTTTATCTTTATACAATTCAATTAAAATGCTCTTCAAAGGATAATAACGTTCTTTAGTTAACAAAGGATCTTCCGCGATTATCTCTTCTACTATTTTCTTTGATAGAGATATTACATCTTCGTCAATAGTTAAATCAACAAGCTTAAACTTGGGCAAACCGCTTTGTTCGATCCCTAAAATATTTCCGGGGCCTCTTAGTCGCATATCAATTTCAGATAATTTAAATCCGTCGTTATACTTCAACATCGCTTTCAATCGAATTATATTTTTTCTTTTTTCAATTCTCAGCAAATATTCGTCGTCGAGCTCGAACAAATTATTATCGTTTGCCGTTATATATTCGTCTTTTGAAACTAAAATACATAAGCCTTGTTTATCTCCCCTTCCTACTCTTCCTCTTAACTGATGCAATTGAGATAAGCCAAATCTATGAGCGTCGTTAATCAGCATAATATTTGCATCAGGGATATCTATTCCGACTTCAATAACAGTAGTCGCTATTAAAACGTCAAATTCTTTTGCGGCAAATTTTTTCATTATATCTTCCTTTTCATTCCATTTCATTTTTCCATGCAATAACCCAACTTTAACTTGACTGAGATCATTTTCTTTTAAGTTTTCATAATATGAAACAGCCGCTTTTAGCTCTAATTTATCCGATTCTTCGACCAATGGATAAACAACATAAGATTGAATTCCTTCTTTTGCTTTTTCGTCAATATATTTATAAATTTTAGGCAAACTTCTTTCTCCTCGCAAAACTGTTTTAACTCCCTTTCTTCCAGCTGGCATTTGAGATATTTTTGAAACATCAACATCGCCGTAGAGAGTCATTGTTAAAGTTCGCGGAATTGGAGTTGCTGTCATTAAAAGAGTATGCGGCGATAATCCCTTCTTAGCTAATTTTGCTCTTTGTTCAACGCCAAATCTATGCTGTTCGTCTATAATAGCCAATCCCAAATTTTTGAATTCGATAAATTCTTCTAAAAGCGCGTGCGTCCCAACCACAATTAAAGGACTTTTCGAACGGATACTTTCTATTATATTAATTTTATTTTTTGTTTTAGAACCGCCTATAGCTAAAATTACTTCAACATTAAAATTACTTAAATATTTTTCAAAATTTTTATAATGTTGCATCGCTAATATTTCAGTCGGCGCCAAAACAGCGGCTTGATAACCATTGTCGACAGCAAACAAACTAGCTATTAAAGCTACTATAGTTTTGCCGGAACCAACGTCTCCTTGCAATAATCTATTCATTGGCTTCGACGAAGCGAGATCTTCTTTTATTTCGTTTAAAGTTTTCAATTGATCAGCTGTCAGCTTAAACGGCAAAGAATTTACAAAATTCTTTATTAAAGAAGTTTTGACGGTTAATATTGGAGCTTTATTTTTTTCTCTAAAATGCGATTTCCTGAAATTTATCGCAAGATGATAAAAAAAAATCTCGTCAAATTTCAATCGAAATTTTGATTTTTTAAGACAATCATAATTTTCAGGAAAATGAATATTTTTAATCGCATCTTTTAAGGAGATCAAATTATTTTTATGCAAAAAATTTTCGTCAAATGGATCTTCTATATATTCTAAATATTTATCGATCGCTTCTTTAATTAATGCTCTAAAACTAAAATCGCCTAATTTATTCTTTCTCATTTCATTTGGCAAAGAATAAAAAGGAATAATCTTTCCCGTATTTAAAAAAGCTTCGTTATCGTTATCTTCAATTTTATCGAAATCAGGGTGAGCCATTTGCAAATTGCCATATTTAGTAATCACAGGTCTTCCAGATAAAGCATAATATTTTCCTTCTATAAAAATTTTATCAAATATTTTAACCGAATTAAACCATATGCATTCAATTGCTCCAGTGGAATCTGAAAAGAAAACTTTTAGATATGACTTTCCGCCATATACTCTTAAAATTTCTTTTTTTTCCGCTTTGGCAACTATTGTTAATTCCCCTTCATAACCTCGACGAAGATATTGTTTAATTGCTTCAATAGATAAATTTGTAGATCTATCTATATGCTTATATGGCAAAAAGTAAAGCAAATCGTAAATTGAAGAAAAGCCATTATCAATTAAAATCGACGCTCTTTGCTTTCCTACGTTTTTAAGATTAGAAATTGAAATTTGTCTTATCTTTAATGACATTTATTAAATATTACCAATAGATCTCTGGTTTCATATCTCTTGTCATTAAATCAAACGTAGCTTTTATAGGATCTTTATCTTCAAACAATACTTTATAAACTTCTGAACAAATTGGCATTTCAGCATCATATTTTTTTGCAAGATTATTCACTGATACTGCCGTATCTACTCCTTCGGCTACCATTTTCATACTTGACAATATCTCTTTTAATTTTTTACCCTTGCCAATTTGCTCTCCAACATATCTATTTCTACTATGCTTGCTCATACAAGTTACAATAAGATCCCCTATGCCAGAGAGTCCTCCAAAAGTTTCAGGTTTTGCTCCCAATTTAATGCCTAATCTTGATATTTCAGCGACTCCGCGCGTTAATATTGCAGCTTTTGTATTATCACCAAAATTAGCTCCATCAATAATGCCTGCTCCAATAGCTATAACATTTTTTATCGATCCGCCTAATTCTACGCCGATAATATCAGTTGACGAATAAACTCTAAAATAAGAATTAATAAAAACAGATTGTATTGCTGTAGCAGTTTTAATGCTTTTCGAAGCGACAACAACTGCGGTGGGAATTTTTCGCGCTACTTCTTCAGCATGACTTGGACCTGATAATGTTGCAATTTGATCCTCGGAAATATCCCGGAAAACATCTTTTATGACGCCAGACATTGTCAACAATGAATTTTTTTCTATTCCCTTTGCTACATTTAAAATAATAGAATTCCTAACATCACTACAATTTATTTTTGACAGCGCGCTTCTTAAATATTGAGCTGGAATGGCTAAAACAATTATGTTTTTTCCAAAAATTGCCTCATTTAAATTATTTGTAATAAATATTTCATCGGGTATATTTATCGAAGGAAGGTATATTCTATTTTCTCTAAACTTTATAAGTTCTTCGCAATAATTTTGATCATATTCCCATAATGATACTTCATGCCCGTTTTTAAATAGCAAGACAGCTAAGGCTGTTCCCCAGCCGCCGGCTCCGATAACGGAAATCTTCATAAATTATTTTTTTCCGAATGAAATTTTTGATTCGTCCCCTCTTAAAAGCCGCTGTATATTTTTACGATGTGTGAAAATTACTAACAAGGACAATAAAATTGAAAAAGGCAATAAAGTGCCATATCCATTAATCTGAACATGAAAAACATTTTCTCTAATAATCATAATCAACGGAACGGATAAGCCAGCTAAAATTGAACCAAGCGATATATATTTGCTTAAGCTTACTACTAAGATAAAAATTGCCAGAGCTATTAACATATCTATTGTAATAATTGAAATTAAGATTCCAAGAGAAGTAGCTATTCCTTTTCCTCCTTTGAACCCAGCAAAAATTGTCCAAATGTGTCCTATAACGGCAGCCAATCCAGCTAATATTTGAACCAGTGTAAAATCGTCAAAGGGAGTTCTATTTTCAAAAGGAAATGCTCCATAAAATAGCCTAGCGACAAATATTACGGCAATTGCTCCTTTCAAAGCGTCTAGAACAATTACTAATAGGCCATACTTCCAACCTAATAAACGAGAGACATTAGTTCCTCCAGCATTACCGCTTCCATAATTGCGCGGATCAATATCCTTAACTGCTTTGCAAATAATTATGCTTGTAGGAATAGAACCTAATAAATAAGAAATTATCAATATTATTGATAACATTAACATAAAAAGAACCTGAGAATTAATTAAAACTACTTATGTTAAAATAATAAAATTATTTAATCTATTCAATAACAGAAATTAACATCTCAAAAAACAATAAGTCGCTTTCATTCGTAATTTTCAAGTTAAAAACATCTCCATCGCAATACTTAATTTTTTCTCCAATATTAAATAATAACGATGATTCGTCAGTGGCGATATAATTATTTTCATAAGCTTTTTTCATTGCTCTAAGCAAAACTCCATACCTTGAGATTTGAGGAGTTTGAATAAGCCAAGCTTTTTTTCTATCAATATAATCTGCTACAAAATCTTCGCCTATAGATACAGTATCTCTTGAATTCAAAGCTACGACTACATTATCGTAATCTTTTGATAAATTTAAAGCTTTATTTAAGATTTCCTGCCTAAGCAAAGGTCTAGCGGCATCGTGAACTACAATAAAATCATCTTCTCGAGCATTTAAAGCTATTAACGCATTATAAACGCTGTCTTGTCTCTCATTTCCTCCTTCGACAATTTCGGTAAGTTTTGAAATTGAATACTTCTTTTTGATTTTTTCTATTAATTCAAAATATTTTTTTTCTGCAGCGACAATAATATCGCTTATTAAATCATTTTTTTGAAATATTTCTAAAGTATATGCTATAATTTCCTTATCTTTAACAGTAATATATTGCTTTGGGACATTTGAGCCAAAACGAATTCCTCTACCGCCGCTAGGGATAACGGCAATATATTTCATATTTCCGCCGCTTTCTTTGATTATAAAATTAGCATTGCATCTCCATAACTTAGAAATCTATATCCTTCTTTAATGGCTTTTTTATAAGCTTTCATTATAAGATCATATCCTCCGAAAGCGGAAACCAACATTAATAATGTAGATTCTGGAGCGTGAAAATTTGTTATTAGTTTTTTGGTAATTTTAAAGTCGTAGGGAGGATAAATAAATTTATCAGTCCAACCTTTATAAGGTTTGACAAATCCTTCAGCCGTAACGGAACTTTCAAGCGCCCTAACGCAACTAGTTCCTACAACAAAAACATTTTTCTTTGCGGCTAAAGCTTTATTTATCGTTTCAGCGGTAGATTCAGAAATTTCAAAATATTCTGAATCCATTCTATGTTTTGATAAATCTTCAACTTCCACGGGTCTAAAAGTTCCTAAACCTATATGCAAAGTAATTGAAACAATTTTTATCCCCTTCTTTTTTATATCGGCAAGAAGTTGTTCTGTAAAATGCAAGCCGGCTGTAGGAGCTGCTACGGCTCCTTCTTTTTTTGCATATACTGTTTGATAATTTTCTCTATCTTCTGGAACAGGTTCTCTTTTGATATATGGAGGCAAAGGAGTTAATCCAATATTATCGATCTCTTTTAATATATTAGGCTTATTAAATCTAACAGTTCTGCCGCGCGATGTAGTATTGTCTATTATCTCGCACCACAATTCTTCGTTAAAATAAATTCTATTGCCAATTCTTACCTTGCGAGCAGGCTCTACTAATACATCCCATATATTCTCAGACTTATTAAGTTCTCTTAAAACAAATACTTCTATTTTGGCTGATGTTCTTTCTTTTTTCCCAATAAGTCTTGCTTGTATTACTTTAGTATCGTTAACAACTAAAACGTCCCCTTTATTCATAAATTCGATAACTTCAGAAAAAATTCGATTTTCAATTTCGCCAGTTTCTCTATTTATCACCATTAATCTTGCGCTATCGCGAGGCTCGACAGGAAATTTTGCAATTAAATTTTTTGGCAAATTGTATTTGAAATCGGTAAGTTTCATTTTTCCTCACCTTTTTTTATTTAAAACTGCAGGCATAAAAGCCTGCAGGCAAATTGTTCATTTTATTTTTTAATAGATACTTTTGCTTTTGAAGCTTGTTTTTTTGAAGCGGCTTTTGGCTGCGATTTTTTCACCGCTTTTTTTGCGCTCGCTTCTTTTTTTGCTTTCATCATTTCTTTTAATGCGGCCCTTGCTGCTGCTAATCTAGCAATCGGAACTCTAAATGGAGAACAGCTTACATAATCCATATTTAACGAATGGCAAAATTCCACAGAAGCTGTTTCGCCGCCGTGTTCTCCGCAAATTCCAACTTTTAATTTTGGCCTTACGGTCCTTCCTTTTTCGATACCCATTTTCATCAATTGACCTACTCCTTCGATATCTATTGTTTCGAATGGATCGTTTGGCAATATTTCTCTTTCAACATAAAGCGGCAAGAATTTGCCAGAATCGTCTCTTGATAATCCAAAAGTAGTTTGAGTTAAATCGTTTGTTCCATAGCTGAAAAACTCTGCTACTGCGGCTATTTGATCAGCTGTAACTGCGGCTCTTGGCAACTCTATCATCGTACCAACCAAATAATTGATCTTCATTCCTCGTTCTTTCATAACATCTTCGGCTACAGAGCGAACGATTTTCTCTTGAAGCTTTAATTCGTTTACGTGACCTACAAGCGGAATCATTATCTCTGGATTAACTTTAATGCCTTCGCTCAAAATCTCGCATGCGGCTTCAAAAATCGCTCTCGCTTGCATTTCAGTAATTTCAGGATAAGAAATGCCTAATCTACAACCTCTAAATCCAAGCATTGGATTGAATTCTTTCATTGATTCAATTTTTTCTTTAACTTTCTCATAAGACAAGCCCAAAGCGTTAGCTAATTCATCTATCTCATGATCTTGGTGAGGCAAGAATTCATGCAATGGAGGATCTAAAGTTCTAATTGTTACAGGTCTTCCTTCCATCACTTTGAATATGCCTTTAAAATCTTCTCTCTGCAACGGCAACAATTTAGCAAGAGCGTTCTTTCTTTGCTCCATAGTATCGGCGAGGATCATTTCTCTAACTGCTAAAATTCTATTTTCTCCAAAGAACATATGTTCTGTTCTGCAAAGACCAATTCCTTCGGCGCCAAATTGAATGGCATTCCAAGCTTGGTCTGGCTGATCAGCGTTAGTTCTAATTTTCAATTTTCTATATTTATCAGCCCAGCTCATTATTTCTTTATACATTTTATATGTTTCGGATTCGCTTTCTGGCAAAGTTTTATCTATAAGAACTTGAATAATTTCAGAAGGTTTGGTTTCTAATTGTCCAAGAATAACTTCGCCTGTAGAACCGTCGATTGATATATAATCTCCCGCTCTAACAACATGAGGGCTGCCTGTAATAGTCATAAATCCTTCGGCATAGTTAATATTTAAGGCTCCGCAACCAGCTACGCATACTTTTCCCATCTGACGAGCAACCAAAGCTGCATGAGAAGTCATTCCTCCCCGAGCAGTCAAAATACCTTGAGAAGCATTCATACCCTTTATATCTTCTGGCGAAGTTTCAATTCTAACAAGTATAACTTTTTCTCCTCTTTTCGCCATTTCTTCAGCGTCCATAGCATTAAAAGCGACTTTCCCCGAAGCGGCTCCTGGACCAGCGTTCAGTCCTTTAGCAAGCAATTTTCCTTCTTCAATAGCCGCCTTCTTCTGTTTCATATCAAAAACAGGTCTCAATAATTGATTTAATTGTATTGGCTCTATTCTTAAAAGAGCTTCTTCTTTGGTAATTAGTTTTTCTTTTACCATATCGTAAGCTATTTTTACGGCTGCAAAACCAGTTCTTTTCCCTACTCTGCATTGCAACATCCACAACTTGCCCTGTTGTATTGTAAACTCGATATCCATCATATCTTTGTAATGTTTTTCTAATTTTTTTCGAATATCGAGCAATTGTTTATAAACATTTGGATTTTCTTCTTTCAATTTTGCTATTGGAAGCGGCGTTCTTATTCCAGCGACAACATCTTCGCCTTGAGCGTTCATTAAAAACTCGCCATAGAATTCATTATCTCCTGTAGCTGCGTCTCTTGTAAACGCAACGCCCGTTCCGGAATCGTTGCCCATATTGCCAAATACCATCGATTGAACATTGACAGCCGTTCCCCAATCGTGAGGAATATTATTTAATTTTCGATAAACTATCGCTCTTTCATTGTTCCAGGATTCAAAGACAGCTCCAATCGCTCCCCATAATTGTTCCATCGGATCTTCTGGAAAATCTTTTCCAGTTTTTTCTTTTATAGCTGCTTTGAACTCTACGACTAATTCTTTTAAATGTTCGGCAGTCAATTCAGTATCATGTTCTATATTATGCATTTTCTTTTTATTTTCAATAATCGCTTCAAACGGATCTATATCTTTTTTATCTTTAGGTTTCAATCCTAATACTACGTCCCCATACATTTGAACAAATCTTCTGTAAGAATCGTAAGCAAAACGAGGATTTTGTGTCTTTTCAATCAAACCTTGAACTGTAATATCGTTTAATCCTAAGTTCAAAATTGTATCCATCATTCCAGGCATCGAAGCTCTCGCTCCGCTTCTAACAGAAACAAGCAATGGATTTTTAGGATCGCCAAATTTTGCTCCCATTTCTTTTTCAACTTTTGCAAGAGCTTCCATTACTTGTTTTTTTAATTCTTTTGGATATGTTTTGTTTTTGTCATAATAATACTTGCAAACTTCAGTAGTAATTGTAAATCCAGCTGGCACTGGCAAGCCGATATTTACCATCTCGGCTAAGTTGGCTCCTTTGCCTCCAAGCAATTCCTTCATATCGGCATTGCCTTCAGCTTTTTTGCCGCCAAAAAAATAAACATATTTTGGAATTTTAGCAGCCATTTGATTCCTCCTATTTTTAGTTAATTAAGGTTATTTAATTTTAATTTATCGAACAAAAATTTTTCGAAATTTTCTTTTTCGTCCAATTTTATTTCAATTTTAAGATAATAAATTGGGATATCGTCCAATTCTTTATTGAAGTCTTTTAATTTTACGGCGTCTTTCTCAGTTGTCAAAACGCACATACTATTGGTATCGTAAAACTTTTTTCTAATTTTTTGTATCTCTTTTATATTATAACTTTTATGATCTCTAAATATCAATTTATTCGAGCAAGTTATATTATTATTTTCAAGTATTTCAAAAAAAGATTCTGGATTTGCAATTCCAGAAACGGCAAGACTGTTTTGCATATGAAAATCTTGCAAATCGTAGCATACTTGCTTTTTGATGTCAACAATTCCAATTGCTTCGTAATGCGCGTCAAATATTTTTTTATTTTCGAAATATGGAATTAAGTCTATTGGCAAGGACATTTTGTTTGAAAATTTTCGATTTATTATTATGGCGTCGGCTCTTTTTAGAGCCTTAAATGATTCTCGCATATCTCCAGTTGGCAAAAGTTGCTGCCTGATAGATCCGCTTTTGATTAAAAAATTTTGATCAAATATTACGATATCTACGTCTCTATAAATATACCTATGTTGAAATCCATCGTCGAGAAGAATTAAATCCAATTTAAATTTGCTTAATAATTTTTTTGCTCCTTCAATACGGCTTTCGCTTACCGCGCAAGGGACCTTGCATTCAATAGCCGTCATATAAATTTCATCTCCCGTTTCATTCACGGAGCCATATATTTTATTGCCATCGGAAACCAAATGAAACCCTTTTGTTTTTCTGCCATAACCTCTGCTTAATATTGCTACGTTTAAACCTTTTTCTTTAAATAATTTTGCGACATATATCGACAAAGGCGTTTTTCCGCTGCCGCCTATAGTCAAGTTTCCTATAGATACAACTTTAGAATTAACTTTTTCAATTTTTAAAATGCCTTTAGCAAACAAAATATTTCTTGCCATTACAGCCAATTTATAAATAGGCGTTAAAGGATAAAGCAAAAACCTAATCGTTAATTCAAAATAAATAGATAAAAAACTCATATGATCGACGACTACAATTTGTCTGTTTCTAAATTTAATATATTCTCAATTTTTTTTATCTCATCTTCGATTTGCTCTCTCGAAGCTTCTCTTGAAAAATTAAAAGGTCCGACAGCTTTAATAACGGCTTTTGAAAATGGATACGGAAATTTAAATTTATCCCAGCTTTTAAATTCTATATATTTATAATATCTTACAATAATTAAAAACAATGGGACCTCGGTTCTTTGTGAAATTACTACGAATCCAGACTTTGCTACGCGCGCGGGTCCTTTTGGTCCGTCTGGGGTAAGAGCTAAGATAAAACCGCTTTTTACTTTATCCAAGGATTGATAAAAAACTTCTTTTCCCCCTTTAGCGCTTGAACCTCTAAGAATGTCATAATTCCAATATTTTAATATTTCAGTTAACACTTCCCCATCCTTGCTTTGACTAACAACGGCTGTTATTTTTTTATTTCTGAAAACATACCAAGGCAAAGCCATCCATCCATGCCAAAAAGCTATAACATAATTTTTCCCCTCCGAGTCTAATTGTTCAATTTCTTCGAAATTTATCTTTCTAATTCTAATAGTTTTCATTATAAGAGAGACTGGATATTTCGAAAAGTTTTTTCCTAAAAATCTCAGCATGTTTTTCCACTGCTTCTTCATCATAAGTATAATATTAGTTTAGGGACTCGTAAATTTTTTCCGCGGCTTTCTTGCTCGCTCCAGCTTCGCCAAGCAATTTTCTAATTTGTTCAAATTTATTTATTAATACCACTCTATATTGTTCTTCAAAAAGCTTTTCACAACCTTCGGCTATCTTATTTGCGACACAATCGTTCTGCAAAAATTCCTCGACTATTTTTTCTCCCGCTAAAAGATTCGCTAAGGAAAGATATTTAACTTTAACTAATTTCTTGCCTATAAAATAAGTAATAGGATTCGTTTTATATACAACTATAAAAGGCAATCCTAATAAAACGGCTTCAAGAGTCGATGTGCCAGATTTTATTATTCCAACTTTTGCAAACTTCATCAGATCGTAAGTTTTATCTTTTATTATTTTTACAGAATCTGAAGTTAAATATTTTTTCAACTCGCCTTTTTCTATTGCATTAGACAAAGAAACAATTATTTGTATATTTTTTTTCGCTTTAATCTTTTCTGCCGCTTTTAAAGTTTCTTTAAATAAAAAATTTATCTCATGAGACCTGCTGCCAGGCAATATTAGAAGAATGTCTTTATTAGGATCTAAATTATGCTCGTTATAAAACTTCTCTTTATCGGAAAATGAGTATTGTTTAATATTATCCAATAATGGATGCCCAACATAATAGATTTTAACGCCATGTTTTTTGTAAAATTCCTTTTCAAAAGGAAGAATGCATAACATCAGATCCACATTTCTTTTTATTATTTCAACTCTTCTTTCTCCCCATGCCCATAACTGCGGAGAAATATAATAAAATATTTTTACTCCTAATTTTTTTAATTCTTTTGCTAGCCTTAAATTAAACCCAGGATAATCTATTAAAATCACATCGCGTATATAATGTTCTTTGACATATTTTACTAAATTTCTTTTAACTTTTGCGATAAAATGCAAATTTCTAATAACTTCTATTAAGCCAACAAAAGACAACTTATTTATATCATAGAGCAAATTCATTCCAGCAGCTTTGCTTTTTTCTCCGCCAATTCCATAAAATTCTAAACTTGAGTCAATATTTTTCATTTCCTTAATTAGATTTGCCGCATGCATATCGCCAGAAGCCTCGCCGCATACTATCAATATTTTTTTATTTTTACACATACTTTCGCAAATTTTCCTAATTTATAATCTTTCTCTAATTTTTTAGCAATGAATTTGACATAAATTTAACCTAATTCATAAACTTCTTTTCTTTTTAACAATGCTTGATAACGTTTTTTTAAATTTTTTCTATAACGCAAACTTTCCAATTTTTCAATTATATCATTAAAATTTTCGAAAGGGAAATAAGATATTCTGTTTATTTCGCAAAACTTCAACAAAGAACTTTTTGCAAAAATATAATCGCAATATTGAGACGGACATTTGTCGGAATTGCCGTCTCCTATATAGACAGTAAAATCGTCGTCTGAACTATATAAAAGGATATGATTTCTTTTGCAATTGCCACAAAGCTTGCATTCCTCGTCTTGAAAAGGAAAAACTGCTGAAACGCTTGTTCCATTAAAAATTGCTTTATTAGAATAACGCTCAAGTTCGTTCAATCCTTCTCTTGAAAGAATTTCGTTTATATAAAAATCCAATCCATCGCTTAAAATTCTAATTTCGTCACCTCTTTCTTTCGCATATTTTACAAAATCCTTAAAGGTCGAATCTAATTCTGCCTCTTTAAGAAACATTTTAAATTTATCTTCTTCATAAACGACCGGTTTTAACATTATATTCCAAGCTTCAGAAGATCCAATTTTACGACCAACCCACTCGCTTACCGCTCTACGATGTGTTTCTTTATCGCCAAATGTCAATAAAAAAGCTTCTCCGATATCTTTTTTAGTTATAGTGCCGTCGAAATCAACAAAAATTTTAAATTTTTTTGGTATTGATTTATTCATATTATTCCTTTCAATTATGAAGCCATTTGAACCTGTTCGTTAAATTTAACGGCGACTAATTTTGACACCCCTTCTTCTTGCATAGTAACGCCGTATAAATTTTCAGCGGCTTCCATTGTTCTTTTATTATGAGTAACGACTATAAATTGCGTGTTTTTGCTAAACTGCTTAATTATTCTTGTAAATCTATCGATATTTGCGTCGTCTAATGGAGCGTCAACCTCGTCTAATATGCAAAATGGACTAGGCTTGACAAGATAAATCGCAAATAACAAAGCGATTGCAGTAAGCGTTTTTTCTCCTCCAGATAGCAATTCAATTGAAGTTGGTCTTTTCCCTTTTGGTTTTGCTATTATTTCTATTTTCGCTTCTAACGGATCAGCGCCTTCTTCGAGCTTCAAATCAGCCTCGTCGCCCGGATTGAACAAAGTTCTAAAAATATTTATAAAATTTTCCCTTATCTTTTCAAAAGTATCCAAAAATAAATTTTGAGCCGTCTGATTAATTTCTTGTATTGTTGTCATTAAATCTTTTTCCGATTCAATCAAATCATTTCTTTGATTTATTAAAAATTCCAATCTCTGTTTTTCTTCTTCGTATTCTTGATGAGCCGTTAAATTTATCGGTCCAAGATTTCTAATTTGTTTTTTTAATTCTTCGACTTCTTTTTCGTATTCCTCATAATCAAAAGTCCCTAAATCGTCAAATATTTTTAATTCAAGCTCGGCGTCATAATTATCTTTTACATAAGCTCGCATATTGTCAATTTTTAATCTATATTCGTTCAATTTAATTTCTATCGAAGACAGCCTATCGGACAATTCGTCTCTTTGCTTGCGATATTGTTGCAATAAATTATTAATCTCATTGGCATGAGTTCTAGCGGATAGCAGCTCTTTTTCAATCTCTTCTTCTTCGGACAATATTCCGTTCCGCTTTAAATCCAGATCTTCATACTCAAATTGATAATCGTCAAGCGCCGATTCTAAGGATTCAATTTCGCTCTTAGCGTTTTCAATATCTTTTTCTCTTCTTGAGATTGATTTTTCTAAATTTCCTTTTAAACTTTCATATCTTCTTAATTCGTTTTCAATATTTCTTTCTGTTCCCAAAGCTCTTTCAAATTCAACTTTTAATTGATTTAATTCCTCAGCCAATATAGCATATCTCTTTTCTTCTTCCTTAACTTTATTTTCAAAATCTCCAATTTCCTTTTCTTCAATTTCCCTTTGAACTTTCTTTGCCTCGATTTCCTCGCTTGCAACTTTTATAGCTTCTTCTAGAGTATTTAGTTCGGCTAAAAGATCCGCGATTTCTTTTTGGGATTTATCTAATTCATCGTTAGCTTTTTTCTTTTCAAATTCCAATCTGTCAATTTGTTTTTCGATATTAGCCAATTCGTTAGAATAAATTTTAATTCTATCGCCAGGCTCTTGCAAGTCAATTTTATCCAATTCTTCTTCAATTGCATGAATTGCTTTTTTTACTTCCGATAATCTTTGCGAATATTCGGGGAAATCTTTTTTTAAATCTTCAAGAAATTGTTTTCTGCCAAATAAAGTCTCGTCAAGCTTAGGTTGACTTCCAGCCGTTATAATTCCGCCATCGCCGACAAAATCTCCATTTAGCGTTACAAAATCAAAATCGGGATACTTTTGATATAAACTAACTGCAGCATTTAAGTCATTCACAATCGCCGCTCTTTCGAGCAATTTTTTAAAGAATGGTTGCCATTTATTTTCAGCTTTTATACAATCGATAGTCCAATCGATAAAATTTTTATTCTTAGATATTTCCTTAGCTTTTAATTTCAATCTCGTTTTCGCGGCGTAAGAAAACAAAGATTTTTTTGATGAAACATCCGCGCCTAAAACAAAAAAAGAAGCTTTGCCTAAATTTTTTTCTTTTAAAAACTCTACGGCTTTCTTTAAATCATCGTAAGTCTCCAATAATAAATTATTTATAGCTTTTTTAAGCGCGGCTTCTAATGCAAATCTATATTTTTCTTCAGAAAACGCCGCATCGGCTAGTATTATTTTTTCTTTATTCGACCATTCTTCGCTTTCAATCAAAACTTTAGAGCCTTTAGAAACTCCCTCGAGATTATCTATTAACGTTTGGAAAAAATCTATTTTATCTTTTAATGCGTTTAAATTTCCCTTTTCTTTTATTTCTAATTCTTTTAAGTCGTTTAATTTTTTTTCGAGATCGATTTTCTCTTTTTGTTTTTGAGCTAATACCTCTTCGGCTTCTGCCAATTTTTTCAATGTTTCATTTTTTTCAGTTTCAAGATCTTCTATATGAGCCACGGATTTAGAAATTACGTTCGAAAGATTTGCTATTTTAAGTCGCAATTTTTCAATACTATCAATAATTCTCTCTTTATTCTTTTGCAAATTTTGAAATTGATTTTCTTTTCCAGCAAAATCCTTAAACTTTTCAAATATAAATTCGTTTTTAATCTTCAGAGAATTCTTCAACGAATTTAACTGTTCTTTTTCTACTTTCAATTGTTCTTCTTTGCTCGATAAAACTTTGCTTTTTTCTTCAATGTTCCTGGTCCACTCTCTTAATTCTAATTCGAGATCGACCAATTTATTTTCGCATTCCTCGAGTTGATATATCAATTCCTCTTTTTCTTTTTCATAATAATCAATATTTCTTTCGAGCGCTTTTTTTCTTTCAGTAGACGCAGTTATTTTTTGTTGTATTTTATGCAATTTATCCGTAAAATCAGAAAGTTCTTTCCTTTTATTTCTAAGCGATTCTTCAATTTCAGAAATCTTAGTTCTAGCCTCTAATAATTTGCTTTCCAGATATTCGTTTTGCAAGTCTATATTCTTCTTTGAGCGTGAATACTCTTCTTTTTCGAGATACATATTTTCTATCTTAGAATTCATCAATGCGAATTCTCTTTCTTTTAATGCCAAATCTTTTTCTTTTAATTCATCGATTAAAACTTTATATTTGTCCGCTCTTTTAGCCTGTCTTTCAAGAGAATTTACCTTTCTTTCAACCTCCGAAATAATATCGTTTACCCTAGTCAAATCGCGAGAGACATCTTCTAATTTTTTTAAAGTATGTTTTCTTCTTAACTTGTATTTATTTACGCCAGCGGCTTCTTCAAATAAAGTCCTTCTTTCTTCGTTTTTATTTGAAAGAATTGTTTCTACCATTTTTAATTCGATAACGGAATAGGCGTTTGCGCCCATTCCGGTGTCCATAAATAAATTCGTTATATCTTTCAGACGACAAATATTTTTATTAAGCAAATACTCGCTTTCGCCAGAGCGAAATATTCTTCTAGTTATATTTATTTCCGAATATTCCGATGGGAGAAGTCCTTTATCGTTAACAAAAGTTAGGCTTACTTCAGCCATTCCAAGCGATTTTCGATTTCTTGTTCCGTTAAATATCACATTTTCCATTTTATCGCTTCTCAAAGCGCTTGTTCTTTGTTCGCCCAATCCCCATCTTAAAGCGTCGACAATATTAGTTTTGCCGCAACCATTTGGACCTACGATGCAAGTCACTCCGCGCGAAAAATTTACTACAGTTTTTTGAGCAAAAGATTTAAAGCCAAATATTTCAAGCTTTGACAAAAACACATCTCCTCCTATTTTTAAAAAGTCGAAGTCATTATAGCTATTTTTACAAATTCAAACAGTTCTTCCGTATAATTTAAATAAAACAGAATAGGAATTAAGGCAAATAAAAGCAAAATTAAAAAGCCAGCATAAACTTTAATTGGCGTTTCATACAGCATAATATAAATAGCTTTCAACGCTCTTTGAAGCAACCATAGAACTAACAAAGCTAAAACTCCGAAAATAATATAATTATACTTTACTATAGCTAACATTTTAAAGAGAGCCATCGCCATAGGCAAAAACATCATAATAGGAACTAAAGCCCAATTTAAACCAAAATAAATTGAATCGAATTCAGTACTTGCATTTTTAATAAGAGAAATTATATAAATTAAAATTGAAACTAATAATATCAAAAAAAATTGAATAATTATTAAAATCCAAAAACTTTTTTCAGGATTCCACGCCGCATAAAAAATAAAATCAAATAATTCAAATCTGCCAAAAGCTAAAGCTAATTTATCAAGCAAATTATTATTTCGATAAAAATACAATATATTCAAAATCAACAAAGAGCTAATTGACGTTACTAAAAATGACAAAAAAAACAATCTAAAATTTGTCATTATCCTTCTATCTCTAACGTCTACAAAAAAATTATATGATCTATTTAAACTTCTTAAACAATCGTTTTTCAATTTTTTATCGACGCCTAAAAATATGCCCATCAAAACTCCAATAACAATTCCAGCATAAATAAAAAACATTGGCGTTTGATCTTTTTTATTTCCTATTGGAATCGTAACCCTATCCCCTTTATTCAATTTCCATTCTAAAACTTTAAAAACTAATCTTTCGTTTTCTTTTCTATTATATGGAATTATTCCTATTTTATATACTTTGTTTTCGTCATAACCTACAGAAAGAGATTGCCTTTCGCCTTTGTAATCATACAAACTATTAATAATAAATCCATTTTTTAACAACTTTTTTGATGTTAACAAATCATATAATAATTTTGCTTGGCTTTCCAAAGAATTTTGATTTAAATATCCGCTCGTGGAACCTAAAAACAAAGAATAAGTAATCGGGCCAATTATAATTTTATCTATCGGCATATGTTCCTTAGCGTTTGCGAATTTTCGCTCGATGTCCTCAATATTTAAATTAAAACATTCTATTCCTATGAAATTTAAATATTTCAGATCCATAAAATTTTCATCAATAAAATTAGCATACAAAATAATTTCTTTATTATTTTTGCTTTGAATCGAACTTGCAAGATCTTCTATAAATCTCAAATGTTCTTCCTCAGCAAATATATATCCGTCGCCTAACGAAATTATTTTAAATCCTTCGTTATATTTTGAAAGTTCTAATAAATTATCAATATAATTATTAACTTTAATTTTAAATTCCTTTTGGCCGAAAATGCTTGGCGGCAAAAAATTTAACGGAACTTCTCCAATTGGAAGCAACCCTATTATATCGCATGCAATTAATGCTAAAGGATCGGGTGCGAAAAATTTAAACTGAATTGCATTAAAACCCGCTCTCTTTGCTTTTTCAAATTCGTTAAGGTAATAATCGTAGCTGTTAAAATAAGAAGAATAGCTAACGTCGGGGATGTAAGTCGCTATTTGTAATTTAACTTTTTCTCCATCGATAAACAAACCTAAATCGTTTGCTTTAATTTCATTTAAATTTATCTCTATAATATAATCGTCTATTAATCTCTCGCCTAAAAATAGTTCCTCTTTTGCATATATTTTTTTGGATTTTGTTAATGTTCCGAAGTCGCTTAATATTATTTGACTTTCAAATTCTAAACTTTTACTCGCGTCAATTTCAAAGCTTAAATTTTTTTCAGAATAAAAACTTAACTGATTCCCCAACTTGTCGTAAAAATAAAAATTCGCAGTAAGAGAGCGATTGTAAAATTCGTCATCCAGAAATTTCGATTTTACTCCATACCATTCAGTTTTTATCTTTAAAGAAGCGTTTTTTTTTGAAAAATCTAATGATTTGTTTATTGAAAAATTTGATATAAAAATCGGCGATTTAGCGACTAAATAAGCGCCGCCTAATATTCCTCCATAATTGCGGGGAGATAAAAAATTTCTCCTATTCGGAAAATAAAGACTGTTGTTTATTTGATTTGAAATTTTTATCGCGATTTTATTTTCTTTATCAAAATTAATTATATCTTCGCCTATATTTACTTCAATCGGGAAATTTCCATATGAATGTTTGTAAATAATATTTTCATTAATGGCTATTTCAGCAGAACCGCGAAGATCAAATAAAATTAAGCTTATTATTTTACCAGCAAAATCTTTCAAATAGAAAACAATTTTTTTTTCTAAAATAATTTCCGATTCATTTTCATAATAAAATGGAACTTTTATTTTTATTTTTTTTTCTTTATCAGAAGCTAATTTTAAATTCCATTCCCCATTTAAACTTAAATATCGCCTTTGAGTGGAATTATTTTCTAATATATATTTTTTATAACTCTCCCCATTATTAATCTCGTATATTTTAATTTGAGAATACAGTATATTGCTTAATAAAATGAAAATAATTATTTTCGACTTGAAACTGTTCATAATACAAAAAAAATCTATTAAAAAAAATAAATTTACAAAATAAAACCCAGCAAATCAAATAAATCTAATTAACATTATTTGGCATATTCGATTTATGAATTACACAGAATAAAATTATCAAACTATCTTAAATATTTTTCTATATCCAGTCTTCGCATAAGCTTTAAAATTAACATATTATTTGCTGATTTTCTTTTCCAACTATTTTAGTTAAAAATTACGCTTATTCTTAACGAAAAAGTTAAAATTTGAATAATCCGTTTACAGTTTATTGTCGATAAGCGATAGCCTTATTAAGATTTATTCCCCTCTTTGAAACTCAACAAAGTTTTTTTCATTCATATTTTACAACTTACAATTTTTATTTTATATCTAAACAAAATTAAATATATTGCCAAAAAACTGAGGAAACGATATGGAAAAAAAAGCTTTTGTTCTACTTATATTTCTTTCATTTAATTATATTTATCCTTGTACAAATTTCATAGTAACAAAAGGAGCCTCGGTCGACGGTTCTACAATACTCACATACACCGCCGACTCGTTTACTTTATACGGCGAGCTATATTTTTATCCTCCGGCTATTTATCCAAATGGAACTATGCTCGATGTATACGAGTGGGATACTGGCAAATTTTTAGGAAGAATTAAACAAGCTCCTCAAACTTATAAAGTTGTCGGAAATATGAACGAACATCAACTAGTAATAGCCGAAACGACGTTTGGCGGAAGAGAAGAACTCATAAACCCCGACGGCATATTAGACTATGGAAGCTTAATTTATATAACTCTACAAAGAGCCAAAACTGCCCGCGAAGCAATTAAGATAATGATCGACTTAGTCGAAGAATACGGTTACAGAAGCTCTGGAGAATCTATTTCAATTGTCGATCCTAACGAAGCCTGGATTTTAGAAATTATTGGCAAAGGCAAAGGATCAAAAGGAGCGATATATGTCGCCATAAAAATTCCCGACGGTAGCGTATCAGCTCACGCTAATCAGGCTCGCATTCAAAAATTTCCATTGAATGATCCTAAAAACTGCATATATGCTCCAGACGTAATTTCATTTGCGCGTCAAAAAGGTTATTTTAACGGAAAAGACGAAGACTTCGATTTCGCTCAAGCTTATAATCCTTTAGATTTCGGCGGAATCCGTTTTTGCGACGCAAGAGTTTGGTCTTTATTTAGAAGAGTTAATTCGCAAATGGACAAATATATTTCTTATATCAAGGGAGAAAGTCTTGAAAGAATGCCATTGTGGATTAAACCCGATAGAAAACTTTCTGTTCAAGACATTATGCAGTTAATGCGCGATCATTATCAAGGAACAGAATTAGATATGACAATTGGAGTTGCGGCTGGTCCGTACAATATGCCATATCGCTGGAGACCTTTAGTATGGGAATATAAAGGAGAAAAATATTTTAACGAACGCCCTATTTCAACTCCTCAAACAGCCTTTTCATTTGTAGCTCAAGTTAGATCATATTTGCCAAACGAAGTCGGCGGAGTTTTATGGTTTGGTGTTGATGACACTTATTTTACTGTATACGTTCCATTATACTGCTCTATTTCAGAGCCTCCGTATAACTTTAAACAAGGCATTGGTTCTCTCTCCCATTTTGATTGGAATTCTATGTTCTGGACTTTTAACGTTGTCAGCAATTATTGCTATCCAAAATTTAGCCAGACAATAGGCGACGTTCAAAAAGTTCAAAGAGAACTTGAAGGCGAATTTTTAGCTAATCAAGAAACAATTGAAAAGAAAGCGATAGAACTTTTAAAAAGATCAAAAGCTGACGCTATCGAATATTTGACGCAATATTCTCATCGAACGACTGAAAAAACACATAAACGATGGCAACTATTATGGCAAGAATTAAACGTAAAATATCTCGATGGAATTCAAAAAGACGAATTCTATCGCCCAAAAAACATTGGATATCCAGAAGAATTTAAAGCAAAAATTCTCGCTGAAAATCCCGAAAAATATAAATATAAAACGCTTGATATTGAGAAAAATGAACAAATTAGCGATTTAATTCGAAAAGCCGAAGAAGCCTTAAAAGAAAAAAAATTCAAAGAAGCCAAATCTTATTTCGAAAAAGTTTTAAAGCTTGACGCTAATAATGAAAATGCCAAAGTCAATATTCAAAAAATCGACAAAACTTTGGAAGAGATAAATAAAATTTATAATAATATCTTTACAAAATAAAAAAACCGGCTTAAGCCGGTTTTTCTACAATTTAAAATTCTGTTGACGCATCATCTTTAACTTTTGAATTGAAATTTTTTTCAAGTTCTTCTTCAAAGAAAAATTTTTCCTCGCCAAAAGCAGGTTTTAAATCGCTTATCCAGGTTGCTTTAGAATTATATTCGGCGAAGAAAGGACGCGCCGCCCAATCTGGATTTCTTCCTTGCAAAAATCGTAAAACGAAAACTTTTTGTCTCGTAGAGTTTACTCCAACTTCGCTTACTCCCAAAACCTGAACTTTGCCAGGAGTACAGGACATGCTTGGTCCTCTTATCGTTCTGCATATTCCGCTTACTTGTTGATATGCTTTGCGAAATATATTCCACGCATCTTCTAATGTTACGGCAAAATAATGTTGAGCTCCAGTATCTCGAGCGATGAACATATAGTATGGAATTATTCCCAAAGCTACTTGCTTTTTCAGCATATCAGCCCATAAATTAGCGTCGTTATTTATTTGCTTTAAAACAGGCGATTGACTTCTTATTTCGGCTCCTGTAGATTTTATTCTTGAAATAGCTTTTTTGACAGCTTCAGTTTCTAATTCTCTCGGATGATTAAAATGAGCCATAAAGGCTAGATGTTTTCCGCTTTTAACAATTCTTTCAAACAATCTTAAAAGCTCGTCAGCGTCGCTATCGGTTAAAAATCTATAAGGCCAATATGCCAATACTTTGCTTCCTATTCTAATATTCCTTAAATTTGGCAAATTATCTCTTAATAACGGCTCTATATATGCTTCTAATAATTTAGTTTTCATTACTAAAGGATCGCCCCCAGTAAATAATACATCGGTTACAAAGGGATTAGCCTTTAAATAATTCTTTAAATTTTCTATTTCCTTATTTGCAATTTTCCATTCGTCAATTCCTACAAATTGCGGCCATCTAAAACAAAATGTACAATATGCATGACAGGTTTGACCTTGAGCAGGGAAAAACAAAACTGTTTCTCGATATTTATGTTGAATTCCAGGCAATCTTACGCCGTTTAATATTGGAGAATTTAATTCTAATTGTCCTGCAGGATGAGGATTTAATTTTTTTCTTATTTCGTTTGAAACCTTTTTTATTTTTTCTTTGCATTCTTCTTTTTTAACTAATTCCGCTATTTCGTTAAAATCTTCATCTATTAGCATTTCCTTTTGAGGAAATGTTAAAATAAAAAGCGGATCTTTAAGAGGATCGTTCCAATCAATTAATTCGTCGACTACATAATTATTCGTCTTAAATGGCAAAACAGAAGAAACGACTTCAATATTAAAAATTGTTTCTTTGTCAAGTTTCGATATTTGTTTAATTTTCTTAAAATTCGACAATATATAAGATTCATATTTCATTTTCTCCTCCGTATTTTTTTAGATGAAATGGGTTATCAAAAAGATACAAAAAAAAAAAAATAAAAAAAAAAAAAATAAATGCCAATAAATTAAGGATGGAGTTTTTATTAAATTTTTTTTAATCGCTTAAAAAAAAGACTATACTTTTGAATACAAAATTAAATTTATAAATTATATTCCAATATCCTCTTTGAAAATATATATTCCTTAGAATGAATCCATTTCTTTCATTTAAATATTTTTAATATATTCGTTTTTAAAATTTGTCTATAATATGAAAAATCGAGTTTGCGAATTATTTCAAATTAGATATCCGATAATTCAAGCCGGAATGGTCTGGGTATCAGGTTGGAAATTGGCCTCAGCAGTTTCTAATTGCGGCGGACTGGGATTAATAGGCGCTGGGTCAATGAAGCCCGACTTGTTGCGCGAACATATTCAAAAATGCAAATTGGCCACAAATAAACCATATGGCGTAAACTTGCCTTTGCTTCGCGGAGATATTGAAGATTTGATAAAAGTCGTTATAGAGGAAGATGTTAAAATAGTTTTCACTTCGGCGGGACATCCAGGCAAATATATCGATAGATTCAAAGATAGAAATGTTAAAGTCGCTCACGTAGTTTCTTCATTGAAACAAGGTCTTAAAGCAGAAAGCGTCGGATGCGACGCCATCGTAGGCGAAGGAGTCGAAGCTGGCGGGCATAATGGCGCCGATCAGCTTTCGGTTTTTTCTTTAATTCCATCTTTATCTCAAAATGTAAAAATCCCAATCATAGCCGCCGGTGGGATAGTTAATTCTAAAGGTATATTAGCAGCTTTCGCCTTAGGCGCCGAAGGCGTTCAAGTCGGAACAAGATTTGCCGCTACCGTTGAATCATCGGCTCACGATAATTATAAGCGAAAAATCGTTGAGGCTCAAGATAACTCTACCGTTCTTATTCTCCAAAAAATTGGGCTTGTAAGAGCTATCAAAAATAATTTCACTGAAAGAATCCAAAAATTAGAAAGCGAAGGGGCTTCAGTCGAACAATTAAGAGAAGCTCTTGGAGCAAAAAGAGAAAAATTAGGAATTTTCGACGGCGATGTGGACGAAGGTTTAATTGAAGCTGGGCAAGGAGTAGGATTGATTAATGACATACCAGCCGTGAAAGAATTGTTCGATAGATTTATTTCCGAAATAAATCAAGAAACAGTTGTCTTAAACGACAAGCTTAAAGTTTTTACGAATGATTAGTTTTTATTTTTAGCGAACTTAGATTTAAGTATAATTCGATCGATTTATTTTTTAATTAGCAAAATATACCTTGCATTAAAACTTCATTATTTATACAATATGACGACTTTTATAAAATACGTCGCATATTTTTTATCCTTATCGTTTGCTGTAATTATTGTTTCTTTTAAGTTTAAATCTTAAATAATTAAAACCTTGCTCGGGCAAATTCTATTTTTTAACAATATTTTTTTTATTAAATTAAAAAATTAAGAAAATATTTATTATGAAAAAAATCATCTATTTTACAATCGTAACTTTTTTTTCCTTAAAAATTATCTCCTGTTCTTCGACAATAGACACCGCTTCAATGTCAGCCGAAGAAAGATACAACTATTGTTTTTCATTATATCAAGATAAAGATTACGAAAAAGCGGCAGTAGAATTCGAAGCATTTTTAATTCAATATCCCGCTTCAAATTATGCCGATAAAGCTCAATATCTTCTCGCATTTTCAAGATATAAGAGAAAAGAATTTCTTCTTGCCGCGTTTGAATTTGCAAGATTAATTAAAAATTATCCAGCAAGCGATTTTATTCCCGAAGCTCAATTTATGCTCGCAGAATCTTACTATAATTTATCCCCTTCTTATCATCTCGATCAAAAATATACAAAAAAAGCTATAGAAGAATATCAGGCTTTCTTAGATTTCTTCCCTTCAAACGAAAAAGCCGAAGAAGCCGAAAACAAAATTAAAGAATTAAACGACAAATTAGCTCTGAAAGAATTTACAAACGCTCAATTGTATGAAAAAATGGAATATTATAACGCCGCTATTTTTTACTATAATAAAATAGAAGAAACCTATTATGACACTAAATACGCATCGCTTGCCGCTTATCGAAAAATTAAATTATTAATCCTTAAAGATAGAACAGAAGAAGCTATAAAAAACTCAGAGATTTTTATAGAAAAATATCCAAACGATCCTAACATCGAGGAAATTAAAAAATTAAGAGATAAATTATCCGCCTAGCAAGCTATAAATGAAATTTCTTTTTATTTTTTTCTTCTTTTCTTATTTTGCTTATTCTCAAATTTTATTTACTAAATTTTACGCTCTTAAAAAATTTCATCGCGCTCGAAATAAAATTGAATTTGCTTTTATCGGCGGCGATTCGTTAAATCCAAAATATTTCTTCCAAACAAAAAATAAAATTTACGCATTCTCCAAAAATTCCGATAAGCCCGAACTGGTCAAAGGTTCTTTTTTTCTGCCGTCGGTTAATTTCGTTGAAAAAATAACATATCCTAATATATCATCCGAGCAAAACAAAACTGAATATTTTGTTTACTATTCTAATAAAAAAAAAGAATTAGGAATTTTTTCAATTGATAATAATAATTATTTGTCTTTAATAAAATCGACAAATTTTCATTGTTCCCCTGAAAATATTAAAATTGAATATTTCTCTCCTAACGCCGCGCCTTTAATAATCGTCTCAGGCAATCTAATCGATGGAATTCATATTTTTAGTTTTCAAAAAAACAAACTCTTAAAAAAATCCTTATTTGAAGGAAATATTTTTTCAACTGTCGCTTTCTCGAAAATCGATAAAGACAGCTTGGTTGACATTATTTCGTATAATCCGATTGAACAAAAATTAGAGCTTTATTTCAACAATGGCATCAATGATTTTATAAAATATAAAGATATTTTGAGAGATATAGATATTGATAATCTCTTTATAGACGATTTGAACGCAAATCAAAAATTAATTGTCGCGGTTTATAAAAATAAAATCAAATATTTTTCTTTCGTCTACGATTATGACGTTAAATTGGAAAAAGAAATAATATTGCCTTCTAAGAATATTTACATTTCTCATTTTTTTGACTTTAACGGCGACGGCATTAAAGATTTTATCGGACAGGATATAAAAAATAAATCCTTGAAAATTTTTCTAAATATCGGCAATTCAAAATTAATCGAGCATCCTATAATTGAAAACGATTTTGCTTATTCAAATTTTAATTTTCATATTAACGATAAATATTTTACCGCATTTGACGATAGAAATATTTTTTACTTTGCCGCTGAAAAAAAAATTGAGCTCGGAGCGAATTTTTTTTTATCAAGCAATATCTCAAACTTAGCGTCTTTATCATCCAACGATTCGTCGTTTGTTCTATATTTCGAAAACCATAATTTTACTTCCCATAAGTTTGCAAAATTAGATTCTAGCTTTAGTTTACTTTCTTTGAGTATTGAAAACGAAACAATTCCATTTACAGAATTCCGAACTACGCAAACTCATAATGCTAATGAACTCGAAATAAAAATCTGCTTCTTCAACAAACAAGATAACTTAATCAAAATATTAAAATACGACTATTCATCAAGCAAACTTAGCAACGTGGGATATTTTTATATAAAAAGAAATATTTTAGATATTAATCTGCAAAATGAAAATGATAAATTTAAAATTAATCTTTTAACAGTTTCCAACGATACGCTTTTTTACGAAGAATTTATATTGAATAATAAAACTCTTAAAAATATTAACTCTATTCCAATCACAAAAGCAATAATTACCGAAGCTTTATTCTCTTCGCATAATTCTAAGACAATTTATTACATAGCTCGCGAAAAGATTTATTATGTTTTTTATCAAGTCGAAGTAACCTCTTTGCTTTTGTCAAAGTTTAGATTAAATATTTTTCTCGCCTTGCCCGACAATTGTTTGATTTATGAAATTTTTGAGCATCAATTTGTAAAGTCAACCCATCCTTTCCTCATTGTCATATATAAACTTGATAATGAAGATCACTATGCTTATTCAAACGGAAAAATACAAAAAAGCTATCTAAAACTTCCATTTAAAATTGAGAATATGCATTTGATAAAAAGAAATAATTCCCCTTTAATCAAAAATTTCCTTGTTTATGATAAAGATATTAAATATTTTTTTATGTTAAAGTTTGATAAAGATAATGGATTAACTTTTATGAAAACTCAAAAATATCTCCAATGCGATAATTTAACTTTTGCTAGAATCAATAAAAATTATCTAATTTGTTTTACTAAGCATAATTTTATAACATTATTTAAAATTGAAGAACTATGAAACCATTTTTTAATTTTTTTTTATTTTTTTTCTTTATTCATTTTGTATTTAGTTTTTATATTTTCCCCCAATCTTTCACTAATGACGATTCGCTTTTAATAAAAATATATCAGAGACGAATTAATTTTATAAACTATGAAAACGAACCGCAAAAGTGCGGCTTACCCGATTTAATTTATTTGCAAGAAAGAGAAGCAAGATTGAATCAACTTTTGCCTAACAATAATTTTAGAAATAGATTAAAAAAAATATCAACAAAACAAACCAGCATAATATCTCCTGGGAATTTTTTCAGAATTCACTTTGATACAACTGGAACAAACATTCCTAAATACTTGCCCGATCAAAGTCCGCTTCAAAACGCTTTAATAGTCGCTCAAATTTTTGACTATGTTTACGACAAAGAAATTAAAGAATTTAAATTTCTCTCTCCGCCGACAATTTATTCCGAATTTAACGATAATCGATATGACATTTACATCGAAGACTTAGGAAATTCTTACTATGGATATACAGAAATTAGAAATTCAGTCGGCGGCAATAAATATTCCACATACATTGTAATTGACAACGATTACCCAACTGGAGTTTTTTATTCCGCAAGTCTGGACGGATTAAAAGTCACAGCCGCTCACGAATTTCACCACGCTATACAAATCGGCTCGTATATGTTTCCTCGCTCAAAAGATATTTATTTCGCAGAGCTTACATCCACTTCAATGGAAGAATTTGTTTTTCCAGAAGTCAACGATTATATCAATTATATGAAGTCTTTCTTCAATTCTCCCGACAAAACATTAAGCGAATACACTGGATACAACTTAGCGATCTGGAATATTTATCTTGAAAAAAAATATTCTATCTCAATTATAAAACAACAATGGGAATTATTGCCTAACGTTCCATCAGCTTTAAAAGCAATCGAACAATCGCTTTTTTTAAATGGGACCTCATTTGCCAGAGAATACGCCAATTTTTCTATTCTCCTTTACTTTACCAAAAATAAGGCTCGTTTTCAAAATATTTTTGACGACGCGGAATATTTCCCTAAACTATATTTTCAATTAAAATTTTCTTCTTTGCCAACTGAAAATTTAATTAATGTAAAGCCTTTCGCGTCGACTAAAATTTTGTATAAGACAAATCTGCCTCTTACAAACGACACGCTCGCTTTTTTTATTTCATCTGGCAACGATACAATTTCTACAGTTAGCTTAAACGTTTACAACTATCTTGAAACGGGAGCCATTCAATTATTTAAATCAAATAACTACGCTCTCTCCTTCTCGTTTTCCGGATTTTCCAATCCAAAATTTGGAATTGGAGCCATTTTAAACGACATTATTATTTTGAACTTAGATTCTGTTATAAATTTGCCCTCTCGAATAGACTATGCTTTCCCAAATCCAATTTTATATAATAAATTAAACGGTTCTATGATTTATTTTCCTTGCGACGATTATCAATCCGAACATGCAGATATTTTTTTATACGATCTTTTTTCTAAATTAATCTTAAAACAAAAAAGTAAAATTCGCATAATTAACAATAAAGCTTTTGTCGAATGGAACGGATTTACATCCTCGCAAGAAAAACTTCCGACTGGAGTTTATATTTATTCAGTAAAAACTTCCAAAAGCTTAAACTCAGGCAAAATCGCCATAATTAACGATTAAAGTTCGATGAAATTTAAAATCGAAGTTAAAAATTTGCAAAAAAAATATAATAACGCAATTATTTTCCGCGATATCAATTTATGCATTGAAACTCCCAAGTGTTTTGGAATATCCGGACAAAACGGAGCTGGCAAATCAACTTTAATAAAAATTTTATCCGGATTGCTTTCTCCAACAAAAGGCGATATCTTATACTTTAAAGACGACATTATCATCGACAAATCACATTTTATATTCTATTCTTCATTTGCGGCTCCTTACGCTTCGTTATACGAAGAATTCTCTTTATGGGAAACTCTCGAAATATTCGCAAAAATAAAAAAAATAAGATTAGATATAAAACTCGCTCAAAAATATATCGACATATTTTCTTTAAAACGAAAATCTCTCGAGCCTCTTAAAAATTTTTCCTCAGGCATGATTCAACGAGCAAAACTTATCGTCGCTTTTTCAATGCAGCCAAAAATTTTGTTCTTTGACGAACCCGCTTCTAATCTTGACGACGCGGCGAAACAAATCGCGCGAGAAATAATATTCGATTATGCAAAAGAAAACATCGTTATAATCGCTTCAAACGAATCTGAAGATTTAGTTTTATGTTCGTCGCTTATAAATCTCGACGAAAGCAATAATATTATCAAAGCAAGCTCATAATTCTTTCTTTTAGAAGAGAATTTCTATTAGAAGGTTTATCGTTTTCTATAGCTCTTAAAATCGCTCTTTTATCCCCAATTATATAAACTCCTTTTTTTCCGCGAGTAATTGCAGTGTATAAAAGATTTCTTTGCAATAAAGGGAAATGACTCCAAAACATCGTTAAAACAACGATAGGATACTCCGAACCTTGAGCTTTGTGAACGGTGCTCGCGTATGATAGTTGAATATTTTCTAGCTCGGAAAAAGAATATTCGATATAAAAATCGTCAAACATAGCAAATAATTTTTCATTTTCATAATCAATATTTTCGACAAATCCAATATCCCCATTAAATACATTTTTGTGATAATCATTTTTTATTTGCATAATTTTATCGCCAATAATAAACCCTAATATTTTCGTTTTGCTTTTTTGATATTTATAATTTTTGTTCAATCTTTCTCTTAATAAAATATTTAAATTGCCTACTCCAAAAGTCCCTTTTTTCATAGGCGATATTACTTGAATATCGCGCATAGGATCAAGACCATATTTTTCCGGAAGATCTTTTGAAATTAAATCCAATAAAAAATTCAAACTCTCTTCGCTTTCTTTTGCTTCAATAAAAACAAAATCGCCTAACTCTGGATTAAATGATAAATCTTTTCCGTTTTTTACGCGATGAGCATTCAAAACAATTCCGCTTTCTTGAGTTTGTCGATAAATTGTCTTTAACTCAATTTTCGGAATTGATTCTATGGTTAATAAATCTTTAAGCAAATTGCCTGGTCCAACAGACGGCAACTGATAATGATCTCCTATTAAAATTAATTTTGTTTTGTCATTTATTGCGTCTAATAATGAAGAAAACAAAAATATATCTACCATAGAAAATTCGTCGACTATTATAACATCTAAATCTAATTTAGAATCTTCGTTTTTAAGAAAGGAACTTTGAATAGGATCGTATTCTAACAAACGGTGAATCGTTTGAGCGGTATAGTTTGCCGACTCGCTTAAAACCTTAGCTGCCCTTCCAGTCGGAGCGCATAAAGCTATTTTTTTATTTTGTCTTAAGAATAATTCTACAAGAGCTTTTACGACAGTCGTTTTCCCAGTTCCAGGTCCGCCCGTTAGTAGAAACAAATTAGTTTTAGCGCTAAGTTCTATAGCTTCTATTTGATCGTCGTTAAAATTGATATTAAAATCTATTTGTAATTCTTTTAACGTTTCCTCTAATTTTTCGTCGCTTAGTTTTTTTTGTAAATTAAAGTATTTTGATTTAACTTTTTCAAATTTTATTTTTTTGACAATAGCTTCGGCAATTTTCTTTTCTGCAATATAGAAACTTCTTAAATATATTGGGCTTCCTAAGCCTTTGCAATTTTCAGAAATAATTTCTCGCTCGTAAATAACTTCCTTAGTCGCTTCCATTTCAGACAAATAAATTTCTAACTCTGATTTGTCGAGTTTTAAATATTCTTGAATTTTTTCATAAGTTTCAAATTCCCATAAAAAGACATTTCCAGAATTTGAAGATTTATTTATTAAATGCGATATTAAAGCTTTTATTCGCAAAGGACTATCTTCAGGGAAGCCTAATCCTAAAGCTATTTTATCTGCTGTTTTAAAGCCAATTCCAATAATGTCTTGAACCAATACGTATGGATTATTTTTAATTATCCAAATTGAATTTTCCCCATAAACAGAATAAATTTTTATCGCTAATGAATGTTGCAAGCCCAATTCCAACAAGAAAAAATATAACTTGCGAATATTTGATTTTTCTCTCCATATGCTTTTTATTTCTTCAAAAACTTTGTCGCCAAATTTTTTTATTTCTTTAAGTTTTTCTATTTCATTATCCAAAATTTCTAACGCGTTCTTTCCAAATTTTTCTACGATTCTCTCAGCGGTCGATCTGCCTATAGATGGCAATTTTAATTTAACGATAAAATCTACAATAGCTTGATTGTCAGAAAAAACTAATTCATATTTTTTAAAACTAAATTGTTCTCCATACTTTGGATGTCGTGTCCATTCGCCTTCTAAAATTAATTCGTTTTCTTCTTGAATTTCGTCAATATAGCCAGAAGCGGTAAAATTATTATATTTCTCGCAGCTTGCGGCTAAAACTGTAAAATGATTTTGCGAATTTCTAAATATAACTTTTCTTATAAAGCAACGAATTTTTTCAGACATTATAGTTAATAAAAAAAAAGCGATATTTTTTTATTGTTAATTTTTTAGGTTTTACTATATATTTGTCTAAGTATTGTTATATTATAAAACTAAATATAAATCAAAAATATTGTCTCGCAACTGACGCTATATTATTAACTTCCCATTTTTCATAATAATCTTTTCGTCAAAATATACCGTAGGTTTTAATATAACGCCGTCAAGATGACTTGATACTTTCACAGAACCCCCCATTGAAGCATTATCTCCCAAAGCTATGTGAATAGTTCCCATAACTTTTTCGTCTTCCAATATCGCTCCGCTTAATTTAGCTTTATCGTTTGTCCCGATTCCAAATTCAGCGATGTTATAAGCCGGTTTTCCAAATTTGTCTAATATTTGTTTTAATTTCTTTGCTTCTGTTCCGCCTGAAATTTTAACAGCATACCCGTCTTTAACTTCGATCGCTATAGGCCTTGAGAGCATTCCTATTGCCGCCATAGATCCGTCGACAACAATTATACCATTAGATTTGCCTTCGTTAGGAGCGACATATGTTTCTCCGGTCGGCAAATTTCCGCTTTCGCCTTTATTATGAAAAAGACCTTTGCTTGCAAAAGCTTTTCTTGCGCTAATATCCATAGAAATATCTGTTCCCGAAGGAGACGTAACTCTGACAATTTTTGTTTTTTCAAATATTTTTTGCAGCTTAATTGTTCTTTCAGCAATCTTGTTGTAATCCGCGCTCAAGCCTCTAATCATAATATCATCAGTTATTCCAGGAAGAGTGGCGACTCTAACGCCCGATGCTGAAGCGTTTCTTCTTGCTTCAGTATGAGTTAATGATTTTGCGGTTGGACAAAATACAATATCAAATTCTTTCATTAAAGTCGCCATCTCTTCTGGAGGCTCTTCTCCATTGTAATTTCTTGCTTTCATTTCGACATATAATGATTCAAATCCTAATCGCTTAGCGTTTTCATAAATGCATAAACCAATGTTTCTTTTAATTTCGTCCGAAACAACTAAAATTTTTTCTTTTGGCTTTGCGCCCATACAAATTAATATCGCATTTTCAGCAGCTTTGTCTAATTTTGTCAATTTCATAATGCCGCCTTTTTTATTTTAACTAAAATATATAAAGATAACAAAAAAATTGTAATATAAATTGATATTTTTTAATTCAAATCCAATCATTGAATGTTGATATCATAACAAAATTTTTTTAATATGTTTATTAGTTAAAATATTGATGATTTTAATAAGCGACAAAGAGAATATAATTTTTTACAAGTAGAATATCTTTCGCTTAAAATTTTTTAAGATTGTCAGCTATCCTCTAAAACGTAACGCTTAGGTTAATTTGAGCGTTTAACGACAAGCCCCCTTTATCTATTGTTTTCTCAAATAATTCCCCATTTTTTTTATCAGCCAAATTATTTCCTTCCTCGTCTTCCATTAATCCAATTTTAATTGAATTATAGCTCACCGTGCCCTCAAGTTGAAGAACATCTTTATACAACTTTAAAATTAATCCGCTTGACAAATAATAATTAAGCGAGCGCGCTGAATTTGAGTATTTTTCAATCTTCTGTATTTTGCCATTCTCGTAAATTGAATTGTGTAACTCGGCAGTATTTAAAGTCAATCCAGATTCGAAAGCTTTGAATTCTAAAAATGAAAATAAAGGAATTCCAAAATCTAAGGCAAAAGCAAAATAGTTAAGCCATATTTCGTATTTATCGTCATAAGAGAACCCTGATAATTCATACTTATATTTTTTTTCTTCCTTTAAAAATTGATAATGAGTTTTAGCTCCAAAGTAAATTTTATTAAAACGAGCTCTAAATATATTAACGCCGAATTTAAATCCGCTCGCGGTCCCGAAAGATATTCTTTCCGAATTATCAGTCTTTACAGTATCATACTTAAAAATTGTAACGTAATTCCTTAAAGCTTCGCTTTTATATTTTTGAATAGAATAGCCGCCATATATTCCCGTAATTCCTATGCAATTAAAACCGCAAGTTTGAGAATAAATGACGGCAGAATAAAAATATAAAATAATCGTAAAAAGCGCTTTATACAACGAATATGAAATAATAAAATTATTTGCCTGGTTCTTCGAGAGCATGATAACCTTCTTTTTTAGCAGATTGTTTTAACAAAATTGCAAATGTTATGCCTAAAAATCCCAATATTGTAAAAATCCACATCCCTGGAATATAACCTGACGGATTGCTTGCCGAAGCGTTAAATAAATCGTTAGAATAACCTATTATTAAATTAAAAGCAAAAAGACCAATATTTTGAATCATAGTCATCAATCCATATGCGCTTCCTAATTTAGACGATTCGGTTATTAATGCTACAGATGGCCACATCACCGCTGGTATTAAAGAAAAAGCTATCCCCATCATTGCCATAGGTATCATCAAATAATATGGAATTACGGCATTGATATCAAAAAATTCAATATTTATCTTAAGTCCTCCGCTTAATCCAATCGTCGTCGCTATGTCGACTTTGTAAGCCATCATCAAATAAACGGGAATAATTAAGAACGAACCTATTAGCATTAACAATGAACGCTTGCCTAATTTATCGGCGAGCAAACCAAACATTGGCGTAAATATCATCGCGGCAAGGGTCAATATGCTTGAAAGATTTCCGCCAACTTCTCTTGACTGATTATGAACGTCCATAAAAAATTTAATGGCGAATGTTTGAAAAGGAAACATCGCCGAATAGAAAGTAACGCATAGAGCGCTTATAAACCAAAACGATTTGGAAAAAGATTTTATATTAATAAAGATAGTTAAAGAAAACAATATTAATGCGACTAATAAAATAGACCAGCTTTGTGGAAATATTGCGACTAAAATAGCAAAAATGAACAAAGCGCCAGCAAATAAAAATAATCTATTTTTTTCTTGATATCTTAAAACATCTTTGAGCTCTATTATTTCGGCTTCTTCTTTAGCCTCAAAAGAATAGCGTTTCTCAAGATATATTTCCAAAAAATAATAAAGTATAACGCAAATCAATGAGAAAATTCCAATTAATGCGGCAAGCAAAAAAGGTTTTTGCCAATAGTCAAACAATGATTTTGCCCACGTTGGCGAGTTTAAGGCTAAAAAAGAACCGAGCCGAGCAACTGTTAAATTTAATCCAAATGCAAAAGACAATTCTTTTCCTTTAAACCACTTAGCTACTAAAGTTGTAATAGCAACAATCATAGATTCGGCGCCCAATCCAAAAATTAATCTGCCAGAAGCCATAACATAAATAGTTCCCGTCGTCGAAGTTATCGCGGCGCCAGTAGCGACCAGCAAAGTAAAAATAATTAATGCTTTTCGAGCTCCAATTCTATCGATAATTAATCCGCCAATAAAAACCATGATAATATTTGGAAAACTATAAATCGCATTTAACAAGCCAATATTTTCATCGCTAAATGACAATTGAGCTTTTAAAAGATCGGCAAGCGGACTAACGATGTCAAAAACAAAATAATTTCCAAACATTGCTAAGCTAATTAATAAAAGAACAAACCACCTAATAATTGGGCTAGGGTTCTTTCGATTTTCGGACATAATTTAAACCTCTTTATTACTATTTATAATTCAAGAGGCTTGTATTAACACAAGCCCCATGATAAGATTTTATTTTTCTGGAGTGCTCTTTAATGTTTCTAATAATAAAGTCCAGAATTTTTGTACCGATGAAATTTGAACTTTTTCGTCAGGAGAGTGAGCTCCATAAATATTTGGACCAAACGACACGATATCTAAACCAGGATTTTTCTCTAATATAATACCGCATTCTAATCCAGCATGTATAGCGGTTATATGAGGTTCATGATTAAATAAATTCTGATATACGTTTGTTACTACTTTCAAAATTGGCGAATTTACATTGGGCTGCCATCCGGGATAACCGTCGGAAAATTTAACTTTTGCTCCGTTCATCTCAAATATTGTCGCGACTAAATTTGCTATTTCCTCTTTTTCAGATTCGACGGAACTTCTCTGACTTGTTACAAAAGAAATTTCCTTTTCCGCAGTATCAACAACGGCAAGATTAGTAGAAGTTTGGACTAATCCTTTAATATCCGGACTATATCGAATAACTCCATTAGGCAACAAATACATAGCAGTTATAATAGCGTCGGATAATTTTTTCTTTAAAACTTTTCCATCGTATTTTTTTATTTCTTTTAAACTAATTTCAAGATTTGGTTCTTTTGTCGAATATTCATTCTTATAAATTTTTTCAAACTCTTTAACTAATTTCGAAAATTTCGAAGCTTTTGCCTTTGACACAACTACCGTAGCAAAAACTTCTCGAGGTATTGCATTATGTTTGCTGCCTCCTTTAATTTTTGACAGAGTTGCGTCCGATTTCTTTATAGCATGAAATAATATTCGAGCGATAAATTTCAAAGCGTTTCCTCTTTCTTCGTTTATATTTAACCCCGAGTGACCGCCTTGCAATCCTTTAATAACTAACTCGTAAACTTTAGAATCTTTTGGCAATTTTTCCCATTTAGCTTCAAATTTTGCCATTGTATTTTTTCCGCCTGCGCATCCAATAAAAATAGTATTGTCTTCTTCTGAATCAAGATTTAACATTATCTTTGATTTAATAAATCCTGGCTTTAATGCATTTGCTCCATTTAAGCCCGTTTCCTCGTCGAGGGTAAATAAAAATTCTAAATCTCCATGGTCAATTTCCTGACTTTCCATAATAGCCAAAGCGGCGGCTACCCCTATTCCATTATCGGCGCCTAAAGTCGTTCCTTCAGCTTTTACAAAATCGCCGTCAATATAACATTTAATAGGATCTTTGTCAAAATCATGCATAACATCAGCGTTTTTTTCGCAAACCATATCGAGATGCCCTTGTATAACGATTGGCATTTTATTTTCAAAACCGGGTTTGGCTGGCTTTCTTACAATTATATTTCCATATTTGTCTGTTTGATATTCAAGCCCTAAATTTTTTGCTTGTTCAATTACATACTCGGCAACTAATTTTTCTTTTTTAGAAGGATGCGGTCGCGCGCAAATTTCCTCAAAATGTTTCCATAATGCGACTGGTTGTAAGCTTCCTAATTTATCGCCCATTTTTCCTCCTTTTAATTAATTGAGTTTTTATTTTTATAATCTCATAATAATTCTTTAAAAGTTATAAACCCATTAACATACAATTGAGAAATAAATAACGTTATTCTTTCTTTTGAATCCTTCATCGAAGAGTTTTGTTTTGCAAATTCTTCGATTATGTATTTTATTTTATTTTTTCCATCTATCAAATTCCATATTTGTGAACCATGCAAATCTAATTTAACTTTTATCATTTCGCTTCTAAAAGACGAAAAGACTTTTTTCAAAATTTCATTTTTAAATCGCGGAATTAAAATATATTTTATCCCGTCGACTTCCTCTTCTGAAGGAAAAATTTTAATTGGAGTTAATTCTTCGAATGGAACGCTCTTTAATATTTTTCTTCTCTGAAAAAAATTTTTCAAATTTTCCTCTCATTCTTCATATAAAAAAGGTTCTTTGCTAGCAATCGGAGCAAAGAACCTTAAAATAATATTTTTACATCATCGCCGATGGAGGAGCCGTCTCGTCTGGCTTCCCAGCGTTTTTAACAGGGATATAAATTAAAACTAACGCTATAATAACAAATATCGCAATGCTAACAAGGAACGAAGGCTCCGCAAACAAAGCTGGTATTTTTTGATCAAAAAAAGCTAAAGCGGCAAATACCAATCCAATAAGAGCTTCGCCCGCAATTAATCCCGCCGCGATTAAAACTCCATTATTTTCCACTCTTACTTTTTGAGCTTGATTAAATTGTTTTTTCTCGTTAACTTTTTCAACAATGCCTTTTATTAATCCGCCTATAAAAATTGCAAAAGTAGTTCCTAAAGGCAAATACATCCCAACGCTAACCAACATTGGACTTTTTACTTGCATCAAAATTAATCCAACTCCCATCAACATTCCGACAAAAATAAGAATCCATTCCATTTTTCCATCGATTATCCCTTGAGACAAAATTGCCATTAAGCTTGCTTGAGGAGCTGGCAGATTTTTTCCTCCAAAACCTTCGCCGCCTAATTTTATATCGCCTTCATGCAAAATTAACAATGGAATAAACATTACCGCAGATGACAATAAAATACCAAAAATATCTCCTACCTGCATTTTCCAAGGCGTTCCGCCAAGTATATGACCGGCTTTCAAATCCTGCAACATTTCGCCAGCTACTGCAGCCGCTACGCATACAACAGCCGCAACGCCTAAAACCGCAGCTATCCCTGTTTCCCCTTTCGCTCCTAACAATACCATAAGCAAAGCTGCGACAACTAAAGTTGAAAGAGTTAAACCGCTAATTGGATTATTGCTCGATCCAATTATTCCAACCAAATAGCCCGATACTGCAGCAAAGAAAAATCCTGCAATAATCATTACTATAGTAGCTACAAAAGCGGCAATTATATCTTGAGCAAAATAATTATATATAAAGAAAGTAGCCACAGCAGTAATACCTATTCCTAATAATACGTATGGCAATGGGATATCTTTTTCAGTTCTTACTTCTGTAGCTTGTCCTGATGCGGCTTTTTTTACGTCATTGATTGACCTTTTGATTCCTGTCGCTAAGCTCTTTCGCATTCTAAATAAAGTAAAAGCCGCTCCAACAAGCATACCCCCAATCGCAATCGGTCTTACATAATTTTTCCAGGCAAGCGATATCTCCTTCATCCAATCAATTTCGGCGGGATCTACAGCGTAATTTTTGAAAAATGCTATAGCAGGAGCTAATAGTCCCCATGCAATTACGCCGCCGCTAAAATTTAACGAAGCTAATTTTGGTCCTATGATATAACCTACGCCCATATATGCCGGCGAGACATCTGGAGATTTAAATAAAAAAGCTCCTTTATTGAGTTTTATTAAACTGTCCCAGCTTGTAGCGAATACTTTGAATGTTCCTAAGCTTTGAATCAAAGCTCCGAATCCCATAGCTCCAAATAAGAATTTTGATTGTCCGCCCGATAATCTTCCTGCTTTATGAATTTCAGCAGCGGCTACTGATTCGGGGAAAGGCAGCTCGACGTCCTCGACCATAACCCTTCTAAGCAAAGCGACAAATAAAATTCCTAGCAATCCGCCCGCAAACATTATTGCCGCCGATATTAAATAATTCTCTACTGTGTAAAATGGAACCCACAATTTAGCAATATAAAATGCTGGCAAAGTAAAAATGGCTCCAGCGGCAATTGATTCTCCTATTGACCCGACAGTTCTTGCAAAATTTTCTTCTAATATCGACCCTTTGAATAATTTGATTATCGCCATTCCTATTACAGCGGCAGGATATGTTGCGGCGATTGTCATTCCAGCTTTTAATCCTAAGTATGCGTTTGCAGCTCCTAACACAACCGCCATAATTAATCCTATAGTCAATGCCCGAATTGTAAACTCCGAAATATTAGTCTCGGGCGAAACAAAATGAACAGTTTTCTCTACTTCGCTCATTTAATCTCCTTTTTTGTTTTTGATAATTTGCTATTTATTCTACATATAGAATTTTTAAAATAATAAATTTTCTTTGTTATCAAAATCAAAAACGAAAAAAACATTTATTTTTTTTAAAGTAAAAATTTGTTTCGAAAATTGAATAATATATATACTTTCCAATTCATTCGAAACGAAACCTATACTTAATTTTTTATTAACTCCCCGTTTAAAAATTTTATTGAATGGTATTTGCATAAAATAATTAGCGATAATTTAATTTAATCTAGATAGGTATATTTTTTAATTTAACTAATCTTTTAGCCTCTTTTATAACATTTACTCTAGCTTAAATATTAAATAAACTTATTTTTCTCTTGGTCAAATACTTATATTTTCATTCAATTAAATTAAATATTTGGTATCGATAAACATTAAACTTGGCTGTTTTCAAACGCAACTTTCTTAATTTCTAACATAATTTTGGTCCGCTCATAATTATCAAACTGATGTTAAACCTCAGCGCAAACTTTCTTGCGCAACTGTAAAATCATTTTCCTATTTATTAACTTTGTTAAATTATATTCATCTATGTTGCTTATTGTTTTTTTTAAATAAAAAAAATAAATTATTCTATTTCTTTATTTGACATTAAAAATTGAAAGTGTAAAAACTTACTTAGCTATTAAAGGATCTTCAAAAGGTTTTACAGTTCTAAAAAAATGTTATTCTTAAATTATAAGTATTTATCTAAGTTTGGACTATTTGTGCTCCTAATAAGTATGCCGTTTTATCATATTTATTTTATCATATTTATTTAATCATATTCATTTTATCATATTTATTTGTTAATTTAATTATCAATTGTAAAATGTTTTTGATTATTTTTTTTAATTTGTACAAACAATTTTTAAGAATTTGAAGAAAAGAATAAATATTGATACTTTATGAAAGATTTTTCTCCTAATTATTCTCTTGTCGATTTCAAATATATACCAAAAATTGATCTTCGACATAGGTACAATTTAGCTAAAAAATATTCATATTTCTTTCTTTAAAAAAGGCTGTCCTTTTGAGACAGCCCAGCTTTAGAAATCGAACAATTTATACTTTTACTTTTATTTCATCAAGTTCATTTTTCTTGCTTCAACTTTAATGTCAGTCTTTAAAATATAAACGTATGTTCCGCTTGCAAGATCATTTGCGTTAAACTTAAAACTATATCTGCCAGCTTTTTGATTTTCTTCGACTAACGTTTTTATTTTTCTTCCATAAATATCATATATAGTAAGCTCAACATAACTATCAGATGGCAAATTATAACTTATCGTTGTAGTTGGATTAAAAGGATTCGGATAATTTTGATGTAACTCTAATATCTTACCGTAATATTTTTGCTCTTTTTCGGTTGAAACCAAATTTTGATCATAAGATACGATTTTAATTGCGTCGGCAACAACATAAGCGCCTGATGGATAACCAGCGTTTGTTATTTTAACGTATTCGTCGGAAGAACCAGAAAAAGTAAATTTGCCGACTAAATTCCAGCTTGCATGCCCTTTTGTTTGATCCATATTTACGGTTGTTTCGCCATTTTTATGTTTTACAATATACGGCGTCGCGGTTGATCTATTAGACGAAGCCACCCACCAGGCATATACAAAATATTCCGCCTCGCCCGGCAAATTTAAATTATATTTTACATAATTAGAACCGTCGCCTACGGCATTCAATAAAGACTTAGAATTTCCATAATATCCAGCATTTGCCGTTTCAAACCATCCCCCTTGTTTTTCAACCTGAGGCATTTCAGTATCAATTATATTTTCATAAGTTGGCGTCTTTGGCAAATTCAAGGAATCTCTATGAGTTATGCAAAAAATTGCAGGCACTGTTCTTCCTTGATTATATATAGTTTGATTCTTTATCGCCATTGCCGAGCTTCCGCCTCCGTCAAGATTGATTGCGTTTACGCATCCAAGCGATTGCATAACTTTTGGCATATCTGATAATTTCAATCCGTTTGTCACAAAAAAAATTACTTTATTATCGGCAGTAACGCCAACTGCCGTTCTCGGTCTGCTATCGTTTAATTCAACTCCGCTTCCCCAAAAAATTTCTTCGTTGTATGTTAATCTTTGAACGCCGTTTTTTACTAACATTGGACCGCCGCCAATTCCAGTCAATAAATTTGTATATTGAACTCCATCGGAAGGCTGTGGAGCAGGTTTAGGGTTTGGATCGTTATATGAATAAGCTAGGGGATTGTTGAATTTATAAATCCCCGACATTTCAGAACTAAAATGATAAATCCATTCGGCGGAACAAGTAAAATCTTTATTCATTCCGAAAAAAGATCTGATAACAGGATAAGACTGACTATTTCTAGTTAATGTTTTTACATTTTGATATTTCACTTCGTTTGGATAAACGACAGAAGAATATATTGCCCCTGTCGTCATATCGAAATACCCGCCATTAATTGTAACATAAGCTCCAACTTCCGAACTAAATTGTACAAGGTCTTTTCTTGTCGTCGAAGCGTATGGTCTTATTGCAAGGTTTTGATTCGATAAATCCGCAATAGCGTACCATGCTTTAAATACTGGATCATTTGACATAGTCCCTTCGTAAAATCTAATGCCTGCTGGGAGATTGTATTGAGATGTTTTCTCAGTCCACTGTATCGTTTGAGACAAGCCTTTTTGAAATAACAAAAAAACAACTATAAATTTAAATAAGCTCTTCGTCATATTGCTCCTTTTATTAACTGATTATTTTATTTTTTATTTAATGTAATACAAATAATTTGGCAATTTTATTTGTCTCTGTGAGTTTCCTCCTTCCAAATCGCTATATTGATCTCCAACATTTAAAATTATATTATATCCTTTTTCAGTCAATTCTTTTCTTTTTAACGATTTATATTCTGCGGCTGTAAACTCTTTTTCATTAAGATTTCTTGTAATAATTGTGTCAAATTTTACGTAACCGACTTTTATCAAATTTTGCTTTGTAGCTTCATATTCATCGTATTTTCTGCCTGTAATAAAAACGATTTTTGCTCCTTTCTCAATATAAAAGTCGTACATTCTTTTTACTCCATTAATAGCTGGAGCTTCAGCTTGCAAAACCCATTTTTTCCATTTTTCAGGATCGTAACCAAAATCATTATTTTTTATATGAATATAATTATCCAACGCCGTTTCGTCAATATCAAAAACGACGCAATCGTTTTCTTTTAGAGAAATATTTTTGTAATCGTTTAACTCTTTATCTGCAATCTTATCAATTTCTTCGTAAAATGCCCCTGATTCGTAATAGTTAATGATTTTTTGTTTGCATTCTGGCAAGGAACAAATTTTTTCAGAACTTGAACAGCCGCTAAAATATGCGACAAATAGAATAACAATTGCGCCTTTAAAATTTTTAAAATATTTCATTTTCACCTCCATTATTTTAATAATTGCTTTACGTCGTAAATCATTTTAAACATTTTCTTTTATAAAATTCGAAAATATCACAAATATAGTCTTACAAGATATATCTGCTTAAATCTTTGTTTTGAGTAAGATTTGATATTTTGCTCTTTACAAAATCAGCGTCAATAAGAAATTTATTTTTTTCTATCCTATCAGGAGCGTTGAATAAAATATCGTCTAATAAAGATGATAATATTGTCTGTAATCTGCGAGCTCCAATATTTTCAACCTGAGAGTTAACGTAAGCCGCCGCCTTCGCAATTTCTCGAATCCCATCTTCTGCAAATTCAACCTCGATGCCTTCGGTTTCCAATAAAGCTTTATATTGCTTTAACAAAGCGTTTTCAGTAATAGTTAATATTTTTACAAAATCATCTTCAGTTAAACTTTTTAATTCTACGCGTATTGGAAATCTTCCTTGCAGTTCTGGAATCAAGTCGGAAGGCTTAGATATATGAAATGCTCCGCTTGCTATAAATAAAATATGATCTGTTTTAACAGGTCCATATTTCGTCGATACGGTAGAACCTTCCACAATTGGCAGCAAATCTCGTTGAACGCCTTCGCGAGAAACCTCTGGTCCATGTCCTTTGCCATTGCCGACAATTTTATCAATCTCGTCTATAAAGACAATTCCCATTTCTTGGACTCTCTTAATGGCTTCATTTACAATCGCCTCCATATCTATTAACTTGTCGGCTTCTTCCTGAGCAAATATAGCTTTCGCTTCTTTAATCGTCGCTTTTCTTTTTTTCTTTTTCTTTGGAACAAATTGAGATAATATATCTTGAAAATTAAAGCCCATCGAATCCAAATTTATCGGTCCGACAATTTGCATTCCAATTCCATCTATTCCAAGAGAGCTTAAAGTATTCGATGCGGAAGAGCCAGCTGTAAATTCGATTTCCCTATCGTCCATCTCCCCTTTTTTTATTTTTTCCCTCAGCCATTCTCTTGTTTTTTCTCGGTAATCATTATCTTTTTCAGAATCGATAGAGTTCGCCGATTTGTTTATAAGCTCGCCGCTATCTTCGCTTGGCGAGGCAATTATATTTAAAATTTTTTCGACAGCCAAATCTTCAGCCTTAGCCTTAACTTCTTCAAGCTTTTCTGCTTTTACCATATTTACGGCTAAATCGGTCAAATCTCTTATAATCGACTCTACGTCGCGACCTACATAACCAACTTCGGTATATTTAGTAGCTTCCACTTTAATAAACGGAGCTCTAGATAATTTTGCCAATCTTCTTGCGATTTCTGTTTTGCCTACTCCAGTAGGACCTATTAAAATGATATTATTTGGAATTATTTCTTCTTTTATTTTTTCAGTAATTTTTTGTCTTCGCCATCTATTGCGAAGAGCAATTGCTACAGCTTTTTTTGCGTCATCCTGTCCAATAATATACTTATCTAATTCTTGAACAATTTTTGACGGCGTTAATTCTTCCATCTGTTTTTCTAAATCCAATTGTATATCTCCTAATTTTATTTCAATTTATTTAATTTATCGTTTCGATTGTAATATTTTTATTTGTGTAAATGCAAATATCTCCCGCGATATTTAATGCTTCTCTCGTTATTTCTTCGGCTGACAAAGTCGTATGCTTCAAAAGCATTTTCCCAGCCGCATAAGCATACATCGCTCCGCTTCCAATCGCAACAATTTTATCCTCAGGCTCTATTATATCCCCCGAACCTGAAATAATAAACGAGTTTTCCAATGAAACGACTGCAAGCATCGCTTCCAATCTTCTTAAATATTTATCCGTTCTCCAATCTTTAGCCAATTCAACGGCGGCTCTTGTTAATTGAGATGGATATTTTTCTAATTTTTCTTCAAATTTTTCTAAAAGAGTCAAAGCGTCGGCAGTCGATCCGGCAAATCCAGCCAAAACTTTGCCATTTAACAACTTGCGAATCTTAATTGCGTTATGTTTCAACACTGTATTTCCTAAAGTCACTTGTCCATCGCAACCTAAAGCGGCTTTCCCATCTCGTATCAATCCAAAGATTGTCGTGCTTTTAATTTCTAAATTTTGTTTATGCATAAACTTATCTCCGATATTTTTTATTCTCTACTTTTAATCTAATTTTTTTTCTTCCATTAAATAATACCAATTCCAAAACGGCGAAACAAACGGAACCGCGATTGTTCTTCCGCCAAAACCGTAAAATCTGTATGAGACAACATTAACTTTTGTCGTTTTTATTTCTTTAATAGATTTTTCGAAAATTTTTAAATTATATTTTTTTGCCAGTTCCGCCGCTTTTTTTTCCAACTTTTCAGCGTAAATTTCGTTCCAGATTCTTAATTTCTTTTCTTTATCGCTCTCTCTTTCGATTGCGTATTCTTTTTTATCAATTAACTTTATTATTGAGTAACCGTTGCTGTTCTCAATTGGTCCAAATATTTCTCCCGGCGACATATTCTCAGCAACTTTTGCAAGCTCGGGAAATAAATAATCATAAAATATCAATTCTCCGTCGCTTTTTAAAGTCTCTTCGCGCTTGTTATATCTTTTCGCCGCATCTTTAAAGTCGACTCCTTTTTTGATTTCGTCTAACGCATTAGATATGTCTTCAAAATTTGTAGAAAATATTTCGCGCAAATGGAAAAGTTTTCTTTTCAATGAATCCTTCTCTTCTGGCTTTACGTACTTGCTTTCCTCGATATTAATCTCATTTTTTAATTTCAATTTATAAACTTCGGCAAGGTAAAAATCTCTCCATAAATTTATATCTTTTTTAACTTCTTTTTTTGTATCCAATTTTTTTCTTTCAGCTTCTAAAGCAAGGAATTCGTTTTCAATAAAATATTTTATCTTAGCGTTAAGAATTGCGGCAATATTTGAAACGGCATTTTTTTTCAATGCGAAATTTTGAATATAAATAAGATCGTAAAGAAACTCCTTTAACGAATAAGATCTATCGCCTACAAAAATAAACGGAGCGCTCATTATTTCGTCGCTTAAAGCCTCGTTAGCTTCTCGAATAAACTGATATGTAAATAAAATCGCGGAACTGTCGCTTTCGGTTTGCGTTAATAATATTTTATTTGCCAACCATCTGGAAAATAAAGCTAATATTTTTCCATCTGAGGATGCTTTTTTATCTTTAAAAAATTGCTTTAAATATTTTTCCTTTAATTCTTCTTCTTTTCTGCCTTCCATAACGCTTTTTACTTTTCCATAAACTCTTTCTTTTTCCGCTTCTGTCGGATTTATATTTATTTCCACATCCTTAACAATTATAATATGCCATTTTTTGTCCGATATAACTACGGGCGAAATATCTCCAACATCTAATTTGTATAATTGATTTTCTAGCTCGATATCTAAATCGCCATATTCAATTATTTTTGTCGTCGTATCGATATTATTTTCCGCAGCTCGTTGTAAAATTTTTTCCAACGGCTCGTTTCTTTTAAATTTTTCGAAGAACTTCTTAGATAAATTTTCATTTTCAAAAGATAATATTACAACTTTATATTTCGACAAGCCTTTAATATATTCTTTTTTTATTTCATCGTCTTTTGCCCTTGTAGGATTAAAAATAACTTCGCGATAAAGAGCGTCGCGCAATATTATGCTTCTCATTCTTGGGAATAAATATTTTAGCGCGTCGCTTTCCAAAACATCTTTATTTTTACTTCCCTCGAATGCGAATAGTTTTTCCGCAATAATAGACAAAGCAAACTCCATTTTAATATTGTCCTGAAATTCATCTAAATGTTTTCTCGGATAAGGCGTCATTTCATATCTAAATAGGAAATCCTGCTCGTCGATAGCGCCGCCGTCAAATCGAGCAATTTTTTTTTCAACGCTTTGAGCTCTTAATAGCGCGTCGAAAAATAAAACAATAAAAAAAAATTTCAAATAATTCATCTTGCCAAAATTCCTAATAAAATTTAATTTATACAAAAAGGCCTAAAGTTTTGTTTGAAAAAATATAATATTAATACATACATAATAAAAAAAAACTCAAAGAATAAATCGCCGATAAATTTTATAGGACTTAAAATTAAAATTAGAACAAAAATTAAACGTCTGACAAAAGATAATTCATCGTAAAAAGAATAACTATACTTTCGATTTATTTTCTTTTTCTTTCCAAATAAAAAAGTTAATTGTCTTAAACCTAAAAAACTTAAAAAGTCGATTTTAAAAAGAGTAATTATAAATAAAGCCGCGAGCAAACTTCTCGCGCTCCATGAAATAACGTCGAATGGATAAGACAAATCGTAAACTACCAAATCAAATTCTTCGGAAAAAAACTTTAAATAAAAAAAACCAATTATGAATATTGACGCATATAAAAATCTTTGAGCGTAAATTAACTTAGGAAATGTTTTCTTGGCTAATTCTCTAAAAAAAGAGCTTCTAATGAACAAAAGCGCAAGGAAATATAAAGAACAATAAAAAAGAAAGCATACAAATGAAAAATAATTCATAATTGTTTTCTTAATCGAGCCACAGGCAATTTCAATTGTTCTCGATATTTAGCGACAGTTCTTCTTGCTATATGAATACCTTGCTCGTTTAATATTTCCGCAATTTCCTCGTCGCTATAAGGCGAATCTTTAGGCTCGTTAGAAATAATTTCTTTAATAAGTTCTTTTATTTTTTTATTTGAAACGTCTTCGCCATTGTCGGAACTTAAACCTTCGCTAAAGAAATATTTTAACTCGTGAATACCTTGAGAACTTTGAACATACTTTCCATTTACAACTCTGCTTATGGTCGAGATATCCATCCCAACCTTATCGGCAATATCTTTATAGATCATTGGCTTTAAAGCTTTGGGACCTTCTTCAAAAAAATCTCGCTGCTCTTCAACGATAGCCTGCATTATTTTAAGCAACGTTTGTCTTCTTTGTTGTATTGAAGCGATAAACCATTTTGCCGAATCTATTTTTTCTTTCAGAAATTTTCTCATTTCTTTTTCATTTTCGCTAATTTTCCTTTTTCCCTTATCCTTTTCAAGCATATCAAGATATTCTTTCCTCAAAGTCACAGACATTGCTATTCTATCATTTAAAGTAACAACCCAATCGTCGTCTATTTTTTCTACAATAAAATCGGGAGTAATTTGATTTGCCATTTCCGATATGATATTGCCTTCTCCCGGTTTTGGATTTAATTTATTAATTATTTCAATTGCCTTTTTCAAATTGTCGACTGTCATATTTAAATTTTTTTGAATAGCGTCGTATCTTTTGTTGACAAAATCGTTAAATGCCTTTGTCAAAATCTCTTCGGCTAAAAATTTATAATATGGCTCAAACTTTCCTTTTCTCAGTTGAATTAAAAGACATTCTTGCAAATTACGCGCGGCAATTCCCGGTGGATCTAAATTCTGAATTGTATTTAAAGTTTCATAAGCCTCTTCGTCTGTTATTTCGATTTCGTCCAGCTCGCGAGCTTCTTCGATTAAATCTTTGATGTCTCTTTTCAAATATCCGTCGGAGTCAAGATTTCCAATAATTAATTCGCCGAAAGAAATTTGATTATCGTTCAATTCTGATAAATGCAGTTGTTCAATCAATTTGTCGGTTAACGTTTCGAATTTTGGCGGAACGAGCTGATAATTTTCTTCTTCCTCGCTTTTATTCGCTTTAAATATCTCCACGTCCCCGTCGTGCATAAATTCTTCTAAATTGATTTCTTCTTTTTCGGCGGAATCGACTTCTTCTTCGGATTCTGTTTCGCTTTTTTCTAGTTCTTCTTCTTTTTCTCCAAGATCTTCTAACGACAGTTCTATTTCGTCGTTAGTTTCTAATTCAAGAGCGGGGTTTATTTCAAGCTCTTCTTTTATTCTTTGCTCCAAATTCATCGCGTTCAATTGCAACAATTTTTGATATTGAATTTGTTGCGGGGTTAACTTTTGTTGCTGCGATAATTTTTGATTAATCGTCAACATATTTTTTCCCTCCTACAAAATTTTCAACTGATTCATACCATTCTTTTCCATAAGCTCTAATAAGAGCGTCTTTGCAAAATTCGAATATTGTATTACCGTCCGACTTTCCTTTTTCTAGCGCGGGCTCGCATTCTTTAAAGCGCTCATATCTCAAAATATCTCCTCCAAATCTCGCCACTCGAATTGGAAAAAGATGACAACTTATAGGTTTTCTAAACTCTATTTTTCCGTCAAAATAAGCCTTTTCAAAAGAGCATTTAGCAATTTTATTTTCATCGTAATATACAAAAACGCATGCTTTATTGTCTATCGTTTTTGTCAAATACTCTCCTTCATAATCGTCATAAAAACCTTCTTTTAATATTTTATCTTTATGCTCTTCTGGCAAATAGTCTAAAACTCTAGATAAAACTTCAGCGATAACTTGCAATTCAGATCTATTTAACGGAGCCCCAAATTGACTATCTAAAGTACAACAAGCTCCTTTGCATTTATTCAGATCGCATACAAAGCGCGTTTGAAAGATTTCTTCTCTTATTAAGATTCCTTTCACTTCAATCATTCGTTACGACTATTTTTATTTAAAATAATAATAATAAATAAAAAATAAAATTTAATATTTAATCGCAAAAAAAATTAAACGAGAAATGACTTTTTTATTCGTATAGCTTTTGAAAATTCTTTAACTTTATCCCAATTAGAACTATTTTCAAAATAATTGCCAGTTACGATAATTTTTGCTCCCGCTCGAACTCTTTCCTCGGCTTGTTGCGGGGTTTTAATACCGCCGCCTACAATTATAGGTATAGATATTACTTTTGAAACGATTGATACCATTTCCACCGGAACAGGGTTATCGGCTCCGCTGCCAGCTTCAAGATAAATCATTTTAACGCCAAGATATTCGCCAGCTAACGCCGTTGCAGCGGCTATTTGCGGTTTATGAGCAGGAATTGGTTTTGTTCCGCTCATATATTCTGCAGTCGTTGTTTTTCCGCTTTCGATTAGCAAATATCCTACAGATATTGTTTCAATTCCGACTTTTTTTATTAATGGAGCGGCGATAACATGATTGCCGATTAAATGCTCAGGATTCCTTCCGCTCAACAAACTTAAATAAAATAATGCGTCGGCTTTGCCATTGACTTGATTGACGCTTCCAGGAAATAATATCGTAGGCAATTTTGAAACGCTTTTTATGTTATCTATGGTTTTTTCTAAATCTCCCGCTGTAATCAAGCTGCCGCCGACAAGATAACCATCCACGTCTGAATTATCGCAAATCTTAATAAATTCCAGCAATTGTTCTTCTGACAATTTGTCAGGATCTATTAATATTAAATATGCAGCTTTTTTTTCTTCAATGCGATTTAATAAATAAGAATAAACTTTCATATTAAATTTTTTATATATATTTAAATTTATAAAAAATAATCAAATTATCCATTGAACTTTTAAAAAATTGATTTTATAAAATTAAGTATAATTTTTTGAAACTAATATACCCTTATAATTGTTATGATAATTATCATATCAATAAAACGAGGAAATACTCTATGAAAGTTTTATTCAAATTTTTGTTTTTTTTATTTTTACATTCTCCTTTTTCTTATTCCCAAGATTATTGTTTAAGGTTTTTTGGGAATGGAGTTAATGACATTGATAGAGTCAAAATTCCAATCGACGATCAACAAAAATTAATTAATATTGGAGAATCTTTCACAATCGAATTTCAATTAAAATATTCATTAAGCGAAAATCCTTTAGGAGCCCAAGCTATGCAAGGTCAGAATGACGATTGGACTTTAGGGCATATTATTATCGACAGAGATATTTTTGGCGTTGGCGATTATGGAGATTTTGGAATTTCCATCGCCGCCGGAAGATTATGTTTTGGCGTCAATAATAGCTCTCAATCTTTTACGCTAATAACCGATCAAGTCTTGCCTGAAAATGCATGGAATTTAATTGCTGTTACTAGAAATCATATAAGCGGAGAGATGAAAATTTTTATTAACGGAGTTCTATCAGCTTCTTATACAGACGGACCACAAGGAAATATAAGCTATAGAATTGGCAGAGCGACTAATTTTGCTAACGATCCATTTCTTGTAATAGCGGCTGAGAAACATGATTATGATAAAAATACTTATCCATCTTTTTCCGGATTTCTCGACAATATCAGAATATCTAATATCGTTCGATACAATAACAATTACCAACCATCAGAATATATAGCCGATTCATTTACAGTCGCGTTTTATGATTTTAACGAAGGCTCGGGAAACATAGTTTACGATAAATCATTTCTTGGGCTGATTAGATCCAATGGACTTTTAATGTATGGGGGAAATCCGCCAGGTCCTGTCTACTTCCTAAAATCGCAAACAAATTTAAATGAATTTGCGAGCCAAGATCAAGAAAGATATTTAGACATTTACCCTCAACCTGCGCGCTCCTTAATTTATTTAAAGACTAATTTTGAATTAAGCAAATTTGAATTTTACAATTTGCTTGGAGAAAAAATCAATTTCGAAATTAAACAATCATCTAATAATTTAAAGGTTATTAATTTAAACGAACTTTCAAATGGCATTTATATAATAAAATATTTTGACAACGAAAAATTTCGAACTAAAAAATTTATTTTGAATAAATAAAATAACCAATCGTTTATATATTTTATTAATCTTTAGACTCGAACTTAGCAAATTTAATATTTTTTAAAAGTTTTCCTTCTTTAAATTTTCTCTGTTTGAACTTGTTTTAGCAAAACTACTACTCGATTGAAAATAATACTTGATTAGATATATTACTTGTTTCAAATAAATACACATTTCTATAAAAATAAAATTTAATTTTTTTATTGCCGTAATAAAACGAGAAAACGCATACCTTACCATAGGCGCGCTCTTTGAGAAATTAACAAAAAACATTAAAGGCAACTATGAAAAAAATTATTTCAGTCGTCGGAGCTCGCCCAAATTTTATGAAGGTCGCTCCTTTGTATAAAGCTTTTCAAAATTATAAAAATGAAATTAAACATATAATATGTCACACTGGACAACATTACGATGAAAAAATGTCTAAAATATTTTTGAAGAGTTAGAAATGCCCGAACCCGATTTCTATTTGGGAGTCGGCTCAGGCTCTCATGCGGAACAAACCGCTAAAATTATGATCGAATTTGAAAAAATTCTTTTAAAAGAAAATCCCGACCTTGTAGTTGTTGTCGGAGATGTTAATTCAACTATAGCTTGCGCTCTGACTGCTGCAAAACTTAACATAAAAACTGCTCACATTGAAGCTGGCTTGCGATCTTTTGATAGACAAATGCCGGAAGAAATTAACAGAATACTAACAGACTCAATTTCGGATTTTTTATTTGTCTCTGAAAAAAGCGGATTGGAGAATCTTCATAGAGAAGGAGTAGATCCAAAAAAATTTTTTTTGTCGGAAATATAATGATCGATTCTTTAGTTGCGCGCATAGCCAAAGCTGATAATTCTGATATTTTAAATCAATTTAATCTAAATCCGGGCGAATACGTTCTCGCTACGTTGCATCGACCAAGCAACGTTGACAATCAAGAAAATTTAACTCAAATAATAGACGCTTTAGAAGAAATCGGTTCTATCAAAAAAGTTTTATTTCCAGTTCACCCAAGAAAAAAAAATAACATCTATAAATTTGGAATAAATAATCGCATAAACGGAAACATAATTTTAACCGAACCTTTAGGATATATTGAATTCTTAAGTTTAATAAAAAACTCTGCTTTAATTATTACTGACAGCGGCGGAATTCAAGAAGAATCTACTTTTCTCGGAGTTCAATGTATTACAGCTCGTTCTAATACCGAGCGTCCAATTACTGTCGAAGTTGGAGCAAATCATTTATTAGGCTCTAATTATGAAAAAATAAAAAATACAGCTATAGATATTTTAAATGGCAAAAAGAAAAAATGTTCAATCCCCGCTCTTTGGGATGGAAAAACCGCTGAAAGAATAGCGACAATAATTGCAAAAAAAATTTAACTGTAATAATAAGATATTCGAGTATAATTTTTCAGGTAAAATGGCAAAGCTTGATAATTTAAAGAAATAGCGTAAGTTTTTATAGAATAATTAGTTATATATTCCATGAGGGATTCAATAA
>Ga0209691_1000046_pt1 | contig 90752 bp, 81 predicted proteins | sample YNPMSBMetaG_FD_187120 | JGI IMG/M metagenome (GOLD analysis project Ga0209691, IMG submission 187120) | Anoxygenic and chlorotrophic microbial mat microbial communities from Yellowstone National Park, USA - YNP MS-B MetaG (SPAdes) (version 2) ... | reverse complement strand
AAGAAACCTTTTGCAGTGCTATCCCTTCAAGAAAACGATGAGTTGCCTCATTTCCGCTATTGTCAAGGGCAGCTAATCTGGCTACAATACCATCATGGATTGGAATTATTATGGCAATGCTGCGGCCGTTGCCCTTTTGCGTTCCCATGTGGCTACAGGGTCATTACGCCAGGCCTATTTATTCAGCGGTCCAGGCGGGGTTGGACGGCGCACGCTCGCCCTGCGCTTTGCTCAGGCTGTAAACTGCCAAAACCCACCCCAAGCCGGTGCGTATTGCGGTGTCTGCCGGGCCTGTAAACTGATCGCCGAAATGCGTCACCCTGACCTGGAAATCGTTGCCGCCGAACAGCGCGAGGGGGTCTTGCGCGTCGAACAAATTCGCGAGCTTCAGCACCACCTGTCCTTAGCGCCTTACGAAGGGCATTATCGCATTGCTCTGCTGCTGCGCTTCGAGGAAGCAAACCTGAACGCTCAAAACGCCCTGCTGAAGACGCTTGAAGAACCACCTCCTAAGGTGCTCATTTTACTCACCGCTGAAGATAGTGAAAGCCTTTTGCCTACCATTGTTTCCCGCTGCGAAAACGTGCGCCTGCGCCCTATGGCAACCCAGGCGCTTGCTCAAACCCTCCTAGAGAAGCAAGCTGCCGAAGCCTCCCTCGCTGCTCAAATTGCACGCCTGGCGGCTGGACGACCAGGCATAGCCATCCACCTGCTCCATCACCCGCAAGAGCGCCAGAAACTCTATCAGATGATTACCGATCACTTGCACTTATTGAGTTCCTCGGTTCTGGATCGCTTTGCTTTAGCCGAACGATTTGCCAGAGAGATGACCAAAGCCGAGCTCGTCCCCATGCTCGAAAGCTGGCTTTCTTTCTGGCGGGATGTAATCCTCTCCGCCTATTCCGATCAGCAATCTCTTACCTACGCCGACTTTTCCGAAGCGGCCGCGGTCATTGCAGCTCAAGTTGGAAAGGAACAATGCCTTGAGGTACTCAGACAATTGCGCCAGACTCTGGAATATCTGCAGGGCAACGTCAATCTTCGCTTAGCCCTGGAGGTGCTCTTTCTTAACCTGCCTCGCTTACCCCTTTCCCAATCCTCAATGCAATCTGCTTTGGAAGCGACTCAAAGGCAATAAAACACGGTTGCAATTTAGGCAGGTCAGAGTATAATTTGATATATTCTTTGGTGCTTTCCTTGCATCTCTAGAGGAGAGAAATCCACCAAGTGATCCCTATCCCCTGTCACGCGTGGAGAAAGCCCGCCAATGGAAGAAGAACGTTACACCAAGATGATCTTCACCTCGAGCGAATGGCTCTACATCATTGCCTCCTTGGGTCTATCAACCAGCTTAATGCTTGCTAACCCTTACAAAGGTTTCACCAAAGAAGCCTTACAACAGGAGATTCTGCGCGGGCGACGCGGTTTAGAAGAAAAACGGATGCTCGAGCGCACGGTGAATCAAGGGTGGGAACTGGACGGGCGCATCACTGCCTTAATGAACGTTATCGCCAAAGCCGATTACACAATCTCGATTCTCACCCTTTCTGCCCCGGCGTCTTTCAACCAAATCACCTACTTCTTCATGAAAAACCAGGCGATCTCGATGAATCAAGAGAGTCGCTATTACCACATCGGTATTTATCAAGGGGAGAAAGCCGTTCTAAATGTCTTATTAACCCTCCTGGGCGTGGCGCAACAACTCTCCCAAAACCTTAGCTCAATCCGTTTGCCAACTGCCAATCTTCCCAATCTCATCCTGACCATCTGGCGCGATCCAGAAAAAGCCGAAGCCCATCTGCGGCAAGCAGGCCTAACCGAACAAGAAGCCAAAACCAGCGCCGGCATCGTGAGCAAAAGCGAAAGGGTTTCCGTCTTGACTCCAGAATTTAAGGAACAACCGATTACTCCTCTACGCAGGAGCTTTTTATTAAGCGGCAAGACCTTTCTTTTTTGGGGAGAAGCTGAGACGCCCACCAGCGATTTCATTCAACTCGACCCCTTACCCTTTTCTCACACCGCAATCACCAAAGCTCCCGACTTCGACGAAACCATCATCTTTGATCCAAGCACGCCGAATGTCACGGCAAATATCATCCGGCTGCTCAAGCGCGGCGAGTTCAAAGTCGTAAAGCCCTCCCAGGAAGACACGCTCCTCTAAAAGATACTTATCCTCCCCTAATCCACGCCTCCTTGACACCCGATTCGCGCAAATGGTATGATGGAAGCATGTATTTACGCGGCAGCAATTGGAGCGTTCGACGGCGACCCAGACGCCGATCCAACCCTTTCTTAATCGCCGTCCTGCTTGGGATGATCGGAGTTGCGTTGTATTTTAATCAGGTGGTCGTTCCGGCTACTCCACCCCTGTTTATCCCCACTTCCACCCCAACCCGCAGCCCAGAGTCCTACCTGAACGAAGCTGAACAATTGTTTCAAGAAGGACGGCATCTACAAGCCATCAATGCCTATAAAGAAGCCCTGATTGTTGATCCCTACAATACCTCTACCTACGTCACCTTAGCCCGGTTACAGGTGTTTGCCGGGCAATACGAAGAAGCCATCACCAACGCCCAAAATGCCTTGCTAAAAAACCCGAACAATGCGCTGGCTCACGCTGTGTTGGGATGGGCGCAAGGTTTCACTGGCGATTACCTCTCTGCCGAGGCCTCACTCAAACGCGCCCTCGAACTGGACCCCAATAATGCTCTTGCTCACGCCTACTACGCCGAAGTGCTAATCAACAAGGGCCAATTTGATGATCTGGATAAAGCCATCGAGGAGTCACGAATCGCCATGCAGTTAGACTCCACCTTGCTGGAAACGCGCCGGGCGCGCGGCATTGTCCTCCTATACACCGGTCGGGAAAACATCGACGCCGCAATAAATGAATTTAAAGCTGCCATTGCCATCAATCCCAAGATCGCCGATTTACACCTGTATCTCGGTTATGCTTATCGCGTCAAAGGCGAAAACGATCTTGCCGTCGAAGAACTACTGGCTGCCTATTCGCTCAATCCCAATGATTGGACGCCTTTAGCCGAAATCTCTCTGGCATATGCCAACATCGGTCAATACGGCAAAGCCTCTCAATACGCCGAGCAAGCCGTGAAAGTCGAGCCAACTAATCCAAAATTGCACGGCACGTTAGGCATTATGTACTACCGTAACGGTGAAATTTCCAAAGCAGTTAGAGAATTGGAACTTGCGGTTCGAGGGGGCACGCTGGAAGATGGCACGGTTGTACAAGGCATGCCGCTCGATTATGGTACTGTCGCCCAGGTTTACTGGTTCTACGGATTTGCCCTAGCACGAACCAATCGCTGCGAGGAAGCGGTGCAGGTATTTCAAGCCTTGATCAACGGCGTACCGGATGACCCCTTAGCGGTCGAGAATGCCAACGCCGGCATCCAGTTGTGTCTGGAACAAAGCGCCAAATCCACCCCAGCGCCGACACCAACGGCGACTCCTGAATAGAGCCCATTATGGTCGATGAACTCCTTCAACGCAAACCAATCTTCCGCGCAAGAAAAGCAGCGGTCAATCCCTACCGCATCCTGTTCCTGATCGTTTTAATCCTTGCCTCGATCCAGGTCTGGCGCGGCGTTCAACAAGGAGCAATCAAACCGGCTTTTTATCCTACCCCCACGCCAACCCGCAGCGCAGCTTCCTATATCGAGGAAGCCGAAGCCTACTTCCTGGCAGGGAAAATCTACGATCCAGACCCCGCCCCACCCGCTGCCCCTCGACCTGACGCCATTGACACCTATCAACGCGCCCTGGCCGTCGATCCCAACAACGCCGAAGCATGGGCACGCCTGGCGCGCATTCAGACCTACTCCTCAGCCCTGCTCAGCAACGATCCAGCCCGCCTGCAACGCCTTACCGAAGCGCGTCAATCCATTGACCGCGCCGTTGAGTTAGCCCCGGATAACAGCACCGTGCGCGCCATTCGCGCTTTTGTCCTCGACTGGTATGCCACCAACCCTTTAGTCGGAGCGGAAGAGCGGCAGGGCTTGCTTGCCGAAGCCCAAACCGAAGCCCTGCAAGCCTTTCAACTCGATCAGAACAATGCCCTGGCGCTGGCATTCTATGCTGAAGTACTGCTCGATCAACTCAACTGGAGTCAAGCGGAACAATATGCCGCCCAGGCTGTGCAACTTGACCCCGATTCGATGGATGCCCACCGCGTCTATGGCACGGTTTTAGAATCCACTGCCCAATACAATCGCGCCATCCAGGAGTATCTCGAAGCCGCCCGCCTCAATCCCAACCTGACCTTTCTTTATATTTATATTGGGCGAAATTATCTGCGCCTCAAACTCTACGACCGAGCCCTGGAATTTTTTGCCCGCGCCGCCAACATCAATGCCCAACTCGGCGTCAAAGACCCCTTACCGAACCTTGAAATCGCCAAGACCTATACCCAGCAAGGCGAATTTTTCATCGCCGCCCGCAATGCCGAAAAGGCGCTCAGCCTTGACCCAACCACTGCTAATACCTATGGACAATTAGGAATCATCATGATTCGGGCGCGCAACTTTGAAGGAGCTCTGCCGGTGTTGAAATGCGCCGTGCGCGGCTGCACGGCAGAGGAAAACGAAGCTGCCCAAAACCTGGTCAACGAAGGCTTGCTCGAATCGAGCGTCGCCGTGCAGGGTTTACCGCTCACCAACCTGACCGTGGCGTACTATTATGTCGAATATGGCACGGTGTTGGCTTTTCTCAGCCGTCCCAACCAGAATTACTGCCCCGAAGCGCGTCAGGTTCTCAATGAAGTGAAAGCCTTGTTCTCTTATGACCCGATCATCATGAGCATCGTTGCCGATAGTGAGGGCATCTGCAATCGCCTGGAGAGCGGTCAGATGTATTCCATTACTGCGACTCCCCAGGTCACCCCAACCTATGAAATCGAAACCACACCCACCCCCACGCCTTAAAGTCGAGAGGACGAACGATCCGCACAGGAGCTACTGCTCTCCTGCCAATCCATGCATCTGACGATAGCGTTGACGCAGACAATCAATCGGCTGCATCCTTCCCTCAGCATCCCGAAAATACCAGTGCTGCCAGCCATTGCAGGGGCTGCCGTCCATCAGGGATTTGCCCAGACTGTGGATCGACCCTTCTACCCCGTTTTCCAGGCGCAGTTTTCCATCGGGCTTCACCGTAGCGTTCCTGGAAGGATCGGCTTGAAAATATAAGCGCTGGCCAGGTTGGATCAAACCTGCTTCCAGCAGACGCGAAAATTCAACCCGCGGCCTCAGACGTCTGGTGTCTTCTACCGCAAAGGTTTGCTCGTCAAACGGCTCCGGCATGACCTGTTCAATCCGCTGCCAGGCAAACCGAATATAATTTGGATCTGCCTCGATGCCCAGCCAGTGACGATGAAGTTTTTTAGCAACCACCGCGGTTGTGCCGCTCCCCAAGAACGGATCTAACACGATATCCCCTGGCTTGCTTGAGGCGAGGATCACCCGATATAGCAACGCTTCTGGTTTTTGAGTGGCGTGGGCTTTCTTGCCGTTGATCTTGATCCGCTCCTTGCCCGTACAGAGGGGGATGACCCAGTCACTGCGCATTTGCAGGCCGTCGTTGAGAGATTTCATCGCATGATGATTGAATGTGTATTTTGCCCCTTTGAATTTGCTTGCCCAGATCAAGGTTTCATGTGCATTGGTAAAGCGCACCCCGCGAAAGTTGGGCATGGGGTTGCTTTTGATCCAGATCACATCGTTGAGAATCCAAAATCCTAAATCCTGCATCAGCTTGCCGAGGCGAAAGATGTTGTGATAGGTGCCGATAACCCAAAGCGTGCCGCTATCCTTCAACACCCGCCGACAGGCGCTCAGCCAACGCTCACAGAATTGGTCATAAGCCTGGAAACTCTCGAAGCGATCCCATTCCTCGGCGACGCCTTCCACTCTGGTCATATTCGGCCGCCATAAGGGCTGGCGCAACTGCAAGTTGTAGGGGGGGTCGGCAAAGATCAAATCCACCGATTTTTCGGGCAAAGCGCTCAAGAGCTCCACGCAATCCCCTTGCAGAATTTGATCGAGTGGAAATTCCGAAAAAGCAGACTTTTCCGATGCCATGGTTGGTAATTTTACCCGACTTATGGGTTTTAATGCGCTCCGCTACTCACAGAAAATAGATAAACATGCTACAAAAGGGCGACCTTGATTTTCTAACTGATCAAAGTAAAGCGCTCGGCTGGGTTGCCGCAGATCGGGCAACGTTCGCTGGGTTTACCAACTTCAATCTAATCGCACACTGGCCAGAGGTCATTTGATTTGCCTGGCTTTCGCCGGCAAACGCAGTTTTCAAGTCATCAATCGTTTGTGTCATAACGATCTCCGCATGGATGAATGGGTGTGTCCCCTGTCAGAATAACCAATTGCCCTTTGAATTGTATCACGGAGACTGGCTCGACCCAACCGAAACCTGCTGAAGGTGAATGAGAGATTTAGCAACTGTCTACCATGATGAGTTACAGAGAACACCATAAGAAGTCCCTCCACGAGCGGGAAAGAAAGGTATGACGGCACTAAACTTGCATTCGGGTAATCTTTGTGGAGGGTTTACCATCACCTATAAAGGCTATGGTAGTTATTAACAAGTTTGCTAACAATCTACCATCAAAAGTAGTGTTAATCATTTATTGAGAAAACCATCCACGAATCAAATATGAGCTATTAATGGAAGCGCTATTCGTGCATTGGTGAAAAATTTGTGAACATTCTGCCCTACCAAGTAGAGCCTATAATAAGTAATTATCAAATTTGTCAGTTATTTTGATCTAAGGTTTAAGTATAATTAACATCAATTCCATGAGTCATGAATCCGTTTTAGGCCTCATCAATAATGCAGCCCTTTTGCTTGCGCTTGCTTTGCTCTACGAAATCCTTCCCCTGCGCAAAAAAAGCTCTTCCGTTCTCCAACAACTTGCCACGGGTGGGTTGATCGGCGGAATAGCCGTTGCCATCATGTTAACGCCCTGGCAGTTCACTCCCGGGATCATTTTCGACACTCGCTCTGTCCTGCTCAGCCTGAGCGGGTTGTACTTTGGCTTGCTTCCCACCTTAACAGCCACCCTAATCGCCGCTCTCTTTCGCCTTTCACTCGGAGGTGCGGGGGCGTTCACAGGCGTTGGGTCAATTATCATCTCCGCCGCCTTGGGTTATCTCTGGCGGATTTCCTTGCGCAGGAATCAGCGTTCTAACCCACACGGGTACGAGTTGTATGCCTTTGGCTGGGTGGTGCATCTCGCCATTCTGGTCTGGTTTCTCACCCTCCCCGGTGGACTTGCCTTCCCCGTCCTACGCGCCGTCTCCCTGCCAATCTTAACAATTTATCCACTTGCCACCCTCCTGCTGGGCTTACTCTTCAACCTCTCCAACGAACGGCAGCGGATAGAACGGGCGCTCACAGAGAAAGAAGCGCTGTTCTCAGCCGCTTTTCAAACAACTCCCTTGCCCATGACCATCAGCCGCTTAAAAGACGGCGTCATCCTCGATGTCAATCGCAGTTTCTGCCAGGTTTTCGGCATTACCCCCGAGGAAGTGATTGGGAGAACCTTCTCAGATATCGGTCGGGAATTGAATGCTGAAGCCATCCAAGAAATCTCTCGCCTGATCCGAAGTCAGGGAGGGGTTGAAAACTTTCCCCTTCAAGTACGTCTGAAAAACGGGCAAGTTCTTCAGATGCTCTATTCCGCTGTCACAGCGACAGTTCAAAATGAACCCTGCCTGATCAATGTCGGGACAGATGTGACAGAACTGTTCGAAAAACAGAACGCCCTCGAACAGCGCTTGAAAGAGTTACAAGTCTTAAATGCCGTGGCAGTGGAGACCGTTAGGGCAACTGACGAAGATGAACTGATTAAGCAGATCACCTACATCCTTGGCAGCGAACTTTATCGAGAACACTGTGGCATCCTGCTGCTCGATCGAGACTCGGCGGTGCTTCGCCCTCACCCCTCATATTTCATTAACCCACCCATCCCAATCTCCCCAATTTCGCTTGGCAAAGGAGCAGCCAGTCAGGCAGTCCAACAGGGTGAAGCGATTCTTGTTTCAGCTACGCCAGCGGAACCTTCCGATGTCGCAATCACCCCCACCAGCCGCTCGCTGCTCGCTGTGCCACTTCGCACCTGCCTTGAAACGCTAGGAGCAATCAACGTGGAAAGCAGTCAGGTCAACGCCTTCAGCGAAGCCGACCGGCAACTGCTGACCACGGTCGCCGATCAACTTGCCGGCGCTATCGAGCGCCTGCGCGCCCAGCAACGCGCAGCTCATCAGCGACGCATTGCCGAAGCACTCGCTTCCACAGCCATTGCCCTCAATGCCCATCTCGACCTGGAGAGCGTTTTCAAACAACTGCTGCGCAATGTGCGCCAGGTCATCCCCTGTGATGCCGCTAACATTACCCTGCTCGAGGGGGATGAGACGCGGGTCGCTTACCTGGAAGGCTATGAAACCTACGGCGATGTAGATTGGACTCGTCAGAGCCGTCTCAACCTCTCTGCAACGCCCAATTATCGGGAAATGATCCGCACCAAAGCACCTCTGCTTATCCCCGATACCCATGCTTCCCCCTTCTGGCGGGTTTTCCCAGAAGGAGAATGGATTGCCTCTTATCTATCGGCCCCGATTTGTGTGGAAGGAGAGGTCCTCGGCTTTCTCAACCTCGACCATCATCAGGCGCACTTTTTCAGCGGCGAGCAGGCCCAGATTTTAGGCGCCTTTGCTGAACATGCTGCCATCGCCATTCGCAACGCCCGCATGTTCGATGAACTCAAGCACCGCCTGAGCGAGCTTGAGGCGATCAACCGGGTCTCACTCTCCCTGCGCGCCGCCCAAACTCCGCAAGAATTGTTACCGCTCTTGCTGGATGAAGCTCTCAATGTGCTGCAAACCTCCTGCGGTGCAATCTGGCTAGTGGATAAAGATTACCAACTTGTGCGGCGCGTTGTGGCGCGGGGCTGGATGAACGAAATTGAGTTCGCCGAAGTAGCCATTGGGGAGGGAGTTGTTGGCAAGGTTATTAAGGAGAGCAATCCGCAATTTTTTGCAGATTTCGCGGCAGTAGCTTTTGAGCGATCCAGGCAGAACACCGGCATTCCCCCCGGCTGGGGAGGCGCCTGTTTCCCGATTGCAAGCGCCAGTGAGGTCATCGGTATCCTGTGTATCGGTCTTCCCCCCTCCCGCTCCTTATCCGAGCAAGATACCCGTATTCTATCCACATTAGCAGAGATTGCTGCCGTTGCATTGCAACGCTCGCAGTTGTTAGCCGACCTGCAACATCAGATGGAGCGATTAGCCTCTCTGCGCGAAATTGACTATGCCATCAGCGTCAACACCGACTTCTATCCCATGGCAGAAGTAATCCTGCACCAAACCAGACAGCACCTGGGGGTGGATGCCGTCCAAATCTGGGCAGTTGAGCCAGGCCTTTCGCGTCTGGAATTTCTTCTTGCCGAAGGTTTGAGAAAAAACCCTCCCGCCAAGACCTTGTATCCGATTGGGGAAGGTTTGCCCGGCACGGTGGCGTTGACCTTACATCCCTTAGCCATTAGCGATCTGCAACAATGGTCAGCCGTAAATTCGGCCGTGGAATGCCAGAGCTATCTCGAAGAAGGATTTCTGGCATATATCGGGTTGCCCATCGTGGTCAAAGGACGCTTAGGGGGTGTCATCGAGCTTTGTCAGCGCAGCCCACTGACAAGTCTGGCAGCCCAGGAGCCGCAATGGCTCAGCTTTGCCAAGACCATTGCCAGCCAAACCGCTCTGGCAATGGAAAACGCCCAATTGTTCCGCGAACTGAACAACACCCTGATGCAACTCTCCCTATCGTATGACGAGACCCTTGAAGGGTGGGCAAAGGCTGTGGAATTGCGCGATCGGGAAACAGCCGGGCATAGTGACCGGGTCACGGAGTGGACTTTAAAGCTCGCTCTTGCCCTGGGGGTCGAAAAAGAGCAACTGATCCACGTCCGCCGCGGCGCCATTTTGCATGACATTGGAAAGATTGGCGTTCCCGATACAATTTTGTTAAAAGAAGGTGCCCTAACGCCCGAAGAATGGCAAATCATTCGCCAACACCCTGTTTTTGCTTATGAGGTACTACGGAGCATTCGCTTTCTGCAACCTGCGCTTGATATCCCCTACTGCCATCACGAAAAGTGGGATGGCAGCGGATACCCCCGCGGTCTGAAAGGTGAGGAAATTCCGCTGGCAGCCCGCATCTTTGCGGTGGTGGATGTCTGGGATGCACTCACGTCCGATCGGCCTTACCGCAAAGCCTGGAGCCCGGCAGAAGCCAGAGAATATCTGCAGTCCCAGGCGGGCAAACATTTTGACCCCCGCGTGGTAGACGTCTTTTTACAACTTCTCGAGCAGGAATCATTGGCAGCTAGCAAAAAACCCTAATATGGAGTGCTGAAGTCGTACTTCAGAAGGCGGAAGCATGGCTTTCGCACTCTAAATGCTTGATTTCTCTGGTACAATCTCATTGGCAACCCCAAAAGTCAGATTGGATTGATAAAGGCAAACGACAAGAACACATGCGTTTCTCTATAAATCCATTCCCATCAGTAGAACCCTATGGACTTTAAGCTGCATGCCCCTTTCCGGCCAACCGGCGATCAACCCGAAGCGATTGAAAAACTGGTCGAAGGCGTTCAACGCGGCTATCGCCACCAGGTTTTGCTCGGCGCCACCGGCACGGGCAAGACCTACACCATCGCCGCAGTCATCGAACGCCTCAATAAACCGGCTCTGGTGATGGCACACAACAAAACCCTGGCAGCCCAACTCTACGCTGAATTCAAAGAGTTCTTTCCCGAGAACGCGGTGGAGTACTTTGTCTCATACTACGATTATTATCAACCCGAAGCGTATGTGCCCAAACACGATTTGTATATCGAAAAAGACGCCGATATCAACGAAGAAATTGAACGTCTGCGCCTGGCAGCCACCACTGCCCTGATGACCCGCCGCGATGTGATCATTGTCGCTTCTGTCTCCTGCATCTACGGCATTGGCAGTCCGGAAGCCTATGGACGGGTAGTTATCAATCTGGAAAGCGGACATATTTTCCGCCGCAATGCCCTGCTGCGCATGTTGGTGGAAGGACAGTACGAACGGAACGATCTCGAATTGCGCCCCGGCACCTTTCGGCTGCGCGGCGACACTCTGGAAATTATCCCTGCCTACCAGGAAAAACATGGCTATCGCATCACCTTCTTCGGCGATGAGGTCGAACGCATTGTAGCGTTTGATCCCCTCAGCGGTGAAATCCGCCGTCAGCTCTCTTCGGTTGCTATTTACCCGGCCAAACATTTCATCACCGATAAAGACAAGCTGGAGCAAGCCATCCAGGACATCAAAGCTGAACTGGAAGAACGCCTAGCGGAATTAAAACGCCAGGAGCGCCTGCTGGAAGCTCAACGTCTCGAACAACGCACCCTCTATGATCTCGAAATGTTGCGGGAAGTGGGTTATTGCTCCGGTATCGAAAACTACTCTCGCCATCTTGACCAACGCCCGGCCGGCTCACCCCCCTGGACCTTGATGGATTACATCCCCAGCGACTACCTGCTGATCATCGATGAATCGCATATGACCATCCCGCAAATCCGTGGCATGTATCACGGAGACCGCTCGCGCAAAACAACCCTGGTGGAGTACGGCTTTCGCCTGCCTTCCGCGCTGGACAATCGTCCGCTCACCTTTGAAGAGTTCGAACAACGCATGGGATATACCATCTACACCTCAGCAACACCCGGACCGTATGAGCTACAACGCGCCGATCAGGTGGTCGAACAAATCATCCGCCCAACCGGTCTGGTTGATCCAGAAGTCGAAGTTCGCCCGATTGCTGGACAGGTAGATGATCTGGTAGGGGAAATTCGCAAGCGGGTCGAAAAAGGACAACGGGCGCTGGTGACCACCCTCACCAAGCGCATGGCAGAGAAACTCTCAGATTATCTTATGGAGTTGGGCATAAAAGTTCACTATCTGCATTCGGAGATCGATACCCTCGAACGGGTAGGCATCCTGCGCGATCTGCGCCTCGGCGTATTTGAGGTCGTCGTGGGCATCAATTTGTTGCGCGAGGGTTTAGACCTGCCCGAAGTCTCGCTGGTGGCGATTTTAGATGCCGACAAGGAAGGCTTTTTACGCTCCGAAACGGCTTTAATTCAAACGATTGGGCGGGCAGCTCGTCATGTGGAAGGCAAGGTGATCATGTACGCCGATCGCATCACCGATTCCATGCGCCGCGCCATTGACGAAACCAACCGCCGCCGGGCGAAACAAATGGCTTACAATCAAGAACATGGCATCATCCCGGTCAGTATCGTCAAAGCCGTGCGCGACCTCACCGATCGGGTTGCTGTGCATAGTGCCGCAGAACCAAAACCAGGCTATACATATACAACCCGTAGGGTACAAAGCACCGAAAAAGCTGATTTACGCAAGCTGATTCAAGAGTTAGAGAAGCAAATGAAAGAGGCAGCGAAGAATCTGGAATTTGAAAAAGCCGCTGTTTTACGGGATGAAATTTTCGAACTGCGCGCCATTTTAGCTGAAGAAAGCAATCTCAAACCCTGGGAGAAAGTCCGTTTATTAGCCGGGGAGGAATAGGTTTCTCCTCCTTCACCCACGAAAATCTTTCCGTCCATTTGGGTGAGCTGTTCCGCTGTCACCCCTTTCCCTCCAAGCGCATCTAAGGTTCAGAAGCACTTGATGAGCTTCTGTTTTGGAATAACCATCTTTGGCTTAAATGGAGCTACTCAGGAGGAAGCATGTCACCATCCTTAGGTTTTCAATGTACACTGCCTGATGCATACGAGCAAGCCCTGGAAAAAGTCATTCAGGCGCTAAAAGCAGAAGGATTTGGAGTTCTCACCACGATTGATGTTCAAAAAACAATGAAAGAGAAACTCAATGCCGACTTTCGCAAGTATGTTATTCTAGGGGTTTGCAACCCACCCTTGGCGCACCAAGCCCTGACCGCCCGCCCGGAGATCGGCTTGTTATTACCCTGTAACGTCATCGTTTACGAGGAAGGCGACCAGACAATCGTCAGCATCATTGACCCGCTTTCGATGATGAACTTTCTCCAGGACCCGAATTTAGATGGCGTTGCGCAGGAAGCCTATCGCCGCCTGCAGCGGGTTGCTGCAACCCTAGAGAACTCGCCCGCCGCGTAACACCCTATCCACACAGGTTGCGCTGATTAGGATGCCATCACCCCCTGCCCCTCTCCCAAAGCGGGAGAGGGGAGAAGAGCCTCACCCCCAGCCCCTCTCACAGAACGGGAGAGGGGAGAAGACCCTCACCCCCTGCCCCTCTCACAGGACAGGCGAGGGGAGAAGACCCTCACCCCTTGCCCCTCTCCCAGAACGGGAGAGGGGAGTTTGATTCCCTTCTCCCTTTGGGAGAAGGGTTAGGGATGAGGGATAAGAACAAAGGCGCTTTGGGGCATCCGAGAGCGAGGTGAGTGAAAAATAATCACTCAATTCCAATTTGATGTTAAAATAGCGCAAGACACACCCTCATATAACCCTTAGAGGAGGCTTTCCATGAGTGAGTACCCCATCATGCCCGGCGCAGAGCCATTTTTTTACGAAGGGAATGAAATCGGCGTTCTGATTTCTCACGGATTTACCGGCACTACTCAAAGTGTGCGCTTCCTCGGTCAGTATCTGGCCGAGAAAGGTGGTTATACGGTGATTGGACCGCGTCTAAAAGGTCATGGCACGCACCCCGATGAGATGGCGAACAGCACTGCCGAAGATTGGATTCGCTCCATCGAAGAAGCGCTGGAAACTCTTCAGGCGCGCTGCAAAAAGCTCTTCATCACCGGTTTGTCCATGGGCGGTACCTTATCCCTCTACATGGCTGGGATGTATCCAGAAACCTTCAGCGGCACCGCCCCAATTAATGGAGCCATCTTTTTGAAAAATCCCGACTTCGCCCGTCTGGCATTTGGGCGTAACCTGCCCAGTGAAGTGCCGGGTGTTGGCTCGGATATCAAACAGCCCGGCATGACTGAACTGGTGTACCCGGTGGTGCCCGTTCCGGCCGTCCGTCAGATTTATGCGCTCATGGGCGTCACGCGCGACCTGCTTGGCGCCGTCCGCTGTCCGGCGCTGATCTTCCAATCCAGAGACGACCATGTCGTGCATCCAGATAACGCCCCCTTCATTTACGAAAACATTGCTTCAACCGATAAGGAGCTGATCTGGCTCGAAAACTCTTACCATGTCGCTACGCTGGATTACGACAAAGAACTCATTGCGGAAAAAATTCTGGCCTTTATTCGGCGATTGGTCTGAGGTGATAAAATGCCATCCCGATGGACTATGCCCATTGGGATGGCTTAAGGATAGGCTCATTTCTGGTAATTACCTCCAAAAGGCTCCATTTGGCAGGACAGACCCTCCACGAATTTTTCACGTCTGCTCAAATAGCGCTCTCATTCGTTTATTCGTGGTCAATTCGTGGACGGTTTTCTCAGCAAATTATCGACACGATTTGTGATGGTAGGTTGTAACCCATTCTGAAATAATTAGTCTTTACCAGAGAGCATCCTGACCACCTGAGCAATAGCTGGCGGGCCGCCAACGTTGCCTGGGAAGACAACATAGACCATGCCCGGCCAGCGGCTACCCGCGCCAGCCTGCCAGACCGGCACACCGGGCAAAATCTGTCCCATCACGCGGGCGCGAGCGATCTCCAGCGCCTTTGTTGCCACATCGGATGAGGTGATGCCCCCTTTGGCAATGATCCAGGCCGGCTTGACCGTCAGGCGCCGCACGATCTCGACCAGGGACTGAGAGACAACCTGACCAATCTGCAACGACGTGGCGGCATCTGCGCCGGTGATCAATTGACGGCTGGTGTAGATCAAAGCTTCTCTGCCTTTAAGGAGCACCTCATCTGCGAGATGCACCACTCGGGCGATTTCCGCTTGGCGTTCGCTCTCAGTCAGCAACTTTGGCACGGCAACTTCCAGGCTGGTCACATTTGGTAAGGCTTGTACAGCAGCGATTTGCTCGCTGCTCTTCCGAATATAGGAACCAGCGACAATCAAGCCGCCGTTCCGGGCTTCGTCGAATTCAAAATCGGCGGCTTGCAAAAGCGGAAAGGCATCCATTCCGCCCCGCACGCGCACGAAAGAAGCTGCCGTACGGTAAATAAAGCGCTTCCCGGCTTCCTCGGCAGCCAGTAATCCGGCTACAAAGACTTCCATATCTCGATAGCTGGCAGCGTTAACCACACAGACTTGTGCATTTTGCAAGCCCATTAATTCCTGCTGCACCGCTGCAGGTCCAGCTTGACGGATGGTATCCAGACGAATGGAGGCCACCTGAGCGGGTGAAATTCGTCCCCCACTCTTTTCGGCAACCCACTCTTTTAAGTTGGACGAGCGATAACCAAAGGTAGCGTCTCTGGCGTATTCCGTTTCTGCAGCCGGGACAAGAAATTCTCCCTCGGCAACGTAATGGATGTCGTTGATAGTGAACCGCCCACCCTCTTCAAAGAAGGGGATTACCAGCACACCATCAAAACCTCCCCCTAACTCATCCATTAAGACCTCTGTCTCAAGTGGAAAATGCCCACGCAAGGTCGAGTCACTTCGACTGACAATCACAAAAGACCGTTGGGTCTGCTCGCTGGCTTGCCTGAGATGACGGGCAATTTCGCGATTCATGGCTTCCACCTGAGGGGGCAAAAAACTGCGCGAGTTGGTCAGGATGTACACCATCTCATCCTCCTCAGACAGGACCTGGCTCAACGAGGCGACATCCCAGCCGGTCAACACCGTGATATTGCGCACAGTTTGGGTGCCGGTCGGGTCGTCATCCAGGACGATAATTTTGCGTTTCGACTCTTTCACCAGGCGCTGAATTTCGGGTAACAAACCATGCGGGTAATCGGGGGGTAAACTTTGGAAAAGTGCAGTTTTGGAGACCTTCATTTTCAAATCCTTAAGTATAGGATGAATAGCCTGAGGTTGAGAGGCTTGTGGTAGACGATCAAATTCACGAGCGAGTTTATCCGCAACGACCAGAGATCGTCAAGGCAAATCAGAAACTTCTCTGCTCATTGTGAGCGGAAATTCCTCGATCTTTCCACAGCCCTCTTATCCGCCTCCAATCGATTGAAAAAGATGGATTTCATCGCCCTCCTGCAAAACCCGCCCAGGATCGCGTTCGATCTGTCCGTTGATAGAACACCCGACCGGAGATTGGATCCCCAGGTGAGCGTGCAAGTCAGCTAAACAACTGCCTTCAGGAAGCTCGATCGTTAAACGCCCGCGCGTGGCTTTGGCGAGCCGTTCCCGCAACATACCGTATAACACGACGTTGACTCTCATGTTTCGGTCGTTCAGAGCGTAGGGATCAGTTGCGCCAACCTTTCCACCGCCAGGCGCGGGCTGGAAAGAATGGGAACGCGACGGGACTCAGCCGGCAGAGTCTCAATCACTCTTGCCATCGAAGCCTGCGCCAGGACGACCACATCCACCTGGGGCGCCAGTTCCTGCAATCCCGCTGAGACCAACTGGTCGTGGCGGGCTGGGTCGCCGCTAACCACAGCCTGAAAAGCCCCTTCGCAAAGCTTTGAGACCACCTGGATCGATTTTCCCTGACGAGCAGCAACGCTGGAGATCAGATCGGCAGTCGGTTTAAGGGTGGTCGGCAGGGTGGCGGCTACGCCGATAGTCGCTCCGCTTTGAACGGCCAGCTCTGCCATCGGTTCATCTACCCGCAATACCGGAATCCTGACAAACGGACGGCTTGCTTCGACCGCTGGGCCTACCGATGAGCAGGTTACCATCACCACATCCGCGCCGGCTTCTTCAGCCGAGATCACCAGGCGCAACAAACGGCGCATGGTTTGAGGCGTCAATTGGTTGGCGCGGATGGTGTTCTGTAATAAGCTCTCATCGACGATATGAAAGAGGTCAATACCTGGCAACAACTCATCGCTTAGCGCCTTGAAGGTCGCCGTTAAGCCCGCCACTGTATGTAGATAAGCTAACCGTTTTCCCATGAGAACTCCTCCTATACTGTGCGTAAAATGCGTTCTTTGCCGGTTGGCTTGGGCCAGCGCTCAGCAACCGAACGATCGAGCTCGGCCAGTTTCTCCACCGAAAAATCGGGCGATTGACAAAGGGCAAAAACTTCGCTTTCAAGGTCGTCAATTTTTTGAGCAACTTCTGCCAATTCCAATAACGGGATTTCAGGTGGAATCAACAGCACCCCATGCATATCACCAACTAGCAGGTCGCCCGGTTTGACCACCAGGCCAGCGACGCGGACACTCCCACCGTAATCGATAAACGCCCCATAACCATGGGTGGGCAGCACATGGGTGGAGAAAAAGTGAAAATTCAATTTGCGCACCCCATCCAAATCGCGGGCAGCCCCTTCGGTCACCATCCCGACACAGCCCAACGCTTTGTGCACATTGGCATTCCACTCCCCCCACATCGCCCCGCGGGGCGGATTGTCAATATCCTGCACTACAGCCACTTTTGGGCCGGGTTGGGCGGCGATCCAGCGCCAGTAGTCTGGCTCAACGATGCCAGGGCGCACTTCGCTGGGGGGTTGATCGGTGCTCACGCGGGCCGTGACCGCATAACCAACCATCAAAGGTAAATCGGGATAATGACACTGCAGGCGCGAATCGCAAAATCCCTCGTTGGAAGGGATGACCCCAAAGGTCTCGATGGCATTTGCTAGTGTCGGCACGGTAAATTTGCGAATTGCATCCAATTCTTCTGGTGTATGTCGTGCTGTTTGCATTCTTGTCACCTCACTCAGAAAATTCCTGCAACCTCCTTGTTAGAGTTTTTTCTAACAAGCAGAGTCGCCGTTCATCGTCTTCCAGATTGCTTCAAGGAAGAAATAATCTCCCCATATTGTACTCTCATCCACTCCCACGCCGGCAGGCAAGTGGTAAATCGCATGACGTAAAATCCCTTCCCAGCCCTCCTCGGCAGCCAGAAACTGATCCGAACACAGGGTAGATAAGATACGCCACGCCGTATCCCGATAGACTTTTGCCCGCAACGTGTCCGTTGTACAGGCTGCCAGACTCAGCAAGCCACTGGCAGCAATGGCCGCAGCCGAACTCTCATAGGGGTAAGCAGGGTTGGGTTCATCCCAATCGTTCGGCGGGATACCGTGTTCCGGCGTTTGAAGCAGATAATAATCGGCCAAACCCTGAGCGGTGCTTAAAAATTGCGGCTCGAGGGTATAGCGATAGGCGAGGGTAAACCCATACAACGCCCAACAGTGACCGCGTGCCCAGGTCGAATCGTCTCGCCAGCCCTGTTGAGTCTGGTAACGCAGAAATTGACCCCTTTCTGGATCGAAGATACCTTCATGGGCAGTGCTGAAATCACCCCGAACCAGGTAGCGCCGTGTGGTCAGGCAATGCTGGCGAGCAATTTCCAGCAACCGCTTGTCTTCGCTCCAGCGCGCCGCCTCAAAGATGAGGGGCACATTCATCATGATGTCGATATAACAACTATGCGCCCCTTGAAAGGAGCACAAGTACCCGCCCGCAACCTGAAAACGCTCGGCAAGAGTCCTTCCCGCTTCAATAAGAACTTGCCGCGCCGCTTCAGACCCCTCCAATTCGTGCCAACGCCCGTAGGTTGGCAGAAATAAGAAACCCAGATCATGCACATTGCGATCATGCTTGCGCGGCTCAATCAACCTGCTGTAATACTCTGCCAATAGCCGAAAGCGGTCCTCCCTGTTCAGCAGAAACATCAACCATAGAGCTCCGCCCAAAAAGCCTTCACACCAGTTCGTCCAACCGGCTTGTTGCACACGCCATTTGCCGTTTTCCGTGAAGGAGGGGGTCAGGTCGGGGTAAGTATTCACCAGGTGAGTCAATTTCTGGCTGGCGACCTGAATGGCGCGTTGATAGAGAGGTGGGATGCTTGTCATCGTCTCCATTCCTCCCCTATTCCCTTTTGAGCCCGGATGGAGGTGCGTGCCTCCCCTCTCCCCCTGGGAGAGGGGCCGGGGGTGAGGGCTTCCTTCCATTGCTTTCTGACATTCCTCATCGCTATTGCCATTGTCCCTCATCCCCTACCCTTCTCCCTAAGGGAGAAGGGAGTCGAACTCCCCTCTCCCCATGGGAGAGGGGTTGGGGGTGAGGGCCTGCTCCCCTCTCCCCCTGGGAGAGGGGCCGGGGGTGAGGGAAATCTCGCGGGTGAGGGTCATCCCTCAACCCATTCCAACCCCAGGGATGCCAGCTTCTCGCGGCTGGGATTGCCGGTCTTGGCATCCCACCCTGCTAACTGGTAATAGGTCTCTTTCATAAAGTTAAACTCTTCGGGTTTGTAATACACACCCGCGGTTGGTCCGGTGCCTTTCAAGGGTTGGAAAAACTTCTTGGTCAACTTATCGTCATCAGCCGTAAAACCTTCCCGAGCGTTAAAGGCACGCATCAGGTTAATCCGCCGCTCACCCACTTGCAGAAATTCTTCCAGAGTCATATCCCAACCAGTGGCAGCGTTGATCATTTCCACCGTTTCCAGGGGGCTATATAGCTGCCAGCCAACGCCAAATACGAAGCTGCACAAGGCGAAGGTATCCAGGGCTGAAAAGACCTTTTGGGTCGTGAACGCCATGCGTACCTTTTCGGCGGTGATGCTGCCCGGCTCCTGCAAATTGGTCAATCCCAACTGGGCCATGTTGCGCTGCGCCATCTCGTCGGCGTTACCCTCCTCGTAGAAAGGATCATGTTCAGAAGACATGTGATCGGCACCAAAAGGATTGACGGCGTAGATTAAGCCCAAACTGCGCTTGAATTGCGGCATATGGGCTGGCATCTCTTGACCTTTCACGGTTATGAGATAATCTTCGGCATTCTTGCCAATGATCTTGGCTGCCCGCGCCGATCCTTCAGCCAGCACATTTCCGAAGCCTTCGCGCTTGCCGATCAATTCGACCATGGTTACCATCGCCTCAGCATTACCAAAGCGCAACTCAATACCGCCCGTATCTTCTTTGGTGATCAAGCCGTTTTCATAACATTCCATAGCAAAGGCAATCGTGGCGCCGGTCGAGATGGTGTCCAAACCATACTGGTTGCATAATTGATTGCCGAGCGCCACCGCGTGCATGTTGTCCACCGCGCAGTAGGAACCGAGCGTAGCCATCGTTTCGTACTCCGGGCCGCCAAAGCGGGGCAGCACCTTGCGATCCATGAATTCGGTCTCGACCACTCGTTTACAGCGCACTGTGCAAGAGTAACAGGTATCACGCTCAACCAGAATGGTTTCGGTCATCAATTCGCCGCTGATGCTCTCATAACCCTCAAATTGACCTTCGTTGAAATTGCGGGTTGGCAATTGCCCAACCGCCTGACAACCGGCTACGTCGCCCGTGGTGCCATGAATGTGTAGAAATTGCACGGCGGGCGTATCGGGGATGCGCTTTGTGCCACCACGAAAGAGCTCGGTCAACTTTTTGGGATGAGCCGCCTTGATGCGCGCCGGCGAGCCGCGCACAACAATCGCCTTGAGGTTTTTCGAGCCCATCACAGCGCCCATACCGGTGCGGCCGTTGGCGCGGTTGACCATATTCATAATGGCAGCCATACGCACCATATTCTCACCGGCTGGCCCGATCTGGGCAATCTCAACCTTTGGATCGCCCAATTCAGCCTTGAGGATGTCTTCTGCTTCACCAGTTGTCTTGCCCCACAGGTGAGAGGCATCGCGAATCTCAACCTCCCCATCGTGAATCCAGAGGTAGACGGGATGGGGCGAGCGCCCGCGCACCACAATTCCATCCACGCCGGCGAACTTCATCTCGGCTGGGAAAAAGCCGCCGCATTGGGCATCGCCAATTGCCCCCGTTAAGGGCGATTTGGCATTGGCAACCATCCGTGACTGACCAGAAATCGGCAAACCGGTGGGGACGCCCACAAAAAAGGTCAGGATGTTCTCCGGCGAGAGCGGATCAACTTTCGGTTTCATTTCGCGCAGAATATAGTAAACCCCCATTGCGCTGCCGCCACCGTATTTGCGGTAGAAGGACTCATCCGGTGTCTCAAACCAGGTTTTTCCCTCGCTCAAGTTGATATGCAGAATTTTTCCATTGACACAACTCAGGGCCATCTTAAACTCCTTTCTATATTTACTCTTCACCGACAACTGACTTCTGATTTTCTGCAGCAACGGTATCCCGCAGTATACCAAAGTTCATAAAGATACTGGTCAACTGATGAACATACTGCTGAAATGCCGCACTTTCTCTTACAGCAATCGTGCGCGGGCGCGGTAGATCAATCTCGATCACCTCTGCAATTTGACCTGGCCGCGGCGTGAAAACGACCACCCGGTCTGAAAGCTGCACCGATTCGGGGATGCTATGGGTCACAAACAAGACCGTTTTCTTGGTCAACAGCCATAACTGCTCGAGATCGACGCGCAACTGTTCGCGGGTGATAGCATCTAAAGCGCCAAGCGGTTCATCCATCAGGACCAACGGCGGATCGTGAATCAAAGCGCGACAGAAAGCAGCGCGTTGCTGCATCCCCCCAGACAATTCAAACGGATATCGTTTCTCAAACTCCGCCAACCCAACGGAACGGAGCAGATTTTTCGCCTTTTCAATATATGCTTCTTTCTTCAGTCCTCGCATCTCGATTTGGAGGAGCACATTTCCTAACACGTCTCGCCAATCCACCAGAACCGGCGTCTGGAAGACAATCCCAATCTCGGTTTGCGGTTTATTGACTGGATTCCCATTAATCAAAATCTGTCCAGCCTCGTATTCCAACAATCCCCCCACCAGCAACAGCAAGGTGCTTTTTCCACATCCCGAAGGACCAACAATGGAGACAAATTCACCTTCTCGGATGGTCAAATCAATGGGTCCCAGAGCATGGATGGGGCCAGCCTTGCTCTGATAGATTTTTTTTACGCCTTGAATTTGAATGAGTTCTTTCAACACAGCCTCCGTTACGGAAGGAGGTGACTGCCACTCTGACTGTGGCAGTCACCTTGTTCGTTACTCTACTGGGCGCAGGGGACAAACTGATTGGTGTAGAACATATCGGCAGTCATATCCGTCTCTAAGCCCTGATATTGCTTCTTCAGCTCAAGCACGCCTGCCCAATCCTCGGGGACATTCATGCCCAGGCATTTGTTCTTGTTGTTGGGCGAGAAGAGGATATCCAGCGAGACATCCAGTTGTTTCCGAACCATGGTTTCGGTGTCAGCAAGCTGAGCATTGTAGTCCACTAGCGCTTTGGCACAAGCCTCGCGGTCATCCAGGCAAGCCTGAATCGATTCGAGCGTTGCGTTCACCATGCGCTGCACCAAATCCGGATTGTTCTTCACCGTATCTTGATGAGAAACAATCACATAGCCGGGCTGAGCAACCCCATAATCGGCATAGTTAAAGATAATGGGTGGATCGCCGCCTTCCTGCTCGATCTGAGCTGGCTTATCATCAATGCCGGCCAGAATACACGGCGCTAAATTTTGCAGATAGCTGGTGACCAGCGCCGCTTCGGCGACATTGGTGAGTTTGACATCGTCCAGGCTCATGCCCTCATGCGCCAGCGCCACCGGGAAGTAGTCATTCACGCCAGCCCCAGCGGTGGTCATAATCGTCTTGCCCTTCAGATCTTTGAACTCCTTGATGCCGGAATCCGGGCGACACAAGACCGCATCGGTACCCATGGCATCCACCGACATCACTGCAATCACCGGCGCGCCGCCGACCATATTGCTGATCAAAGCGCCATTCGAGGCATAGGCAAAATCGCTGTCTTTGTTTGCCACCAGTTTTACAGCATTGCTCGAGCCATTCCCTTGCTTGACGGTCAGATCAATGTTGTATTTGTCATAGATGCCCTTTTCCATGCCATAGATGAAGACTGCGTGAATGCCATAGTAAGACCAGTTCAAGCGCAAGGTAACTTTGTCTTTGGGCGGCAAGGGGGTTGCGGTAATAATTTTCTCCTGCACGACCGGAGACCCTTCAACAACCACTGTCTCGATGACGGTAACCGTCTCCACAATCTTTTCGGGCGGCGGTGGGGCGCAGGACACCAACAGCGCCACAAGCAATAAAACGGACAAGATACGAGATACAGGTTTCATTTTTTCTCTCCTCTCAAATCATGGGTTAGGAACTTGGATTGAATAAGTTTTCAATTGAATAAGTTTCCAAATGCATGTTTTTTCGCCCTTCCACCTCCTTTCTCACCTGAAAACTAAACCTCTTGTTTACCGAAAACCGAGACCCGCTGCGAGACGTGCCACGGGATCATCCGTTTCTCGACCAGTTGGACAATATAGAACAACAATAAGCCCAGCGCTGTGAGCATAAAGATGATGGCAAACGCGAGGTCCATCCGTAATTGACCAGTAGCAATCTGGATGTAATATCCCAAGCCAGCATCTCCACCAATCCACTCCGAGATCGTGGCGCCAACGGTCGCATTGACCGCCGCTCCTTTCAACCCGACAAACAACTCTGGCAGGGCGGCCGGCAGGCGAATCTTCCAGAACATCCGCAATTGGCTAGCACCAGTTGAGCGGCTGAAATAGACCATCTCCTGACTGAGCGAAGTAAAGCCCAAAATACCGTTTAGGAGAATGGGGAAGAAACAAACCAAAAACACAATAATCATTTTGGGGATAAAGCCAAAGCCAAACCAGGTCACAAACAGCGGGGCAAAGGCGATCTTCGGCACCATCTCCAGCGCAACAGCGAAGGGATAGAACGTCTGACGGAGAAGCCGCGAAAATGCAGTCAACATGGCAAGCGGAACGCCAATGGCGACAGCGATGACAAAGCCAACCAGCGTCTCATAGCCGGTGATCAAGGTGTATTCCCAAATCAAATCGAAATTGCGGATAAACTGACGGATGATGCTGGACAGAGAGGGCAAAATGTAGCGCGGGATGCGAAAAACGATCACCGCAAGCTCCCAAAACAGCAAAAATCCGACCACAAAGAGAATCGTATTGCGCGCATCTGAAAACCACTCTCGCAACGATGAAAACAAGCTGGCTGAATTTTTCGAAGAATGAGAGAGAGATGTCATGGTTTTCTCCTGTTCGTCTCAAACGAAACTGATTCAATTAAGCCAATAGACACTTGCCAGAATTCCGGTCACACCATCCTTATCCTGGCCGTAATAAACCGTGTAAACCGAGCCGTCGGAACGCAACACCGAACTTGGATAACCTAAATCACCATTGGGCAAATCATCCCGCAAAAGATACCCATGCACTATATCCCAGGAATAACCTAAATCGGAACTGATCACCGCCCGAATCCCAAAAGGCTTGCGGCGATAGCCATAAACACACAGGAGTTGCCCATCTGGCAGACTGAGCAAGTGAGCTGGATATCCCCACATGGGGGTTGGCACTGGCTTGCTCCAGGTATAGCCATGATCGGCTGAGATGGTTTGGTACAGATAGTGGGTAGTGTTTTCACGCAAAAGCATCAACAGGTTGCCATTGGGCAAACTCACCAGAGTCGGTTCCTCAAACCATAAACCTTCCTCTGCTGCAACCGCAATAGGTGGCTGCCAACTTTTTCCCCCATCTCGAGAGCGCATCAGAAATATTTTCTGGTAATAAGGGACATCGCTCAGCGGCAATAGGATTTCTCCATTCGGTAACTGTACGCCGCCTCGCATTCCGTAACCACCCGAATATGGCTGTGTATCCAAGGCAACCGTGCCGCCCCATGTTTTCCCGCCATCCGCCGAAAAATGCACAAACGCGCCTCCATTAGCCCTTGCCCAGGTGATTTTCCGTTCAAGGTCAGGAGGATAAGGGATAACCGGACTCAATTCCGAATCGGTTTTCAACTGATCAACCCAATCTTCCGGAAAGAGGAAGGCCGCTGAGGTTGACTCTTGGCGGGCCTGTTCGAGAGGCAACCAACGGAAACGATATTGATTGAGCATCAAACGCCCGTCCAGAAGAGGTGTTAAGCCTGCGCACTCGACCCCATACCAATCGTAGTCAGGCACAACCCAAGGCTCACTCCATGTTTCCCCTTGATCGGTCGAAACCATCAGGACATTGTAGTAATGAGGATCTTGAGGAGGATGGAGCAAAAACGAGCGCCGCGGAGCGCGATTGAACACCATGACCCAACAGGAATCGCTCAAGCTCACCAGGTGAGGATGGGCGCAGTAGGAATATGGGTCTCGATAGAGAATCTTGTGTTCGATCCGCTCCATCAATTTCATCCGCTAGTCCGCTAAGCGAAAACGCGTGCAAAGCACATATTGAATCGGCTGTGGGTCTTCGCTCCACTCATGATATGCCACAACAATCGTTCCATCCTTAAGCTGAACCACGCTTGGGTAACCGATATGCTGATACAAACCCGGATTGCGCCAATCGACTCTACCCGCTTTCATCCGACCGCTAGCCGGGTCCATCATGGTCGAGGCAGGTTGATCGGCTTCGTGCTTGCCTGGCACGCCGCCTTCGCGAATCACAAATTCATTTTTGACATCCCAGGTGAGGCCATCTTCGGAAATCACCCCGCGCACCCCATAGGGTGGACGGCGATAACCGTACACCATCAAGTAACGCCCATCCTGAAGGGTGATTAACTCGGCCGGATACCCCCAAATATTGGTCCATTTGGGTAGCGTCCAGGAAAATCCTTCATCCTCTGAAATGACATATGCCAGGTTTTTGGCATCTCCACTCGGGTTGACGTGGGTGCGTAAAAAGCAGATCAGCCGTCCATCTTTAAGCTGGAGTAAAGCTGGTTCTTCATAATCGATAATGCTGGCCGGGTCATACGCCAGAGTGGAATAATATTCCCAATTGTTTCCCCCATCGTCCGAACGAATCAACGCCGAACGGGTTGACTCATGTTCTCCTTCTTCTTCATAACCACGGATTCGCCCATAAACCCCCATCAAAAGAGAGCCATTGGGCAATCCCCAGCAACCCAGGCGCGTGCCGGCATGGGTCAGGGGCACAACATTGACCGGGATCATCGGTGACCAGGTTTTCCCCTTGTCCGTTGACTTTACCACATAGGTGCCGATCCAGCGACGCAAGCGATATGCCCACGTCCAATCCCCCCACTCTTCGGTATAGGGTTCCGAACTCCAGGAAGGTTGTTCGGGTTTAATACCACGCTTGAAAAAGGCGCACAGGGTGAAGTTAACGATCAGCGTTCCATCCGCCATCTCGTAAAGACCACAGTCCCAGTTACCCGTTGTTTCTGTCCACGGCACAACCACCTGACGGGTGTTCTCATCCCAGGTGACCCCGCCATCGAAAGAGCGCATCAACACCGTTTGACCGGTATCATGATGATAGGGAAAGCGCTCTTCGCTAAATACAGCCATCACCTGCCCATCCTGCAATTGCTTAATTACCACCTGATTATTGCAATGTTTTCCTTGTGGGTCTTTGTAAATCGTATGATGAGATACTTCTTTTATTTTGGTCATTGTTTAGCTCCAGATATTAAAGTTTTATGGCAACGTTTTTAATTTGCAGGTAATTGTGAATGCCGGGCAAGCCTCGTTCGCGACCAAAACCCGAGGCTTTGACGCCACCGGTTGGGGCTTGGACGCCGCCCAGATACCAGCCATTAATCCACACAGAACCGCTCTCCAGTTGGCGAGCGAGGGTCATTGCTCGCCGAATATCCTGGGTGTAAACTCCAGCCACCAACCCATAGGGCACATCGTTTGCAAGTTGGACGGCTTGCTCTTCATCATCAAAAGACATTGCCACCACAACCGGGGCAAAAATTTCTTCCTGGGCAATGGTCATGCGAGGGTGAACAGACTCGAAAATAGTCGGCAGCAGAAAATAACCCCGCGAGAGGTGTTGGGGCTGTTCGCCCCCAAGACTCAATTTGGCGCCTTGTTCGATCCCTTGCTTAACATAATGTAATGCCCGCTGCAATTGCTGTTTTGAGACCAGCGGCCCCAAATCACCGTTTTCCCAACCTGGCGCAACTTGCAACCGGGCAGCTCGCTCGCGAAATTTCTCCATAAACTGACCATAGATGGCGCGTTGAAGCACAAGCCGCGAAGCCGCCGAGCAAACCTGACCACAATTGCCAAATACAGCTTCGATGGCATCGTTCACAGCGCGCTCGAGGTCGGCATCTTCAAAGACGATCAGGGCGTTTTTGCCTCCTAATTCCAGCACCAGCGGTTTGATTGCCTCTGCTGCTTGCGCCATCACCTTGCGCCCGGTCTCTGCAGAGCCGGTGAAAGTAACGCCGTGCACCAGGGGATGACGCACCAGGGCAGCGCCAGCCTCTTCCCCGAAACCGGTCACAACATTCAAAACCCCATCCGGAAAGCCAACTTCTTTTGCCAGACTCGCAAAACGCAAAGCACTCAGCGGAGTTTCCTCAGCCGGCTTGAGGACCACTGTACAACCGGCCGCTAAAGCCGGGGCAACAGAGCGTGCTGCGATTCCCAAGGGAAAGTTCCAGGGCACAATGTGCGCGGTTACCCCTAAGGGCTCTAACCAGGTAAAGTCAACGATATCCTTGCCAAGCGGAATGGTATCGCCTTGCAACTTATCTGCCGCGCCTGCGTTGTACTCAATCGTCTGCACAACCCCGTCAATATCGCCAAGGGCTTCGCGCAGCGGCTTGCCGTTATCCAGAGTTTCCAGTTCTGCCAGTTCGTCGCGATGCAACGCAATCGTCTGCGCCAGGCGGTAGAGCAGACGCCCGCGCTCGGCGGGGGTGATCTCACTCCAGGCACCTTTCAACGCCCGATAGGCAGCCTGAACGGCGGCATCCACATCCTGAGCATCGGCGCGCGGCACTTGTGCCAACACTTCTTCTGTGGCTGGATTGATAGTTTCAAACCTCTCTCCACTGTGGCTCGGTTGCCATGCGCCATTAATGAATAACGCTTGGGGCACGTTGGCTTGGCTCATCCTTTAATTCCTGTGCGTGAGATACCTTCAATGAAGTAACGTTGCAGAATGAAGAAGATTAACAAACTCGGCAGGCTGAGCAAGGTAACGCCGGCCATCGCAATGCCAAAGCCTTCCAGTTGGGTGTGCGTTCCGACAACCGGGGTAAAGGCCGCAATCCCAACTGGCATGGTTTTCATCCCTTCTTCAAAAACAATCAATAACGGCCATAAGAAGGCGTTCCAGTTCGTTGTGAACAGTAGAATGGTGGCAGCCAACATGGGAGCGCGCGCCAACGGCAGGGCAATTTGCCAAAAAACCTGGAATCGATTTGCCCCGTCAATTTGGGCTGCATCTTCCAGTTCATCGGGCAGCCCCAGGAAAAACTGGCGAAAGATATAGACGCTAAATACATTCGGGATAGCGGGTACAATCAAAGCAAAATAGGTGTTTGCGAGCCCGGCTTTGAGAAAGCCTACAAACATCGGCACAATGGTCATTTCAGCCGGTATCATTAAGGAGGCAACGAGAATGGCAAAAAGCCAGCGATTACCTGGGAAATTCAATCGCGCCAGGGCATAGCCAGCCATTGCCCCAAATAAAACCCCCAGCGCAGTGGCGGTGCTTGCCACCACCAGACTGTTCCATGCCCAACGCAATACCGGGTACTCGAAAACTTTTTTATAGTTGTCCAAAACCACGGTGCGTGGCAACCATTGAATTTCTTTGGTCATCACTTCTTTGGGCGGCTTGAGGGACGTACTGACCATCCACACAAACGGGGCAATCCACATCACCGCAATTATTAACCCTGCCAGCCATAGGGGAATGTCCCCTATCCTTAAGTTAAATCGTCTGAGAAAACTGTTAAGGGGTTTGAATAAATCCGCTACCATTGCCTTTAGTCTCTTTCACGGATAAGTCTTTGCTGGATCAGGGTAACCGCTAAAATCACAAAAAACAGCATCAGGGACACCGCTGCTGTATATCCCAAGCGAAAACGAACAATGCCTTCGGTGTAGATATAATGAATAACTGAAACAGACGATCCGGCCGGGCCGCCATTGGTCATCATATACACCTGACTGAAAATGCGCAGGGTGGCAATCAATTGCAAGGTCACAATCATGCTTGTAGCAGGTCGAATTTGTGGCAGCGTAATGTGCCAAAAGGTCTGCCAACGATTGGCGCCATCGATAGCAGCCGCTTCTTTAAGCTCAGAGGGAATTTCTTGCAAAGCCGCCAGAAACAGCACAAAACTAAAGCCCAAATCCCACCAGATTGAAGCAATACTGACCCCAATGAGTGACCATTGGGTGCTGGTCAACCAGGGAATATTCGGTATGCCCAACTTGCTCAAGTAGTTATTGACCAGACCAAACTGGGTATCCAGAATCCAGACCCAAACCAGACCAATCACGGTGGCCGACACCACATTGGGGGAATAAAAGGCCGTCCGAGCGAAGCTAGATAACGGCCAGCGCTGGTTTACATACAGAGCAAACAATAACCCTAATAAAGTGACACCAGGTACGATGATTAGCCCATAGCGCAGAATGTTAATGAAAGCCTTCCGCACCCAGGGATCGCGAAAGGCTTCGCGAAAATTGGCTAACCCCACCCACTCCGGCGAGCCCATGATGCTCCAGTTGGTAAAAGCAATATAAGCACCGAAAATGATTGCTACGACGGTGAAAGTGAGAAACGGCACAAAGAAGGGAAGCACAAAAACATACCCTGACCAATCGATGCGCTCGCCTTGCCAGTTCATGCGGCGCAGCCGTTGGAGGATAGAAACTTTTGGAATTGATCCTACGATTGAGGTCATCATCATCCTCTTTCGAGGAGTGGATAGGGGATACCTCCCTATCCACTCTTGGCATACGTTCAATCCTATCCTTTATCCAGGTTTTCTTGCCAGCGTTGCCTGATCTCTTCCATAGCCTGCTCTGGGGTCTTTTCCCGCGTCCAGACCGTTTCGAGAGTCTTGGCAAGGAAGTTCCCACCCGAGTAAATGGTGAAGTCGGGCGCTTCTAAAACGGGGATTTCACCTTCGGTGGCAAACTCCATCCCTTCGATGAAGGCACCGCGTACGCTCCAGGGGTGACCGGCCGTCTTATAATCTTCGCGGTTCAGGATAGACTTGCGCACCGCGGCACCGCGGCCGACCGTCGTCCACAAGAAGCTGTTATCGGAGAGCCATTTGAGGGCATACATGGTTGCTTCATAGCGGCCTGGGTCCTTTTGAACGTACATTTCCAGACCACCCAGCTCAAAATAGGTGCGGTGCTCACCGCCGATATTGGGGAAAGGCACCGTGGCAAAGTTCAGCCCTTGTTGTACGTAACCGTTAAGCGTCCATGGCCCTGTCCAGAACATAGAGCCTTCGCCGGTGCCAAAAGCTTTATAGCGGTCGGTCACATCGCGGGTTGAAACTTTGTGCTTGTCAAACAAATCCAGCACCCACTCCATGGCGCGGATGCCCGCTTCGGGGTTAATGCAGGCGGTCTTGAGGTCATCGCTGGCGCGGCGGAAGCCCATTTGAGCGGCAACGATTCCCCAGGTTACTGTCGGTTGCACACCGGAGCCGGTCATCATAATGCCAGAGCGGACGACTTTATCTCCCTCGAGTTTCGTCATCTTCTTAGCCCAATCCAGCAACTCCTCGTTGGTCTTGGGGTAATTGTCAATGCTTAAGCCAGCCTCGGCCACGTGATCCAGGTTGATTTCGTTTTGTAAGCTCATGGCATCCATCGGCACCATGAAGAGCTTGTTATCAAAGGTCGGATAGCGCGAGGCCTTGATTGAGGCTTCGGTGAAGTCTGAGAGATCCAAGCCGACCTTTTGCACGTAATCGTCCATTGGAACAATCACACCGTCTTTGATCATCTTTGCCCGCAAACCGGCCGTACCCCAACCGAAATCCGGCGCCTGCCCGGTGGCTGCCGCAGCAACCACTTTGGTAACATACTGTTCTTCAGGCACCAGCTCCATTTTGATCTGGATGTTCTTATCCTTATGCGCCTCGTTGAAGCTATCAATCATTTTTTGCCAGATTTCTCCATCCGAGGCAGCCAGCCAGGACCAGTGAATGATCTCGGTCGGTTTGCTGACGGCTGGCGCGCCAGGTTGGACAGCCGGCGCTTCCGTTTGCGCCGCCGGCGGGGGCGGAGCTTGCGTTGCTTGTGGCGCGCAGGCAGCCAGAGCAGCGCTGGTGGTTAGTAGGGTCGACACTTTCAAGAAATCACGCCGACTAATGTTCCGTTTTGAAGACATTTCTACCTCCATCCTTGAAATAGTTTTGAGTGGTTTAGAATTAAAAATGGGTAAAATTTAGTCAAATTCGAAGTTGTTGTTTTCCTCAGTACCTCCTCATTTACCAATTTCAAATTGTCTTTCCATCTCTCCGAGCAGGCAGTCAAGGATCTGGATGGCTCGGTTGATTTCCTCTTGCTGAATGACCAAGGGGGGAGCAAAGCACAGGCGGTTGTAGTAATATCCTGAATAGATGCATAGTACCCCTTCTTCCAACAGGCGGCGCAACAACCAGGCACTGGCTTCCGAGGCAGGCTGCTTGGTGTGACGGTCTTTGACCAGCTCAATGCTCAAATACAAACCCAAACCGTTTACATCTCCAATCGAGGGATGCCTTCTCTGTAAATCTAACAAGCCATCAAGGAAGTAAGCTCCTTTTTGAGCCGCGCCTTCCAAAATATGGTCGCGGTCAAAAATTTCAAAGAGCTTCACCCCCCCAGCACAAGCGGCTGGATAAGCGGTGAAAGTTGAAGAGTGCGCCCCTGGCCCCCATGAATCCATAATCTCTTTCCGTCCGATCACCACCGCCAGAGGCAAGCCGTTGGAAAGCGACTTAGCCGCAGCGATTAAGTCTGGGGCAACGCCGGCATGTTCGATTGCCCAAAGTTTACCGGTTCGCCCCATGCCGTTTTGAACTTCATCACTGATAAAAACAAAATCATATTTTTCGGCAATTTCCTTCATGCGCTTGAGATAAGGCAAGGGAGCAATCAGGTATCCCGCTGAGCTCTGGAATGGCTCGATCAACATCGCTGCCACGTTGACTACCTGGGCTTTGGGGTTGTTCAACCAGGTCTCCTTGCTCTCGAACATCTTCTCAAACTGATCGGCGCAGAACAAATCGCAGGCCGGGTACTCCTTGCCAAAAGGACAACGATAGCAATAGGGAAAGGGAATTTTTACAACGCCAGTATCCATGGGCGGGATGGGATAACTATAGGCCATCATAAAGGCTTTGCTGGTCAAACCCATCGCGCCTGCAGTTCGCCCGTGGTAATCGCCCCAATGGGTGACAATCAGCGGCTTACCTGTGTACCAGCGGGCAAGCTTCATCGCAATTTCCACTGCTTCCCCCCCGGTGACCGCCCACATGACCTTTTTCTCAAAGTCCCCTGCGGTATGCTCAACCAATAACCGCGCCAGCTCGGCGCGCGGTTCCATCGGTAATTCTGCGAATTGAATGACTTTATCCAACTGCGCCTTAATGGCGGCATTGATCTCCTCGTGGGCATAGCCAAGGACATTGACGGTAAACCCGCCATGCAGGTCTATGTATGCGTTGCCGTCCACGTCGATCAGGGTAGCTCCCTGGCCGTGATCGATCACCGGTGGACAGGGGAACAAAGCAAAATCAAGGTGACCGGTCGACTCGTACTGCAGCGTTTTGAACAGCACTTCTTTGCTCCGCGGCCCCTTGGCAAAGGTCTCTACCCGTTTTTGTAACGAATCCAGCGACTCGCTCATGCGGCGGCGTTCTTCAAGAATGCGTTTTTCAAAGGGTGTGACCAAGTTTGCCTCCCGATCTTATGGTATATGTTGCGCTTCTACATTGGTGACCTGCACCTCACCGCTCGCAGTTGCTTCACTATGCATGCGCCTGAGGAGAGAGGTACCGGCATCGGTGATATGCTTGCGCACGATCTCCTCCGCCATCTGCGGGTCGCCACTGCAAATTCCTTCATAGATAGCCTGGTGAGTAACTTCATCACTGATCATGTCAGATTGATACAATTTGGTAGAGAGAATAAACATCAGAGTCATGGATTGCAGGTTCTTTAATACTTCCGTTAGCAAATGGTGGCCGCAACGTTCGCTGATAATCTCATGAAATTTCATATCCGCCTTGATGGTCTCAGAATAATTGCCAGCCTGCTCCATCTCTCCCATACGCTTGACCAGGGCAGCCATTTGCTCCAACGTCTCTTGATCAAAAGCACCCTTTTCCATACAGAGGCGCACCGCATACGGTTCTAAAAGGGCGCGCAGGGTGTAGATTTCTTCCACCATTTGTGGGGTTAAACAAGTGACAAAAGCGCCGCGATAAGGGATGACTTCCACCAGCCCTTCCTGACTCAAGAGGCGCAAGGCTTCACGCACTGTTCCCCGCGAGATGTTCAGCTTTTCGCTCAATTCAATTTCGTGCAGGGGTTCGCCAGGCAAGAGTTGTCCTTCGAGAATAGCATCTTTGATAGTATTGGCAGCGGCAACGGCTAAGGTCGGGGGACGCTGGATTTTTTTCATGCTGTTCTTTCCTTTCGATTGGTGGAATTGTTCACCAATCGATTGTAAATCAATCCAACAATCTTTTCAGAACAAAATCGTCCGTCCATCCGCTTGTTCATCATTGTTGATTATACTACAGTTTTACGATTGATTGTTAAACAATTAATCTAATATTAATCTTTTTCACCTATTTCTTTACCAATGACGGTTATAATTTAATCAATACCCGTCTGATCTACCCTGCAAGGAGAACCCATGACCACTCTCCAAACCGTCCCCAAATTGACCTTCTGGCAAAAGCTGCTTTATGGCACCGGCGACTGGTCGCTTTCCAGCTTCACTACCCTGCGCGCCTTGCTCTATACCATTTTTTTGACCGATGTCGTGCGGCTCAACCCCGGTTTAGCCAGCTTTTCTGCCCTGATCGGCACCGCCTGGGATGCCCTCAACGACCCTTTGATCGGCGCCCTGAATGACCGCGTTCGCTCGCGTTGGGGACGGCGGCGGCCTTTCCTGTTGCTCTTCGCCATCCCTTTTGGTGTGGGATTTCTAATCCTTTGGTGGGTACCGCCAACCGACAGCCAGCTTCTCAAGATGATCTACGTCACACTGGCTTTCATGATCACCGACACCTTGCACACGCTGGTCAACGTGCCCTATTTAGCCCTGGTGCCCGACATCAGCCGCGACTACGACGAGCGCACCTCTCTTTCGGGCTTTCGGGTGCTGTTCAATCTGCTTGCTACGCTGGTCACCGCTGTTGCCGCGCCAACCATCGTGGACGAGGTGGTGCGCAGTGGCGCTACCCCTCAACAGGGATACCTGCTGGTGGCTGGATTATTCGGCGGCCTGGCAATCCTTCCCTTCCTGATCATCCCGCTCGTTATCAAAGAAACCAAGACCGATTTAGAAGAACCCGAAAGGGTTGACCTGCGCAAGATGTGGGGGGTGATCCTGCGCAACAAACCGTTTCTGTACGTGACCGGTTTATACTCCTTGACCTGGATTGCCTTTGATCTGGTCTCGCGCATGTTACCCTTTTTCGCCGTTTATTGGGTTGGCAAAGGCGATTCACTGATCAGCCGCCCGCTCTTTGGGCAGGACTTTGCACTGGAGTCGCTTGCCATGGGTAGCCTGATGCTCGTCTCGTTGGTTTCCATCCCTCTGTGGACCGGCCTCTCCGCCAGATTTGGCAAAAAGGTCACCTACATCATCGGGATGATCTTTTGGATTCTGGTTCTCAGCGCGCTGATGCTTGTCCAGCCAGGACAAGTTTCCCTGACGCTGGCGCTGTCGGCGCTGGCCGGCTTGAGTGTTGCAACCGCCAGCATCTTGCCAGAATCTATGTTGCCGGACGCAGTCGATTGGGATGAATATCAAACCGGGGAACGCAACGAGGGGCTTTATTTCGGCGCTATCACCCTCTTTCGCAAGCTGAGTGGGGCACTGGCTGGATTCTTCGCTTTGCAAGCCTTGAACCTTTTCGGTTATCAAGCGCCTCCGCAAGGGGTAACTGTCTGGCAGCAAGCTCCTTCCGCCCTGACGGCCATTCGCTGGATGACGGGGCCCTTTAGCGCCTTGCTGGTGCTGGCAGCGATCATGGTGGCGTGGTTTTATCCGCTGACTCGCCAGCAATACGAACAAATCCGCGCCGCCCTGGACGCTCGGCAAAAGCCCGTCTCAGCCACCGCCGTTTCTGATTCACGCTTGTAAATACCGTTTGCGGAATTACCTACCAAAGGCTTTCTTAGCAGGGCAGACCGTCCATGAAGTTTTCACGAATGCACGAATAGCGCTTCCATTCGTTTATTCGTGGTCAATTCGTGGACGGTTTTCTCAGCAAATTATCCACACGACTTGTGATGGCAGGTTGTTCCATGTATCGGCACAATTTGGAATGACAGGTTGTTAACTATGCTGAAGTACTCTTCGGGTGAAAAAATCGCCAGGTTCATTGGGTCGTGCGGGTCATTTCATAGCGATCGATCAAGACGCCCCCTACGGTATAAAATTCAAAGATCAAATAATCGTCATCCAGGATGCCCAACAAGGCGCCATAGGCACCATTGAACCGCTTTTGACTACCCTCGGCAATTTCGCCAAAATCATATAAACCACCACCGCCGGCGCCATTAATCAGATAAACCAGGCCATCCACAACCAAACGTTCGTAATAATGATCGTGCCCACACAAAACCGCATCTACACCCCATTCGCGAAACGGCCAGCGCATCCAATCCACTGCGCCGCGTTTTCCCGACGAGTATGGTGGATGATGCATATAAACGATTTGCCACGGCAGGGTGGAAGCAAGCAATTGCTCCTGCAACCATTGCGCCTGACGGGAACTGCGCCCGACTCCATCCGGTTCGTTTGAGTCGCTATCTAAAGCAAAGAAATGCCCGGCTCCCCAGGTGAAGTCGTAATAGCGTTCGTTGTTGGGCAGCTCAAAGTAATCAAAGTAAGGTTGAGCGGACTCGCTCATCCAGTCATGGTTACCCAGGGTTGGGAAAAAGCGATTCTGCTCAGCACCCTTGCCGTAACTGCCGCGGTAGGGATGGATATACTCATGGTAAAACTGCCCAATGCGGTGATCAATGGTCTCACGAGAGCCATCCGGATAATTGTTGTCGCCGGTGGTGAGAATGAAATCGGGCTGCCAGGATTTAACCAGCTCTGCCACCTGGTGGGCATTCTCATTCCCTGAGCCATAATCACCGATGACAGCAAAGCGGATAGGGGCTTGCACGGTCGGGGTTGGCGAAAGGGTTTCGGTGAGGAGGAGCTCAGCCTGGGTGAAGGTAGGCGCAGGGAGCGTTGTCGTTGGCGGCATCGTTGCCGCGTTATTTGGCGTAGCAGCGGGCGTTGGCAGAGTCGTGCGCAAAGAACATGCCCAGATCACTGCAGCCATTGCCAGGTTGCTTAGCCAGAGGCGGGTCTCAAAAGCCTTTCTCATCGCTGTTCCAACCGATAGATTTTCCCTGAATGGTCAATGACATAGACTTCACCCTGCTCATCTTCGCCAAAGGAGGAGATGCGTCCCAAGTCGTTGAAGAGGCTTTGGTAAGCCCAGCTACCATCCGGGAAGCGGCGCAAGCCATCTACCCAGCCGGCGCAATAGTCGCCGAAGAGATAAATCCCCTCCCAGTCAGGCAATTGCCGGCCGCGATAGACGACCCCACCGGTTACGGAACAACCTCGATCATGTCCATACTCATAGAAAGGTGGAATCAGGGTCTTTCCAACCGGGACTGTTCCTTCGTATGGATGGGTTCCTTCCAGATATTTCCAGCCGAAGTTCAAATCCCCAGCGGCATTGGCGGGCAGATAATCGATCTCTTCCCATTGATTCTGACCAACATCGCCGATGTAAAGCTCGCCGGTTTTTCGATCAAAGGCAATCCGCCAGGGATTACGCAGGCCATACGCCCAAATCTCAGCCAAACCGCCGCCTGCAGCAAAGGGATTGTTTGGAGGGATAGCGTAGGGCGATCCCGAATCGACATCCAGGCGCAAGATTTTGCCCAAATGCGTATTCAAAGACTGGGCGTTATTTTGAGGGTCGCCGGCCGAACCGCCATCACCCAAACCCAGATAGAGATAACCATCAGGCCCAAAAACCACTGCGCCACCGTTGTGATTGGCATACGGCTGCGCAACTCGCAAGAGAACTTGCTCACTTGCTGGATCAGCCGTACTGGCAGAAGGTGGATCGGCTTGAAAGCGAGCAATTACGGTATCCCCAGCCTGGTCCGTATAATTGACATAGAAATACCCATTTTTTGCATATTGCGGGTGAAAGGCAATGCCCAGCAAGCCCTGTTCGCTACCGCGGCTGCCTACCCGAGCACGGATATCTAAAAAGGGCGTTTTCTCCAGTTGTCCATTTTGCCAGACGCGGATCGTGCCTTCCTGTTCCAGGATGAAGAGTCTCCCCGAACCATCGCCGGCAACGCCCATCCCCACCGGTGCTTTCAATCGGCTTGCCACTTCTACCCATCGATAGGCAGCCGGGTCTGGAAAAGTCTGCACCACGGTTACAGATTCGTTTGGGGAAACTGGGGCAGGCGTTATCGATTCGGCATCCGGCGTAATCAACGGAACAACCACCTTATTAGGGGTTGAAGGGATAACGATTACGTCTGGTCTTGCGGCGTTTGTCTTCTGCGGTATAAATTGGGTTGGCAATGCCTGCGGCGTGTTGGGTTCACACGCAACCAGCAAGATAATGAATATTGACCAGCAGTAACGGTGAAACATTACCCTCACGGTTTTGGCTCCTCCCAGTACTCGGCGTCTTCAATGTCCTCAGGTCGAAATTCCGTCTTTTTCTCTTCGGAAATCTGGCTAACCACTGACGAACGAATCTTTTTGAGATGTTCTTCAACGACATCGGGAGGGCAAAGTTCGACGAACAAATAGGCGCCTAACCAGATAATCATAGCATCGTCCAGCGGGCCCGGAGCCAAATCGGGGGCAATTAAGTACACCAACGAAGCAATGGGCAATATCTTGATCAGTGGATTGACGCGCCCATCGGCAAGTAAGCGCAAAATCAGTTTGAGGCGGGTCGAAAGTTCCCCAAAGAAACCGCCCGTTGGAGCCGGCTGAATTTTTCGATTCGGATTTGCGTTCATTTCAACCTCCGCAGATACCAGGTTTATTATACCTTACGCAGGAAATAAAAAAACGAGGCGAGCAAAATCGCCTCGTTTCGACCGAAAGATGCGTTCGCCTATGCAGATTTTGTTGCTGCAACCACCGCCGCAAACGCCTCAGGCTGACGCACCGCCAAATCGGCCAGCATCTTGCGATTGATGGCGATCTGGGACTTTTTCATCGCATCCATCAGACGGCTGTAGGTCGTGCCGTTTGCCCGAGCGGCCGCGTTAATGCGGGCGATCCACAAGCGGCGCAGGTCGCGTTTACGCGTGCGGCGATCGCGGTAGGCATACCAAAGGCTTTTCAACATGGCTTCGTTGGCGCGGCGGAAAAGCCGCGAACGGGTGCCAAACTGGCCTTTGGTCATCTTGAGCACCTTTTTGTGGTGCTGCCTGCGATAAGGTCCGGTCTTTACTCTCATGTTACACTCTCCTGCCTTCCCCTGGACGCCGGTGAACGTTGCTCACCAGTTCAATGCACCCAGCGGTCGGCAAACCAAAAGGGATTAAAACCAAATACCATTGGTTCTATTTCAAATTCGGCGCCAGACGATGGACACGCTTGATGATGCCTCTTCCCCGCACCGGCAGCATTTCCTGGAACAGGCGTTTGGTGCGTTTAGAGGTACGCCGACGCAGGTGACTTTTACCGCCTTTGGTGCGCACCAGCATCCCCGTTCCTGTCAAACGAAAGCGCTTGGCGGTTGCTTTGTGGGTTTTTAACTTATATTTTCCTTCAGGCATTTTTCGTGGCACAGTCTTTCTCCTTTCACAGAAAACACCGCGCTCCAGGTCGGGCGCGGGCGAGATCAGATGTTTTCAGGGAGCAGGTTTTTCATCAGCGCGAAACGGATTCTTTTTCTGTTTCTTTCTCTTTCTCTTTCTCTTTCTTTTTCGCTTGCTTGCCAGGCGCCAGCACCATTAACATCGTTCGTCCTTCGAGAGCTGGCGCTTGCTCGACCACCGCAATATCGGCTAAGTCTTCTGCCACCGCCTTGAGGTCTTCAAGAGCGATTTCCGGATAAGTGATTTCCCGACCTCGAAAGCGAATGCGCACCTTTACCTTCATCCCATCTTCGAGCCAGCGACGCGCATCTCTTACTTTGAGGGCGCGATGGTGTTCGTTGGTCTTTGGGCGCAAGCGAATCTCTTTGATTTCAATTTTTGTCTGTGCTTTGCGGGCTTCGCGTTCTTTTTTTGTCCGTTCGTAAATAAACTTCCCGAAATCCATCACCCGACAGACCGGTGGATCGGCATTGGGCGCCACCTCCACCAGGTCTAAATCCGCTTCATGGGCGATCCGATGCGCCTCTTCAATTGAGACAACCCCGATATTTTCGCCCTGAGGGCCAATCAAGCGGACTTGAGGGACTTTGATGGCTTCGTTTACTCTATAATTGACCGCGCTGATAAGCTACTCCTTTCTATCAACCAAAATCTCTTGATACGGTAGAAATTATAGCACGCATAATACCAAAGAAACGCCAAAACGTCAACGGGAAATGAATCACGCGGGTGTACGCATAGGTTGCCACGAGTCGTAGCCCTCACACACAAATCCCTGACCTGAAACGTTGAGCTTAGAACCGCCTAAAAACACGCTGTCTATCCTCGCATCAGGGCAATTGTGCGGCAATTGAGTTTGACCGACGGCTTGCATCCATTGTCTTGCCTAGGCTTGATCCATCAGTCATCAGGATAAACCATCGCGAAAAACCCCAAATAATTCCTGTGCAAAACCTTGACATTTATTTTATTTGCTGTATAATATGACCAGAATTATCTTATTGGCTTGACCTGAGGAGAATGCTATGAATAACCCAACTGTCGAAATACCCCAACTGCTAACCCATCCGCAACCCTTCATCTTGCTGGAAGGTGAGATCAAGCCGGCTGAGAGCATCCAACAAGCCGTTCATCAAATCCTGCTTGAGATCGGTGAAGATCCCAGCCGTGACGGGTTGCTCAAAACCCCGGAACGGGTTGCCCGCATGTACCGCGAAATAACCAGCGGCTATCAAACCGACCCCGATCAACTGATCAACGGTGCTCTATTCGATGTAGAATATGGTGATATGGTGCTCGTGCGCGATATTGAGTTTTACTCTCTCTGCGAACATCACCTGTTGCCATTTTTTGGTAAGGCGCACGTAGCCTATATTCCGGATAAAAAGGTGATTGGTTTAAGCAAAATTCCCCGCATTGTTGAGATGTTTGCGCGTCGCTTGCAAGTCCAGGAGCGGATGACCACCCAAATCGCCGATTTACTGGAAGAAAAACTCCACCCCCAGGGGATTGCTGTTGTGGTTGAAGGGGCTCACATGTGCGCCATGATGCGTGGTGTCAAAAAAGCCGAAGCAATGATGACCACCAGTACCATGCGCGGTGTCTTCAAGACCGATAAAGAGCTACGCCGCGAATTTTACGCCCAGCTCACCCGCCGTCGCTATGACGAATAACCCGAAACGGAAGTTATGCAATCCCAGAATATCCTGATCACTGGAGCAGGTCGGCGGATTGGTCGCGAATTAGCCCTGGCAGCCGCCCAGGCAGGGGCAAATGTGGCCATTCACTACCACACCTCTGCCGAGAGCGCTGAACAAACCGCACAAGAAATTCGCTCATTGGGCAGAAAAGCCGTGACCCTCTGCGCCGACCTCGCTCATGTCGAGCACCTCCCCTTTCTGGTTGAAACAGCAGAGAGAGAACTGGGTCACCTCAGCGCCTTGGTCAATAACGCCTCGATCTTTGACCCCCTGGATTGGGAAACCACCACCCTGGGCGACTGGGAGCGACATCTGCGGGTTAATCTCACCGCTCCCTTTATTCTCAGCCAGGCTTTTGCCCGCCGTTTGCCACCCTCCGCAAGCGGGCGCATTATCAATATTCTAGATTGGCGTGCTTTGCGTCCCGGCGCAGACCATCTCCCTTACACCATCAGCAAAGCCGCCCTGGCCGCCCTGACTCGTTCGCTCGCCCAAGCCCTGGCGCCGCACATCACCGTGAACGGTCTTGCCTTAGGAGCTATCCTGCCTCCGGCCGACCAAAACTCGACCAAGAATCTGTCGCATTTCCTGGCAAATGTTCCCGCGGCTCGCTGGGCAAATATGGACGAAGTCACCGCCGCGTTTGTTTTCCTTTTATATGGACCGGCTTATATCACCGGAGAAATCTTGCACATTGACGGCGGGCGACATCTGGTGTAATTGAATTCTATACAAGGAGAGAGGATGGACAAAATCTTTATTAAAGACCTGGTAGCCCGTGGCATTATTGGCATCAACGATTGGGAACGGGAAAACTCTCAAGAAATTCTCATCAATATCACTCTCTATTGCGACACTCGCAAGGCAGGCGAGCAAGACGCCATTGAACACAGCGTGAACTACCGGACAATTGCCAAAAAAGCCCAGGCTCACGCCGAAACGGCAGCCAGATTCACCGTTGAGGCTCTAGCTGAGGATATCGCTCGTTTCTGTCTCGATGAACCAAACGTGCAAAAGGTGATGGTGCGGGTCGAAAAGCCTGGCGCAGTGCGCTTTGCTAGGTCAGTCGGAGTGGAAATCGAGCGCAGTCGCTCTTAGGAGAAACGCGATGGATCACATTGCGTACATTTCAATTGGCTCAAACATCTTGCCCCATTTCCACCTGCCAAAAGCCATCGAGTTATTAGGACAACGGGTAAGGTTGCTGGCATTCTCTTCAGTATACGATACTCCGCCGGTTGGCACCAGTGGCGGTAACTTTCTCAACGCAGTTGTTGTTGCCAAAAGCCCGTATCCTCCCCAACAGCTAAAGGAAGAAGTCCTGCGTCCCCTTGAAATCGCCCTCGGTCGACAGCGCACGGAGGACAAATTCGCACCTCGTACCATCGATCTGGATATCATTGCCTGGGATGGACAAATCCTGGATGAAGACGTCTTCCGCTATGCCCACCTGGCGGTTCCCCTGGCCGAAATCATCCGCCAGTACCCTGTGGGCAGTTCTACCCGGCGCATTCGATCACTGGCAAAGAAATTTCAGCGCACCCAGCCGCTCACCCCACTCCCTCTCGCCAGCCTGTGAGCAACCTCTAACCATTTCCTGAGGGATTCGTTTCACCCAGCTCTCGGCGGGCAAGGGCATCCTCCAGCGCATCTTCCAGCTCATCCACTTGCCGCATCAGCGCCGGTGTTAGCGAGTGGGCGGGGAAACGGCGCTTCAAATCTTCAAGCTGGCGCTGAAGTTCGGCTACCCGATCTTCAGATGAAGGAGACATCTGCTCTAGCTTCACCATTGGGGCACCTGTAATGCTCTCGGTGAGCAAACCGTTGTACACACCGCACACCCCAGGCAGAGCTCAGATCTCAACTGTGGCACTTCAAAGGGTTGAAGCTGAATCAGCACTTGTCTTTTACAAACAGTTACCGCTCGACAAATCCCATCTTCACATTGCCGGGGATCGCAGTTCTGGTAATTCAACAGGACAGCTTTTCTGGGCACCGGACAACTCCTGACCTTTTTTTGATTGGATGCAATTTCTTCTCTCCTCGTTACATTAGCTTTCGTCTCCTTGACACCAAGAAAATTTGTTCTATAATCTAAGCATGGATGCCTTTGAGCACATCTGTCTTCTCTCCAACGAGATGGATTGGGAAGCTGACGAGGAACTCAACGCCTACCCAGCCAGACAAACTTTCTCAAAAGAAAAGCATCTTATCCTGTATCAAGCCAAAACCCCCCAGGGCAAGTCTATTCGGCTGTTAAAAACCCTCCTTTCCTCTGCCTGCGAACGCGATTGCTTTTATTGTCCCTTTCGTGCTGGTCGAGATAAAAGACGTGTCACCTTCCACCCCGAAGAATTTGCTCGTGTATTTATTCAGCTTTATCAAGCCGGTATTGCCGATGGATTGTTTCTGTCCAGCGGTTTAGGCGGAGGTGGAATCCGTACGCAAGATAAGCTCCTGGTTGCAGCAGAAATCTTGAGAAACAAATTGGGCTTTCGTGGCTACTTACATCTCAAATTGATGCCCGGCGCAGAAAAAGAACAGGTTTTGCGGGCGATGCAACTTGCCGATCGGGTCTCCATCAATCTCGAAGCGCCCAACGCTGAACGATTGTCGCAGCTTGCACCGCATAAAGGATTCTTCAACGAAATCGTCCAACCCCTGCAATGGGTGGAGCAAATTCGGCGCACACTGCCTGCGCATCAGGGCTGGCAAGGACGTTGGCCTTCGACCGTCACTCAACTGGTCTTAGGGGCGGCTGGTGAGAGCGACCTGGAAATCTTGCAAACCAGCGATTGGCTCTTTCGCTCCTTAAAACTTGCCCGCACTTATTATTCGCCCTTCCGGCCCGTGCCGGATACACCTTTAGAAAATCATCCCCCTGCCAATTTGTTGCGTCAACGCCGGCTTTATCAGGCATCGTTCCTGCTGCGCGATTATGGCTTCCGCCTGAGCGACCTGACCTTTGGCAAAGACTCAAATTTGCCGCTGGAAGTCGATCCCAAAAAGGCGTATGCTGAACGTCATTTGCGCGAAGCACCTCTTGAGGTCAATCGAGCTTCACCGCATCAATTGCTGCGCGTGCCGGGCATTGGTTTGCAAGGGGTTCGGCGCATTCTACACGCTCGCCAACATACTCGTCTGACCGATCTATCCCAGCTAAAAAAGCTGGGCATCGAAACCCAGCGCGCCGCTCCTTATCTTTTGTTGAACGGGCGTCGCCCAAACCGCCAGCTCAGCTTTGAGGGGCTGAATCGGCGTTGAAAAACACAGCATGTCACCTGAAGGAGTGCGATGAAAAACCAGAACCACAAACGCCCTCGCTTTGATCACCCCCAACCCAATCACAACCAGGGGCAGATTCGCTTCTCAACGACCCTCCTGCTGTTGGGCGTGCTTGCCCTGGCGTGTGATCTCACCCAATTTCTTCCGTCTTCTTCCGAGCCTTTGCCAACCGAAACAGCAGCTCCGCTTAACGCCGAGAGCAGCCGCGAAACCATCACCCCTTTCGAAGCAACAACCGTCACGCCAATAGCAGAAAACTCACCATACTTGCAATATCTCCCCCTGCTCTCCGGCGGCGGCGCAACCGTAGAAGCCAAGGGCTTTTCCTTCTCTCCCACTCCCAAACCGACCCAAACGCCAGCCAGCCCCGTCCCAACCTCGACCGTCACGCCGACTTTGATCCCAACCGGCTATGCCACCATCACCGCCATGCCCCTTTCCTACCTCTGTATTCCACCTCAGACGCCGCAACTCGGCCTGGTCACCAAAGTTGTTGATGGAGACACCATTCGCGTCCTGCTCGATGGCAAGGAAGAGAAAGTGCGCTACATCGGCATCGACGCCCCCGAAAGCACCACAACCCAGGAAGCCTTTGGGAAAGAGGCAACCAAGCACAATGCCCAACTGGTGCGCGACCAGATTGTCGAGTTGTACCGCGATGTCTCCGAAACCGACCGCTACGGCCGTCTCTTGCGCTATGTGGTCACCAATTCCATTTTCGTCAACCTGAAACTGATTGAAGAAGGCTATGCGAAGGCTGTGACCTATCCCCCAGACGTAGCCTGTGCAACCATCTTTCAATATGCCGAACGTACTGCCCGTGAGCTTGGCAAAGGTTTGTGGGCATCTGCAACTCCCTCCCCTCCTCCCAACTGCGATCCCGCTTATCCAGACGTATGCATTCCTTCCCCACCTCCCGACTTAAGCTGTCCTGAGATCAGCTTCCGTAACTTTCGCGTTCTCCCACCCGACCCGCACGGATTTGACATGGATGGAGATGGTCTGGGTTGCGAAGAGTGAAAGCTAGATCAGCTCGCAACTCGGACAGTTGCAGGCAACAACTGGCTGTAACGGGAAGGCAGGCTGGGTCTGGGTCAGTTGGCGCATGGCGTCAATCACCGCATAGATTTTTGGTTGAGTAACGCGATAATAGATATTTAACCCCTCCCGGCGCACTTCAACCACCCCGGCTGAGCGCAGCACCATTAACTGCTGAGAGATATAGGCCTGGCGAAGACCAAACACGGCTTCCATGTGACAGACACAATGTTCCCCGTCTCGCAGCAGATCCAGGATTGCCAGGCGCAATGGGTGCATCAAGACTTTATAGTAGCGGGCTTCCTCTTCGTAAACATCCAGCTTCATGTCATTCATCGGTTTGAATATATTGTATCCTGGCTTCGTTTTTCGTCAAGAGCAAGCTCGATTATCCCAATCCACTCCCCCGGAATAGCAGCAAAAATAAGTGAGCTATAATTTTATCGTATTACCAAAACTATTCAACCAGTAGAGTGTAAGTATTGTTTATCTCGACCATCTCCACAAAATATCAGGTTGTAATCCCTCGAGAGGTACGGGAACAATTCGATTTGCGACCCGGCCAAAAAGTTGTCTGTACCCCTCACAAAAAGACTCTGCGCATGGTGATTGTTCCGCCCATTGAACAAGCGGAAGGCTTTCTGTCTGGCATAGACACCCACCCGCCGTGTGAAGAAGAAGACAAAAGGCGACGACGGGATTTGAACCCGTGATCAGGGTTTTGCAGACCCTTGCCTTACCACTTGGCCACGTCGCCACTTGGATAAAAAGAGCGGGCGATGGGACTCGAACCCACGACCTTCTCCTTGGCAAGGAGACGTTCTACCAACTGAACCACGCCCGCAGCTTCGACCGCCAAGGCCGAGAATGCCGAGAGCCAGAATCGAACTGGCGACACCATGATTTTCAGTCATGTGCTCTACCAACTGAGCTATCTCGGCCGACCAGTGTCTGTCATTGTGTACCTATATTTTACTCAGGGTTTTGGGGATTGTCTAGGGTATTTTTCTAAACCATCCCGCTTTCAAATGATGTATAATCCATCTCAACGGAGAACGCTGCATGGAAATTGTTTGGTTTGGTTTATCTTGTTTTCGTTTATCCGAGCGTGGCATGGCAAGTGTCGTCACCGACCCGTATGACCATCAAGTGGTCGGTTACGAACCCTTAAGACTTAAAGCGGATATCGTCACCATCAGCCACGAAGCGCCAGGTCACGCCAATTTCAACGCCGTTAAAGGGCGCACCCATGTCTTGCGCGGTCCGGGTGAATACGAAATCGGCGGCGTCTTTATTACCGGCGTTCAAACGAACGGGCAAGGAAAACTGGATTCAAATGAACCCCGCAACACACTCTATGTTTTTGATTATAATGGAGTCACAGTGGCGCATCTCGGCGATATCCGCCGCGTGCCGAGTCAAACGGAGGTAGAGGCGCTGGGGAATGTCCACATCGCCCTCGTACCGGTTGGGGGTGGAGGCGGTCTGAGCGCCGCCAAAGCTGCCGAAATCGTCAGCTTGCTGGAACCCGGCATTGTAATCCCCATGCATTATCACACGCCGGGTTGTCAGCTAAAGCTGGCGCCGTTGAGTAAATTCCTGAAGGAAATGGGTATCAATGATTTAGAGGAAACCGACTTGCTCAAGGTCAATCCCTCCGCGATACCTGAAGAAACGAAAGTAATTGCCCTAAAGGTTCAACAGTCACAAAAAGGATAAAGGCATGGCGGTAAAACTCTTAATGACCTGGGATATCCTTCCCGCAAAAGAGCAAGAATACTTCGAGTTTATGGTGCGCGAATTCATCCCCAGTATCGAAAAGCTGGGCCTGGAACCATCCGATGCGTGGTTCACCGTCTATGGTGACCAACCCCAGATCATGACTGCCATCCGCAGTTCCACCCTCAGTCGTTTACAACAAGTGCTGAATTCCACCGACTGGCAACGCCTGACAGAACAACTGTTGGATTACGTCGAAGAACTAAAATTGAAAGTTGTGGAGGATCGACCGGGTTTCCAATTGTAGGAACCCAAGAGATCATGGAATCCTCGATTGCAATTGCAATCCTCGACTGGTATACCAAAAACGCCCGCCCCCTCCCTTGGCGCGGGCGTTCTTCCCCTTATGCGGTTTGGGTCTCAGAAATCATGCTCCAGCAAACCCGGGTGGAAACCGTCATTCCCTACTATATCCGCTGGATGGAACGCTTTCCCGACCCGCTGAGCCTGGCAAATGCCACCGAAGAGGAAGTGCTCCGCTACTGGGAGGGATTAGGATACTACGCCCGCGCCAGAAATTTGTATCGCGCAGCGCGCTTGCTTCAGGAGCAATTTCAAGGCGCTTTACCGCAGAATATCAAAGCCCTGCGCAAGTTGCCAGGCATCGGGGATTACACTGCCGCAGCGATTGCTTCCATTGCTTTCGAGCAGGATGAACCCACCTTAGACGGCAATATCCGCCGTGTCCTTGCCAGATTAACAGCCCATCGCCTTCCTTTGCGCACTTCTCAAAGCGACCGGGAACTGCTCCAATTTGCTCGATTTCATCTCCCTTCCGGCAAGGCTGGAGCGTATAATCAGGCTCTGATGGACCTCGGGGCAATGATTTGCACAGCGCGTCAGCCCCGCTGTGACCTCTGTCCGTTATCCGCTCACTGTAAAACTTTCCAAACAGGGCTTCAATCCGAAATCCCGGTTAAAAAAGCCAAAAACAATCTTCCCCATGTTCTCGTCACCGCGGCGGTGATCATCCAAAATGGCAAATATCTCATCGCCCAACGTCCTCGGGAAGGCCTGTTGGGTGGAATGTGGGAATTTCCCGGTGGCAAATGCCAGGAGGGCGAGAGCCTGGAATCCTGCCTGAAACGCGAAATTCAGGAAGAGCTTGCTCTGGAGATTGAGGTCGGCTCATCCCTCGGTGTCTATCGTCACGCCTACACGCATTATCGTGTCACCCTCCATGCCTTCCGCTGTACGATTCCTGATGGCAATCAACCCAATCCGCGGCAAGGTCAAGCGTTTCTATGGGTAGAGCGGCAACAACTGCCGCTTTTCCCAATGGGGAAAATTGATCGCCAAATCGCCCGCCAGCTCCTCAACGAGGAGGTCGACCCATGATCCTGATCGATGCCCATGAAGATTTAGCCTGGAATATCCTGACATTTCAACGCGATTACAGCCGTTCTGCGCTTGAAATTCGCCAATCAGAAGCTGGCAGCTCGATCTGGCAATGGAACGGTGATACCCTGCTGGGGTGGGAAGAGTATCAGCGCGGGCAAGTTATGCTGATTTTTGCCACCCTCTTCGCCGCGCCAATGCGCAAAAAACTGGGCGATTGGGATACGCAATGTTATGCCGACAGCCGCCAGGCGAAAAAGGTCTACCGCGCCCAGCTCGACGCTTATTTTAAGTTGGTCGAACAAAACCCCCAAAAGTTTACCTTGATCCAAAACAAAAACGACCTGGAAAAGTTACAAACCGAATGGCAACAGGCAAAAGACTCTTATCCGGTCGGCTTGTTGATCCTGATGGAAGGCGCTGAAGCCATTGAGCATCCCCGCGAGGTCGAAACCTGGTGGGATTTAGGGGTACGCATCCTCGGTCCAGCCTGGGCAGGCAATCCCTTTTGCGGTGGGACGAATGAGCCGGGTCGGCTGACCAGGCTTGGCGAGCAACTATTGGAGACAATGGCAAACGTCGGCTTTGCGCTTGACTTGAGTCACATGGACGAGCCGGCAGCTCTACAGGCGCTCGATCAGTACGATGGTGTTGTCCTAGCCACTCACGCCAATGCCAAAGCCCTGCTGAGAGGGGTAGACAGCAATCGCCATCTCTCCGATCGAATCATCCGCAGGCTGATCGAGCGCGATGGGGTCATCGGCGTGATCCCGTATAATGCCTTCCTAAAAGCAGGCTGGCGCGAGGGTGATCGGCGGGAGGAGGTTACCCTGCTCAATTTGGTTGCCCACATTGACCACATCTGTCAATTAGCCGGCGATTCGCTGCACGTTGGGATTGGCAGTGACTTTGATGGCGGTTTTGGCTGGCAATCAGTTCCCGTTGAGATCAACACCATCGCCGACCTACAACAGTTAGCCCCTCTTCTATCTGAGCGCGGTTATTCAACCCAAGACATTAACAACATCTTCCAGGGCAACTGGCTGCGCTGCTGCAATCGTTTTCTACCTTAGAGAGGTTATTCCTTGATGACAGATGAGAGAAATCAAAGCGTTAAAAATCGTCTGAAAAGTGGATTGGGAGTACTGTTCCTGGGGTTTCTGCTCTTTATCATCGGAATTCGGCCGGCAACCTTTGGGCTGGATCGCAGCCCGGTAATCGGTTTTGTGCAAATTGCGGTTTTCTTGATCGGCCTAGCCGTGATGTGCGGCGGAGGGTATCTGGCTCTGAACGCTCTTTGGAACGGCAGAGAGAAGAGTATCCTTGCCGATATTGGCTTCCGACTGGTGAGCACCGGGTATCTAATTGCGGCCATGAGCGGCATGGCCGATGTTTTTGGCATCGGTTCACACCGCTTTCCCAAAGTGCCTTACTTTGGCGCAGTGCAAGCCATCGGCGTTATCAGCGGCCAACTGCTTATCGTCCTAGGGTTTTTGATGACGATACCGCTTCCCTATCGTCATCCCAAGGCGCTGGTAAAGCCGCAAAACGCTTCTCAAGACAGCAAGGGTGATTAGGTTGCGGCTGCCTCCAGCAAGCCCATCACCTGCAACATTTCTTCATTGGTAGCAAACTTGAAATCTTCTACACCCAGCTCGGCTGCTTTCGCCCGCTCAGCAGCAATTAGCAGCGGAAGGTGTTCCTGAGTAACCACCGGTTTCGGAAGCTCACTCAGGCGTTCTCGGATCAGGCGCAGAATCTCATCCGCTTGGGCTTTCGGTTTAACGGTCTGAAGATATTGCATCACCGCTCGCGCGCAGCGCTCTCCATCCTTACGTGCCACCCCCACCAGACCACTACTCGCTTCGCGTGACCAACCGGCGACAAATACCCCCTGGATAGACTTGCCTGCTTCGGGGTCATAGGCCTCATAAGAAATTTCATCAACCGGGAATTGTGGGTTAGGGCTCTTGACAAACTCATTCCATTGCACCGGTAATCCAAAATCGTCATCAACTTTATCCCCAATGCAGAAAATCACTGTATCCACATAGAGATTACGCCTGGAACCCAACAGCTTTGCCCGCGTATCATCCTTGACGCGCACCAGAGTCGTATCTTCGATCTCGAGTCCAGTTACATACCCTTTGTCCTCACCGAGAATGCGGGTCGGGGCAGCCAAGAAATCAAAGCGGAAACGGGTGCGCGAGACCGGGGGTACTGCTTTGGGTAAAGCGGCTAAAATGTTCGCTTTTGCCTCTTCCGGATCCTGTCCAATCGCCAGCATAATCGGCTTAGCGCGGCGGATCTCCTCATCCAGGGCATCCAAATCCAAATTGGCAATGACATATTCCATCTCTTTCTTATCGAATTTCACTTCCGCCGGGCCACGCCGAGCCACTGCAATGACCTCATCGACCTTCTTCTCGCGAATGCAATAGCGGGCAATGTCCATCATGACATTTCCAACCCCGACAATGGCTACCCGCCGCCCGATAAAGATCTCTTTCTGACTGTAAGGCGGTAATTTATTGTAATGGTAAACAATGTCTTTGGCGTGATAAACCCCTTTGGGGATTGTCTCACCAGGAATACCTAACCACTTCGTCCCTTGCGCTCCGGCGGTGACCACAATTGCATCAACCCCCAGCGCCTGTATTTCATCCAGGGTCAGATCGCCTTTTCTTCCAATAACCACATTGCCAAAGTAGTGGACGGTGGGCATTTCCAGAATTTGCTGAAACTGCTTGCGCAAACCCTCTTTCATTTTTACTTTGTCAGGGTAAATCCCATACTCTGCCAAACCACCTGGCTTAATATCTCGATTAAACAAGAGCACTTTCGCCCCGCTTTCAGCAAACTGACGACTGGCAAATAACCCCGCCGGGCCAGCTCCAACCACAGCTATCGTATATTGTTCAAGAGATTGTCCTTCCACGAGCTCCTCCATTGGCTATTGAAATGATGCTCACAACAATTTGCCGATTTTTCCTTTTGGGTAAGGATATTGCAACTCATCTGGAATAAACGGTCAAGGGAATACCCATTGTGGGAACCTTGTTTTGACTTTTGAGATCGATGCTTCAAGGCTGCCTTCTCTCTTACGCTCAAGTCCAAACAATTATACCTTCTGTGATTATATACAGACGTGAAACAAATCACAAGTGGAAAGCTCTTAATTATTGCTGATAAAACTCCTCTCATGGTATTATTCAGTGTCATTTCGTACAAGTGGAGCCTGTATGTCGGATTCAATCACAAAACTGACCCTATCTAACGGTTTATTGGTGCTTCTCAAAGAGATTCACACCGCCCCAATAATCAGCCATTGGATCTGGTATCGAGTCGGATCGCGGGACGAGCCTTGCGGAAAAACCGGTATCGCACATTGGATCGAACACATGCTTTTCAAAGGGACGCCCCGCTTTCCAGCCTCTGTGCTCGATAAAGCCATCTCGCGGGAGGGCGGCTCGTGGAACGCAATGACCTATCTCGATTGGACAACTTGCTTCGAGACCATGCCGGCTGATAAAATCGATCTTGCCCTTAGCCTGGAAGCTGATCGCATGGTTAATTGTCTTTTCGACCCCCAAGAAGTGGAATCGGAAAGAACGGTTATCATTTCCGAACGGCAGGGTAACGAAAACGAACCGCTCTTTCGTCTGGGCGAAGAGGTTCAAGCGGCCGCCTTTCGCGTTCATCCCTACCATCACGAGGTCATTGGCGATTTGGTTGATCTCCAGACAATGACGCGGGATGACCTCGTTCAGCACTATCGCACGTACTATGTGCCTAACAACGCTGTGTTAGCCATCGCCGGCGATTTTGACACCGAGGAGATGCTGAAACGCGTGCGAGAGCTTTACGAACCCATCCCGCGCGGGATCGATCCGCCGCGCTTATGTCGCACTGAACCCCCCCAACAAGGGGAACGTCGCGTTACGGTACAAGGGCCGGACGATACTACCTACTTAATGCTCGCCCATCATGTGCCCAATTCAACCCATCCCGACTTTATTCCCCTCACCATTCTCGATAGCCTGCTGACCGGACCGAGTAATCTGAACATCTTTGGCGGAGGCATTTCGAATAAAACCTCGCGGCTGTATCGCGCCCTGGTCGAGGGCGATTTAGCCGTCAGTGTCCAGGGTGGAGTTGGGGCAACCATTGACCCCTTCCTATACCTCATCACTTGCATCGTCCGCCCCGACAAAACCGCCGAACAAGTGTTACAACGCATTGAAGATGAAATCAAACGCTTGCAAGATTCGCCACCTCCTGTCGAAGAAATTCAACGCGCCAGCAAACAGGCACGCGCTTTGTTTGCTTATGGCAGCGAGAGCATCAGCAATCAGGCATTTTGGATGGGCTTTTCGGAAATGTTTGCCACGTATGAATGGTACTTAGAATTCATCGACAAGTTGGCTCAGGTTACTCCTGAGGATGTCCAACGCGTTGCCCAAACCTACCTGCAGACCCGCAATCGAGTGGTCGGGGTTTATCTACCTGAAGCGTCAGCCACACCCCAAGACGAAGAAAGCGATTCTGAATGATGAGTCAATTGCGACCCTTCTCTCCCTCTCATCAAAACTCCTTGCCCGGCGAAGATGACATCACGCGGGTTGAACTGCCCAATGGCATCGTCGTTCTGGTACGCTCGAACTTCAACAGTCCTTCGATCGTCTTGAACGGATATATTCAAGTGGGGAGTTTGTTCGATCCTCCCGAAAAGCTCGGTTTAGCCTCTTTTACGGCAAGCTCCCTTCTTTTAGGAACCAAAACCTTTGACTACAACACGATTTACGATTTGCTGGAATCGGCAGCCGCCAGTTTGAGCTTTGAGGGGGGTACACACATTACCAGCTTTGGAGGACGCTCCCTGGTCGAAGATTTCGACATGTTGTGTAAGCTATTTGCTGCTGCCATCAAAGAACCCACCTTTCCCCCTGAACACGTGGAACGTAAACGCGCCCAATTGCTGACCGGTTTGATCTTGCGTTCCCAGGACACTGCAGAGATGGCTTCTCTTACCTTCGACGAGATTGTCTACGCCCATCACCCCTATCGTTTTCCAGAAGAAGGTACCACTGAAACCGTTCAGCAAATCACATTGGAAGATTTGGTAAACTTCCACCAACATCATTACGGACCGCGCGGCATGGTCATCGTAGTCGTTGGCGCTATTGAACCGTCGAATGCCATAGCGATCATCTCCGAACACCTTGCCGAATGGCAGAATCCCGAACAACCTTTGCCTCCCGAATTGCCCCCCCTGCAACCACTCACCGAAACCGTGCAAAAAAAGGTTTTTATCCCAGGAAAATCCCAAGTCGATCTACTGGTCGGCTCGGTTGGACCGCAACGCAATGCTCCGGAGTACATGAGCGCCGCAATTGGCAACAATATCCTCGGCCAGTTTGGATTAATGGGTCGGATTGGGGATGCCGTGCGCGAACGGGCCGGCCTGGCTTATTACGCCTATTCCAGGCTCAGCTCGGGGATTGGTCCTGGCAGTTGGACAATTGCCGCCGGCGTCGCCCCGGAGAATGTCGAACGGGCAATTGCCATCATCCGCCAGGAAATTCAGCGCTTTGTACAAGAGAAAGTCAGCGAAGAGGAGCTCAGCGACAGCCAGACAAACTTCATCGGTCGTTTGCCCCTCTCGCTGGAGTCCAATATGGGCGTCGCTTATGCTCTTGGCAATCTGGAACGCTACGGACTCGGCTTGAACTATTACCGTCAATATGCCGATTTGGTGCGTTCGGTCACCCGTGAACAGATCCTGGAAACGGCGCGAAAATATCTTGACCCCGATCGCCTCGCCATTGCCATCGCTGGCAGTTTAGCGTAATTCGGTCAATGCATGATCATTCGTTCGGGAATTGATGCTATTGAAATTCAACGCCTGGAGGATGTTCTCCAACGGCATGGGGAGCGATTCCTGCAAAGGGTATTCACCCCTCAAGAGATTCAGCTTTATCGTTCTCAGCCTCAATCCTTAGCGGCGCGCTTCGCAGCCAAAGAAGCTGTTTCCAAAGCCTTGGGCTGTGGAATTGGAGCAGTAAGCTGGCTGGATATTGAAATTATTCACGACACTGCGCATCAACCCTACCTGATCCTCTATCGCCAGGCGCTCCAGGAAGCGCAAAAGTTAGGCCTCCAGGCTTGGTCAATAAGCCTCACACACACCCGGGAGCTTGCCATTGCGGTAGCTGTGGCTTGGGGTGAGTGAGGCTTTGATTTTTACGCGGACGAAACAGATGAATCGGTTGGTTGGGTGGTAGCAGGCGCCTGGGTCTTTTTACGGCGCCGCACCAAACGCCACACAACTCGCAAGGGGAGAACAAAGATCACGTAGATCAAGAGCAGAACGGGTAAGACAAAGATAATCACCCAGATAGCAGCATTGATCAAGAACTGAACCGTATTAATCAAGGCTTGCAAGGCATCGCGCGCTACCCCAACTGGCCTCCAGTTGCCAACCGTCAACGGTTCGACCTCTTCAGCGGCGATTAACTCCACACTGATTGCCGAAAGCGCAACAGATTCGCGGTAGTATTTCATCTGCCCTTCAATGACCTCAATCTGCTCGCGCACCTGGGTCAACTGCTGGTAGACATTCAAGACATCCTCGGTTGAGTAAGCCTGATCCAGGATTTCCTGCAATTGCTCTTCCGCCCGCTTTAAGTTCCGCAATCGCGATTCTAGGTCTGTATATTCAGCAGTGATATCCTGGCTGGTGATGTTTTCGCTTTGCGGCGGTTCATCCGAGAGCGACTTGATCTCATCCAGCGCTTGATTGAGTTTTTCGGCCGGAACACGGATGGTGATGGAAGCCCGCGGCACTTCCTTGCCGCTGCTGGTAGTCGTTTGATAGAGGTCGGCAGAGACCACATAGCCACCCATTCGTTCTGCCATCTCGGCAATGGCCGTCATTGCTGTGGGAGGCTCCTTGACGATGAGGGAGAGTTTTGCATTTTTGATCACCATCCGCTCAACCGAACTCGGCGCAGTGCTGGCAAAACCGCCCTCGCCAGCTTGCGGTTGAGCAGGTGCATAGGTGGGAGCTGATTTGTAGTTCGGCGCAAAACTGTCTTGACCCGAAATCGCCATCTCAGAGCTTTGTGGCGGGGAGGGTGCTCTGGCTGCGCAAGCGGAAAGCAACACCATTGCAATGACCATGAGTCCGATCAATTTCATCACAGAAAAAATGTTTGATTTCATCATCCATCTCCTCAAACCGACGTGTCCTGGGGAAAACGATAGCGTTTGCAGTTAAGAGACGTCCCAAAGGAGCAAAACGTTCCGTCTCTTACCAGCCTACCGAAAGGCGTTCAATGTGACGCATAGGTAATCCGGCTAAACGCATGCGATTTTGCACCGACGACACTTCATATTCGACGCGGCGATGTTCAAAGCAATGCGTTTCGGTATCATAAATCGCATAAGCCGCCCGTGGATCCCGGTCACGGGGTTGCCCAACCGAACCAGGATTGACGATTTCACGCGGCGTCAGTTGAACGACCTGGTTCGGAGGTAGATAACCACCAATTGGATATGCCTCTATCTCATTAAGGTGAAAGAGGATGGGCAAATGTGTATGACCGACAAAGCAGAAAGGGGTATCGAAGAAATCAAAATTGTGTCGGGCGGTCTGCGTATCCAGCAGATATTCCCAAACCGGCTGGCGGGGGCTGCCATGGACAAGGGTGACATCCCCAATGACCAGCCGCTCTGGTAAACTTTTCAGGAAGGAAAGGTTTGCCTCGGTCAACTGCTGCTGCGTCCAATGGATCACCCGCCTGGCTTCATGATTAAACGCCTCTGCCTCAATCAGACCAAGAACGGCTGCATCGTGATTGCCCAGGATACAGGTTAGATTGGGAAGGCGACGGATGCGTTCAACACATTCATTCGGGTCTGGCCCATAGCCGACCACATCGCCCAAACACCAAACGGCATCGCATTCGCCGGCATCTGCGAGAATCCGCTCTAACGCAGTTAAATTGGCATGGACATCAGAAAAAACGAGGACGCGCATGAGAGAAAAATTAATTGGAATTTATGGATATTATACCCAATTTCGTCAAAAATGGTTGCCGGCTGCAACCTCGCTCATTCGAAGCTCTGGTAAAATTAGATGCGAATCCAATCCCGGTCGAAAGGACGAAGGACAGGCAGCAAGCTTAACCCAAAAGTACGAGGGAACTCCAAAATGGCAAGCCAGGTTATGGCGATAAAGCGGTACAGATTGGGTAGATATTACAGGTATGGATGCAATGGAAAGAGAACTTTGGAAAGAAAAGCGACAGTCTCTATCCCGATATAAGGAATTAGCCCAAACGGCTGTTGAGCAAATCCGCCAGGGTGTTGAGGTCACCGAGGCTTTGCGCCGCAATCCATTACCAGGCGGGGGATACTTAGGCAAAAACGCCCTGGTAGCAGCTTACCATCAAATGGTTGCTGAAGGGCGATTGTCGCCCGATCCGCAGCTCCTTGCTCGTCTGCGTCTAAAGCCGGTGCGCACCAGTTCGGGGGTGACAACCGTAACCGTATTAACCAAACCCTATCCCTGCCCGGCGAAGTGCATCTTTTGCCCAACGGAAGAAAATATGCCTAAAAGCTATATTGCTGACGAGCCTGGCGCCAGGCGGGCCGTGGAACATCACTTTGACCCCTTTGATCAAGTCGCTTCGCGCATGCAAGCCCTTGCTGAAGTTGGTCACCCAACCGACAAAATTGAACTGCTCATATTAGGCGGCACGTGGAGCGCCTATCGCCGCGATTATCAGCAGTGGTTCATACAGCGTTGTTTTGATGCCATGAATGGCATCCCCACCGCAACATTAGAAGAGGCCTTCGCAATCAATGAGACCGCTTCCCATCGCAATGTTGGCCTGGTTATCGAAACCCGCCCCGACGAAATTACACCTCAAGAGATCGTCTGGCTGCGCCAACTGGGCGTCACCAAAGTTCAAATGGGGGCTCAAAGCTTCGATGACGAAATCTTAGCCTTGAACCGCCGTGGCCACACCGTTGCGCAAACCCGCCAAGCAGTTAACCTGTTACGTATGGCTGGTTTTAAGATCGTGCTGCACTGGATGCCCAATTTGCTGGGGGCTACCCCGGAATCGGATCGGCAGGATTTCCAACGCATGTGGGATGGGTTTTGCCCAGATGAGATCAAAATTTACCCCACGCAATTGCTGGAAAGGACGGAATTGCACTCCATCTGGCAAGCAGGTGGCTACCGACCATATTCGACACAAGAGCTCATTGAACTAATCGCCGATGTCAAACCATCCATTCCCCGTTATTGCCGCGTCAATCGCGTGATTCGCGATATCCCTTCGACTTACGTGGTGGAAGGCAACAAAGTCACCAGTTTACGCCAGGACGTTCAGCGCGAGCTGAAGCGGCGCGGCACTCGCTGCCAGTGCATTCGTTGCCGCGAGATCGGGCAACGCCCCATCGATCAACGTCGTTTGCGCAGCGAGTCAATCGTCTATTCCACCGATGTCTCCGAGGAGAATTTTCTGAGCTTTGTCACGGAAGACGATCACCTGGCCGGCTTTTTGCGCCTCTCTTTACCCCATGAGAGCGGTAAAGACGCCTTCATTGCCGAGCTCAAAGAAGCCGCCCTGATCCGCGAAGTCCATGTCTATGGCCAATCGGTCGAATTAGGCAAAGAACAGCCAGGCGCTGCCCAACACAGCGGCTTGGGCACGCGTCTCATTCATTGGGCAGAACGGATCGCTCGCCAGCGCGGCTACCCAAAACTAGCGGTTATCTCTGCTGTGGGCACGCGACAGTATTACCTGCAACGCGGTTTTCGGCGTGGCGAGCTTTACCTCATCAAAGATCTTCAGATAAGCTAGAAATGTTGGGCGGCATTGAGGCAGGCGGAACCAAAATGGTTTGTGTGGTCGGTTTTGACCCCAACCAGTTCTTCTCCCAAACAACCCTCCCAACCACAACCCCTTCCGAGACGATCGCCGCTATCATTGCATTTTTCAGAGAAAACCAGCAACGCTTTGAACCGATTGAAGCCATCGGTGTGGCCGCCTTCGGGCCGGTGGAGGTGAACCCTGACTCATCGAGCTATGGGCAAGTCGGTCTGACTCCCAAATTGGCTTGGCAGGGCTTCAATTGGGTACATGCGCTACAAGAGGCTTTTTCAATTCCCGTTTGGGTGGACACCGATGTCAACGGTGCAGCTCTGGGCGAATGGACCTGGGGGGCAGCGCAAAATCTGGACACCTTTCTTTACCTCACCGTTGGCACCGGTATCGGTGGGGGCGGCATGGTGAACGGTGACCTCCTGCACGGCCGCTTTCACCCAGAGATGGGGCATATCCGCCTTCCACACGATTGGCAACGCGATCCGTTTCCTGGATGCTGCCCTTACCATGGCGATTGTCTGGAGGGCCTGGCAAGCGGTGAAGCGATAACCCAACGCTGGGGGGTAAAAGCCCAACACCTGCCCGCAGGGCATCCCGCCTGGGAGCTGGAGGCCGAGTACCTAGCCTTATCGCTTGCCAATTTTATCTTCACCCTGAGCCCACAACGCATTCTGCTTGGCGGAGGGGTGATGAAACATCCCGGTTTGCTCGAAACCATCCGCCAGAAAACGTTGCAATATTGCGCCGGCTATTTGCCCGATCTGGAAGATGAGATTGAAAGCTTAATCACCACCCCCCACTTGGGCGATTTTGCCGGCAGTTTTGGGGCTCTTGCCCTGGCCGCCAGATGCCACAGTTCTTAGCTCAGAAGTAGGGCAAGGTTTATCTTTAAAGCAACATTGCAGAAGATTTACCTGCCCCGTAAACCTTCGGGGAGCTTTAACGGTTTATGGCAAGCGATCAATTTAGACTATTGCAATAATTCTTACCTGTTTTATCTGATGACACAAAGCATATTTGAATAAGGAAAGGAATCCCTTGCTTTTTAAGCGTTTCCCTGTCAAAATATACCGAACCTGAGTCTCGACCGAATTACTACCAAAGGAAAGGGAATAAGTTATGACTGCCTCGAAAAAAAATCTCGCCAGACAGCCAGTAGAATATAAACCCCTGAAACGAGTCTTCCCCGTACCATCTGACATCGAAATTGCCCAAGCGGCCGAACTTAAACCCATTCGACAGATTGCGGCTGAATGTGGCATTTTGGAAGACGAACTTGAACTGCACGGCAATTACATCGCAAAGGTCAAACTTGAGATCCTCGAAAGGCTCAAAGACGTACCGGATGGCATCTATGTTGACGTAACGGCCATCACCCCAACACCTCTGGGCGAAGGGAAAACGACCACCACGATGGGCTTAAGTCAAGCCCTCGGCGCTCACCTGAAGAAAAATGTTTTCACCTGCATTCGCCAACCAAGTCAAGGCCCCACTTTTGGCATCAAGGGCGGTGCTGCCGGCGGCGGATACAGCCAGGTGATTCCAATGGAGGACTTCAACCTGCATCTAACCGGCGATATTCATGCCATTACCGCCGCCAACAATCTGCTCGCTGCAGCCATTGACGCGCGCATGTTCCACGAAGCCCAACAAGACGACGAAAAACTCTTCAATGCCCTTTGCCCTCCCGACAAACAAGGAAAACGGCGCTTTTCACCACCGATGCTGCGTCGCCTGAAGAAATTGGGCATTGACAAGACCGATCCGGATGAATTGACCCCGGAAGAGCGCAGCCGCTTTGCCCGCCTGGATATTGACCCTGATACAATCACCTGGCGCCGTGTGGTGGACACCAATGACCGCTTCCTGCGCGAAATCGAGATCGGTTTGGGCCCGGAAGAAAAAGGGATGACCCGCCGCACAGGCTTTGACATTACCGTTGCCAGCGAAATTATGGCAATCCTTGCCCTGACGACCGACCTCGCCGACATGCGTGAGCGCCTCGGCCGCATTGTGATTGGCACCAGTCGCAAAGGGGAAGCCATCACTGCTGAAGATTTGGGCGTTGCCGGCGCATTAACCGTGTTGATGAAAGATGCCATCAAACCAACCTTGATGCAGAGCCTTGAGGGGACGCCAGTCTTTGTCCACGCTGGTCCGTTTGCCAACATTGCCCATGGCAACAGCTCAATTATCGCCGATCGCATCGCCCTCAAGCTGGCGGATTATGTGGTCACCGAATCCGGCTTTGGGGCAGACATCGGCATGGAGAAGTTCTTCAACATCAAATGCCGCTACTCTGGCTTGATTCCGAATGTGGTCGTCCTGGTTGCTACCGTTCGAGCCTTGAAGATGCACGGCGGCGGTCCGAAAGTTGTCGCAGGCAAACCGCTCGATCCAGCCTACACCGATGAGAACCTGGAGTTGCTCAAAGCGGGTTTATGCAACATGCAACACCACATCAAGAATGTGCTTAAGTTCGGCATCCCCTGTGTGGTAGCAGTGAATTCCTTCGCCACCGATACCGAAAAAGAGGTGCAGTTGGTGCGCGAAGCAGCTTTGGAAGCAGGCGCCGACGATGCCTGCGTCTGCACGCACTGGATGCACGGCGGTGAAGGAGCCGTTGCCCTGGCGGAAGCGGTTGTAAAAGCCGCTGAAAAACCCAGCAACTTCAAATTCCTGTACCCATTGGACATCCCCATCAAGGATAAAATTGAGATCATCTGCAAAGAAATCTATGGCGCTGATGGGGTTGAGTATCTGCCTGAAGCTGAGAAGAAGATCGAGCTTTATACCCGCCTGGGGTTCGATAAATTACCGCTGTGCATGGCAAAAACCCACCTTAGCCTGAGCCACGATCCATCTCTGAAAGGTGTACCCAAAGGCTTCATCGTACCCATCCGCGATATCCGCGCCTCGGTGGGTGCAGGCTTTCTTTATCCTTTGGTGGGTGAAATGCGCACCATGCCAGGCCTGCCAACCCGCCCGGTTTTCTATGATGTCGATCTCGACCTGACCACCGGCCGAGTGGTTGGCCTGTTCTAAAATCGTTCCATCCCCCTCTACATCTCTCGCAAAGGAAAAATTGCTTCCTCACTCCTTCCCCCTCTCCAAAAAGGAGAGGGGCTTTTTTATCGTTGCTTTTTGCCTAATAAATCTGTAAGGTCGCATCTGCTGTTTTAGGTCTAAAATAAAAATACTGGCTAGTGTACCCACAGGCAAGGTATAATGAACCTTGTCAGCTATTTTTGTCGGGAAAGGATGCCCTTTAGATCACTTCGTCATGGATGAAAGTGGACGGGATGGAACCGTGCAGAAAGAAAGAAATGGGGTCGCAGGTACACCGAGAGAAAAAACCCCCTTGCTCATCAATCAGATAACTAAAATCCAAACCCTGGCAATGAACGCGGGGGAACATCAGGACAGATATTCTTTCCTTGAACAGATTGTCCAAGCGGCGATGGAACTCCTCGAAGTAGAAGGGGGTTGTCTCTACCTTGCCTACCCGCAACAACAAGCCTTAGAAATCTACATCGAATTCAGCCCTTTTGCCGATCAATATCGAGGGGTGCGTTTGGCTTATGGGGAAGGAGCGGCCGGTTGGGTAGCAAAAGAAGGGAAACCCCTCTTAATTGACGATTATGCCACGTGGCAATTCCGCTCCAACAAATTTGGGCCGCCTTATCCATATCGATCCGTACTCTCGGCGCCTCTGTTTTTGGAAAACCGTCTCGAAGGGGTATTGCAAGTTTTTGATCTGCAGGTTCCCAATCGATTTACCGAAGAGGATCTTCAATTGCTCTGTCTGTTTGCCAATCAAGCCAGTATCGTCCTGCGGAGTATAACCTTGCTGGAAAGCGAGCGCCGGCAAAGAATGTTGGCAGAAAAACTTACCGATGCGGTCCAGGCTTTGGCTTCGACCCTCGATCTGCAAACCCTGTTCGCAACGATCCTGGAACAACTTGCCCAAGCCATTCCGTATGATCAGGCTGGTATCCTTCTCAACGAGGCCGGAGAGCTCAGACTGGCAGCCCAACGCGGACTTTTGTGCGACATGAATTGGGTGGAAAAGAAAAACTCGCAGCTCCATGCCCTGCTGCAAGAAATTACCGATCAGAAACGGGTGGTCATCATCCAGGATACCCATCTCGATCAACGCTTATTAAACTGCTGGAACGGCACAATCAAAACCAGAGCCTGGATGGGGGTACCTTTGCTTGTCCGCGGCGAAGTAGTTGGGTTTCTTACCTTTGAAAGTTCTCAACCCGATGCCTTTCAGAAATATCACGCCGATTGGGCGACCACCTTTGCCCAACATGCAGCCCTTGCCATTGAACATGCCCGCCTGTTTCAGGAAAAAGTCCAACAAGCCAGTACCCTGGAAACTCTGCGCCAAACCAGCCTGAGTCTCACCAGCGAGTTAGACTTAGATACCGTACTACACACGATTTTGCACGCCCTACCCCACTTTTTCAGCGACTTCCGCAATGCCTATATCTTTTTATACGCACCGGAAAGCGAGAATAGGTTACGTTTCGGAGCAGAACTCTGGCGGGAGGATCAGCCGGGGAATCATTACATCAAACCCAGGCCGAACGGTCTAACCTTCCAGGTCGTTCACAGTGGACAAATGATCGTGGTTAACGACATGACCAACCACCCGCTTTTTCAGGGCATGGAAACGAATTGGAATGGAGCTATTGTTGGGATTCCCCTCAAAATCGGCGAGCGCGTGGTTGGGGTAATGAATGTCTCCTTTCCCACCCCGCGCCAGTTCACCTCGTGGGAACTAAACTTAATGGAGTTCTTAGGCGACCAGGCTGCCATCGCGATTGAAAATGCCAGCCTTTACCAGAAAGCAGAAAGCGAAAAACGCAAACTTAGCGTGATCTATGCCATTGGTCACCAGCTTACTTCGAGTTTGGAACCGGATGAAATTCTTCAACGCGCCATCCAACTGGCAACACAATCTCTGGATGGGCATTTTGGTCTGGCATTGCGCTATTTACCCGATAAAGATACCCTTTCATTACGGGCTGTATGGGGCGAATTTCCTACCTCTGTGGAAGCGTATAATCGTTCGACCCATTGGAGCGGTGACCGCGGTTTTCTGGGGTGGGTGATGAAGAACCGAGAAGCCGATCTGATCCCCGATGTTCGGCAAGATGCACGCTGGTGGCATCATGATGGTTATGACGAAAATGTCTGTTCCGCCATTGCAGCCCCGATCCTCTTTGAAGATCAGTTGTATGGCATCCTTGCCATCATGCATTCAGAGCTGAATGCTTTTGACCAGGCTGACCTCAACTTAGTCACAGCCATCTGCCAGGAATTAAGCCTGGCGTTAAGCAATGCTGAGCGCTACCAGGAAGCCCAACATCGTTTGCGCCAGGTGACTTTACTTCAAAAATTTACCGAAAACTTTTCCCGTCATCTCGACCTGCAGGAATTACTTCAAACCGTAGTCGATGAACTGGCGGCCAATTTTCACTATCCGATTATTGAGATATTCCTACGCGAGGCTGACCATTTACGTTTGCGGGCTTATCATGGTAATAGCGTCATTATCTCCCAAATCCCCCTCAACCGCGGCGTGATTGGCAGAGCGGTGTGCACCGGTCAGGCGCAAGTCATTCTCGATGTTTCCCAAGACCCCGACTATCTGCCGGACAATCCACAAACCGTCTCTGAATTTGTCATGCCGATTCTCTTGCACGGCGAAGTTGTCGGGATTCTCAATATTGAAACCGACCAAAATGTCGCCCTGTCCCAAAGCGATGTAGATTTCTTCCAACTGCTCGCCGACCAGATTGCCATCGCCCTGGAAAACGCCACGCTGTATGAGAATATGCGTCGCTATGCTGACGAACTTGAGGAGGCCGTGATTCGGCGCACAGCCGAACTCTCCGAGCTTTATGAACTCAGCCAGGAGATCGGATATGTTTTGACCTATGAGGACTTATTGCGCGTCCTGCTGAGTCACCTGCGCACAGCCGTCAAGTGCGATTTTGCCCTCGGTTGTCTTTTTTCTTCCAACCAACCAACCCTGTACGTTGACGCTCAACGACCATTTACCGAGGCAACGCTTGCAGCCTTAAAGGAACATTGCCGAAACGAACTCAGCCAGATTCTTGGTCAAGAGAATAAGCTGGCGGCTGTCGAGGTCAACCTGGCTGAGCATTATCAATCCCAGTCTCCTATTCAGGCTTTTCACTCGATTCCCCGCTTTCCCATTCTCTTCAACGATCAAATCGTTGGTCTGGTGGGAATCGGGGACGAGCTGGTTGAAACCTATAGCCAGGAACAACTGCGCTTATTGCAGACATTCGCCAATCAGGCTTCCATCGCTCTCCAACGGCTTGAAAGCGTTCGCCAAGCCGAAAAGAAACGGATGAGCAATCTGGTCGAAAATCTCTCTATCGGGATTTTATTGCTCGATAGCAATCACCACATCCTTGTCTTGAATCCCATTGCCAGCCAATACCTCGATCTCTTACAAGCGAAGATCGAAGGCAATACGCTCATTTCGCTCGGTGCGAAACCCGTTGGTGAATTGCTCACTCACTCATCATCCTCCCTTCCCTGCGAATTGATTGTCGAAGCACCCTCGCGACGAATTTTCGAAGCTCAAGCCAATCCCATCGGCCAACCTCCCACCCAATGGGTGGTGACGTTACGGGAAGTGACCCTCGAGAGAGAAATCCAAACGCGGGTTCAGATGCAAGAACGGCTCGCCACAGTCGGGCAATTGGCAGCCGGCATTGCGCATGATTTCAACAACATTATGGCAGCTATCCTGGTCTACGCCGACTTATTGCGCAACGATACTTCCTTAAGCCCTACTGCGCAAGACCGTTTAGCTATTATCCAGCAACAAGTCCATCGCGCTGCCAGTTTAATCCGCCAAATTCTGGATTTCAGTCGCCGTTCGGTTATCGAACAAACCACGCTTGATCTCTTACCCTTTATCAAAGAGTTCGAGAAAATGCTATCTCGGGTCTTACCGGAGACGATTCGAGTCGAGCTACGCTATCAGCCTGAAACCTATTTTGTTCTGGCTGATCCCACCCGTCTGCAACAAATGCTGCTCAATCTCGTGGTGAATGCCCGCGATGCAATGCCCCATGGAGGCGTGTTGCGGATTTCCCTTACCCGCCTCAGCCTCAAGGAAAACGATGACAGACCCAACCTTTACATCCAGGCTGGCGAATGGATTGTCATTGAAGTCCAGGACACAGGCTCTGGCATCTCTCCGGAACATCTGCCTCACATTTTTGAACCCTTCTTTACCACCAAACCGGTAGGGTTGGGCACTGGCTTGGGATTAGCGCAGGTTTATGGAATCGTCAAACAGCACGGCGGCTATATTGATGTCCAGAGCCAGCCCTCTTTGGGATCAACGTTCACGGTCTATCTGCCTGCCTTGTTACAATCCACCAGAGGCGTTATCGAAGAACAGCCTTCCCTCAGGCTGAACGGCAATGGAAAGATTGCCCTGGTCGTAGAGGATGACGTAGCCACCCGCAATGCCCTAAAGGACTTGCTCGAAGCGCAACAATTTCAAACCCTGACCGCTGCAAATGGCAAAGAAGCGCTTGAGATATGGGAAAGCCAGGAAAACAAAATCGAGTTGTTGGTCAGCGACATTGTTATGCCACAAATGGGCGGTATCGAACTCTATCAAGCTCTAAAAGGGAAACAACCCGATCTGAAAATGCTCCTCATTACCGGGCATCCTCTCAACGATGAATATCGCGCCGCCCTGGAGGGGGGCAAAGTGCATTGGTTACAAAAACCCTTTTCGATCCCTGAATTTAACCAGGCTATCCTGACTTTGTACGAACCAACTCTCTAGCTGCGGCGCTTGTCTAACGCAGTGATCCGATCACCATCGCCAAAATGATCAGGATGGCAACGACAACGAACAGGATTTGGCGAATGCGGATTTGGCGCATCTCTCGGCGAGAGATCTGTCTTTTGCTCATCTCCTGCCTCTCATTCTAGAGTAGATTTAATCTGGAGCGCTAAGTGTGGGGTAATGCCTTCGACCGCAGTCAGCTCTTCCAGGCTGGCGTTGCGAATGGCATCCACGTCACCGAAATGCTGCAATAGACGTTTGCGTTTGACCGGGCCAATGCCAGGAATTAGTTCCAGACGCGAAGCCAGCCCCTGTTTGGTGCGCAATTTGCGATGAGCAGTGATGGCGAAACGGTGCGCTTCATCACGGATACGTTGCAACAGATAAAAGCCTTGCGAATGCCTCGGCAACAAGATACTCTCCGAGCGGTGGGGTAAAAAGACTTCTTCCTGCTGCTTTGCCAAACTAATCACACTGACCCGCTCAAATAAACCAAAACGTTCTAACACTTTGACCGCCCGGCTCAGTTGTCCTTTGCCGCCATCAACAATTATCAGATCGGGCAAAATGGCAAAAGCGGCGTCAGGTTTCTTGCCCGGGCTGTCTTCCTGCTCTTGGGCTGCTTGCCAGCGCCGAAAGCGACGTTCGAGCGTTTCTTCTAGGCTGGCAAAGTCATCTTGCCCGCTAACCGAGCGGATGTTAAAGCGGCGATAATAGCTTTTGCGCGGCGTTCCTTTTTCAAACACCACCATGCTACCAATCGCAGCCACGCCCTGGGTATTGGAAATATCGTAGCATTCAATTCGGTTGAGCGGCTTTTCGATGCCCAAAGACTCTTGCAGTTCCAGCAAGGCTTGCTCTTGCCGATGAGTGTCCACCTCCCATTGCGCTTTCAAAGTAGCTAAAGTCTGAGCTGCGTTTTCGGCTGCCATCTGGATCAACGCTTGCTGGATGCCGATCCGTGGCACGCTAATTTCCACCTTTTGAGAACCCTTCTTTTGACTTAACCATTGGCGGATAATTTGGGCTTCTTCGACTTCCTCGGGCAATAACACTTGATCCGGAACAGATGCTGCCCGATCGTAAAAATGTTTGATAAATTCAGCCATCACAGTTGCATCGGGTGTTTCTTCCGCGCCCTCTAACAAAAAATATTCGCGGCCGATTAATTTACCGCTGCGGATGAAGAAGATCTGCACGCAGGCATCGCCATTATCACGGGCGAGGGCAATCACATCCGAGTCGGTCATCTCACTTGAGATCACCTTTTGCTTTTCGACCACGTTCTCAATGGCGCGGATTTGATCGCGGATCACCGCTGCCTGTTCAAACTGCAAGTTCTCGGCGGCTTTTTCCATTTTAACCCTGAGCCGAGCGACAATTTCTTCGGTATGTCCTTCTAAAAAATGACATAGATCGGCGATCATCTGGCGATAGCTCTCTCGATCAATTGCTCCGATACATGGCGCGCGACACAACTTAATATCGTAATACAAGCACGCGCGTTCATCCTTGCCGGTGATCACCCGATCGCAGGTCAGGTAAGGAAAAATACGTCGCAGCAAATCCAGGGTTTGGTGAACCGCCCAAACACTGGTATAAGGGCCAAAATAGCGTGACCCATCCTGGATCATCTGGCGAGTAACGGTAACTTTCGGAAAATCATCCGCCCAATGCACTTTGATATAAGGATACCGCTTATCATCCTTAAGACGCACATTGTAATGCGGGCGATACTTCTTGATCAAATTCATCTCGAGGATCAGCGCCTCGAGTTCTGAATCGACGATAATCCACTCGATGTCGGCAATTTTCTCCACCATGCGGCGGATGCGTGGATTGAGTTGTTGAGGAGCGTGGAAGTATGAACGCACCCGATTGCGGAGATTCACCGCTTTGCCGACATAAATGACCTTCCCCTCGCCATCCTTCATTAGGTAACAACCAGGGCGAGCAGGCAAATTGGGCAGCAATGCCGCAATACTATCTGGAAGTCCGCTATTCTTCTCCATCTTCAGCTAAATTTTACCAAGAGTTCTATCCAGCAAGCATTCTGGAATCGCAAGTATAATTCCTGCCATGGACACTCATCCGATCGAATTTGTGCTTACCGAACAACTCACTGCTCTGGGTTGGACACTTGCCCTTGCCGAATCGTGCACAGGGGGGTTGATCAGTCATCGCATAACCAATGTAGCCGGCGCTTCTGAAGTTTACCTGGGCGGCGTCGTCGCCTATTCAAACGCAGCCAAGCAACATCTGCTTGGGGTAAGCCAGGATACGCTAGATCGCTTCGGAGCGGTTAGCGAACAAACGGTGAAAGAAATGGCTCAGGGGGTTAAGCATCTCTTTCAGGTCCAGACGGCCATCTCCGTCAGCGGCATCGCCGGACCAGGCGGTGGTTCGCCTCAAAAGCCGGTTGGCACAGTGTGGATTGGGCTGGCAGTCCTCGATCAAATCCATGCTCACCTCTATCGTTTTTTTGGCACACGGGAACAAATCAAACAGCAAAGCGCAGAAGCTGCCCTCTGGTGGCTGGCTGAGCGGATTGCCCACCACGGGAACCAGCCAGCCCTGCAACGCCGTCTCAGAGCGACCCAACCCATTGCGGTTGAGTTCAGCGGTACAGACTTTGCTTCCCTGCGCATCCGCGCCATCTACTGGCAAGAGAATTGGATTCCCATTGAATCGATTGGACGCCGCTGGCAAGATGCTTCGGGCAGTCACTTTTTGACCCTAAGCTATCAGGGAAAAGTTTATGAGGTGATGGTTAAAGCGGACGGATGCTGGTATCTCCGTTCGCCTAGGGAAAGCCTGCATCAGGCTTGACTCACTCAAGCTCCCAGGCGAGCCCGCTCCTCGGCGACAATTTTTTCTTCTAATTTTTTGAACAGCGGCGCAGGCTGGGTAAGCGCTTGACCAGGCGGCAATTCACTGAGCTTCCATTCTCCACTTGCCCGTGAACCATCATAGAGCAAGACCCGATGTTCGCCCAATTCATCGGTGAGCAGCTCAGTTTTTTGTTCGCCAAAGAATGGTTGGTAATAGCCAAGATAGCGATGGATTTTCTCCGTACTAAACGGCAGAAACGGAGCAAAAAGGACTTTCAACGTATCGATTGCGCGCAAGGCAGTGAAGATCGACTTGGCAGCAGCATCTTTGTCGGTCTTGATCTCAAACCATGGACCGGTCAAATCCAGGTATTTATTCACCTCGCTGGCAAGGTTCATTGTTTCCAAAAGGGCTGCTCGCAGGCGCACAGCTTCCAGATGTTCGCTAACGGTTTGGAAACCCTGGCGAACTTTTTCCAACAATTCCTGATCAACGGCGCGTAATTCTCCCGCATCGGGAACGTGCCCGTCCCAATGTTTGAAAGCAAAGGACAACACTCGATTGGCAAGATTACCCCAAGTCGCCACCAACTCACTATTGTTGCGCTGATAGAAATCTTGCCAATCCCAATCGGTATCGCGCGTTTCAGGCATGTTGGCGGTGAGGTAATAGCGCAACGGGTCAGGATCGTAGCGGCTAAGGAAATCATTTCCCCAAACCGCCCAGTTCCGACTGCCCGAGATCTTCTTGCCTTCCAGATTCATAAACTCATTGGCCGGCACATCATACGGCAAGGTTAATCGCTTCCCTCCAACGTTGGCAAAGAGTTTTCCAAACCATTCGCCAGAGCCAATTAATTGACCTGGCCAGATGATGGCATGAAAAGGAATGTTGTCTTTACCGATAAAATAATAAGCCCGCGCTTCAGGGTTGAACCACCAATCCTGCCAGGCATCTGCTTGCCCCTGTATTTGTGCCCACTCGATCGTTGCCGAAAGATAACCGATCACCGCTTCAAACCAGACATAGAGACATTTTCCCTCCCAACCCTCGATTGGCACCGGGATTCCCCAATCCAGATCACGGGTGATCGGCCGACCGCGCAAATTTTCGGCCTGGATTTGTCCTAAGGATTGGCGCAAGACATTTGGCCGCCAATAGGATTGACGTTCTTCCAAAAAGCGCACGATCTCAGGCTGTAACGCGGCGAGATCGAGATAAAAATGGGCTGTCTCGCGCAATTCGGGCGTCGAGCCATCGATCTTTGATCGAGGGTTGATCAGTTGGGTGGCATCGAGGAGATTACCGCAGCCATCGCATTGATCTCCCCGAGCGCCTTCATAACCACATAGATAACAGGTGCCTTCGACATAGCGATCGGGCAAAAATCGATTCTGAGTGGGTGAAAACCATTGTTGCTCGCTCTGGGTATAGAGGTAACCATTGTGATTCAAAGCCAGGAAAATTGCCTGCGAGACCTTGAAGTGATTGGTAGTATGAGTGCTAGTGAACAGATCGTAGGTCAAACCGGCTTTCTGGAATAATTCGAGAAAGCCTTGATGGTACCTTTGATAAACCTGATAGGGGGTGGTGCCTTCAGCATCAGCGCGCACGGTCACCGGCGTCCCATGCGAATCCGACCCCGAAACCATCGCCACCCGGTTCCCCCTTAGGCGCTGAAAACGGGCAAAGATGTCGGCTGGCAAGTAAGAGCCGGTAAGATTGCCAACATGAATTTCAGAATTTGCGTATGGCCAGGCAACCGCAACCAGGATATTTTGAGTCATGGCATTCCTCCTCCAGAGCAAAAATTAAAAAGGCTGTCCTTTTTGGACAGCCCATTCTATCGATGTTTTCCATCTCAACCCGATTGGGAAGGCAACCGGGCTGTCCGTCTGCTTGGCGACTTGGGCATTGCCGCCATCAAAAGGCGCATCATTGGGTTTGGTGACATCATCCAACCATTCATATCGGGGTGAGTTTATCCGCACAAATAGATTTTGTCAACCTCTACTTTGCATTGTTGGCTAGAGATATTCGCGCAAGATACGCGCTCGACTGGGATGACGCAAGCGGCGCAATGCTTGCAGTTCAATTTGGCGGATTCGTTCGCGGGTTAAACCGAATTTATCCCCAACCTCCTCCAACGTCAACTGCCTTTGATATCCTAAGCCATACCTTAAGCGGAGCACGCGGGCTTCGCGCGGGGTAAGGGTAGCCAGGGCTTGTTCCACTTGCTCCTGAAGCATCATTTGTTGCACAGCATCATACGGTTGCTCCGCCGTTTCATCTTCTACAAAAGCCCCAAATTCCGAATCCTCCTCGTCTCCGTAAGGGTCTTCGAGAGAGAGCGGTGTCTGAGACATCTGCATGACCCAGTGCACCTTCTCAGGGGTTACATTCAACTCCTGGGCTAATTCCTGCAAGGTGGGTGGTCTGCCCAACTCTTGTTCGAGCGCATGCGCAACCTGTTGAAACTGGCGCACGCGATCGCCAAGATAGACTGGTAAACGGATGGTGCGGCTCTGCATGGCAATCGCCCGCATGACTGCCTGACGGATCCACCAGGTGGCATAGGTTGAAAAACGAAATCCGCGCTGGTACTCGAACTTTTCGACCGCGCGGATCAGACCCAAATTACCCTCCTGGATCAGGTCGCTCAATGGCACACCGCAGCCGATATAGCGTCGCGCAATCGAGATCACTAGGCGAGTATTGGCTTTAATCAGATGTTCACGGGCAGCCAGGCCATCGCTGATCAGAGCCTTGAGTTCGGCTAATCTTCTTTTGCTGATTCTACCTTTCGTGTTGGCAAGTTCGAGCTGAGCTTGTTTGCCGCGTTCAAAACGGCGTGCCAGATCGATCTCTTCTTGATGGCTCAGAAGAGGCACGGCCGCCATTTCACGAAGATAGATATCTAAGGTATCATCGGAAAAATGATCCGAATTTTCGTCATACTCTTCCGTCTCTGCCAGCTCAATTTCACTTAAAGACGTTAAAAGAAAAGGATTGATTTCCTCAACAATGTCTGCCCCTGATAAAACCATGCGCATCCCTCCTTAACTATAAAAACAGGCGAACAAGGACGAAAACTATTCGATCTCGTTGTGATCTAACCACGTTTTCAGGATAGATAGCCTTGGATCAATCTCTTCTTCAGGATGATTACAGACATTTTCATTTTGGTTAGCGCCGCAAATCGGACAAAGCCCTTTGCAGTCTGGCATACACAGTGGCTGAATTGGAACGGCTAATAGCATATATTCGCGCACCAGCGGTGAAAGATCAATCTGGGCATCCTCGGGCAAAAGCAAGCCACTTTCACTCATCCCATTGCGGGAGAAAGCGTATAATTCCGTAAAATCAACTTCCAGGGGTAAGGTAAAATCATTGAGACAACGCACGCATTGGCTTGGGGTCGTTGCATGCATCATGGCATGGAGCAGCAGTCCCTGAGCTGTGCGGGTGATGTGCACACTGCCGCTCAACTCATCTAAGATTAAGTCTGACTCGAGGACAATATGGGAGATGTCAACATCAAAGTCACGGCTCTCACCTACTGGAAGACCAACAATAAAGCCGGCATTGAGACGAAGAGGACCTTTAGCAACCACGGATCATCCACATCCGGAAAGTTATAAAAATTATAGCATAACCCTTTCAATCTGTCAAGAATTACTATATATTTTGTATTTGCAGAATTTTGATGTAAAATTTATTGGAGCGTATGATCCAACCCTACAAGTTACTTCTGGCTACGGCAAATATCGGCAAAGTCCATGAAATGCGCGCCGTCTTATCGGCCCTTCCGATTGAAATCCTAGATTTGCGCGACCTTGCGCTGCACCTGGATATTCACGAAGATGGCGCAACCTACGCTGAAAACGCCGCCAAGAAAGCTACAGCGTACGTCGCTGCAAGCGGCTTGCCAACCTTAGCCGATGATTCTGGACTGGAAGTTGACGCTCTAAACGGAGAACCCGGCCTCCGCTCGGCACGCTATGCGCCCTTGCCAAACGCCACCGATGCAGACCGCCGCGCTTATCTCCTTTCCCGCTTGAAGGATAAACCGCGCCCCTGGACGGCGCGCTTCCGCTGCATCCTCGCCCTTGCCATCCCCCAACAGGAATTGGCTTTCTTTGAAGGCGTGTGCGAAGGTGAGATCATACCGGAGGAGCGCGGTGCAGGCGGCTTTGGTTATGACCCGATTTTCTTGCTACCCGCTTTGAACCAGACCATGGCTGAGCTCAGCATCTCTGAAAAGAATGCCCTCAGCCATCGTGGGCGCGCGTTACAGGTTCTACTGCCCTACCTTACCAGATTGTTAAGCGAGTAGATCGAAAAGTGTGTTTGAATCAACGCGGATCAGGACGAAATGAACCGTTCTAGAACTCCGTTAACCTTGTGGGATCTGCTAAGCATCAGCTTGCGCTGGATGTTTTTCTTGTTGCTTACTCTTCTCGGTGAACTCTCTCTTCCCGGTAAACTTATTTTATTCTCTTACAGTCTCCTGAATTTGGGATTTCCCTTCTGGCTGACTTCTTCCGTCTTCACCCGCGCCGGACGAATTGGAAGCGTTGCCCTGGATTTTCTCGTCAGTGCCGCAATTTTATGGCTCAGCGGAGATCAATTCTATGCCCTCGGTTGGTTTTCCATCCTGCCTTTCTTGAGCGCGGCGCTGAACCTGCCGCTCTACGGGCTGGTTGGAATAGTCATCTTGAACCTGCTCCTGTCAGGATGGTTGTTATTTGACCGGGCGGTTGTCTCCCCCTATCTGGTTCTGATGCTGACTTACTCAATCCTTTACCTGCTGCTTGGCGGAGCAATTGGCTTTCTGTTGTTCCGCATCCGGCAGCGCCTCGTTCAGAAGTCGCCCTCATCAAAAGCTAACGACGCTTCTCGCCAGGAGATCGAAACCGAACGGCGCAAAGCCTTGTATCGGCTGATCAACACCCTCAGCGCCACCTTGAATTATCAACAGGTGCTCGAAACAGCTCTGGATACCAGTACGCAGGCGCTTCTATCCGACGACGGCTCAGAAAACCGCTTAGTCTCGGCGGTGTTGATGGTCGAGGAGGAGAAGAATGGTAAAGCGCAATTGCGCATTGTCACAGCCCGCCATTTCACCCCTGCCGATCAGCGAATTAACTTTTCTTTGAACAGCAAGATTCTGCATAGCGCCCTCGAAAACGATCAACCTACCCTGCAATACCAGCCAATGCGCGACCCGGAATTGAGCAGAGCGGTTGCCCTCCGTCAGTGTAACGTCGTTTATCTGCTGCCATTACGCAAAGGCTTGCAAGTGTATGGATTGTTACTTTATGCCCATCCTCAGGCGGATTATTTCACCGCTGAAAGGTGTGAAATCTTGCAGGTCATTGCCAACCAGGCCATGGTTGCCATTGAAAACGCTTTGCTTTATCAACAGTTGGAGCAGGAGAAAGAGCGCATCATCGAGATTCAGGAAGAAGCCCGCAAAAAATTAGCCCGGGATTTACACGATGGACCAACGCAATCGGTCTCAGCCCTTGCCATGCGAGTTAATTTTGCCCGACGCTTGCTCGAGCGCGATCCGCGGGCAACCGCCGAAGAATTATACAAAATCGAAGAGCTAGCTCGCCGCACGACAAAAGAGATTCGACACATGCTTTTTACATTGCGTCCCCTGGTGCTCGAATCGCAAGGCTTAATTGCTGCTTTACAAGCCATGGCAGAAAAAATGCTGGAAACCTATAATCAAAAAGTCATCGTGCAAGCCGACCCCGCCACCATCCAGGATCTGGAGATCAATAAACAAAGCGTCATTTTTGCCATCGCTGAAGAAGCCGTCAATAACGCCCGCAAACACGCCAAAGCCGATCATATTTGGGTGCGCTTGCATTTCGCCGCTCAGGACATTCTCATATTAGAAATTGTGGATGATGGAGTTGGTTTTGATCCAGTTGACCTTGCCAGTGGCTACGATCAGCGCGGCAGTCTTGGCATGGTCAACATGCGTGAACGAACCGAGCTGGTCAACGGATTGTTTCAAATCGACTCAAAACCGAATCAGGGCACGGCTGTGCGGGTATGGATACCCCTCACCGAGAACGCCGCTGACCGGCTGAAAAAAGGAACGTTCAGCTAAAGGAGGAGAAGCACTTTGCCCAACTTTTCAGGCATCTTCTACACTCTCTCTCAACCACGCCAGACATCGTCTTTCCCGCCCCTGCTCTTGATTCATGGCGCAGGTGGAATGAGTTTATCCTGGCCGCCACAAGTGCGCCGTCTGGCGCATAAAACCGTGCTTGCTCCAGACCTACCCAATCATGGCAAATCAGATGCCCTGGCATTTCAAACCCTGGAGGAAGTAGCTAACAGCCTGCTGAACTGGTTGGATGGTCTCAGGTTGCAGCAAGTCGATGTCTGCGGCCATTCGATGGGTGGAGCTATCAGTTTACTGCTTGCCCTTCAGGCGCCTCAGCGGGTGCGCAAGGTGGTCTTGATTGGCAGCGCAGCGCGCTTAGCGGTCAATCCTGTGCTGTTGGAACTTGCCGCCCAGCCTGATACCTTACCCCGCGCGGTTGAATTGCTCATCAAATGGTCTTTTGCCCCTGGCACATCCCAACGACTCAAAGAACTCACCGCCCGCAGGTTGCTCGACAATCATCCCCACACGCTATATCAAGACCTGGCAGCTTGCAACCGGTTTGATCTCTCTGGAGAATTGGATAAAATTAAGCAACCCGCTCTGATTCTAACTGGTGAATTCGACCGCATGACACCCATTCCTGGCGCCCAAGAGCTGGCGAAAAAGCTGGCGAATGCGCACTTTGAAATCATCCCCAACAGCGGGCACATGGTCGTGTTAGAACAGCCCAATTGGATTGCTCAATGGCTGTGGGATTTCTGTACCTGACCCGTGCCTCCCGCTCCACAAGTTAGAGGTCACCCCCCATTCCCGAGTGGCAACGCACGCCTAGCAACTTTACAAAATATTCATCTTCCATCGACAGACCAGATTTTCCCTTGAAGACATTTCAAGTCTGAGTTATAATTTGATCAATTCGGGCGGATAGCTCAGTTGGTTAGAGCACTGCGTTGACATCGCAGAGGTCGCAGGTTCGAGCCCTGTTCCGCCCACTAAAAATGGCGTAGATCGGGACGAGTAGCCCTGCTCACCTTGCTCCAGAGAGCAAAGATCACTGGCTGAAAGTCTTTGCACAAGGCCAGGGCGAAAACCACCCGTGAGCCTGACCCTGAACCGACAATGCTCAAAGTAAGGGAAACGGAACACCCCGTTATCGGTGCAAGGAGATGAGCTGCGGATCAGCTCAATCTGGGTGGAACCGTGTGAGCGTTAGCTCTCGCCCCAGGGGCGAGAGCTTTTTTCATTACTCCATCAACCTTTTAGCCACCTTTGGAAAACAGTCTGGATTGTCTGAACCTGAATTTGGAGGTATGGAATGAATAAAAAAACCGAAATGAAATCCGATGACGATCTCCTCTTTCGTATCCGCCACTCAAGCGCCCATGTCATGGCCCAAGCCGTTTTAGAGTTGTTCCCTGACGGAAAATATACCATTGGCCCGGCTATCGAGGACGGTTTCTACTACGACTTTGACCTGCCGCGCAACTTGACTCCCGAAGATCTGGAAAAGATCGAACAGCGCATGAAAGAGATCATTCGCCAAAATCACGCTTTTAAGAAAAAGGTGATCACCGCCGAGGAAGCCCGCCAAATTTTCAAGGACCAGCCCTACAAACTTGAACTGATCAACGATTTAGAAAAAGGCGGTACGGACGAACACGGCAACCCGTTAACCGAAAAACCCGAGATTTCCATCTATACCCATGATACTTTTGTGGATCTTTGCCGCGGCCCGCACGTTGAAAACACCTCACAAATTAACCCAGAAGCCATCAAGCTGATTAACGTGGCTGGAGCTTACTGGCGGGGGAATGAAAAAAATCCCATGTTGCAACGGATTTACGGCACCGCCTGGCGCACCAAAGAAGAACTGGATCAATACCTCTGGCGTTTAGAAGAAGCCAAAAAGCGTGATCATCGCCGGCTTGGCAAAGAGTTGGGTTTGTTCAGCACCTCGCAAGAAGTCGGCAGCGGGTTGATCCTCTGGCATCCCAAAGGCGCCTTGATCCGTCATCTGGCGGAAGAGTATTGTAAGCAGGAGCATCTCGCCAACGGATACGATCTGGTCTATTCCCCTCACATCGGACGGGCTTCGTTATGGGAGACCAGCGGTCATCTTGCCTGGTATAAGGAAAATATGTATGCACCGATCGACATCGAAGGGGAGGAGTATTTTCTCAAACCGATGAATTGCCCCTTCCATATCATGATTTACAAGAGCCAGATTCACAGCTATCGCGACCTGCCCATGCGCCTCGCCGAATGGGGTACTGTGTACCGCTATGAACGCAGCGGCGTCTTGCATGGCTTGATGCGTGTGCGTGGCTTCACCCAGGATGATGCCCACCTCTTCTGCAGGCCGGATCAAATGCCCGAAGAGATCGATCGCGTCCTGAATTTCTGCCTCCACATTTTACAAGCCTTCGGGATGAATGAGTTTCACGCCTATCTCTCGACGCGAGATCCAGAAAAATCGGCTGGTGAAGCCGATCGCTGGGAAGATGCCACCCAAGCCCTAAAGATGGCGCTCGAACGAGCCGGTTTGTCATATGATGTTGATGCAGGTGGAGCAGCTTTTTATGGCCCAAAGATTGACTTAAAGATGATCGATGCCCTGGGGCGAGAGTGGCAACTCAGTACGATTCAATTCGATTTTAATCTGCCCGAGCGTTTCGACCTCACGTTTATCGGCGAAGATGGCAAAGCCTATCGCCCGTATATGATTCACCGCGCCTTATTGGGTTCGATGGAGCGCTTCATGGGTGTCCTCATTGAACATTTTGGCGGGGCTTTTCCGGTCTGGCTCTCGCCAGTCCAGGCAGTCTTAATCCCCATCGCTGATCGGCACCTTGCCTATGCTCACCAGGTAGCCGAACAACTTAAGGCTGTCGGCTTAAGAGTACAAATCGATGAGCGCAGCGAACGGATGAACGCCAAAATCCGCGATGCCCAAACTCAAAAAATCCCTTACATGCTGGTGGTCGGAGATAAAGAACAGGAGAGTGGCCAGGTTGCTTTGCGCCTGCGATCGGGTGAAAACCCCGGCCCGATGAGCCTGCAAGCCTTCATTGAACTCGCTCAGCAAGACATTGCTGCGCATCGATAAAAACCTTTGCGTTTCTCTCCTCTGACCTTGCGAGGCATTGACTGCCCCGCAAGGTTTGTTTTTTAGTTCCATCCCCATAGCCCGTCAAGACCATCAATTTCTATCCACCGTCAATCGAAGAGAGGTCGCTACGCGACCGATATAGAGAAGCATTGCCCTTCTCTACTCTATTTGTTCCTACCTATCAAAATCGCAAGCCCTTCTTTACGCAGAATTTATGGTTTATTGATAAAGTCAAAGTTATAACCCCATCAGAATTGCACACGAATTGCAACAGATGAAGCAATCATGGCTAACCCTACCCTACCTCTAACCATTCGCGTCCTCCTGGTTGAGGATGATCTGCAACAAGCGCAACTGGTTGCCGAACGCTTGCGCTTAGCGGAAGGATTCGAGATCTGCACCGCCAGCACCTTGAGCCAATTCTGGCAAATTCTCCCCGAAAGCAAAGCAGATGTGATCTTGATGGATTATCGCCTGCCGGACGGGACGGGTCTGGAAGCCCTGGAGCAGTTGCAAAACCGGAAAATTAATCTGCCGGTTCTGATGGTCACCGGACAGGGGGACGAACAGCTTGCCGTGCAAGCATTGCAGAGCGGTGCCAGCGATTATCTGGTCAAAGGGAGCAACTACTGGCAGGATTTACCCCGCCGCATCGAGAAAGCGGTTGCTACTCAACGCCTGAAGCGCGCCTTACAAAAACAACACGAGCAGATCCGCTATCAGGCGCTCTTATTACAAAACATGCGCGACGCGGTCGTCGTTTGGGACACCGAAGGAAAAATCACCTACTGGAATCACGAAGCAGAACGTCTCTTCAATTTCCCCGCCCATCTAGCCATTGGCAAGTCCGTTCAGGAAGTCTATCGCCGCTTATTTAATCCTCTGCCTCCATTTCCGCTCGAAGATAAAACGCTACCCGGCGATGTTGAGCGAAAAGTGATGGTCGGGAAGGAGGAACGGTGGGTCAGTTCCCGCCTGGCACCCCTGCGCGATGTGAGCGCTGACAATCGCTTGATCGGTTATATTGATGTGATTCGCGATGTGACACAGCGCAAGAAGATGGAAGAACGCATCCAGAATGCTCAACGCCAACTGGAGCAATCCTCCCATCTGGCGGCGATCGGCGACCTGGCTGCCGGAGTTGCTCACCATATCAACAACCCCTTGACCACGATTATCGCCGAAGCGCAAATCTTGCTCAATAAAATTCCCCCTGGTCAACCAGGGCGCGAATCCGTCCTGGCAATCGAGGCGGCCGGCTGGCGGGTACAAAAAGCTGTCCAACAACTGATCGACTTCAGCCGTTCCCCTACAGAAGTCCAGGAAAAAATCAACCTCAACGAAAGCCTGCAGAAAGCCCTCTCGCTGATCGGGGAACAAATCAAAGCCGAAGGAATCGCCCTGGAGACCCGGTTTGCCAAAGACCTGCCCTCCATTTACGGCAATCCTCAAAAGCTCACTGCTCTCTGGGTCAACCTTTTGATCCTTGCCCGAGATGGAGTTGCTGGCGTTCCGAATGGCCGCATCTGGATTGTTACCTCCCAGGAGGAATTCCCCCAGGTCATCATTCAAGATAACGGTCGCGTGATTCCTCCTCAGGATTTACAAGAGATCAACGCAACCACGTTTTTCAAGACTCTTGGGGGAAGGGGAAATGGGATTGAGATCAACATCTGTCTTGAAATCCTTCGTCAACACACGGCCGAAATAACGATCACAAGTGATTATTCACAAGGAACGATTTTTCGGGTATCATTCTTAAGTGGAGGTTAAATAAGGATGAGCGCAAAAAATGTACTGGTTATCGAAGACGATGAGATTGTCGCCCGCACCATTGAGCGCAGCCTACGGGGGGAGGAATTTAAGATCACCGTTGCCAACAGCGGTATCGAGGGGCTGAAAATTGCCCGCAAAATCATTCCCGACATTGTGATCCTTGACGTCGTCATGCCGGGCATGGACGGTTACACGGTCTGCCGCGAGATGCGCGCCGATCCCGCCTTGCAAGATGTGCCGATTTTGTTCCTGACGGCCAAAATTAAGGACGAAGATAAAATCGCCGGTTTCAATGCCGGCGCTGATGACTACCTGAGCAAGCCCTTTAATATCGACGAGTTGATCTTGCGCGTCCGCGCCATTCTTCGCCGCAGCCAACGCTCCCGCACTATCCTTGCTCCCGATAACCAGGTCAAGAAAAACGAGGTTCTCCCCCCCAGCGTTCAATCTATCCTGCAGAAGATCAGCGCTGAAAATAAAGCGATTGAAGCGGAACATTGCCTGATCGTGGGTGAATATGTGCTGGACACCCGTTCTTACGAAATCTACACGCCGCATAAAGGTCGGCTGCGCCTGACCCCAGTTCAGTACGACTTACTCTATCATCTCATGAGCCATCCAGGTCAAATCTTTTCGCCAGCCCGTTTACTCGACGAAGTGTGGGATTATCCTTCCGATGCTGGCAGTCCAGACTTAGTCCGCGTGCATATCAAAAACTTGCGCGAACGGATTGAGGAAGACCCTTCCCAACCCAAATTTATCCGCACAGTGCCCGGTTACGGCTACACCATCAATCCAAGCGACGAGAATTAGATGACTCCGCAACTTCAACGCCAGGCTACGCTCTTCAATCTGCTCACCTATATTTGCCAGGAAAACATCGAAGTTGCTTCGCTACAGGAAGATTTTATCGAAAGCCTTTGTCAGGCATTTCGGGCGGATGGAGGTGCTCTTCTACTGATTCGTCCCAACGGTTTGGAACAAACACTGAAAACATCCCCCGAAGCTAAACCAACCTGGCGATTTTGGACAGAGACGAACTGGCAGGCTTATCCCATCGCCAAACAGCTTCTGAGCCAGGAGGCCGGTTTTGCGCCTACTCACTCTCGACTTCCGAGTTGGTTTCAGGCAGATGAACTCCCCTTAGACACTTTATACATCCAGCCCTTAACCTGGGATGAGGAATTGCTTGGAGCAATTGCCCTCTTTAATGTGCCCAAAGAGCAATTTACCGAACCAGATCAGGAACAGCTTAGCAGGCTGGCGATGATTCTCGCCAAGTCCATTTCCCAGCAGCGCCAGCTCAACCAACTGAAAATCGACAACGCCACCTTAGAGGTCAACCAGTGGCAACTCTTGCGCTCGCGCAATATTTTACGCGCCCTTTTTGATAGCATCCCTGTATCGATGTATATCGTTGACAAGAAGTACAACCTGATTGCCGTCAACATGGATCGCGCCAAACGCATTAACATCCCCCCAAATGAACTGGTAGGCAGACGTTGCTACGAAGCTTTGTACAATTATGATGACATCTGCCCTGATTGTAAGGTGATCGAATCGCTTTTTGGCGGCAAAACCACCACGCGCACCAAGCGCGAATGGCAAAAGGACGATCAAGTTCAGGAGTGGGAGATCAGCACTTATCCGATCTATGATGATGCCAATCAAGTCACCCAGGCGATCCTCTTCGAGCAGGACGTGACCGAAAAACGCCGCTTGGAGGCAAGCCTGGCACAATCCGAAAAATTAGCCGCAGTGGGACAATTAGCAGCCGGTTTGGCACACGAGATCAACAACCCGCTGACCGCCATCATCGCCAATACCCAATTGCTCCAACGTGAACTGAAAGAGGATGCCGATAAACTGGAACTGGTCGATCTAATCGCCCGGGCTGGCCAACGCGCTGCGCAGGTAGTACGCAACTTGCTCGACCTTGCCCGCAAAGAAGAATATCTCTTTGAACCCACCGACGTAAATCAAACCTTAAACCGTGCCATCTCACTCATGCAACATGAACTCGTTTCGCGCTCCATCACGCTGATCTACGAACCCGCTGAAAATCTGCCCCAAATTATGGCAAGTCAAGACCGCTTGCAGGGCGTTTGGGTGAATTTGCTTGCCAACGCCATCGACTCGTTCGATCAAAGCGAAGAGCGCGAAATTCGCATTGTCACCTCCGCCACATCCAGTGAAGTGCGGGTGATCGTGAGTGACACCGGCAAGGGCATCCCACCCGAAAAACTCAACCGTATCTTCGAGCCCTTCTACACTACCAAAGCGCCGGGTAGAGGCACGGGATTGGGTCTATCGTTGGTTCATCGAATTCTCAAACAACACGGCGGTAGCATTCATGTCGACAGTCAGGTAGGTGTGGGGACAATTTTCACGGTGTCTTTGCCGATCAATTCCCGGGAAACCAGCTCACCATAAGCACTAACCCATTTTTTAGGCGTTCTTTACTCACCCTTCACGACCAATTTATGCACTTCCCCGCCACTCTATGCTAAATTCAAGCACAGAGCAATGAAGACATTGACGAGATATAGAGAAAGCACAAGCACAAACGATGATTCAAGTCACACGCTTTAATGGTGCAACCTATTTTCTCAATGCTGAGATGATTCAATCCGTAGAGGCAACGCCCGACACGGTCATTACTCTGGTTAACCACGAAAAGGTCGTTGTCAAGGAAAGCGTTCCGCAAATCATTTCAGAGTTTATCCGGTATCAGAGATTAATCCACAACCCAGCATTAGAGTTACCTTACTACGGAGAAGAATAAGATGGATCTTGCAACAATATTAGGTCTGGTCTTGGCAATGGTCATCATCACCGTGGTGATGATCATGGACGGTGGTTCACCCGCCGAATTATTTGCTCACCCTCAAGCCATTTTGTTAACGGTTGGTGGCGCCTTTGTGGCAACCTTGATTTCCTACCCGATGAAAGCCCTCGGAACAATCCCAATGTGGTTCAAAAATGCCTTTTTAGGAGGACACAAGAGCAATCCTATCGAAGCCATCGAACTGCTCGCCAAGATGGCAGATAAAGCCCGCCGCGAAGGCCTGCTGGCTTTGGAAGATGAAGCCAAAAAAATCAAGGATGAATTCTTACGTAAAGGTGTTCAAATGGTCGTTGATGGCGTTGACCCCTCCCAGGTGCGGGCGATCATGGAGATTGAGATTCATCACATGCAGGAACGCCATGCACAAGGGATCAACTTCTTCAGCGCTGCCGGAGGTTACGGTCCGACCATGGGCATTATCGGTACCGTGATGGGGTTGATTTCGGTGCTGCAGAAGTTGGATGATCCCGGCTCCTTAGGCAAATCGATTGCGGCGGCCTTCCTGGCTACCCTGTGGGGGATTCTCTCGGCAAACGTCTTCTGGTTGCCAATCAGCGGCAAGCTGCGAACCAACAGTGAAGAGGAAGTTGCCTATCGACATATGATCCTGGAAGGCATTTTATCCTTGCAGGCCGGCGAAAATCCCCGCATTGTCAGAGAAAAACTGAGCGCCTTCTTACCGCCCAAAGAACGTGCCGGCGAAGGGCAGAAAGGCAAAGGCAAAGCCCCTGCGGGCGCCCAACAACCAGCGGAGGCTGAAGCATGAGCGGACATGGTGGCGGCGGTTCCGAGCGTTGGCTAGTGAGCTACGCCGACTTCATCACCCTCTTGATGGTGCTGTTTGTCGTCCTGTATTCGATGAGCCAGTTGGATATTATCCGCTATAAGCAATTAGCCGAGAGCTTAAGCGTGGCATTTGGCGGCGGACCCAGTCGAATTGTTGACCCGGGCATCGACCGTTCGGGTGGCGTGGACGAAAACAAACAATCTGCCCCCATTGTCATTCCCGGTATCCCCAAAGCCCCGGTTACCAACACCGAAGTTGCCGGTCAGTTAACCCAGATGTTATCTTCGGCTGATCTGGCAGGGGTAGTCAGTGTGCAGAACAACATCGAAGGCGTGCTGATCTCGCTCAGTGAGCAGCTCATCTTTGAACCCGGCACAGCCAACCTGAATCCAGCCGCCTATCCTGTCCTGGACACGATCATCGACATGGTCAAAGGCATCGAAAACGAAATTCGCATTATCGGGCACACCGATAATACGCCACCAGTAGATCCCCGTTATCGAAACAACTGGGAGCTTTCTTTGGCGCGGGCGCTGGTCATTGCAGAGTACCTGCAGAAAAGCGGCATCAATCCAAAGCGCATACTGGTCGCCGGGCGAGGGGACACCCAACCCATCTTTCCCAACGACACTCCCCAACATCGCGCCCTCAACAGTCGGGCTGAAATCATCGTAGTGTATTCGGTCAGTCAAGATGTGATCAATCTCAACCTGAGCATTGCTCCAGAACAACCCTAAGGGAGAAAGCGCATGAAAAACATTCTCGGCTTATTACCTAAAATTTTACTCGGTCTGGCTTTGTCAATTCTCGTGGTCACAAACCTGGCGATCGCTTACATTTTCTTTGCTCCTGATACTCTGCCCAAACCCTTCTACCCCCTCTACGCCGTTCCCAGCGAAGTGTCAGCCGCAACCGAAGAGTCCGGCAAGGGTGAAGGCGAGGAGGTTGACTTATCCCATATACCCCCAGGACAAGGTTTAATGGTAGATACAGGCAGCAAGATCGTCAACCTGGTTGATCCAACCGGTCGGAAATATCTCCGCGTCGGAGTTGTTTTAGAATTCGCCCCCTCTGACCCGAAGTATTTTGAAATGAGTGAGGAAGAACAAAAAGCTTACGTCACTACCTTCAATAAGAAGATGGAAAGTCGCCTGCCCGTGATTAATGATATTTTGATTACCCTCTTTGCCAGTCAGACCTTTGAAAAAGTATATACTGCCGAGGGCAAAGAGCACCTGCGACAACAGATTAAAGAGCTGATCAATCAACAAATACCGGAATACCATGTCATTTCTGTATATTTCACCGAGTTTGTGGTGCAATAAATCCTATTTGATGACCATTCTGCGATCATAGGGACTGAACGATGTTATCGCAAGCCGAAATAGACGCCTTACTTGCCGGAGCTATTGAAATCGAGCAATCCGCCTCTGAGGGCAGCGTTAACCTTGCGGAATTGATGGAACAGCAAACTGGCAAAGCCGCAAAAGCCGTCTCGGAAAAGCAGGTGCGTCCATACAACTTCTGGTCTCCCGACCATTTCTCGAAAGACCAGATGCGGGCGGTGGAACTGGTGCATGAAGACTTAGCCGAGAGGTTAACCAGTTCCCTGCCTACTTTTGTGCGCAGCAACATGCGCCCGCGGGTGGTCCACACGGAACAAGGACGCTTTCATGATTTTCTCAAAGATCTACCGGCTGGATCGCTGTTCCATATGATCACCTTAGCACCTTTGCCGGGACAGATGGTGATGACCATCAGCCCGGAAATCAGCTATACCATCCTCGAACAGCGCCTCGGGGGGCAAAGCTCACGGGGTGGGAAAGTGCGTGTCCTGACCGAAATTGATCAGTTTCTCCTGCGAGCGCTTATCGAACACATGTTGAACGACATCAAGGCTGCCTGGAGTAAGGTGGTGGCGATTGAACCCAGTCTCGAAGATAGCACCACCAACCAGCATTGGGTGCAAATGGTGATGGGCAACGAACGCGTGATGCTGGTCGCTTTTGAGCTGAACTTAAATAACGTCAGCGGTTTGATGAACATTTATATTCCCTTCCCTATGCTCAAGCCAATTGCCAATATCCTCAAACCGCACATCTGGTTCACCGGGCGCAAGGAAAAACAAGTTGACCCCGACGCCCGGCGCAAGAACATTGAAAATCTCACTGTCGTGCGCCTGACCACCCGGGTGTTTCTGGGGAACGCCAGGCGCACTTTTGGCGAACTGATGAAGCTCAAGGTTGGGGATGTCATCACCCTGGATACTTCTATCAATCAGGATGTTGTGATTCAGATTTCGAACAAAAAATGTTTCTTGGGAAAGATTGGCAAATCCGGGAAAAATTACGCGGTCCAAATTACCGAAAAGATTTTAAACAACGGCAACTACTAATGGCAAAGAAGAGGTGAACGATGAGCGATGAAACCTTAGAAATCGAAATGGAACAAGAACCTACCTCTGGCGAAATGCTTCAAGAACCAGCCCCTTCACATACAGGACTGCGTCCTCCTCAGCCACCGCCGAGTCCCAAAGCTGGCGAAGCAGCCTCGTTGGATATGCTCATGGATGTCATCCTCCAGCTAACGGTTGAGCTAGGCAGAACAGAGCTAACCGTTCGTCAAGTCCTCGATCTGCAGAAAGGCTCAGTGGTCGAGTTAGACCGCATTGCCGGGGATGCGGTGGATGTGTTTGTTAATGATCACTTGATCGCCAAAGGTGAGGTGGTGGTCGTAGACGATAAATTTGGCGTGCGCATCACCGAACTGGTCTCACCAATGCGCGAAAGCGTTGAGGCAGCATTATGATCACCGCTGAGGCCGTTTCTACCTCTGCCTTATTGTTGAATGTATTTGTGAAATTAGGGGTGGTGCTGTTGTTAATCTACAGCGGGGCAATCTATCTGCGCCGCAGGCAAAACAGCGGACATCCTCTCTACAAAAAACAGATTCAAGTCCTGGAGACCACCCACCTTTCTCCGCATCGCGCCCTGCATCTGGTCAAGGTGGGCGACCAAACTTATCTGATTGGGGCAACCGATCACAACATCCAATTGCTCAGTCAGTTGGAAAGCCCTGTTTTCCTGCCTGAGAAAAGCGATGGCTTCCCCGCCCCGTCTCTGCCCGTGCCAGATTTTGCAACCTTCTTCCTACGAAGTTTGAACAAAGTTAAAACCAAGCCATGAACACGACCGCTCGCTCAAAGTCAAAAACCCTCTTCATGTTGTTGATTGGTTTAGCGCTTGCCTCAATCTTCCTGGCTGGGTGTTCAGCCGAGTCGCAATGGTCAGCGCCGGGACTTACCCTGACGGTTGAACCAGCCGGACAACCCAAACAGGTTAGTTCTGGGGTACAATTGCTCATCCTCATCACCATCTTATCCCTTGCCCCGTCTCTACTGGTGATGACGACTTCCTTTGCCCGCATCATCATCGTGCTATCCCTCTTGCGAAATGCCATTGGCACACCTCAAATTCCACCAAACCAGGTCTTAGTTGGTTTAGCACTGATTTTGACATTCTTTATCATGTCGCCGGTTTATGGGCAAATCGATCAACAAGCCCTGAAACCTTATATGGCCGGTCAGATCGATCAATCCACGGCCTTCAGGAATGCCATGCAACCCCTGCGAGAGTTCATGTTCAAGCAAACCCGCCAAAAAGACCTTGAGCTCTTCCTGGAGATGAATCATCAAGGGCGGCCAAACACGCTTGACGACATTCCGACGGTCGTCTTATTGCCAGCCTTTGTCTTGAGTGAGCTGCGCACCGCATTTATTATGGGGTTTGCCATCTATATTCCTTTCCTGATCATTGATATGGTTATTTCATCCATTCTGCTTTCAATGGGGATGATGATGCTTCCTCCCTCGTTAATTTCTCTCCCCTTCAAAATTCTGCTTTTTGTGATGGTAGATGGTTGGTATTTAATTATCCGCTCGCTCTCGATGAGTTTTTTCCAATGAGGTGACTATGACCGAATCGTACATCATGGGTTTTGCCCAAAACGCTCTGGTAACCGTTCTCATTGTTGGAGGACCAATTCTTTTAGTAAGTCTGGTTGTCGGTAGTCTGGTCAGCCTGTTCCAGGCTGCTACCCAAATTCATGAAGCCACTTTGACCTTTGTCCCGAAAATCGTCGGCATTGGTTTGGTACTGGCAATTCTTGGCTCCTGGATGGGACAAAAAATGCTCTCCTTTACGATCATGATCTTCACCAGTCTGGCAGAGCTGCCGCGGTAAGATGAAGAGCGTACCATGCCATCAGGTTCAGCAAGTGTTATTGCTCGCCGCCGCTTAGATGAGATCATCCGCAGTGTGAATCGTCTGCGCCCACTGCCAGCTAGTGCAACGCGCCTGCTCAAGGAACTCGATGATCCTCATGCAACCGCCCGCACTGTAGCCGAACTGATTGCTCTGGATCAGGCGTTAACAGCCTACGTTCTCAAAGTTGCCAATTCCGCTGCAATGGGTTACCTGATCCCCTGCGCATCCATCCAGGAAGCGGTGGTGCGTTTAGGCTTTAAACAAATTCGCTCACTGACCTACAGCACCATCGCTTCCGGGCCGCTGAGCGCCAGGCTCAGTGGTTATCGCCTGGGCGATCAAGGTCTCTGGTATCACAGCGTGGTCGTGGCGAGTTCTGCTCACTGGTTGGCAACTGCCTTGCACTACCCCGACCCTGAGAAAGCGTATGTAGCCGGCTTATTACATGACATTGGCAAACTGGTTCTAGATCAGTATGTGATGGCAGACTACCATCAAATTGTGAAGATCATGCACGCCCAGCGTCTCCCCATGTGGCAAGTGGAACAACAATTGTTTGGCATCGATCACGCAAACGTGGGGGGACTAGCTGCCAATCACTGGCAATTCCCCAGTGAATTAACCGAAGCTATCCGCAACCATCACGCTTTCAACGTCGATGTTCCCGATCAGCGCTTGGCGGCTCTGGTCAACCTTGCCAATGCCCTTGCTCCCGAAAATCAAATTGAAGACCCGGTACTGGCAGGCAAAATCATCCATCCACTCACCATGGAAATCGTCAAACTGACTCCGGAAAAAATTGCTCCGCTTGCCGAGCGACTGAAAGAAGGCTTATTCGCCTATCAGGATCGGCTACAGTTACCTTTGTAAGGAGAACGATGTCCCAATCCCGGAATCCCATTCTCTTGATTGTCGAAGATGACCCGCTGATGCGAGACCTTCTGGAACTTGCTTTGCGACAACATTTTTCTCCACCGTTCGACATCCAACTGGCTTCGGATGGAGCTAAAGCCCTCGAGATGATCAAGGAACACTCCCCAAGCCTGATCGTCCTGGACATCTTATTACCTCAGATGAACGGTTTACAGATTCTGCAACACCTGCGCGATCACCCCTCGAATGGTCATCAACCGCGCATTCTGGTCATCTCGGCTTTGGGAGTGCGAGAGGTGGTGCAACAAGCTGTCGACCATGGAGCAGATGATTTTTTGGTCAAACCCTTTGACACAGAAACGCTGATTGCCCGTCTCAAAGCGGTTCTCGTTCATTGATTGCGGGCGAATCTTATTCTATCGACAATGCGATGGAAATCTTGAGGGTATTTCGGGATTTTTTACGCGATATTTAGTTACCCTTCATCTCTCGTTTACTGCAAAATCGAACAGGTCTGGGTATCCTTAGGGTGGAGAAAAAACGGTAGCAATGAACGAAACACTGGTCAACGTTGCTCAATTTCAAGCTTTCTTCCTGACGTTTACCAGGATCATGGCCACCATCATCCATGTTCCGGTGCTGGCAGGTCGTTCGATCCCCAATCCCATTAAGATCGGACTAGGGCTCATCCTGGCAATTTTCATGACCCCGCTGAACTTTACCGCCTTTGGTCGAGCGGGCATGGATTTGTTATCCTTCTCAGTAGCGATTGGGAAAGAAATCCTGATCGGCACGTTGGCCGGCTATGCCGCCAATCTGGCTTTTGGCGCTTTGAGCATAGCCGGTAATCTGATCGGTCTGGGCAGCGGTTTTGCGGCCGCCCAAATTCTCAACCCTGCCCTAGAAGAACAGGGTACGCCGCTCGATCAAATTCTGGTTGTGACCTCATTTCTCATCTTTTTAGCCATTAACGGCCATCACAGTTTTCTCCTCGGGCTACAACAATCCTTCGAGGTGCTGCCGATTAATTCCAGCCTGCCCACCGTTGCCCAGGAGCCAGTTCTGCGGTTAACGGCGAGCCTGATCAAAATCGGTGTACAAATGTCATTTCCATTACTGGCAACGCTCCTGCTGACTGATTTAGCGATGGGACTCCTTGCGCGGGTGGCTCCGCAGATTCAGGTTTTCTTTCTGGGCATACCGCTCAAGATTGGTTTAGGCATCTTCGCCTTAGCCATTTCTATCCCGGCTTTGTCACCGCTCATCCGAACCGTGTTTGGCAATATTGCCCCTCAAATGTTATTGCTCCTAGGAAAGTAACATGCCGGAGAAGACTGAACCCCCGACCGGTCGTAAGATTCAAGAAGCCCGCAAAGAGGGCATGGTAGCTCTGAGTCAGGAGCTGAACGCAGCCGCCGCCCTCTTGATCGGTGTATGGTTGATCAGCTCACCTGGGCGGCGGGTGATTACCGAGATTCAGGCTATCTTAGTCGAGGCAATGACCACCTTGCCCAGCGGTGAGGTTAGCGGTGAGTGGTTTTCCCAACGGATGATTACCGACCTGTTGCGAGTTGGGCAAGACCTGCTGATCATCATTTTAGCGCTGGGGATGGTGGGGGTTTCGGTGACACTGGCACAGACCAACTTCCTTTGGTCGAGCAAACGGATTGCGTTCAACCTTGGTCGCCTCAATCCACTTAACGGCTTCAAACGGCTCTTTTCGCTCCAAGGTCTGGTTGAATGGATCAAAGCCCTGCTCAAGCTGGTATTGGTCGGCTGGGTGGTCTATGCCTATCTGCGCGACCAGATCTCTCCTCTTCTTCATCTGACCGAGTTAGACTTCAACAGCGCGGTTGCAGTGTGGAGTGACATTGCCATAAAACTGGCTCTACGGGTAGGAGCAGCTTTTCTTCTCCTTGCTTTTGCTGATTATGCCTATCAACGGTGGACATACCGACGCTCCTTAATGATGTCGAAAGAAGAGGTAAAGGAAGAAATGAAACGCAGCGAAGGCGATCCAATGATCAAGAACCGCATCCGCGGCCAAATGCGTAGAATGCTACGCTCGATCATGATGGCAAATGTTCCCAAAGCCGATGTGATTATCACCAACCCTACCCACCTTGCCATCGCCATCCGCTATGACCCTGAAACCATGAATGCTCCCGTAGTGGTTGCCAAAGGGGCTTATTTGATTGCCCAGCGAATTGTTCAAATTGCCATTGCCAATCATATCCCGGTCATTCAAAATATCCCGCTGGCACGAGCCCTTTACAAGACCGTTGACATCGATCAAGAAATTCCTCCCGAA
>Ga0209691_1000044_pt1 | contig 93438 bp, 91 predicted proteins | sample YNPMSBMetaG_FD_187120 | JGI IMG/M metagenome (GOLD analysis project Ga0209691, IMG submission 187120) | Anoxygenic and chlorotrophic microbial mat microbial communities from Yellowstone National Park, USA - YNP MS-B MetaG (SPAdes) (version 2) ... | reverse complement strand
GGCAGGGGACGGCGCCGGTGGAGAGGCCCTGTTCGACGGCGCCGCGGACGTAGTCTTTGGCCAGGACCTTGGGGAAGCCGGCGACGTCGTAGATGTACTTTTCGGGGTAGACGGCGATGAGCTGGCCACCCAGTTCGGGGAGGGAATCGATGATCTTGGTTTTGAGGCCGCGCATGCCGGCGTAGAAGGCGGCAAACAACCCGACCGGCCCCCCGCCGATGATCGTCGTGTCGAAGACATCGTGCGTAGCGATGTGAGATATGACACCCATTCTCATGATCCTTTCCGGAACGACTCAGGAGGACGGATGCCCCAAGGGGAAAAGAGCCCGGGATCGTCGCCCCAAAAACGAGTGGGTGAGGTAGTGTTCGAAACCATCGCCATTTCTGCAGAAAGCTCATAACGGTTACCGTCTGGAGTCCAGAAGTAGGTAAAGAGGTTCCCGCCGATGCTGTGACGACCTGGTCCAACTTCGATCGTCATGCCGAAGGAAGCGAGGCGATCAGCCAGATACTTCATGGTCTCGATTCCGCTGACGCGGAAGGCAACATGGTCGAGTGTTTCACCAGCGTCTCCCCGAATGATGGCGAGATCGTGGTGCTGGGGTGTCACATGAAGCCACGCGGCGCGCCACTGCCCATCTGGCATCAAGCGTGCATCAGGGATGTGAAAACCGAGGCTATTCTGGAGAAAGAGCGCCAAGCCCGATACATCCGTGTGCCGGAGTGTTACATGATCCAAATCGATCAAGAGAACTACCGAACGATGGGTCATGGGTGGTGCTGCAGGGTGCGGATAGGTGAATCGTTGTTCTGGATCGGGTTCTATGATGACGAACTCGAGGAGATGGCCGGAGGGGAGGCGGAGTCGCGTCGCCTTGTTCACCCCAGGCTCTGGAGAGGCAGATGGAACGAGTTCGGCTCCGTGGTCGAGGAGTCGAGAAGCGATGGTGTCCAGTTCGCGTTCATCGGCGACGCCAAAAGCGACATGATCGAGACCCGTGCCGCCGGTAACGAGACAAAGGTCAACAGAGCGATCGTATCCGCAGCTGAGATACGCTCTGTCGCTTTCTTGCGACAGTACCTTGAGACCCAGCACGGTGGTGTGAAACTCGATGGAGTCCTGCAGATTCGGCACGCGAACGCCGACATGGGTCAACCACAGGGCCATGTGTCCTCCTTTCCAAACAGAACACCGAGTTAGTGACCCTCGAAAGCCAGATCGAACCATTCTCCGCCGCGTACCGCTGGGTTGACCTTGGCATCCAGCAGCATGGGATAGCAGGAGCGATCGGAGAGCGCCTCCCGAAGCGATTCCAGGTCGCGCTGTGTGCGGACGGTAAAGGCGTGCATACCCAGGGCGCGAGCGAGCTCGGCGATGTTCGTGTCAGGGAATTGCACGGTGGAAGTTGGCCAACCCATCGGAGCGAAGTGATGAACCTCGGCCCCATAGGCGGCATCGTTGTAAACCACGATAAGGATGGGGAGCCGATAGCGCGCGACTGTCTCGAGTTCGCTCAACGAGAGCAGCAGTCCTCCGTCACCAGTCGCTGCGATGGTGAGACGATCTGGATAGGCGATGGCTGCTCCGATCGCATTCGGCAAACCGAAGCCGATCGACTGTAATGCTTGCGTGAAGACAAAACCTTTTTCATCTGGGACACTCAGATACATCACCGGGTATGCCATGAAGTGACCAGAGTCGAGGACGAGGATACGATCCGGTGGAAGGTTCTGTTCCAGGAACAGTGAAAGCGTTCTCGGGTCGATCGTGTTCTCCGTGCTGGCATCCTCGAACGGTGTGTTGATCCAGGAGTGTTCCTGAATGAACTGGAGCGTCGACGGTGTTCGCCATTGCCCTACTGGCTTGTCGGGCACGAGCTCGAGTAGTGCTTCTGCCGTGGCACGGGCGTCGCCGACGCAAGCGAGCGTGACCGGGTATTGGCGGTGCAGCGCGGCGGGGTCGAGGTCGATCTGCACGATCGGGCACGACTTTGGAAAGAGACGACCGTGGCGGCGGGTCCAAACGGTGAGGGAGGCGCCGAAGGCCAAAATCAGATCGGCCTGTCGGAAGAGTTCGACTGCTCCGGGAGACGAGAATCCGCCAGCGATACCGATCGACCAGGGGTTGCCAGCGAACAGTCCGTGGGCATTCGCTGTCGTGGCGAGAAGAGCTCCAATGGCTTCGGCGAGTTTCTCGAGACCTGCCCTCGCTCCCGCGAGAACTGAGCCGCGGCCTGCCAAAATAAGCGGGTGACGCGAGTCCCGAACGAGGGAGACGATCTTCTCGAGTATGCTTCGGTCAGGGATCACAGAAAAGTAGGCATTGTCCTCTGGAGCGATGACAGCTGCCGTGGACTCCGCTGCTTGGATGTCTTGTGGCATGACGAAGACGACTGGCCGACGCTCGTATCGAGCGCGGCGATAGGCACGGACAAGGTCTTGGGTTGCTGTGGAGTTCTTCCACAACCGTTCAGGGATGGCTCCACTGGCGGTGGCCAAGGCATCGATATCGATGGCGAACGTGGACGTAACGGCCCCTGTCGACACATCGGCGGTCAGGACGAGGAGCGGTGTCCGTGCTTTTGCAGCTTCGACGAGTGGTGTAATGATGTTCGTGAAACCTGGACCCATGTGAACAGTGCAGATTCCGACCTTTTGTGTCAGACGAGCCCAGGCATCGGCCATCGCTAAGGCTCCGGCCTCATGACGCGCAGCCACGAACTTCGCACCATGGGTGACGAGACTCTCGGCCAGGAAGAAGTTGCCACTCCCTACGAGGCCAAAGATCGTATCGGAACCGAGGCCGATGAGCTGGCGCGAAAGGAGCTCGTAGACCTTAGCCATGGTGAACCCCTTTCTCTTGAACTGACCAAAACCTATATCGTGACAGCTTGGGCTGGTGTCGTCAGACCCTGTTGGAGTCGAACCTGCTCGGCGAAGATTTCCAAGACGCGCTGTTTCGTCGTGTGCACGTCGGTTTCTCGGTCCGGTCGAATTTCGAGAAGAATCCTTGTCGGCCGTGCGCTGAGCACCAGCACACGCGAGGCGAGCCGGAACGCCTCATCAACGCTATGGGTGACGAAGAGAACAGTGACTCCGGTCTCCCGCCAAATGCGGAGCAGCTCATCTTGTAGGATCCGGCGATTTTCTGGGTCGAGAGCACTGAAAGGTTCATCCATGAGCAAGAGTTCGGGCTGTACCGCGAGCGCTCGTGCGATCGATGCTCGCTGCTGCATGCCACCGGAGAGACGATTCGGGAAGTAATCCTCGAAGCCAGACAGCCCGACGAGTCGAAGAAAATCCTGGGCGAGCGAACGGGAACGCGAGGAGTCGACACGACAGACGTTCTTAATGGCCAGCATCACGTTGTCGCGCACCGATTTCCATGGTAAAAGCCTCGGCTCCTGAAAGACGTATCCGATGCGATGGGTGAGGCGATTGCGCTCATGGAGCGGAGAGCCGTGCACCAGGACGTCGCCACTATCAGGGGTCTCGATGCCGGCCAGAATACGCAGGAGCGTCGTTTTCCCACAACCATTGGGACCGAGCAGACACACGAACTCTCCATCATCGACTGTCAGATCGAAATTGTCCAAGACACTGACGACATAGCGCTTCGTGAGCCGTCGTATGACGAGCGCTTGACTCTTGGGCGCAGCAGGGGCTCCGGTGTTCATTCTGTTCCCCCTTCCCGAGAGTGGAGACGAGCAGTGCCGATCGAGTCACGAAGATCGAGCGCAAAATGGACGTCGGTGATCTGTCGGCTACGGAGATTACGCTTGAGAATTTTGCCCGTGGCTGTTTTCGGAAGTTGATCAGTGAACTCGATCGAGCGCGGAATCTCGAAGCCCCCCAGAAACTGGCGACAATGTCGAACGATATCGCCGGCGAGTTGTTCGGATGGTTGATAACTTGGGTTCAGCGCAATGACGGCATGAACCGTTTCCCCCCACTTGGGATGTGGCAGGCCAATGACGGCTACCTCGCGGACTGCTGGATGAGAGCGAATGACATCCTCTACTCGAGGGGTGTACACGTTCTCGCCGCCAGAAATGACGAGATCCTTCAGGCGGTCAGTGATGTAGAGATATCCGTCGGCGTCCAAATAACCAACGTCGCCGGTTCGCAACCAGCCCTCGAAGAAGATGTTGGCTGTCTCCGTCGGGCGCTGCCAGTAGCCTATCATGACCTGTGGGCCGAAGACGACGACCTCACCGACTCGATGGGGTGTGTCCTCGAGCGTGCTGTTCACGAGTATGCGCACGGCGGTGTGCGCGACTGGTTTCCCGCAGGAAAGCAAGAGTTCCGGTGAACTCGTAATGGCGCGACGGTGATCCTCGGGGGTCAGGATCGTGACACACTGGGTGGCTTCCGTCAACCCGTACGATTGAGCGAGTTCCGCTTTGAGGCGCTCCCTAGCTTCGATGATGAGCGAGCGTGGCGCTGGAGCAGCTCCGTAGTAAATCGTGCGTTGGTGGTGCGATTCTGGAAGGGTTCGGGTACCGAGTGCATCGATACACGCCTGGATCATCGTTGGCACAAGGACAGTCCATGACACGGGGTAGTGCTGTAGCGCGTGCAGCGCTCGCTCGGGATCGAAGCGCTCATGGATGATCAGGGTAAGCCCACTAGCCAATGGGGTGAGAGCCGCGGGGACGACGGCAGCATGGAAGAGAGGGGTAACGAGGAGCGCTGACGTGCCCGGTACAGGCTGGAGTGTCGTCAGAATCTGGTGCACGTTGGTCAGCAGGTTGGAGTGCGAAAGAAGGGCTCCCCGAAGAGAGCCGGTGGTCCCGCTGGTGTAAAGCATGAGGACCGGATCGGTCGGACGCGGTGATGCCATTGCCGCCTGGATGGAGTGGATCGGCCCCTGACGCAGTTGGCTTTGAAGGGTCGGCTCGTCCAAGGAGATGAGTTGTGGGACGCAGTTGCTACGAGCCGACGAGGCGAGGGAGAGTGTCGTGGTATCGCAGAAGAGGAGAGACGGTTGTGCGTCATCGAGGACCGTCGCGATCTCGAAAGCGGAGTAACGGGTATTGATGGGAACGAGAATCGCACCGATCCGAGCCGCAGCAAAAAGCAGCAAGAGCACCTCAGGACGATTCTGGCTGAGCACGGCGATGCGATCTCCGGGACCAACTCCCAAGGCGTGCAGGAAGTTGGTGAGGCGCAAGACGCCCAACTGGGCGTCTTGCGCCGTCCAGACAGCCTGGTGCCACTGGAGGAAAGGCCGCGCGGGATCGCTTTCGGCCGCACGATCGACTATCGAGGAGAGGAGAGTCGGGTTCATCCAGGCCTCCCCGAAATCACTCTGTCCAGAAGAGCTTGCGTGCTTTCTCTGGATCGAGCCATATGTCAGACTGCAGAAGTACGCCTGATTCACGATTGAAGCGCCATTGTGCGAGCAGTGTTTCCTGAAGATCCTTGCCGAGTCCAGCAAGAGGAGTCGTTCGCGACAACGCGACCTTCACGATATCGGGCGGTAACTGGGTTACCGTGGCGAAAGCCTGGATGACCTTTTCGTCTTGCTTCTTCCACATGTCAGCGACGGTCTGCTGCTCTTCGATGATGTCCTTGGCGAGTTTCGGGTACTTCTCCAGAAGATCGGGCCGGGCAAGGTAGATGACATGAACTTGCGGATTCGGCGATCCGGATACCTGCTTCCACAGCTCTTGTTGGGTGACGAGGATCTTGGCGACTCCACTCTCGGTGAGCCGTGAAGTCGTGGGCTCCCAGATGAGCACGGCATCGACATTCTTGTTGATGATCAGGTTGGCGACGTCGGGCGGTGCAGAAGCCTGAACGAATTGTGTGTCGGTAAAGAGATCCATATTGTACAGTTTACGGACCATTGCATTGATGTCTTGCGTTGTCGTGCCGCCGGGGACACCCGCGACCTTTCGCCCACGGAGGTCTGGAACACTGCTGATGTCGTTGAGGTCGGCGCGCACGAGAATGGCACCGAGCGTTCCGACTGCAGCGCTGAAGATCTTGAACTCGACACCTTTTTCGTGCATTTGGGCTGCGATGATGGCGGACATGTCGATGATCTCCGCTTGGCCAGCAGCATAGGCGTTGGCCAGTGCACTGATCTGGTCGATGCGTGACCACTCGATATTCCAGCCGCGTTCCTTGAGAAGTTTGAGTTCGTCGATCGCTTCGCAGCCTGCCCAGCCGAGTCGGAGGTAGGCGAAGCGGAGGGTCGGTGGCGGAGCGGGTGTCGGAGTGGGCGCGACCGTCGGTGTCGCGGTGGGAGCGGGCGCTGGCGTCGGAGTGGCCATCGGCATCGGTGTCGGCGAGGGGGCAGGCGCTGCTGCTTGGGGTGTGGGGGTGGGGTTGCCACCGCCACCACAAGCAGCGAGAAGGTATGACGACACTGTGCCCAGAAGAGCCGTGCGGACAAATGTACGGCGATTCATCTCGGGTCTCCTCCTCTCAGTCTGAGGTAACTTTCCAGCTCGATCGACAGTGCGCGGAAGCCTTCTTCACTTCGGTATGCATTACAAAGCCGTCATGTGCGCACCTCCTCCTCGAACTAGGCATGATTCATCGCCATCGGGTCAGCCACCGCAAAAGGGGAGAGAAGATGATGTTGTCGACGAGGAGCATCATGGTGATGAGGATGAGCGCCCAGGCGAATACCGCATCGGTACGGAGCGTGTCGCGAGCGAAGTTCATCATGTAGCCGACTCCGGTGGAAACACCGAAGATCTCCGCCACGACCGAGACGCGCAAGCCGAGTGCAAAGGCAACGCGCATACCAGCGAAGAGATACGGAATCACCGATGGAAAAGTGATGTGCACGAACCGATCGAGTGCCGTGAAGCGGTAAACGGACGCCATTTCCAACAGCCGACGATCGAGGCTATCGATGGCCTCGAAGACGTTGCTCATGAGGACGGGGATCGTGATCATGAGCGTCGTGAAAATGGGAGCACGGTCGCTGAGCCCGAACCAGATCAGTGCGAGGACGATCCAGACGAAGACCGATGTTGCGTTGAGAATGGACGAAAGGTCGCGAAGAACGAGTCGAAGGACCGGGCTGGAGCTGGCTACGAGCCCGAGCAGAAGAGCGAGAACAGTGCCCAAGAGGAATCCTGCGGTGACGCGGTATAGGGTAGCACCGACGTGTGTCCAGACAGTGCCATCGACGAAAAGCGTGCCAAGCTGGCGAAAGACCGAGACAGGGCTCGGTAGGACGTAGGGACTGGTTCGACTCGCCACGACTAGCCATAAAACAACAAACAGAAGAAGAACCAGGATAGTCGGTGCAAAGCGCCGCAGGAGGCCGAACCCCGTAAGACTGGACTCTGCTTGCTTCCCGACAAGACGGCGAGTGGATGACCCGATCACCATCGATCCCTCCTATGGGCGTTGGGCGGTTCGGCTTTGCTTCCGTTCCATCCACAAGGCACGAGCACGGGCGACGTCGTCCGAACTGAGGCACTGTTCGAGACGCCAAAGAGAGTCGTGATACGCCGCGCTGAACGATTGATCGAAAGCGTTCGCCATCAGTTGTTTCCCATGGAGGGCTGCGGTGAACGGTACAGCGCGGAGCTTTTGAAGGAGCTTTTCGAGTTCATCCTCGAAGGATCGAGCGGGGATGATCCAGTCGATGAGGCCGATCTGGTGAGCGAGGTCGAGCGGAATAGGATCCCCCGTATAGATGTACCGACGCGCGAGCCCCAGCCCGATCAATCGAGGGAGGCGGTAGGGTGCCATGCCGGGGAAGAGTCCTTCGTTGATCGCCGGGAGTGCGAGCACCGTGTCGTCACTCGCGAGACGCAAATCACAGGCGATGGCAAGTTGGACTCCTCCTCCCAAGCAATATCCGTGGATCGCCGCGACAACGAGTTTGTTCATCGTTTCGATAAGTCGGAAAGCCTCTTCCTGAACAGGATAAAATTCGGGCGGCATTCCTTCAGCTGCCATCATGTCGAGATCCAAACCAGAGCAGAAGCTCCGTCCTGCTCCGCGGATGATGACGAGACGGAGACGAGCATCGTTGGCCACCGCAAGCAGCGTGTCCCGGAGTGCACTGACGAGTTCGAGATTGAGAGCGTTGAGCTTTTCTGGACGATTGAGCGTGACGATCGCTGTGTCGTCCAAAGTCTGGAGCGTGACCAGCAGATCAGTCATCGGTCTCCTCCTCAGGCTGACTACGCTCGGGAGGCAAGGGTTTCCAGCAAAGCGGCATAGGCGAGGCGGTTCGCCTGGGGTGTGCTCGCACTTTCACTCGAGAGCAGGAAATGCTTCAAGGTGGCCAAAGCGCCAGCATCGATCATGGCGAGATCATCAGCTAGTTCTCGGGCACGCTGGAAGAGTTCGTGGTCGGGTACCACTTCGGTAACCAGAGCGAGCCGACAAGCCTCCGCTGCGCTCACTTCCTGCCCAGTCAGAGCGAGCCGGAGAAAGGCGTGCCACGGTAACTTGCGGGAGTAATAGGATGCGACGATGACCGGCGGCACTCCTGCGCGCAGCTCCGGGAAGGAGAACGTTGCGGTCTCGGCAGCGACGACCAGATCACAGCGTCCGGCGAGGCTGCAGCCGGCACCCCTTGCGTGCCCTTGAACTGCTGCGATCGTCACACCCGGAAACCTCATCAAAAGTTCATTGGCGCGCATCACGAGGTAGTACCCCTTCATCCAGGTCTCAGGGGCTGCGCTGTACGATTGGGGCGGTCGACCGATCGAGAAATGATCCCCCTCTGCGTTCAGGAGGAGGACTGTGCTGCTCACGCGCGAAAGGGCGTCGCATAATTCCCCGAGTAATTCATTGGAAAAAGCATTATGGGCGTCGGGATCCGCAAGCGTCAGCACGGTGACATTATTCTCTTGTTGAATTCGGATCTTCTGATAGGGAAAATGATTATTCATGGGTTACTTCCTCTCTCCTGCACGAGCACCTCACGACGTGAGGGGGGTGTATTACGGCTTCGGCGTGTCCGGATCGCACCATCGATGATGACGGCTGCAATCCCCGGGATGTCGCCGCGGCGGAGAGCCCCCGCAGCATCAGTGGCGACCGATCCCCATGGAGCATCGATCACGACGAGGTCAGCCGGCCAGCCCGCCGCGATCTTGCCGGTCGGGAGCCGAAACGCATCGGCATTGTTTCCGGTCGCCCATGACCACACGATCTCTGGCGGGGTGCTCGACAGCGAGGAAAGTTCCGCGATCGACTTCACCATTCCCAGAGGCATGACTCCCGTGCCTGTCGGTGTATCGGTGGCGACGAGGACGCGGTGCAGGTTGCCTGTCTGGTGAGCGAGTTCGACGATGCGCAAGGCCGAGCGCAGATTGCCGGCTTGCACAAGCTGGAGAGCCATATCTGTCTGCGTGACGAGTAGCTCGATATCCTCGTCGGGCAACGAGGTTGGACCGCCATTGATGTGGCCGAGTACATGTGGCTGAAGAACGACGAGGTGTTCGGCCAGAATGGGCTGCGACCCCGGGATGCTTGCGCCGCCGCAGTGGGACATGACGACAAGCCCGGCAGCTTTCGCCCAGCGGACTTGTGGTTCTCCCTCGCGTGGATCGTCGTATGCACCGAAGCCGAACTTCGCGTAGCGGACGCCGGCCGCAGCGACGTAGTGCAGGTCCTCTTCGGTCAGGAACGGCTCGAGGATGATGCTTCCGGCAAAGACCTTCATGCCGTTCGGCCGAAAATGCTTGAAGCAGTGGTGCGCAGCGATAGCCAGTCCCATGACAGCGTGTCGATCATGGGGTCGACCCGGCGCGTGAACCTCAGAGGCAGAGACGACTGCGGTGACGCCTCCATGAACGTAACTGTCCAGAAAGTCCACGCACTTTTGCCTTGGCGTGTAATCACCGAGAACCACGTGGCAATGCGAATCGATGAGCCCCGGCGCGACAGTCATGCCGTTGACGTCCACGACTGTCGAGGCCTGTTCGACTTCCGCGGCGAGATCGGAGAACTTTCCGATCTGGGTGATCGTCCCGTCTTCGACGATCACGGTGTCGCAGTCCGGGAGGAGGGGGTTGTTGATATCTCCAGTAAAAAGGCAACCGATGTTTATCAGTGCGAGCCGCATGGAGTGTTCTCCTTACTTCTCTGTAGTCCGCTGGAGCGCTTCCGCCTTTGACAGCCCGCCGAGGCGATGGAACAACCGACCACGATTGGCGACGGCGACAGCCACGACGATCTCATCGGGAAGCGGCGCATCGGGAATACGGACTTCGACCGTGTCGTAGTGACTGCGCACCCAGAGTTCGTCCTTGAAGGCCAATGGGATGTCGATGCTGGTTCCCGGGGCGCCAAGCTTCGTATTGGAGGGTATCCACGCCTTCCCTCCGCCGATGGCAGTGCGAAATGCGTTCCCAAAGGTGCTCGTGATACAGGCGACGGCGTGCTCCTGCTCACCGGCCAAGCCAACGATCGCTGCTTTGCCATAGCTTTCGACAGGTTGGCCGAGTGCTTCGGCCGCTAAACGACCGAGCAATGTGCCGAGTTCCTCAGAGGGCGTCACCAGGAGGGAAAGGTCATGCGCCAGGGGATGCCCCGCGTAAGGGTTCTTGATCACAGCACAGCAGACGACTTTCCGCAAATATCCATCAGGATCACGTTCCCCGAGCACTGTATGGGTTTCGTCAACCAAGGTATAAAGTTTCCGAATGGGTAAGTGATTGGCGCTCACTCTTCTCTCCTTTCTCCTGCTTCACCGAGCCCGATGACTCGCCAAAGTTGCTCTGGTGTATGTGGCATATTGAGATGAGTGATCCCGAAGCAACGAAGCGCATCGTGGACAGCATTAGTGATCGCAACCGGTCCCACGATGGCTCCTCCCTCGCCGATACCCTTGACTCCGAGAGGGTTGGAGAGAGAAGGGAATTCGATGAGGTGGGTCTCGAAGGTTGGGAGATGAGTCGACCGCGGAAGAGCGTAGTCCAATAATGAGGGATTCATCAGAATACCATCGCGAGAATATCGTGCGTGCTCGAACAAGGCTTGGCCGATACCTTGGGCGATGCCGCCGTGCAGTTGTCCTTCGACGATCATCGGGTTGATGGCACGACCACAGTCATCGACGCCGACATAGGACAGAACATCGAGCTGCCCGGTATGTCGATCGATCGCGACCACTGCCACATGGACACCGGTCGCAAAGGTGTAATTGGGCGGATCGTACGTCGCAGTGACTTGTAGTCCGGGTTGGAGTCCTGCGCGGAAGGGGACGAGAGAGAAATAGGCAGCGTGGCAGACCTCCTGGAAGCTGACTGATCGATCCTCTAGACCGCGGACGTAAAAGTAGCCGCGATCGTAGACCACATCCGAGCTGTTCGCTTCGAGCATTTCGGCCGCGAGCTTGATGGCATGTTGCAGGAGCTGCTGACAGGCAAGATAGACGGCCGAGCCACCGACCGTCATCGAGCGTGTCCCGAATGTTCCGAAGCCGAAGGGCGCAGTTGCTGTATCACCGAACTCGACGCGGATCGATGAAAGCGGGATTCCGAGGACGGAAGCAGCGATTTGCGCAAACGTCGTCTCATGCCCTTGCCCATGTCCAGCTGTACCGACACGCACCACGATCGACCCCGTAGGGTCAGCTGTGACCGTCGCGCTCTCCCACAGCGGTGGAGAGCCTTCTAGGGCGGCTGCCGTGGAAGGCGTGGCACCGCCTAATTCGACGTATGCAGCGATTCCGATGCCGATCAGCCGCTCATCTGAATCGCCGTTCCGTTGGCGGAGTCGGTGCTCACGATAAGAACTCAGCTCAAGCGCAGTGTCGAGAATCTGACGGAAGTTGCCTGAGTCGTAGCTGAGCCCGGTGATAGTTCGAGTGGGTTTCTCGGGAGAAAGCTCGAGGAAGTTACGTCTCCGAATTTCTGCAGGGTCGATATTTAGTTTGCTCGCGAGGATATCGATGAGCCGTTCGATGAAGTAGATGGCTTCTGGGCGGCCCGCACCACGATACGGTCCTGTGGGAACGGTATTGGTGAAGACGCCGTGGGCCGTGACATCGAAGGCGGGAATGTCGTAGGCACCGGGGAGAAGGGGCAAGGTGCGAGCGAGAACCACGCCAGAGGTGTTTGGATACAGGTATGCACCGATATTGAGCCAAACCGTACCGCGCAGGCCGAGTAGCCTGCCGTCGGCATCCGCGGCGAGTTCGAGATCCGCGAGTTGGTCGCGCCCGTGCGTCGTGGAAAGGAAATGCTCGCTGCGACTCTCGGTCCACCGGACAGGTCGCTGGAGGAGCATACTCGCGAGACAAACGAGCACTTCGTCCGGATAGATCGGTTCCTTGCAACCGAACGCACCGCCGACATCCGGCATGATGACGCGTATGAGGTTCTCGGGATAGTCGAGGATCTGGGAAAGAAACCATCGTGTGTGATGCGGGCGCTGCGTGGAAAACCAGACTGTCAGTTGACGGGTTTCCCGATCAAAGGACGCAAGCACGCTACGCGGTTCGAGCGGATGCGGCACGACTCGATTGTTGTGCATTCGCTGACGGACGACCACAGCGGCCTTGCCGAAGGCGTCGTCGACTAGGCCGTTCCGGAGGGTCGCCGAAAAGGCGATGTTCGTCTCCAAATCGGGATGGACGAGCGGTGCATCCGAGCCGATCGCCGCATCGATTTGTCCAACCGCTGGGAGTGGCTCGTACTCGACCTGGATGAGTTCCAAGGCGTCCTGCGCGACGGCTTCGGTCGTGGCGACGACGCAGGCGATAGGTTCACCTTGATACCGGACGACTTGATCAGCGAGAAGCGGGATGACCGGTAAGGCGTGATGACTCGTTGGTGGTTTGCGGATGAGGGGGATGGGCCGGAGATGACCGGGAAGAGCTGCGGCGGTGAGGACGGCAACAACACCGGGTACTCGGGCCGCCTGCTCCGTGAGGATGCGCGTAATGCGCGCTGCAGGATAGGGGCTACGGAGAAAAAGAGCCTGAAGCGGAGCAGTCCCGGGAATCTGCACGTCTCTCGTATAGCAGGCCTGGCCTGTAAGAAAGCGAAAATCCTCGACCCGTTTGACCGACTGGCTGATCATAAGTTCTCCTCCACGAGATGTGCTACTCGCACAGTCCCCGCAACGCCTCTCCCACCGTCGCTGTTAATGATGGTTCCGGTCACGACGCGACTGAGGCGATGCGAGGCAAGATAGACAAAAGCAGCTGTATGGTCATCTGGTGTCGCTGCAACCTGCAAAGGAACACTCCGCTGGATTCGCTGTGCCCGATCCCCCGTCGCATCGTCGACGCGTTTGTCTTGCTCGCGCAGCGAGGCCAGTCCTCGAAGATTCGTCCCGATCGTGCCACCTGGGGCAACACCATTGACGCGGACCCGTGGTGCCAGCTCGTAGGCGAGGTGGGTGACGAGTCCCCTGGTCGCGAACTTGGACGCTCCATACAAGACACCACCGCCCTCAGGATAGAATGAGGCAGTCGACAGTGTCAGAACGATGCTGCTGGGTTGACGAAGAAGATATGGTAGACTCGCCCTTACCGCAAGGATATAGGAAAGAACATTGATCCGGAAAAGCTCCTCAAAGGTACTCGATAACGTTTCCGTGTCGTAGTCGAGAATGGTGCGATAATAATCGAATGCTCCGACCGTGCAAACGAGCGTATCGAGTTTGCCGAAACGGTCTACTGCGAGGGTGACTGCCCGGTCCAGATCGTGATGATCGGTCGCATCGCCGGCGTAGGTCGCCGGAGCGCGAGCAAAGGACTGACTACTGGCCACCAGTTCGCGAAGTTTCTCCTCGCTCCGGCCGAAGGCGACTACGTGTGCCCCACACCGAAGAAAGGCGTCGACAACAGCACGGCCGATCCCTGATGTCGCGCCAACGATGAGTGCGACCTGGCCGTCGAGTGCCTTGAGGAAACAGTTCGGATCGGTCGGGACAGTCACGCTGGCCCCCAGGGGTTTTCGAGCATCCGCGAAAACGTGTCGACTGGTTGCCAACTGATCGCTTCGAGTTCCAGAGGATCCAGGCGAATGGTGTACCCGAGTTTGGGTGAGTGGATCTCGAGGCGCTCGCCGTTGCGTGTTCGCACCTTACGGACGTGCGCTTCTGCGAACTCGTTCTTGATAACGATCGTCTCGCTCGCTACTTCGACACCGTGAGTGATGCGGTCATGCGAGTCATGGATCTCGTGGCTCATCTGAGCCCCTCCCGTCTCGTCATCACAGGAAGAAGGAAAGGTTGCGCACCTGAAGGACACTGTGATCAATGATGATGGTGCGATGAGCGATCCTCCAGCCATCCTGGGTGTGCCGCAGCCGATCTTGGCGGTGGGTGGAGACGAACTCGATATCCGGTAACTCGCCGCGGGTTCGGATCACCAGGACGTTGTATCGGGCAGTGACCTCCTGCTGGTTTTCTGGGAGGTCATTGCTTCGGGACGTGATCAGGAGATTGGAGAGATAGTATCGGACTCGCGACGGTGGGTCTTCGGCCCACGCATATTCGGTGTTGAGTCGTGCAATACGGACAGCGAGCGTTTCCTTGGTGTCGTCGAAGAGTCGACCAGTCGGTGAGAGTTCCCACGCGGCTCCGCGTTCTCTCGTCACGCGAATAGGCACCTCGTACACGGCATCATCCGTAAACAGGGCCAGCCAATCATCATATCTGCGTTCCGACATAAGAAGGGCTTCATACGAAAGGAACTGGTACAGTTCATGATAAAGCTTGATGTAATCCAGATCGATTGCTGGCAACGGAATGTCCTGCAGAAGCATGGTTCGCTCCTTTCGCGCCCTGGTCTAGCCGATACGTCATTCAGCTGCGCTCGCATGCTTGGCAGGATAGAACGCTGGTGGCACCTTCGTCGGATCGACGCGCTCACCTGGTGGGGTGAGGAGGTAATTCAGCCAGGTACCCCAGAGGTTACGGAAGCCGATCTCGGTCACGTATGGCGTAAATGCGTAGCCTGGGCCAGGAAAGTCGGACAGCGGTTCCCAGTCCAATCCCTGCAGATAAGCAAGTTCGAAGGTATCGGCGTTGAACGCCGCGTTTTGCCGTGAGAGGTTCGTCCAGTTTTCGAAGTCGTCCTGTTCGAACGTACCGGCTGCACCGAAGGCGAGGCTGTAGACGCGGTAGATCTCCTGTTTGAGTTCTGGTGAGATGTGCTTGGGCACGAGACACCAGGTCCACATTTCGATGCGGCCTGGCCCGCGTGGATGCCACAAGCGCATGGTACAGAACTTGAGCCCTGGCTTCCCCGGTGTCAGGCTGAATGGCTGGATGAGGAACGACAGATTGGGGAAGACGGTTGCGACTGCCATCCGAGCGTCGCGGAAGACGGAGATTTGCTCAGGGGTCAGTGCTTGTTGGTATCCCTCTACGACCTCCGGGGGAAATCCCGGGAACGGGGGAAGACCTGGCGTGTGACCGATGCCGATGCAGTGACCGCACCCGGGAATATGGGCAGCGAAGCCCATGAAATGCGTGCGACCGGTGGAGGGATAGAAGCCGAGAGCGAAACCGAACTGGTGCGCAACCGGCGTATGATAGCCGTCACCACCGAAATTCTCGGCGCAGATCTTCCAGTCGGTGTCGGCAACCCAACGCTCGGGCGGTGCGTAGACTTCGGTCCCCTCTGGTCCGGGACGCAGAAAGAAGTCGAGATAGAACTGAAAACCTCCGAGATAGGTCTCGAGAGAGTCTGCGTTCGGATCGAGCGTCCCGAAAATGAGACCAGCGTAGGTATCGATGCGAACAGGATGCAATCCCCATTCATTCTTGTCTAGCTGACCGCGGTAGACTTCGCGGTGGTACGGGACACCGACGAGTTCTCCTGTGTTCTTGAAAGTCCAACCGTGATACGAGCAGCGGAAGTGGGAAGCATTGCCCATTTCGGCCTTGCAAACTTGATTGCCCCGGTGGGTACAAGCATTTCGGAATGCACGGATCCGACCGTGTTCGTCGCGGACCAGTATGACCGATAGGTCAGCGATCCACCGGAGAACATAATCACCCGGTTGGGGAATTTCGGACTCATGAGCGAGGAACACCCAGGCTCGGGAAAAGAGGCGTTCCTTCTCGAGCTGGTAGACCTGCGGGTCGTTGAAGATCTTGGCCGGTATACGCCCCTTGGGGAGGGTCTCCCGCATTTTGACGAGATACTCCGGGATCGTCGTCATGGCCCACCTCCATCGGACGTTGTTTCCCAGACACTACGCGGTTGTCGCCGCGCGTGCCTTCAGGCGCTCAGCAACTTCCTGCCGCACCTGCTGCCACCGGCGCACATGCTCGAGCGTGGACTCGACATGTTGTTCAGGAAGGAGATCCATGTAGTAAGGCGGCCGACTTGGACCGGGCTTGATATAACCGGCAGCCTCGTAGCGGAGACGCTCGAGCTGAATGTTGTAGCGTGCGAACTCGGGGAAGTCTCGGCTAACGATGAACGGTTCATGGGCCCAGAGGATGCGCTCGGCGATCCAGCGGCCTTCGGTCAGATCGTTGGCGAGAAGGACGTCTCGCATATAGAGCACTGGCTCGGGGCCGCAGGTAGCTGTCGTGCTCCAGCATCCCGGCACGCGTTCACCGTAGAGGCTGTAGGCGAAGAACCAGATGCACTCGATCGGGAAGAGTTTGATCCGGTCCTCGACTGCTTGGAGATCGTTATGGTAGCGGAATCCGATCGCTGCGCCCCCGGCATACTTCACTGCGACGACCTGAGGAATTCGAGACAAAGCTTCGTACACTTCGGTGGGAATGATTCCGCGGAACGCAGCTGTATTATCGTAAACGCAGATCGCCAGATCGGGGACAGCTTCCGCGACATCTTGGTAAAAGCGGATCATCGTTTTCGCGGTCATTTCCGACCACATCGGCCGGCCGAGGAGAACCCCTGGAGCACCGATATCGCGAAGAAATCGCATCCGATCGATCGTGTCGCGGGTATTGAGCGTCGTGGCTCCGATGAAGAGCGGGAAATCCGGATCGTGCGCGCGAACGGTTTCGACGACGACACTCGCGAATGCCTTCCATTCCTCGAGCGTGAGTGTCGCCATTTCCCCTAGTGTGCCGTTGGTCGCGATGCTGTCAACGCCATCGCGGAGGAGTTGCTTGATCATCCGTTCGGTCTCGTCCAAGTCGACCGTGTCCTGGGCGTGAATATCCCCAGCATTCGGCTTGGCAGGCGTCGGTGGATACGCCATGATGCCGCGGAGATCGCTGGCACCGATGCGCGGGAAAGCCATCGATGAACTCCTTTCAAGTTGAATACGGACCTACTGATAGAGAATCTCGATCACCAGATGGCGTTCTTTGGACGCCACTGATCGCTATTCGGCAGGCAAGTGTGCACCTCCTTACTGAATACCGAAGGTTATTTCTAGTAGTTCCGCGCTCGTCGTCGAGCTCTCCGTCTCTCGGCTGTGACTGGTATCCAGGTGCGAAAGACGTTGCAGGAGAGCTGCAAAGGCGTTACGGATATGCAGGCGGGCGAGATTCTCCGCAAGCACCGGATTGCGTTCGCAGAGTGCTCGAGTAAGATCCTCGATCTCGTTGAAACTGCGGAGAAGGCGACCCGGAGCTTGCAGCGACGTCGAGCGCAGGAAGCGGAAGTGCCATTGCAGCGAGTTGAGGAAATCGGCGAGTACCGGGTTGCGGGCGCCTTCGATGATGATCGCGTAGTATCTGTCCTTACACAGGAGATACTGCGTAACGTTACCTGCGTACGCCGCGGCCCGCAGGTCTTCCAGCTCGTCTTTCAGCCGGTGAAGCTCGTCGTCAGTAGCGCGCAAGGCAAAGAGGGATGCCGCGAGACCCTCTAGAACTTCGCGCAGCTCGTAGATCGCCCGTGCGCGGTTCGTGTCGAACTCGGGAACGGTCAGATGCCCACGTGAGTCTCGTTGCAACAATCCGACGGTCTCGAGTTCACGAAGGGCTTCGCGCAACGTCGCTCGGGAAATGCCTAACTGCGAGGCGAGTGCACGCTCGGTGATGCGCATCCCTGGACGGAGCTGCCGCTTCGCAATAGCCTCCTGCAAGATGGCCGTAGCCATACTTCGGGTCGGAGCGATGATCCGATTGACTCGTGGCAGATTCTGCATGAGTTCGTCCTCCTAGACACACTATACCGTCTGATGGTCTGACCGTCAAGACCATCAGTCAGCAATATCCGCGTTCCTGAGTCTGACGATTCGACATCACGATCGGGATGGCCGGTATTCGTCGCGTCGGGGGCGTTGTTTACCTTTCGACCTCAGCCCAGATGCGAAAGGTCCGTCTCGAGACGAATCGTGTCCTGCTCGGAAAGCCCCGAAGGACCACGTAGGCGCGAACAACGGTCTCGCGACAGATCACGCGCTCGAACCGGTCACCGTTCTGACCGCAGACGCGCTTCCACCTCGTGACTTGCTCTCTCCGAACCGGCAGCGGGTGTGGGGAGTGGGGTGGGAAGCGGCGTGGGGTGGTGGAGGGGGCTGCCGGTCGCGGCTCGTCCGGTGCGAGGGAGGAGCGGCGGGGCTGGGGGGCTGGTGTGGGCGCCGTGCACAGAAGCGGACGAGCCGGAACGGGCGGCGTGCCCACTCCGGCTTGGTGGGGTGGCAGGGGATAGTCAGCTGGGAGTAACGGCGCGCTCGCGCTTGTCCATGACGGCAGTGGAATGGCCGGCATCGAGGCGGGCGGCGGGGTCGAGGAAGACGACGGCGTGGTTGACGGCGGTGATGGCTTCGGCGACGCCGGTGGCGATCAGCTTGAATTTGCCGGGGTAGGTGGCGACGTCACCGGCGGCGAAGACGCCGGGGAGGCCGGTGCTCATGGTGCGGGGATCGACGACGATGCTGTTGCGCTCGATGGTGAGGCCCCAGGCGGTGAGGGGGCCGAGGTCGGCGGCGAAGCCGATGGCGACGATGAGGGTCTGGGCGGGGAGGGTCCGTTCCTCGCCGGTGCGGGTCTGATGGATCACCACGTGCTCGAGCCAGGTGTTGCCGCGGACCTCCTTGACTTCCCAGAAGGGGTAGTAGAGGGTGACGGGGGCCTCCTGGAGCTGCTGGACGGAGCGCTCGTGGGCGCGGAACTTGGAGCGGTGGACGAGGGTGGTGGAGCGGGCGAGGGGGGCGAGGGCCAGGGTCCAATCGACGGCGGAATCGCCGCCGCCGACGATGACCACGTCCTGGTCGCGGAACGACTCGAGGGAGCGGACGAGGTAGGTGACGCCGCGGCCCTCGAAGGTGCGGATGCCGGGGGCGTCGAGGCGTTTGGGCTCGAAGGAGCCGATACCGGCGCAGATGATGACGGTGCGGGTGTAATGCTCACCCTTGTCGGTGGTGAGGCGGTAGTAGCCGTGGTCGGGGAGCCAGGTGAGGGACTGGGCGGTTTCCTCCAGGCAGGGGACGGCGCCGGTGGAGAGGCCCTGTTCGACGGCGCCGCGGACGTAGTCTTTGGCCAGGACCTTGGGGAAGCCGGCGACGTCGTAGATGTACTTTTCGGGGTAGACGGCGATGAGCTGGCCGCCCAGTTCGGGGAGGGAGTCGATGATCTTGGTTTTGAGGCCGCGCATGCCGGCGTAGAAGGCGGCAAACAACCCGACCGGTCCCCCACCGATGATCGTCGTGTCGAAGACGTCGTGCACTGCCATTGTTTCATCACCTCCGCACCAATCCTGGTGCACCCGTTCCGCACACCATGGGCCGGAAGCAGGTCCCCGCAGGGAACGCACATCAGCAATACAGTATAACCTGTTGCGACCGGCGCACGCTATCCGCGCGTCGAATGGGCGATTGGATAGCTGACAGGACCGGAGGCGGCGCGCTGAAATGGACCGCGTGCGACACCCCAGTCGACCGCAGGAGCAGGTTCGCCGGCCGGGTGATCGGGTCGTGCGGCGTGCCGTCGCACCGCGTGAAGCGGTACGCTTGCCCAAACCACGGCAGCCACGACGGCCCCGGCCGATCGCGTTCCGGCTGGTTCTCGGCTTTGCCGGTTTGATTCTGACCGGAACGCTCCTTTTGAGTCTCCCCCTCGCTGCGGCTGACGGACAGCGCGCCGGAGTGATCGACGCGCTCTTCACGGCAACCTCAGCGGTTTGCGTGACAGGGCTCGTGGTCCGCGATACAGCGACGAACTGGAGCGGCTTCGGCCAGGTAGTCATTCTCCTGCTGATCCAGCTGGGAGGATTCGGCTTCGCAACGAGTGCGACGCTCCTGCTCGCTTTGCTCGGTGTTCGTCCGACGCTGCGTGATCGCTTGGCCTGCGGGATGAGTTTGGGCGAAGCGGGACCCGGCGGGGTGGTGCGGCTTTTGCGCCGACTCGCCGGGCTGACGCTGGCGATCGAAGCAGCCGGTGCGATCGCGCTCTTGCCCGCTGCTTTGGCTGCCACCGGTTCTCTCGGGAGCGGCCTCTGGTGGGCGGTGTTTCACAGTGTCTCCGCGTTCAACAATGCGGGTTTCGACGTGGTGGGGGGCTTCCGCTCCCTCACGCCCTACCAGCGGGAACCGCTCGTGCTGGTACCGGTCGCGATCCTGGTGATCCTCGGGGGCCTGGGCTTCGCGGTGCTTTCCGATGTCGTCCGCGAGCGTCGCTGGGGTCGCTTAACGCTGGACAGCAAGCTGGTCCTCGTGACGACAGCGAGCCTGCTGATCACCGGAACGCTCCTGTTCCTCGCGTTCGAGTGGAGTAACCCGCGTACCTTGGGACCACTTCCTTGGCCGGACAAGGTTCTGAACGCCTTGTTCTATGCGGTCGTGCCGCGCACCTCCGGCTTCAACTCGCTGGATGTCGCGCACCTGAACGATGAATCGCTTTTCGTGACGATCGGGCTAATGTTCGTCGGAGGAGCCAGTGGGTCGTTTGCGGGGGGCATCAAGGTGCAGAGTTTTGCGGTCCTGCTCCTCGCGGTGTGGGCGGTTCTCCGGGGCCGCCCGCACGTGGCTGCCTTCGGTCGGGAGGTCGCGAGCGAGTTCGTCTTCCGCGCGATGGCGATCGCCTTGCTCGCAGTGGCACTCGTGTTTTTGGCCAGTTTCGTGATCTCGCTGATCGAGCCGTTCGGGTTACTCGCGATCTGGTTCGAGACGACCTCGGCCTTTGGGACGGTCGGCTCGAGCACGGGGATCACGCCGCAGTTGCACGACGCGAGCAAGGTGGTGCTCGTCGCGACGATGTTCGCCGGGCGATTGGGGCCGCTCACGTTGGCGCTCGCCTTGGCGGAGCGGGCGCGGCCAGAGCCGATCCGCTATGCTCGGACAGCGATCGCACTCGGCTGATTGGCATGATCGCCGTCGCTGCATCCACCGCTTCCTGGCCTCGTTCTGCAGGGTTGACGGGCACAGCGAACGTGCGTAGGCTTCAGGACGCGTCCGGTTTGGAGCGATGACCGGCGCGAGAACGGGCATCCACTGTGGATGGTTCACCTCGGTCAACGCATCCGAGTCGCCCCCGATCAGGAGTGCGGCGTCCCGGAGATCGCATTGTCCGCCGCGAACCGTTGCCGAGCGAAGTGATCCGGCTCCGTCTCGTGCCGCGTCGCCGGATCACGCTTCCCCTGCTCGTGGTCCTGTGGCTCATCCTGGGTGGAGCAGTGGTGATCGGTATGCTGCTGCTGCGCTGGCCGGCGACCTGGCAGCATGCCGCGGGACCATCGTGGTGGGAAGCGTTTTTCACTGCCCTGTCCGCGACGTGTACGGCTGGCTTTGCTCCCCTGGATGTGGCGACGACCTGGAACCGCTGGGGCCAGCTGGTGATCCTGCTGCTCGTCGAGGCTGGCGGCCTGGCCTATGTCGCGATAGCGGTCCTCCTGCTGTCAGGGATCGCGCGGCGCACGACCGTCTTCGAAGCGCACCACGTACTCGGAATGCGGCTCGGGGAGGAGCAGCTCGGTGAACTCTGGCCGCTCGTCCGTCGCCTGCTGGTCGCGACACTCCTCGTCCAGTTCGGTGGCATGCTGCTCCTCTTGCCAGCGAGCTGGCGGGAACACCAAGACGGTGCTTCTGCGCTGTGGTGGGCCATGGCGACGGCAGTCACGGCTTTTCACAACGCTGGTTTCGATTTCGAGCCGGGCTACCGCGGATTGGCCGCGTACCAGCGTGACTGGGGGGTAGTGCTTTCGGTCGCCATGCTGGTGCTGATCGGATCGATCGGCTTTCCGACGCTCTCGGATCTCGTAACGCGGCGCTCCTGGCGCCGGCTCTATCCAAATACGCGCCTCGTGCTGGTGACGACCGCGCTTCTGCTTTCGATCGGGACATTGGGGATCTGGTTTCTGGAGCGCTCGAATGCGGCGACACTAGCCGGTGTACCGTGGTATCAACAACTGCTCGACGCCTTTTCGGTGACGGTGAGCCGGACCGGTGGCCCACGGGTGATCGATACGCGGATGCTGGGAGAAGAGACGTCGTTCTTCCTCGGTGGGCTGACATTCATCGGTGGGGCGAGCGGCTCAGTCGCTGGCGGCGTGAAAGTCCAAACGTTCAGCTTGCTCCTCTTGGCGATTCTGGCGACGATCCGTAGCAGCCAACGGGTCGTCGCTTTTAGCCGCGAGGTGCCGGATCGCCAGGTCTTCCGTGCCCTGTCCATCGCGGTGTTCGCGCTCTCGGTGACGTTCGCTGGGACAGTCTGGCTCGCCTTTCTCGTTCCCGACACATTGCCGGTGGTCTGGCTGTTGGTCGTCCAGGCTTTCAGCTTGGCGGGCGCCGAAAGCGAACTCCTGGCTGCACTGGGAACGCCCGGTCAGCTCGTGCTGGCGTTCCTGATCGTCCTGGGGCGCTTCGGCCCGCTCGGGTTGGCGCTGATCTTCGCGACGCAGGTCTCGCGGGAAACGGTGCATTACGCTCGAGAAACGGTGCGACTGGGCTAGGGGGCGGGGATGCGGAAACAGTTCATGGTCCTCGGTGTCGGTCGATTCGGCAGTGCCGTCGCCATCGAGCTCGAGCGACTCGGGCACGAGGTCTTGGCGATCGATCGATCCGAGCGGGCTATCGAGGCAGTAGCCGACTATGTGACGCACGCGGTCACGGCGGATGTCACCGATCTGGAGGTGCTCCGAACGCTCGGGGCGCAGGATTTCGACGCTGCCGTGGTCGCGATCGGGGCAGACGAGCGCTCGAGTATCATGGCGACGGTACTGCTCAAGAAGCTCGGCGTCCGCTTCGTCCTCGCCAAGGCGCAGAACCAGCTGCACGGCGATATTCTGACGATGGTCGGCGCCGACCGCGTGATCTATCCGGAGCGCGAGACAGGCATTCGGGTCGCTCATAGTCTGACGATGCCGCTGGCGAAAGATTATTTCGACGTCGGGCCGGGTTATGGTCTCGCCAAAGTAGTGGTTGATCAGCGGATGGCGGGCAAGACACTGGCAGAACTGGACCTGCGAGAGCGGTTCGGGGTCACGCCGCTTTTCCTCCGGCGCGGTGATCGCGTCATCATGAACCCTCACCGCGAGGAACGCGTGCAAGTCGGTGATGAGCTGACGATCGCTGGCCGAGACGAGCAGCTGCAGCAGGTGCTGCTGCTCTAGCGTGATCGGAGGAACCAGCGGTGCGGGGGACAGGAAAAGGCGAGGCGACATCATGAAGTTGGCGCGGATTCTCGTCGATGGGACGCCGACTGCAGTGATCGTCGAGGACGGAGTGGCCTACGAGGCACACGGTGACTGGTTCGTTGGCGAGCCACGCCGTGGACGAGAACTCGGGCTCTTCGAAGCGTTCACGGTGCTCCCACCGGTCGAGCGGCCGAGCAAGATCGTCGCGGTGGGGCTGAATTATGCGGCGCACGTGACCGAGAACGACCCCAGCCGAAAGATCCCAGACGAGCCGGTGCTGTTCCTCAAGCCACCCAGTGCCTTGCTCGGCCACGGCGGAACGATTCTCCTTCCACCAGGGAACCGGATCGACTACGAGGCAGAACTGTGCCTCGTCATCGGGCGGCGGGCGCAGCGCGTGCCGGAACCGTCCGCACTCGATTATGTACTCGGGTACACGTGCGGCAGCGATGTGAGTCACCGTGACCTGCAATACAAGGACGGGCAATGGGTGCGGGGAAAGGGGTTCGACACGTTTTGCCCGCTCGGCCCGTGGATCGAAACGGAACTCGATCCCAGTGATCTCGCCATCGTCTCGCGTCTGAACGGAGAACCCCGCCAGAACAGCCGGACGAGCCAGATGCTCTTTCCCCCCGCCTTTCTCGTTTCCTTCATTTCACAGGTCATGACGCTCGAGCCGGGTGATGTGATCATGACGGGGACACCGTACGGGGTCGGTCCCATGGTTCCTGGCGACGTGATCGAGGTGGAGATCGAGGGGATCGGCATGCTCCGGAACCTGGTCGGTGCGCGCGAAGACCGTCGTTGAGGAGGGTGCGGTGGCCGAGTCACCGGACTGGCTTCGCTTTTTCTCGTTGATCGGCCGCCTGAAGACGCTCCGCCGGCAAGGTTGGATCGATCGTGGTGTGCACGAGCCGGAGTCGGTCGCGGACCACAGCTTCCGGCTGGCGCTCATGGCGTGGGTGCTGGCGCAGGCGCGTCCCGACTTGAATGCCGAGCGTGCGGCGGTCATCGCGCTCGTCCACGATGTCGCGGAGGCGATCGCTGGTGACTGGACGCCCTTCGATGCAGCGTTGCGCGCGGGGGCCGACCGTCAGCGACTCTTCCGGCAGCGACCACGTTACGATCCGGAGGCAGAAGCGCAGAAGGCGGCAGCCGAGCGTGCGGCGCTCCAGGAGTTGGCGGAGTTGCTCCCAGCTTCGGTCGGGCAGCGCTTGCTCCAGACGTGGGAAGAGTACGAGACGGGTCATTCCGCCGAAGGGCGCTTCGTGCGTCAGCTGGACAAGATCGAGACCGTCTGGCAAGCGCTCGAGTATCGGGCACGGCAACCTGAGCTGATCGTCGACTCGTTCGTCCTCGGGGCACTCGAGGAGGTGACCGATCCGGCCCTGCGCGACCTCCTGGTGGCAGCCCTCGCCGCAGAAGGTTGGAGCGTGTCCGAAGGGGCCTGAAGGACGGAGCCGGCTCGCGTGCGACCCGACGAAAGGAGGGGGCGATGCCGCTGCTGGGCGAGTTCGTGATCATCCTGGCGTTGCTGGCTCTGAACGGCTATCTCGCGGCAGCGGAGATCGCGGTCGTCTCGGTGCGCCGGGCTCATCTCCACGCCTTGGCCGAGGAGGGCGACGCTGCTGCTCGGCTCGTCTTGCGACTGCTCGAGCAGCCTTCCCGATTGCTCGCGACGATCCAGGTCGGTGTGACGCTGGCGACCTTCTTCACCTCAGCGGTCGGAGCCGTCTCGCTGGCCGAGCCACTGGGGACCGCGCTCGCGCGCCTGCCGATCGGCAGAGACCAGGCCGCGGCGATAGCGCTTGTCATGGTGACGGTCAGTCTCTCGTTTACCAGTATCGTGCTCGGTGAGCTGGTCCCCAAGACACTCGCGGTGCAGCACGCTGAACGGCTCGCGCTGCTCAGTGCGCGACCGCTGGCCTGGCTGGCTCGGATCGCGGCGCCGATCGTGTGGTTGCTTTCCGGCGCGACGAATGTCGTTCTACGGGTACTGGGTGTCCGGCATCCTGGTCGGGTGCCGAGCGTGACGCGCGAAGAGCTCTTGACGCTCCTGGACGTAGCGGCGAGCGAAGGAGCGGTGAGTCGCGAGGAAGCTCGCCTCGTCGAGGACGCGTTCGAGTTCGGGGAAATTACCGTACGGACCGTCATGATTCCGCGCGTCGATATGGTCACTGTGCCCGCGGATGCTCCACTCAAGCAGGCGGTCGAGCAGTTCTTCCGGACCGGACTGTCGCGTCTACCGGTCGTCGGGGAATCGCCGGACGACGTCCGGGGCATCCTCTATGTCAAAGATGTGTTTCGCATCGTGTGGCAGCAGCCGGAAGCGAGGACGCAGCCCTGCCACCGCTTCGCGCGTCCGGCCGTCTATGTCCCTGAACATACGCCAGCCCGACAGGCGTTGCGCCTGCTCCGGATGCGTCGCACCAAGATCGCCATCGTGGTCGACGAGTTCGGTGGAGTCGCTGGCTTGGTCACGCTCGAGGATCTGCTCGAGCGGATCGTCGGCGAGATCGCGGACGAGTTCGATCCGGACTACGAACCATTGCGTGAGATCGCCCCGGGCGTGCTGGAAGTGGATGGGCGCGTCTCGTTGGACGAACTCCTAGATCGGCTGGAGTTGGACGAGGAAGAGCTCGGTGCCGAGTTCGAGGCGGAATCGGTGGGTGGGGTGATCACCGAGTGCTTGGGCCGCTTCCCAGAGGTCGGTGACGTCGTCGAACTCGGGTCGCTCGAGCTGGAAGTGCGCTCGATGGAGGGACGCCGGGTCCGGCTGGTGCGGGTGACGTATCGACCAGAGTCGCGCGAAGAGACGGGGCTGGAGAACTGAATCGGTTCCGGTCGCGTTCCCATCCCAGATAGGTTAGGACAACGGATGCGATGCTCGCGGTGGGTTGCCGAGGGGTGCTTCTCCCCCGGCTCGACCGTCGCGGTGCGGCTCCGCGTGACCGGAAAACGTAAACGGTGCGAGACCGGATGCGTCGGCGGAGCACGGGCAGCGTGGTGATTGCGCGCGCTCCGATCGAGCGTCTTTTCAAGCAGGATCGCGGCATCCGGCAACGGGGGCGGGCGGACGCGATCGGATAACGCTGCCGGCACGCCGAGGCGTGTTGCAGCGTGCCGACGGGGTGAGTGTGCCGGTGACGTGCCCTGTGCTTCCTGAGAAGTCGCTGCTCCGAGTTGTCGCCTGGGGTCGCGTCTTGTGTGTAGTCTCCCGTCTTGCTACACTGCGAGTATCGATCGGCGGTTCGATCGAGAGCCGACCCAGCGAGGTGAGTCGTGCAGCAGCCCGGGCGGACGATCGTCGGCGTTGCGCTCGCCCTGCTCGTGCTCGTCGTTGCGACGACGGTCCTCGTGCTGCTCATCGAGCGCCGAGGCCCCCCACAGTATCCGCCGGACTCACCGGAAGCAGCGGTCATGACGTACATCGAAGTGCTGCGCCGCAATGACCCCGAGCAAGTACTCGCTTCGCTTTCCAGCGGATCCCGACGCGTCTTGGAGCAGCGCGAACGGATCGAACCCTACTACGATTTCAAAGCCGAACTCCGTGGTGCGAGCGAAAACTTGCGGACGGCTCGCGTGCGGATCGACGGAGTCGAGATTCGCGGCGAGCGGGCGGTGGTGACGCTGTCGATCGAGCGGACTAGTGCAGGACTCGAGCCGGGCTTCCCGTTTCCCATCGTCGACGGTGGTTCCTACTCCTATCAGCGGACTCTCGTTCTGGTCCGCGAGGACGGGACGTGGAAAATTGACGAGCTCGCTTTCTACCTGTGACACCGGTGCGACCAGCAGGTAAGCCGGGGGAGCGCTGAACATGGCGATCGCTCGCCGGTTGTATCTCTACGGTATCGCCGCCATTGCGCTCGCCGTCTGGGCGGTCGGCGCGGTGCGCCTCCTGCGGGAACTGGGGATGGCGCTGTGGGAACTGCTGGGGCGACCGGCGGTGATCGGGGATCCAGAGGCGTTCCGCGCTCGACTGAGTCTCAGCGTCGCGCTCCTGCTCGTCGGTTTTCCCATCTGGGCTGTGCACTGGTGGTTGGTCGAGCGTGCTGTGAGGATGGATGCGGCCGAACGACGATCCGCGGTTCGTGCCGCGTTTCTCGCGGCTGTTCTGGCGGCGACGTTGGGTTTTTGGCTGGCAAGCGTGGTGGAGCTCGTTCGCTTGGCGCTCCTCTGGCTGTTTGGTGTCTCCGAACCAGGCGTCATGAGCGTTCCCCGTGTGCTGGACGAGCTGGCGGTCTTGGCCGTGGCCGGGACCCTCTGGCTGGGACACGCGCGACTCGCCCGGAAAGAACAGCGCGATCCGCAGAGAAGAGAACTGGCAGATTGGTTACCGCGCCTGTACGGGAACGGTGCAGCGGCGACTGGGCTCGTCGTGCTCGTCGTCGCGACCGCGAATCTCTTGCGCATCGGACTCGATGCCGTGCTGCTTCCCGACGCGGTTACCGGCACGCTCCGCTTTGCACTGGCGAGTGCGATCGGCCTGCTGGTTGGGGGTATTCTCGCTTGGAGCGTCCACTGGGCCGAAGCGCTCAGTCTGGTGTCGGCCTCGTCTCCGGTGGCCGAGCGCGAGCTCCGCTCGCTCGTCCGCTGGACGTATCTTGGATTCATCGTGTTCGTGAGCTTTTTGGCTGTGCTGGTCGCCTGTGCAGCTGTGCTGGACGATGTTCTAACCTGGATGCTGGGAATCCCGGATGGAGAAAGCCGTCAACGTGTACGTCAGCTGCTCGATCCGGTGACGTGGCTGCTGCCGGCTGCCTTCTCGTGGTTCTATCACCGACGCGTTATGCAACAGGAAGCTGCGGTTCTGGCGGGGCATCCGAGCGCTGGACCGGACTGGGCACGCGGCGTTTCCCGCTTTCTGGTCTACCTTTCTGCCTTCGCCAGTCTTGCCCTGGCTGTGTTCGGGCTCGGCGGGTTGGTCGGGCTGCTTCTCCAGGCGCTCATCGCTGCCCTGACGACCGTACCGTTGGGAACCTGGCGTCCCGACTTGGCATTTCAACTGCCACCGGCAGTGGTCGGTGGCGTCGCCTGGCTGGTGCTCTGGCGGGACGTGCTGGAGCGTTCGCTGCGGGAACCGGAGTCGGAGCGCACCAGCCTGAGTCGGCGAGTGTACCTTTACGGCGCGCTCGGCTCGAGCGTTTTGGTGATCCTGGGTACAGCCGGTTTCGTGCTCTACCAACTCATCAGTGTCGTGCTCGGTATCCGAGAAGCAGCCACTGCTCTCTCGGAGGCTGCACCGGCTTTTGGTTTCACGCTGGTCGCGCTCGGAGTACTTGTCTACCATGGAGCAGTGTTGCGAGCGGACACGCGCGCCGCGGCTGCTCGGCCAGCGAGCATGGCTGTTCGGCTCATCCTGCGTCTCCCGCCGGAAAGCGACGTGGATGCGGTGATCCGGGAATTAGCCGATCATGTGCCACCAGGAGCGACGCTCGAGCGAGCGAACTGAAGCGGACGACCACGCTGGCGCTCGAGATCGCAGAGCGCGTGCAAGAGTGCGATGGCGAAGAGTTCCCGGCGCTGGCGTCGGCCTCCGGTAAGGAGGGCGACAGTGCCACCTTCACTGGGCGTCGCGGTCATACCGAGCGCGCGGAGGGCGCTGGCGAGTTCTTCCCCATGCAGCACGCGCCCGGCGACCGCCGGTGGAAGAGCGAATCGCTCCGCGCCCCCGATGCCCACGCAGCCGTCGCGGTCGACGACGACTGCCCAACTGACGGCGTAGAGGCGCCCCAGCGGGCCAGCGGCCACACCCGATTCGAGCCCGATGCCGTAGTCGGCATCTGCGCTGTCGCGAACGACTCGTGCGCGCGCGAGCGCTCCAGCCACCGTCTCCTCGTCGCTGAGCGGTTGGGCCCGCACACCGCTCGGCACGCTGAGGCAGTGCAACTCCCAACGCGACCAGAAAAGGGGTGCGATCTCCTGAACCGCTGCGCGTTTCGCGGGTCGCTTCGAGCCGAGTGCTAACCGGATAGAGGGGGACGGCGTGTGCATGGCTCAGGCGACCTCGCGTCGCAGCGTGGTCATGGCCAGAACGAGCATCAGAAGGGCGAAACCGGTGAGGAAGGCGAGGTGAGGGAGAAGATCGTCAAGCCCGTGTCCGCGCAGCATGACAGAGCGTAGGGCATCGTTTGCCCAAGTGAGCGGGAGCACGCGAGCTACCCACTGGAGTGGACGCGGCAAGCTGGTAACGGGCCAGATGATCCCGGACAGGAGCCCCTGCAGCGAGATGACGAGCGGGATGAACTGGACGACCTGAAGCTCCGTGCGAGCGAAGGTCGAGAGGAAGATACCGAGATTGACCGCACCGAGCGTGAGGAGCACGGTCAGAACGATGACCAACCAGAGCGCGCCGACGGTGTGGACACGCAAGACGTACACCGTGAAGAGAACGGTCAGGATCGACTGGATGAGTGCGTAAAAAGCGAACCCGAGCATGTAGCCGAGCACGATCTCCGCGCGGTCGAGCAGGGAGACGATGAGTCGCTCGATGCTTCCGTGTAGACGTTCGCGGAGGAAGGAGACCGACGTGAGCAGGAAAACGAAGAAAAAGGCGAAAAAGCCGATGAAGACCGGCGCGAACGTGTCGAGTTCGTCGAAAACGGGACTCCCGGTCACGTAGTCGCTGCGGAGATGGAGCTGGCTACTCCCACCGCCAGTCGCCCGCAGCGCTGCCTGCACGAGTGCTTGGCTGACGATCGCACTCACTTGGCGCGCTTGTCCAGGTTGTGAACCATCGAGGACGAGTCGCGCGGTCGGCCCTCGAGCACTCGACTCGAGAAAGACGGCACCAGCGATCTGGCCAGCGCGGACGCGGGCGATCGCCTCATCGGGTGCCATTGGTTCGACACGCACGGGGAAGACGGCCAGCTCACGAGCGATCGCCTCGCCTCCTGGAGTGTCTGCGGGGCTCAGAGCGATCGTCGGAGTTCGAGCGCTGCCGCGGTAGACGTAGCCGAGGAGGGCGAGAATGACGAGCGGGGCGAGGAAGATGAGTGCGAGTGAGCGGCGGTCGCGACGGATCTGCCGGATGATGCGGAACGAGATGGCCAGGACGCGCTGCCAGCTCATCGTGCCGGCTCCACGGGAAGGAGCGGTTGGCCGGCCAGAACGAGGAAGGCGTCTTCCAGTGACTCCTGGCCGGTCGCTGCCCGCAGGGCAGCTGGCGTGTCGCTGGCCAGCAGTCGACCGTTGCGCAGGAAGCCGAGGAGATCACAGCGTTCCGCCTCGTCCATGCTGTGAGTCGAAATGAGCAGCGTCGTGCCGGCCGAAGCCAAGGTGCGGAAGCGCTGCCAGAGCACGCGTCGCAAGAGTGGGTCGAGTCCGATGGTCGGCTCGTCCAGAACGAGGAGATCGGGCTCATGGAGGAGCGCGATGGCCAAGGAAGCACGCTGCAGCATGCCGGTCGAGAAGCGATACGAAGGACGATCGAGCCAGGCGAGCAGGTCGAGGTCGGTAGCGAGCTCGTCAATCCGATGCTCGAGCTGTTGGCGCGGCACGCGATAGACAGCGCCGAAGAACGCGAGATTTTCGCGCAGGGTCAGATCGGGATAGAGGGCCGGTGACTGTGGCATGTAGCCGATCCGTGCAGCGATCTTCCGATCGGGCATCGGTGTGCCGAAAATGAGCAGCCGTCCCTCGCTGGGGCGCAGTGCCCCAACCACCATGCGGAGAAACGTCGTCTTGCCGGAACCGCTCGGCCCGAGCAGGCCGTAGATCACCCCACGAGGAATCACGACCGAGAGACGGTCGATCGCACGCAGTGGACCGAAGACTCGAGAGACGTCGACCGCCTCCACTGCATGCTCCGGCATGCATACTTCTCGTGCTCGCGCCTCGTCTTGCGCCGTTCGTGCCCTCGCTATCCAGATCATAGCGCGAATCCGACCAGGGTACTGCGCGCGAGACGGCGAGGCCGTCGCTTTCATCCGGCGACTCAGGGTGCAGGTGCTCGATCGTATTCCGTCCGATGCGTGCCCTGTCAACGGAGTGGTGGGAATGGCGCTTCGCCGGCACGTTCCATTCCAGAGTACATCACGTGGAGAAGATGTGGAATCAGTAGGAAGAAAGAGCAGGTTTCCTCCTTTCCATACGTAACCGTAGGCACTCTCTTCAGAATGAGACAAGCGTCAAGTTTCGGAGGGTAGTCGACTGCTATCCGATACGACAGCCCTCGCGTTCGGCTCTCGAGCAGGCTCTCCTGCCCGAGTACGACGAGCGTCTTGTTCCTCCCGGACGGCTGCGGATCGAGGCGCTTGACGAGCGCTCGCAACTTCTGTATGATTTTTTTGCTATCTGGTTGCACAGCGTGCCGCGACTCGGGAGAAGGTGTAGCAGTGCGTTTGCCGGTCCGCGATGAGGCGCTGGAAGCGCTGCAACGCGACACCTACGATGTGCTCGTGATCGGTGGCGGCATCACGGGAGCAGGTGTGGCGATGGATGCCGCCGCGCGCGGCTTGCGGGTCGCGTTGGTCGAGCGTCGTGACTACGCGAGCGGAACGAGCCGCTGGTCCACGAAACTCGTCCACGGCGGGATTCGCTACCTCCCACAACTCGACATCGGCTTGGTGCACGAGGCTCTGGTCGAGCGGGGGCTCCTCCTACGCAATGCTCCTCGCCTGGTCGAGCCGTTACTGTTCGTCTTGCCACTTTATCGGTTTCTTCGACATCCGCTCGGTTTGCGCTGGGTCCCACCGCATCCTCTGCTCCAGACACTGTTCGTTTGGACCGGGTTGCTGACCTATGATCTGCTGGCAGGCCGGCACAATATCGGACGACATCGGCGGATGTCTACCGAGCAGGTCAGCGAGATGGTCCCAGTGCTGCGCCGCGATGGGTTGGCGGCGGCCTTTGGTTACTACGACGCGCGGACGGATGACGCTCGGCTCGTGCTCAATGTTTTGGCGACGGCAGCAGCATACGGTGCGTGCCTAGTCAACTACTGCTCGGTGATCGGCTTCGAGCGACAGGACGGTCGGCTGACTGCTGCAGTCGTACAGGACGAGTTGACCGGCAAACAGTTTGCGATTCGCGCGCGGCTGTTCGTGAATGCCACGGGGGTGTGGGGAGAGCAACTGGAACGGCTCACCGGGGAGAGCCCAGCGGTCCATATCGCGCCGAGCAAGGGCGTCCATCTGGTGCTGCCCCGGGCCCGATTCGCGATGCGTGACGTCGCCGTTATCTTCCCGGAGACGGCTGATCGGCGCGTTCTCTTTCTCGTGCCGTTCGGGAACATCGTGATCCTGGGAACGACAGACACCGGCACAGGGCCACTCGAGAGCCCGCTGGCGGAGGACGCGGACGTCGAGTATCTGCTCGAGCATGCCAACCAGTACCTCGACACGACACTGACCCGTGGCGACGTGATCAGTGCCTATGCCGGATACCGTCCGCTCATTCGTCGGGGGATGGTGGAGACCACGGCGCAGTTGTCTCGCTCCCACGAACTGATCGAGCATGAGAACGGTCTGATATCGATCCTGGGCGGGAAACTGACGACCTTTCGGAGGATGGCCGAGGAAACCGTCGATGTGGTCGAGCGACGGTTGGGGCGTTCCCCGCGGCATGTCACGGCACAGCTGCCGCTCGCCGGCCGCCATGATCTGGAACGTGTGGTGGGGGATGTCACGCGACAAGCAGCGGCACTCGGGCTCGAGGCGAGTGTCCCTTGGCTCCTCTGCGCGTATGGGACAGCTGCGCGGGATGTTCTGGAGCTCGCGACGCAGGATCCGGCACTCGCGCGGCCCATCATGGACGGGCTCCCGTATCTCCTGGCCGAAGTCGTCTATGCCTGCCGTTTCGAGCAAGTGCAACACATCGATGATCTCTTGGAGCGTCGCACGTTTCTCGCTTTCGTCGACTGGCATCATGGCCTCCAGTCGCTCGAGACGGTGAGCATGATCATGGCGCGTGCATTGCACTGGTCGGACATGCAGCGGGTGAGTGAGGTTGCCCGTTTCCGACATCGGGTCCAGGAGTTGTTCGGTGCCGAGTACGGGATAGCGGTGGAGTTGCGTGCGGCGCGCGCAGCGCTTCACACGGGAGGAGGGTCAGGATGAGCGGGTAATCGTCATCGCAGCGGGGGGACTGAAACGACGCGCAATATGGAGAACAGCAAGGGAAGAGGAGTGGGAGCATGGAGAAGTTCCTCGCGGAACTCATCGGGACGCTCATTCTTGTCCTCTTGGGGGATGGCGTCGTCGCTGCTGTGTTGCTGGCTCGCTCGAAGGCGCAGAATAGCGGCTGGATCGTGATCACGTCGGGATGGGCCTTCGCGGTTGCCGTCGCGGTGTATGCGACGGGGCGCATCAGCGGCGCCCATATCAACCCGGCAGTGACTATCGGCCTGGCAGTCGGCGGTGCCTTCCCCTGGAGCGATGTCCCGCTGTACATCGTCGCGCAGTTCATCGGGGCTTTCCTGGGCGCAGTCCTCGTCTGGCTAGCGTATCTCCCGCACTGGGGAGCGACGGAGGATCCTGGGCTCAAGCTGGCGGTGTTTTCCACCGGACCAGCGATCCGGAATTATCCTTTCAATCTTATTACAGAAATCATCGGGACGATGACGCTGGTTTTCGGCGTGCGTGCAATCCTGGCCAACGAACTCGCTACTGGTCTGGGGCCGCTGCTGGTCGGCGTGCTCGTGTGGGGAATCGGTCTCTCGCTCGGTGGCCCCACCGGGTACGCGATCAACCCGGCGCGTGATCTCGGCCCCCGCATCGCCCACGCGCTCCTGCCGATTCCGGGGAAGGGAGGCTCGGACTGGCAGTATGCTTGGGTTCCCGTCGTGGGGCCGATAATCGGTGGTATCGTCGGTTCGCTCTTGTTCGAATTCTTGTTGAAGTAAGACACTGAAAGGGGGAACTGCATGAAAAAGCTCATCAACGATCCCCAGCAGGTCGTCCGCGAGGCGCTGGAGGGGATGGCAGCAGCGCATCCGGATCTGATTCGGGTCAGTCTGGAGCCGAAGTATATCTATCGCGCTGATGCGCCTCGACCCGGAAAGGTTGCCGTTATTTCGGGCGGAGGGAGCGGGCACGAGCCGATGCACGGTGGTTTCGTCGGCTATGGCATGCTCGATGCTGCCTGCCCTGGTGAAGTGTTCACCTCGCCGACTCCGGATCAAATGTACGAAGCTGCCAAGCGGGTCGATGGCGGTGCAGGAGTCCTCTTCATCGTCAAGAACTACTCGGGCGATGTCATGAATTTCGATATGGCAGCCGATCTGCTGCGTGGTGAGGGCATCGCTGTCGAGAGTGTCCTGATCGCGGATGACGTCGCCGTGGAATCGAGCCTGTACTCGCAAGGGCGGCGGGGGACCGGGACGACCGTGCTCGCCGAGAAGATTGTCGGAGCGGCTGCGGAACGTGGCTATGCGTTGGATCGCTTGGCTGAACTCGGCAGGCGGGTTGCTGAAAACGGGCGGTCGATGGGTATGGCGCTCACCTCGTGCACGGTTCCGCACGTGGGCAAGCCGACATTCGAACTGGGCCCGGACGAAGTCGAGATCGGTATCGGGATTCACGGGGAACCGGGTCGATACCGTGAGCCTTTGCGGCCGGCTGACGAGATCGTGGAACGCCTGCTGGATCCGATCTTGAGCGATTTGCCCTTCCGGGCAGGCGATCGCGTCATCTGCATGGTCAACTCGATGGGCGGCACTCCGCTCCTGGAGCTGTACATCGTCTACCGGAAAGTCGCTGCGGTGTGTGCCGAGCGTGGCGTGACGATCGCCCGGAACCTCGTCGGCGCCTATATCACCAGCCTGGAGATGGCTGGTGTCTCCATCACGCTGTTGCGGGTGGACGACGAGATGCTCGAGCTGTGGGACGATCCGGTCCACACACCGGCGTTACGCTGGCGACGGTGAGCGCCGTTGCATACGGGAATGAGGCGAGCGCGGAAGGCGAGGTGGCGGGATGGATCTGACGACCGAACAGGTTCTCGCCTGGATTCAGCGCATCGCCGAGCTAATGCGACAGAACCGCGACTATCTGACCCAGCTCGATGCAGCCATCGGCGATGCCGACCATGGAGCGAACATGGACCGCGGATTCCAAGTCGCGGTCCAGAAGCTCGGCAACGAGCCTCCGAACGATATCGGGGCGATCTTCCGTACTGTGGGTATGGCGCTCCTGAGTTCGGTCGGGGGTGCCGCGGGACCTCTCTACGGAACGTTCTTCCTCGAGCTTGGGAAGCAGCATGCGGGCCGAACGACGGTGAGTGCGCAGGAGTGGGCAACCGCCCTGCGCACTGCCGTCGCTACCGTGGCCGCGAGGGGCCAGGCCCAGGTCGGTGACAAGACGATGATCGATGCGCTCGCGCCGGCTGTCGAAGAACTGGAGCGGGCACTCGCGGAAGGGGCCAGCCTGGCGGTGGCTATGCAGCGAGCTGCAGCAGCTGCGGCAGAGGGGATGCGTGCAACTATCCCCCTGCAGGCCCGGCGCGGACGAGCGAGTTACTTGGGGGAGCGCTCGGTCGGTCATCAGGATCCCGGTGCGACATCCAGCGCTCTGTTGCTGACGGCTGCTGCCGAGATCCTGGCTACCGAGTGAGGGAGGCCGCGGTAGTCCGCTGGCCGGCTGATAGGCGAGGAGTGGTGTCCTGTCGGAAAGGAAAGGGGCCACGATGAGTCGCTTCGTTCTTGCCATCGACCAGGGGACGACGAGTACCCGTGCCATGATTTTCGACCGCGAGAGCAATGTCATCGGCATGGATCAGCGTGAGCATCAGCAGATCTACCCCCAGCCGGGGTGGGTGGAGCACGACCCGCTGGAGATCTGGCAACGCACCCAGGAGGTCGTGCGTGCGGCCCTGGAGCGTGCCGGCATCGGTGGTAGCGAGATCGCTGCGGTCGGTATCACGAACCAACGCGAGACGACAGTGGTGTGGAACCGGCACACTGGGCAACCCTACCAGAACGCCGTCGTCTGGCAGGACACGCGGACCGACCAGTTGTGCGCGCGACTGGAACGGGAAGGTTATGGCCAGCTCTTCCGGGAACGAACGGGGTTGCCGATCAGTACCTACTTTTCTGGCCCCAAGCTCCGCTGGTTGCTCGAGGCGAACCCGACGCTGCGCGCCGACGCCGAAAAGGGTGACGCCCTATTCGGCAATATCGATACCTGGTTGATCTGGTGGCTCACTGGCGGCCCCAACGGCGGCGCGCACGTGACGGATGTCTCCAATGCGAGCCGAACGATGCTGATGAACCTCCGTACGCTTGATTGGGACGACGAACTCCTCCGTGTGCTGCAGATCCCGCGTCAGATGCTGCCGGCGATCCGGCCCTCGTCCGATCCCCAGACCTATGGTGCGACGACGAGCGATGGGCCGGTCGGAGCGCGTGTGCCCGTCTGCGGGGATCTGGGCGACCAGCAGGCTGCCTTGGTCGGTCAAGCCGGCCTGCAACCCGGTATGGCCAAGAACACCTACGGTACCGGTTGTTTCCTGCTTCTCAACACGGGGACAGAGATTGTCCCGTCGCAGTACGGACTCTTGACCACTGTCGCCTATCGCTTCGGAAACGGGCCGTGCGTCTACGCGCTCGAGGGGTCGATTGCGATTACCGGAGCGCTGGTGCAGTGGTTGCGCGACAATCTCGGACTCATCACGCACTCCGCGGCCGTCGAGGAATTGGCGCGCTCAGTCGAGGACAATGGCGGTATCTACTTCGTGCCCTTCTTCTCCGGTGCCTTCGCTCCCTACTGGCGCGCCGATGCCCGCGGAGTGATCGTCGGCCTCACGCGGTTCATCACCCGCGGGCATATCGCTCGGGCTGCGCTGGAAGCGACGGCGTATCAGACGCGCGATGTGGTCGAAGCGATGATCGCTGATTCGGGGATTCACCTGACCGAACTGCGTGTCGATGGCGGTATGGTGCAGAACGAGCTGCTCATGCAGTTCCAGGCGGATATCCTGAATGTGCCAGTGGTGCGTCCAGTGGTGACCGAAACGACCTCGCTCGGAGCTGCCTATGCGGCAGGGCTGGCGGTGGGCTACTGGGCAAACGAGCAGGAAATCGCGCAGTACTGGAAAGAGACAAAGCGCTGGAACCCGCAAATGGGTGAGGACCAGCGGAGTCTGCTCTATCGCGGTTGGAAGAAGGCCGTGGAGCGCAGTTTCGGGTGGGTCGAGCTGTAACGCATCTGGTTCGCGAGCGGGGCAGGCGTGGCTGCTGCCTGCCCCAGCTGGCGATGGAGCGTGGCGGCGGGTATCCGTCTACGCTCCGTCACCGTCCTGTACGCTTGCCAAGGTGGGTCGATCGATGGAGGCACCTGCGTGGTCGGTCTCGTGATCGTTTCACACAGCGCGAAAATCGCAGAAGGTACCCGTGAGTTCGCCCTGGAAATGGTCAAGGGCGTCGTGCCGATCTACGCGGTCGGTGGGGTCGCGGGCGATCGATTAGGAACCGACGTAACCAAGATCCTGGAAGCCCTGCAGGCCGCGCTCGCAGAGGCGGACGATGTGCTCGTTCTCGGTGACCTCGGGAGCTCGCTCCTCGGCGCGCGCACTGCGATCGAACTCCTCGACGAGCGTGCGCGACAGCGGGTCCGGATCAGTCAAGCAGCGCTCGTCGAGGGGGCTGTCATCGCTGCGATCGAGGCCTCGGTCGGAAAATCTCGTGACGAGGTCGAGGCTGCGGCGCGACAAGCGGTCAGCGTCGTGAAAAGCGCGCTCTAGTCTCGCGTGGCTTGCGCCGCGATTGTGGGGAGGGATTATGGAACGTGCTGTCTTCCGGCTGGTCAACCGCGCTGGTCTCCATGCCCGGCCTGCGGCGCTCTTTGTCCAGACTGCTGCGCGCTACCGATCGCAGATTCGGGTTCGCTCGCTGACTCGCGACACACCGTTCGTCGATGCCAAGTCCATTCTCACTGTGCTGACCCTCGGGGCAGAGTGCGGTCACGAGATCGAGGTGACGGTCGAAGGGGCGGATGAGCGCGAAGCGCTGATGGAGCTGAAGCAGTTGTTCGAGGAGGCCTTGGCGCGGGAGGATGCGACGGAATGAGACAAAGGGTCCTCCGCGGCGTTCCAGTAGTCGGAGGCGTGGCGGTCGGGCATTGCTGGTGGCTCCGTTCCGCTGCGAAGCTCGATCCCATGGAAGCAGAGGAGGTGCTGGGCGATCCCTTCGACCGGTTAGAGCGAGCACGTGCAGCCGCACGAATGGAACTGGAGCAGTTGATCGCGTCCGCGCGCGGTCGTCTCCCGGAGTCAGAGATCGCCATCCTCCACGCCCAACTCCTGATGATCGACGATCCCGAGCTGGAGCGAGTCTACCGGGAGGGGATCGAACAAGGGAAAGCCCCTGCGGTGAGTTGGCAGGACGCGGTGAGGACCTTTCACCAGGTGCTGTCCTCCTTGCCTGATCCCACCTTGCAGGCCCGTGCTGCAGATGTCGAAGATATCGGTGCACGCGTCCTGCGCCACCTCATCGGAGCGCCTGCCTCCCCGGCTATGCCGACGCGTCCGGTGATCCTCTGTGCGGACGATCTCGCTCCCTCTGAACTCGTCGCCTTCCCCCCGGAACGACTGCTGGGTATCGCCCTCGCCGGCGGTGGCCCGACATCGCACGTCGCGATTTTGGCTCGTGCACTCGGTGTTCCGACGATCATGGGACTGGGAGAGAGTCTCCACGCCGTGACGGAGGGAGCCTTCATCCTCCTCGATGGGAACGACGGGAAACTCGTTGTCGACCCTGATCCCGAGGAGGTTCGAGAAGTCCTGGCCGTGCAGCAGGCTCGCGATGCCGAACAGCATCGGGCCCTCCAGCTGCGTCTGGAGCCAGCACGGACACGGGACGGCTATCGGGTGGAGGTCGGCGCCAATGTCGGCCGGCCCGAGGAAGCACACGTCGCTGTCTCAGCCGGTGCCGAGGGGATCGGCTTGCTCCGTACCGAGTTCCTCTTCGTTGATCGAGAGGCACCGCCGACCGAGACCGAACAGGAGCGTGCACTCCGGACGATATTGGAGGCGCTCGATGGACGCCCACTCGTCGTGCGGACGCTCGATATCGGAGGCGACAAGCCGGTACCCTACCTGCCCTTGCCGAAGGAGTCGAACCCCTTCCTCGGGTTACGAGGTCTGCGCCTCCTCCGGCGACACGAGGAACTCCTCCGTACGCAATTGCGTGTTCTCCTGCGACTGGGCTATGCCGACCTTCGGATCATGTTCCCCATGGTCGCGACACTGGACGAGTTCCGTCGGGCACGCGCCGTCACGGGCGCGATCGTGCAGGAGCTGGAAGCAGCCGGGCAGCGCGTCGCGCCGTTTCAGCTGGGCATGATGGTCGAAGTCCCTGCTGCTGCTTTACTCGCCGAGCAGTTCGCGAAGGAGGTCGACTTCTTCAGTGTCGGGACGAATGATTTAACCCAATATGTCCTGGCGGCCGATCGGGGGCATCCGGAACTCGGCGACTATCAGGACCCGCTGCATCCGGCGGTCTTGCGGCTCATCGCCCACGTCTGCAAGGCAGCCCATGCCGAGGGACGGTGGGTCGGCGTCTGCGGGGAGGCGGCAGGTGATCGTCTGGCGGTGCCCGTCCTGATCGGGCTCGGGGTGGACGAACTCAGCGTGGCACCTTCACTCGTCGCATCGATCAAGGACGAGGTGCGGCAGTGGTCTCTCGAAGCCGCGCGAGAGGTTGCCCGGGCAGCGTTGGGCCTCAGTGATGCGCAGGAAGTGCGGATGCTCGTTGCTGAGGCGCGTGCGAGGTCCTAGCCTGGGACGAGGTTCCCCCGAAAAGTGCACGCGGATCGCTCAAAACTCTCCGCGGGGCGCGGAAAACGACTGAGCACGTGCGCCCACCACTGTGCACGCGCCGACTGCAGGGTCGTTTCAGCGAGCGAGACCAGCCACGGGACACTCGTCGAAGTGGTCACTGCGAGGCATCTGCCATGACCGGCTCCAGGAACAGCGTTGCCTGGCGATTCCAGTCGCTCTGCGGGTACCGGTCCTCGAGCCGCACGCACTGGGCCTGGAGTTCCGCGGGGAGCGATGCGATGTCGGGCCAGTCGACCTCGATCAGATTGCCAGCTGGGTCGCGCACGTAGAGCTGGACGTTCCCGTTGGGCAACTGGACGAGGAAATGCGTGAAGGTATCGCCGTCCAGGCAGCCGCGGGCGCGTGCCTTCTCGTAGACCGTGACGAGATCGTCAACGGTCAGTGCGAAATGCGCGTAGCGGCGGGCTTCTTCCGGTCGTTCGAAGATGTGGAGCTGGAGGTCACCGACCCGCAGCCATTGCACCGGATGCCCGAAATTGGGTGTTGGGATCCGCTCCAGACCGAAGACCTCTTCGTAGAAACGCACCGACTCCTCGAGATGCTCAGCGACGATGCTGACGTGGTTCAGGCTCCGTGTCGCCATTGGGCCTGCTCCCTCTGGTTCCGTCATCCACCCGACGCTCAGAAGCACCTGAAGCGTAGCACGGAGCAGAGGGCCGGCGGAAGCAGGCTGGGAGACGCGCGTCAGTGTCTTCTTGGTCAACGACGGCTCGAGAGGACACGACCGGTGATCCAGGCGATGACGATAGCCAGGAAGAGCACGATGAAGCGCATGATTTCCGCGCTTCCGAGGGACGGAGGGAAGGCCACCGGGGTCGACTCTGAGCCGGGTAGGGCGGCGATGACGACCAGCGCGACGCCGACAGCGAGGATGAGGGCGAGGATCGCGGAGCAACCGACTGCGATCCCCTCGAGGAGGTAACGCAACATGGGGATCGTTCCCTTTCCTGTCCCGCTGGAATGGTAACAGGCGGGACGGACAACAGCCTGACCGGGGCATCCTCGCTCCGCGTCTCGGGGCTCGGTCCGGCCGTGCCGGTCGTTCTCAGTGGCCGGGTTCGGCTCGTATCCGTGACCCATCTCGACCGCTCGCCGCGATGAGCCAAAGATGCCAGCATCGGCGAGCGGACGGCTCGCTGCTCTCACCCTCAGGAGCGGCTGACGGCCCGGAGTCCATCAGCGAAGACGGTCAGCGCGCGCTCGAGTTGCTCCCAGGTGATGGTGAGCGGCGGTTGGAAGCGGACCACGTTCCCCTCTTGCCCGCCGACCCCGATGAGGACCCCGTGCTCGCGGCAGTAGGCGCGGAGCGCGGCAGCGTGCTTCGCGGCTGGCTCTTTGGTCTTTCGGTCGGTAACGAGTTCGACGCCGATCATGAGGCCGAGCCCGCGTACGTCGCCGATCAGCTCGTGCTCGGCAGCCAGTTCCCGGAGTTGTGCGAGTGCCTGTTCACCCTTGCGAGCCGCTTGACCTGGCAGGTCCTCCTCCAGCATGACCTCGATGTTCGCCAGCGCTGCCGCGCAGGAGACCGGGTTGCCGCCGAAGGTCGAGAGGTGCTCGCCGGGCTGGAAGGCATCGGCGATCTCGGCGCGGGCGATGCAAGCCGAGAGCGGGAAGCCATCGGCGATCCCCTTGGCCATCACCATGATGTCCGGCTTGACGCCGTAATGCTCGATGGCGAAGAGCTTGCCGGTGCGGCCGAAGCCGCTTTGCACTTCGTCGACGATGAACAAGATGCCGTAGCGATCGAGCACCTCTTTGACGTAGCGAAAGTAATTGGCTGGCGGCACGATGATGCCGCCCTCGCCCAGCACCGACTCGGCGATGAAGGCCGCGACGTTGCCGGACGTCTGGTACTTGATCGCCCACTCGACCATGTCCGCGCAGCGCAGGGCGAGGACTACCGGATCGTCGGTCCCGAAGGGATTACGGTAGAGGTAAGGTGCCGGAGCGAACGCGACGCCGGGAAGGTACGGTCCTCCGCGCTTCTTGCGCAGCATGTTGCCAGTGACCGAAAGCGTGCCGACCGTTCGACCGTGGAAGGCGTGGGTCAGTGCGATGAACTCGTTGCGCCCAGTGTAGGCCTTGGCCATGCGGAGCGCCGTCTCGATTCCCTCGGCCCCGCTGTTGCCGAAGAACGTCTTCTTGAGTGGACCCGGCGTGATTTGGGCGAGCCGCTCGGCCAGATCGGCGACCACCGGAACGTGATAGACGTAGCTGGCGGCATGCACCAGCTTGTCGGCCTGCGCTTTGGCTGCGGCGACTACTTTGGGATGGCAATGACCAGCATTGGTGACCGCGATTCCGGCGAAGCAGTCGATATACTCGCGTCCTGAGGTGTCGACGATGGTCGCACCGCTGGCGCGCTCCACCACGACCGGCTCCACTGCTGCCACGAAGCTGGTGCAGACATACTCGCGATACTTCTGGATCGTTTCCATCGGCGGCTCTCCTCGGTTTCCAGACCCGAACCGGCAATAAAGTTTCTGTTCGCTCGACTCATTCTACCTGACCGGCACAGCCCGTCTTCAACCGGAGAGTCAGGAGCATGGTAGCATCGTCGAAGCGTGGGGGGGAGCCGATGGCAGCACATGGCGGACAACCGGTGTGGAGGGAGCAGAGGGGCATCCTCCACTCGTTGCGAACATATCCAGCGTTCCGGCTCTTGTTCGGGACGACCCTGACGACGAACGCTGCTTTCTGGATGTGGTCGCTCCTGATCGGCTGGCTGGCTCTGGTCCTCACCGATTCCCCTTTCTTCGTCGGCTTAACCGGTTTTCTCAACGGCATCCCGATGCTCCTGGTCAGCCTGCCGGCGGGAGTATTGATCGATCGGCTCGATCGCCGCCTGGTTCTGTTCGTGGCTCAAGTGGTGGTCGCACTGGCCACTGTCAGTCTCGTGCTGCTGCTCTGGCTTGAGCGATTGACACCTTGGCAGTTGCTCCTGGCGGCGTTCGTCTCCGGGGCGGGTATGGCAGTCGTTTTCACGACGAGGAGTGCCTTGGTCGCCAACCTGGTCGGGCGCGAGGCGCTGGCCAATGCGGTTGCATTGATCTCGACTGCGCAGAATGCGCCTCGCATCGTCGGCCCGGCACTGGCTGGGCCGCTCGTCAGCGCCTTCGGTTTGACGGGAGCCTTCGCGGTCTGCGCGCTGTTTCAGGTTGCGTCGGTCGGTATCACGTGGCGCTTGCCGGCCGTGCGACCCTCGGGTAACCGGTCGCCGTTTTGGGGAGCGTTCGTCGAGGGTCTGGTGACGGTCTGGCGTCGCGAACAGCTCCTCGCCTTGATGGCGCTGGCGACCTTACCAACGCTGCTCATTTTCCCTTATATGAACCTTTTGCCGGTTTTCGCGCGGGACGAGCTCGGTTTAGAGGCGACCGGACTGGGCGTGCTGATGGCACTGAACGGGCTCGGTGCGGTCATCGGATCGGTCGCGGTCGCTGCCCGGCGAGAGTGGGGGGAATCGCCGCGCGTGCTCGTGGCGACGGTGCTGCTGTTCGCGGCAGCGGTGTTCGCCTTTGCGCAGACGAGCGTGCCCTGGCTCGCGGCGGCGTTCCTCTCGATCGCCGGGGTGATGGGCGCAGTCTATATGGCGACGACGAATACGTTGCTGCAGTTGGCCGTGGAGGACGAGATCCGCGGTCGCGTGCTGAGCGTCTATCTCTTGACCTGGGGGCTGCTCCCGATCGGGACATTGCCGGCCGGAGCGGTGGCTGACCATTGGGGTGCGCCGCTGGCGGTGAGCCTGCTGGTCGTGCTGTCGGTTCTCGCTATCGGAGCGGTGGCGCTCCGGTTCCCGCTGCTTCGCCGATCGTCGCTCGTTTCCGAGCAGCGTTTTTCGGCCGGCACTGGCCGGTCGTGAGGGTGCCGAACGATGCGGTGGGTGATTCCTCGCCCGTGGGTGGTACGCCAGCCGGCGCTGCGTGCGGTGCTGGGCTTGACGCTGCTCGCTGGCTTGGTGACCGGGGTCGTCGTCCCGTTTCTCTCCCTGGTGGCCCGCGAGAAAGGAGCCTCCTACGGGGCAGTCGGCCTCATGGCATCCGGCTTCCTCCTGGCGCAACTTGTCTTTCAGTTTCCGGCCGGGGCGTTGGCCGATCGGATCGGGCGAGCCAAGCCGGTGGCCGCTGGTTTGGCGATCGAGGGGCTGGCCACAGCTGGCTTTGCATTCGTCGAGGCTCCGAGCAGCTTCGTTGCCCTGCGTGTCCTGCAGGGGGTGGGACTGGCGCTGATCTATCCGGCGGTCCGGGCGCTTATCGCCGACCTGACGCCACTGGAGCGGCGTGGCGAGGCGTATGCGGCCTTCTGGGGTGTCCTCAATGTCGGGTGGCTGCTCGGGCCGGCTGTCGGCGGGCTCTTGGCTGCGGTCGTCGGGAAGACACCGCTCGTGGTGGCGAGCGGTCTGGGTGAAGCTGCGCTGGCGCTTCCGGCTTGGCTCGCCTTCCGGCGTTTTCGCTTGCCGGAACCGAAGAGGAAAGCAGACGCGCTGGGCAGCCAGCGAGGGGCGCGCCTCCTGGGCACGGCACTCGTGGCAGCGATGCTGCTGGCCTTCGGCTTCGAGGTGCCGGTCGGCATCTTCACGGGAATCTGGAGCATCTATCTCAGCGAGATCGGAGCCTCCGAGCTAGAGTTGGGGCTCTCGTATACGGCCTTCTCGGTGGCCAATCTCGTCACGCTCCCGCTGGGTGGGAAACTGGCCAACCGGCGGCCGCGCTGGCGGCGGGTATTGGGCCTGGCGGCCCTGCTCGGTATCGTCGTGCTCGGATACGGTATCCCCTCGGTGCCGATCGTCCTGCTGCTCGGTGCACTCGAGGGGGCGATCGCTGGGCTGTTGACGCCGACGGTGGATGCCTATCTTTCGGGGATCGCCGGTGCTCAGCAGCAGGGCCGGGTGCAGGGGGCGTACACGACAGCCGGCATGAGCGGGGCAGCGTTGAGTGCACTGGGAAGTTCGGTGCTCTATTCCTGGGGACACTGGGTGCCTTTCCTGGTGGCGGGGACAGCGCTGGCGAGCCTGGCAGTACCTGCAGCCCTTCTCATGCGGCGGACCGAGCAACAGGCCGTCCGAGAAGCCGCTGTCGAAACGGTCGTCCAGTGACACGGAAAGGATAGGGGTGTGCGGCGAGTCGCAGTCCCATTCATCGTCTATTGGGGTGATGCGGATCCGGGTGAGCTCATCTTCTATCCGAACGTGTTCCGCTACGTCATGCAAGCAGAACATGCCTTGTTCTGGGGACTCGGCTACACGCGGCAGAAAATGCAGGAGTGGGGGGTGGTCAATCCACGCGTGCATGTGGAGGCCGATTACCATCGGCCGCTCTGGGTGCACGATCGTGGCGTCTGCCGCTTGTGGGTGAGCAAGCTCGGCCGCTCGTCTCTCCGGCTCGACTTCGCGCTGGTCAAGGACGGCGAAGATGAGCCGGCCGTCACCGGTCATCTCGTACAGGTCTTCGTCGACGCGCGCATGATGCGTCCGGTGCCTATACCGGAAGAACTGCGAGAGGCACTGGCAGCGGAGGAGCCGGTGGGTGAGGCTGCCGACTCGCGAGGTGCCGAATAGCGTCGCGGCACTCGTGGTATCCTCGTGGGTCGGAATGCGGGAGGAGCGAGGATGGCGGGGAAGCCGCGTGCGTTCTCGGGAATCCAGCCGACCGGTGGCATCCACCTGGGGAACTATCTCGGGGCGATCCGGAACTGGGTGCTGCAGCAGGATCAGTATGACAATATCTTCAGCATCGTCGACCTGCACGCGTTGACGATCCCCTACGATCCGCGTGAGTTCCGGCAACGGACGCTCGAGGTGGGGAGCGTGCTCCTGGCAGCCGGGATCGATCCGGAGCGCTCGATCCTGTTCGTGCAGTCCGACGTCCGCGAACACACGGAACTGTGCTGGATCCTGGGCACGTTGGCGACCTTCGGTGAGCTGCGGCGGATGACGCAATTCAAGGAAAAGTCGAAGGGGAACGAGCGCGTCGGGGCAGGGCTGTTCTTCTATCCGGTGCTCCAAGCAGCGGACATCTTGCTCTACGACGCAGCGGTCGTCCCCGTCGGTGAAGACCAGAAGCAGCACATCGAGCTGACGCGCGACGTGGCTATCCGCTTCAACAATACGTTCGGCGAGACGTTCGTCGTCCCGGAGCCGGATATCAAGCCGGCTGGGGCGCGCATCATGTCGTTGACTGATCCGCTCAAGAAGATGAGCAAGAGCGACCCGGATCCAGACAGCCGCATCGAGTTGCGGGATCCGCCGGAGGTGATCCGTCGCAAGATCCGCAAGGCAGTGACCGACTCGGAGACGGTGATCCGCTACGACGAAGAGCGAAAGCCAGCGATCTCCAACCTGCTCACGATCTATTCGCTCCTCTCCGGTATTCCGATCCCGGAACTGGAAGAGCGGTATGCCGGGAAAGGATACGGGCAGTTCAAGCAGGACCTGGCTGAGGTGATCATCCAGGCGCTGGCACCGATCCAACAACGACTGGAGGAACTGGTCGCCCAGCCCGGGATCGTGATCCGCACGCTTCAAGAGGGCGCCGCCAAGGCGCGGGAACTCGCTTCGGCCAAGATGGCACTCGTGCGCGAGCGGTGCGGACTCGGACTTCCACCGCTGGACTGAGCGGGGAGCGCGTAATGGGCGGAGCGTCATCGGTCAGAGTCGTCCAGTGGGATGTGCTCCCGGTGGAGTCCCCTCGCCCCGGTATCTTCCGGCAGACGCTGCACGGAGACCGGCAGACCGTGGTTCGCTACCGGTATGCTCCCGGATCGGTCTTCCCAGTTCATGCGTATCCCGAGGAGCAGGTGACGATGGTGCTGCGCGGGACGCTGGCGCTGGAGGTCGCGGGTGAGGAGTCGATCTGCGGACCTGGCACCGTCGTGGTCATCCCCGGTGGAGTACCCCATGGCGCACGTGTCGTGGGTGAAGAAGAGGTCGAGACGCTGAATACGTTCGTGCCGCGGCGCACGAGCGCGCCTTGAGCGGAGCGAAAGGAGCGAGGACATGGCGGTCGAATCGATGGTCAAGAAGCTGAAGCGGCACGCTGCCAAGCGTGCCAACCAGCGGCTCAAGCAGCCCAAGCACAGTGTGCCACACCGCTACCCGTTCAAGTATCGCCAGACGTCGCGGGGACGTGTGCCGTTGACCGACGAGGATGCTCTCGCGATGATCCGCTGGCGAGCAGCGCGGCGGGCACGTAAGAAACAGGCCGAACAAAAGGTCTGAAAGCCTCCCGCTCCTCGCCAGTGTTCGACGAGCCCTGCCCGAACCTCATTCGAGCAGGGCTTCAGCTCTGTCCGGGGGTGCCGAGTGGGGAACGCTCCGGAGCTCGTGCGTCTTCTGGTGATATTGCCCGGCCAGATCGTCCTCGTGGACGAGCGGTCGGATGCCGGAAAGATAGGCAGCCCGGCCGAGCAAGTGCGCGGCGAGCGGGGTGGTCAACAGGAAGAAGAGACTCACCAACAGGGCGTGGAGCAGCGCAGAGAGATTCCCGAGGAGCAGACCGGTCGCCGCCACGATCAAGAGGATGCCCAGGGTCCCCGCCTTGGCCGCAGCCTGCATGCGGGTGTAAAAGTCCGGCATCCGCAACAGGCCGATGCCAGCGATCACCATGAGGAGCGCGCCGATCAGCGCCAGTAGACCAGCCAGCACGGTCATGGTTCTCGCGTCCTCCGCTCGATGAGTGAGGCGAAAGCGACCGTGCTCAAGAACGCGATGAGGGCGAGCACGATCGCGATGTCGACGATCGACAGGAGTTCGAGCGTCGCACCGAGCAGGAGCAGTAAGCCGACGACTAATGAGGCCATAAAGTCGAGCGCGATGACGCGGTCCGGAATGGTGGGGCCACGGACTACCCGGACGAGGGCGAGCACAAGTCCCACCGTGAGCAGAAGCATGCTGAGCGCGATGAGAGGAGAGACACCGGAAAAGCCGATCAGTCGCTCGCTCATCGCAGAACCTCCAGGAGGCGAGCTTCCAGATCACGTTTCACTTCGGTCAGGAATGTCTGCCGATCGCGAGCGTACATGGCGTGGACATAAAGTGTTCGGCGGTCGGCCGAGATGTCCAGTGAGAGGGTCCCCGGAGTGAGCGTGAGAAAGTTCGCCAAGAGCGTGATCTCGGTATCGGTGGCAGCATCGAGCGGGACAGCGATGATACGTGGAGTGGCTCGCAGGCGCGGAGTGAGCGAGTCGTAGGCGATCTGAAGAGAACTCAGGAGGAGTTCCACAAAGAAAAAAGCGATGAAGCGCAGCCCACGCAGGATGCGTCCGCTGTACTGTGCCGTGCCCCAGAGTGCCTCGAGCGTGGCGAGCACGAGAAATCCGAGCACGTAGCCGAGTAGCAGTTGGGGAACGGTGAAGCGGCCGACTGCCATAGCCCAGACGAGGGCGAGCAGAAGATTGAGCAGGAACAGCGTCACGGTGCACCTCCGATCGATGCGAGTGCTGGTGATCCGAGCTGGCCGAGCACGGCTCGCTGGTAGATATGAGGATCGAGCAGTTGGTCTGCTGCGCGAGTCGCCAAAACCAGGAGCGGCTCACTGGCGGTGCCGAGCAGGACCGTCACTGCCGCGAGTACGAGGACCGGCAGCAGGAGGAGGGTTGAGAGTGGCTGGCAAGGCGGATCCTCGACCGGTCGCGGTTTCCAGAAAGCCTCGTTCCAGATCTTGAGCATGGAGAGAAGGGTGAACAAGCTCACGATGACGGCGATGGCAGTCGCCCAGTAGGCGCCCGCGGCCAGTCCGGCGCGGATGACGAGCAGCTTGGCCAGGAAGCCGGAGAGCGGTGGAAGACCGGCCAAGGAGAACGCGGGGACTAAAAAGAGGAGTCCGAGCCAGGGACGAGCACGGTAGAGGGCGCCGAGGTCGCTGAGCCGGCTGCTCCCGCCGAGTCGTTCGATCAGGCCGCCGATGAGAAACAGGTTCGTCTTCACCACGATGTGGTGGACCAGATAGAAGACGCTGCTGGCTAGACCGAGCGGGGTCAGCAGCGCAAGGCCGAAGATCATGTAGCCGATCTGGCTGACGATATGGAAGGAGAGGATGCGACGGACATCCTGCTGGGCCAATGCGCCCAGCACACCGGTCAGCATGGTCAGGGCGGCGCAGACCAAGAGGAGACGATGCGACCAACCCGGATCGTGAACGAAGAGGAGCGTGAAGATGCGAATGAGCGAGTACACACCGACCTTGGTCAGGAGACCAGCGAAGAGTGCGGAGACCGGCACCGGTGGCGTGTGATAGGAAGCAGGGAGCCAGAAGAAGAGCGGGAAGACCGCGGCCTTGATGCCGAAGGCGATGCCGAAGAGCACAGCGAGAAGATCCAGCACGAGCGGGTCGACGCCGAGTACCGCTCGGCTCAGGTGGGCGAAGTTGAGCGTGCCAGTCACGCCGTAGAGGACGCCGACCGCACTCAGGAAAAAGGCGGAGGCGAGCAGGTTCAGGGCGACGTACTTGAGTCCACCTTCGACCTGCCCTCGCTCGGCACCGAGGACGAGCAACACGAACGAGGACATGAGCAGGATCTCGAAGCAGACGTACAAGTTGAAGATGTCGCCAGTGAGGAACGTGCCGTTGACGCCGAAGAGCAAGGCGAAAATGAGCGGATAGTACCCGAGGCGCTCGCGGGCGGGATCGATCCAGGCGGTGGAATAGAGCACGGTCGCCCAGGCGACGAGCGTGCAGACGAGCAGCATGAGTACGCTGAGCAAATCGGCCACCAAGACGATTCCGTAGGGCGGTGGCCAAGAACCGATCGCGACGACGAGGAGTCCATCCCGCGCCACCTGCAGGGTCAACCCGCTGACGAGCATGAGGAGAACGGTTGCGCTCGTGATAGCCACGAGGAGGCTCGCTCGACGGTTGTGGCGAGTCGCGAAGAGGAGGAGGCTCGAGCCGAGCGGTAGCAGGAGCGGGAGAGTCAGGAGGAGACCCATGCGCGCTCCTCCTCTCCCCGAACCAAGCCGTCCTCCTCGTCTGCCGTGATCGGGCGATGAGCGGGCGCCGGTACCTCACCGAGCCGGTCAGTCGCCGTCAGGTCGTCCAAGTCATCGGTGCGGAGCGCCCGGTATGTCCGGTAGACGAGCGCGACCGCGAAGACCAGCACACCGAAACTAATGACGATGGCTGTCAGGATGAGTGCTTGCGGAAGCGGGTCGGCGCTTGGTAACGAGACTGACGTTCGACCCTCTGGGACGAGGGGCGGACGCCCGCGCACGAGGCCTCCGGCAAGGAAGATCAGAAGATTCGCCCCGTTTCCCAACAAGATCAGGCCGACGAGAATCTTGACGATGCTGCGGCGCAACAAAAGGTACAACCCAGCGCCGTACAGGACACCGATCATCGCGACGAAGAAAAGTTCCATCGTTCACTCCTCAGCGAAAGCGAAGAGCATGGTCAACGTCGCGCCGATGACTGTCAGGTACACCCCGATATCGAAAAGGAGCGGTGTGCCGAGATCGACGCTGAGATTGCCGGGAAGAGGCACGCCGATCCAGAGGCCGGTGAGGAAGGATGTCCTGTTGATCCAGGCGAATAGCCCGCTCGCCGCGGCGAACGCGAGGCCAATGGCGACCAACGTCAGTGGTTGCACGCGGAGGAGTCGCTGGGCTGTGCGCAGGCTATAACCGAAAGTGAGGAGGGCGAAGCCGGTCGATGCGATCAAACCACCAGCGAAGCCGCCACCTGGCTCGTGATGTCCGCGCAAGAGCAGGAAGAGGCTGAGCAGCAAGAGAAGCGGTGAGATCCAGCGGACGGCTGTTCGCAAGATGATCGAGGGAAGGGTGCTCACGTTCCTTCCTCCTTCTGCTGACGCCGGTAGAGCAAGGCTGTCACTCCGAGACCGGCCAAGCCCAGCACGGTGATCTCACCGAGCGTGTCCAGGGCACGGAAATCGACCAGGATGACATTGACCACGTTCCGCCCGTGTGCCGCCGGGTAGCTCTGCTCGAGGAAGAAGGTAGAAATGCGCTCGCGAGCCGGGGAACCGATCATCAGGAACGCGAAAAGGCTCATCGTCATCCCAAAAAGCATAGCGACGATCGCATCGCGGACACGGGCTCGGGTCGTCGAGAGGCGGGCATAACGCGGCAAGCGATAGAAGGCGAAGACGAGGAGCACGACGGTCAAGGTATCGACGAGGACTTGCGTGATCGCCAGATCCGGTGCGCTGAAGCGCGCATAGAGCACGGCGAGGCTGAAACCGAGAGCACCGAGCGCCGCGATGGCAGCGAGTCGCTCGGTCGCGCGGACTGCCACGAGCGCGGCTACGAGGATGATGAGCGCTAAGCTCGCATCGACGACATCGATCGCTGACAGGTGTGGAGGAGACCAGTGGGTGAGGAGTTCGGCACGGTATCGGCCCACGGTGAGCAGCGAGAGTGAGACGAGCGTCAACACTGTGACCATGACGTAGACGCGCAAGTAGCCGCTCTGCAGCAGTCGGGTCTGCCGGATAGCCAAGCTGTTGATGACCGCCAGTGTTCGGAAGTACCAGCTCTCGCTCCCCCACGCCGCCAGAGCTCCGGCTGTTGGGCTCCACGATTCAGTCGTGCGGAGGCGATCGCCGAGTCGGAGCGCGATCGGCCAGCTGACGGCGAGCGCTCCGCCGAGCAGCAGGACGAGCAGGCTCAGGCCGAGTGCAGGGGTGAAGCCGTGCCAAAGGGCGAGCTTGACGCTGGTTGGCTCATGGCCCGACAGGCCGGCGACGACCGCACTCGCCAATGGGCCGAGGGAACTAGTGAGAAGACCGGAAAGGGACGCGGCGGCACCCAGCAGCGTGGGTGCGGTCAGGAGTTGCCAGGCTGGAGCGTGGGCGTGCTCGGGAGCCGTCCTCGGCTGGCCGACAAAGGGTCGCAAAAGGAGCCAAGCGACTGCTGTCTGTCCGCTGAGCGCGGCGAGCAGAACGAGCAGGCCTGGGAGTGGCAGCTCGTGCCAGGACGTTTCGAGAACGAGTTCCTTGGCGACGAAAGAAAGCGTCGGCGGAAGGCCAGCGGCAGCCAGGACGACGAGTCCGGCGACGATGGCGAGTCCGGGAAAAAGTCCAGCCAGTCCGCCGAGACGATCGAGCACCCGCTCGCCGGTCGCATGGTCGATGGCGCCAGCGAGCAGGAACGCTCCTCCCTTGTACAGCGCATGGGCGAGCAAAAAGAGGGCGAAGGGGAACCAGCCGGGCTCGCCGAAGCTGAGGAGGAAGATGAGCGTCCCGAGCGCGCTGATCGTGCTGTAGGCGAGCAGCCGCTTGAGATCGCGTTGCTGGACCGCGAGCAGCGCCCCGACCAGGGCGGTCGCGCCGCCGAGCACGCCGAGGCACGGTTGCCACCAGGGGTGCTCGCCGAACGCGGGAGTCATCCGCGCCAGCAAGTAGACGCCGGCCTTGACCATGGTTGCCGAATGGAGATAAGCGCTCACTGGAGTGGGAGCCTCCATGGCGTTGGGAAGCCAGAAGTGCAACGGAACCTGAGCCGACTTGGCTGCAGCACCGAACAGAATCAGGAGGAAAGCGGTCGTGACCAGCCCGTCGGCAGCAAGAGGCCCCTGGGCCAGGATTTCGCTCAGTCGCAGGCTGCCGGTGCGCTGCACCAGGATGAGGAGGCCGGTCAAGAGGGCGAGCCCACCGCTTCCGGTGACGATCAAGGCCTGCGTCGCACTCGTCCGTGCTCGCTCCCGTTCGTTTTCCAAACCGATCAGGAAGAACGAAGTGATGCTCGTGAGTTCCCAGAAGACGAACAGGAGAATCACGTCATCGGCGAGCACCAAGCCGAGCATCGCTGCCTCGAAGGCGAGGAATGCGACCCAAAAGGCCTGGTGGCGCGGATGATGTTCGAGGTACGCGACCGAATAGAGCGCGATGAGTGCGCCGATGCCAGTGACGAGGAGCGCGAACAGGAGTCCCAGCCCATCCAAGCGGAGCGTGAGATCTGCCCCGAGCGTGGGAAGCCACGAAATCGTTTCGACGCGTGTCGGTCCGTGTGTCACCGCCGGGAGCTGGCTCGCGTACCAGCCGAAGAGCACGAACGAGGTGAGTGCCGCCAAATACCCGAAGCGGGCAGCGAGCCGATCCCCAAGCCACGGGGCGAGGAATGCCAAAATGAACAACGACGCGAGACCAGCGAGCACGAATCCTCCTCTGCCGCTCGTTCCGTCGGCGTGCGATGGTGCGTTCGAGAGGCTCGCTGCTCCCTCCCTGTGGTGCCCGAGCCTCCTCGAGGGGCGACCGCTCAACACGCAGCGGCCGCCTCGCGGGAAGACCCGACACGGGGAACTCCGTGCACGGTCGCCCGCCAGTGTATCGTGGAGAGAATGCGCCGGGCAAGAATGGGTGGCAGCGAAGCAGGCAAGTCATCGGAGCACGCTTCCCTCGGAGAAGCCCAACGCCGTACACTGCTCGTGGCGCGTGGCTCGCCGGGTGAGCATCGACGAGGAAGCCGGGAAGGGAGTCGATCATGCTGCGTCAGATCGATCATCTGGTCGTTTTGGTACCGGACCTCGAGGCTGCCATCCAGGAGTATCGTCGAGCAGGTTTCACGGTCGTGCCGGGTGGAACACATCCTACGGGAACGCACAATGCACTGATCGGTTTCGGCGACGGCGCGTATCTGGAGCTCCTGGCCTTTTACGGGGACAATCCGGCTCACCGCTGGCACCGCTTTCGCGCTGCGGGAGGGGGGATCATCGATCTCTGCGTCCTGGTCGAGGGCATCGAGATGGAATGCCAGCGACTCGAGCGAGCGGGTTTCACCTACCAGTTGGCGGCGGGGAGCCGGACGCGCCCGGATGGATTCACGATCGCGTGGAAGAACGCGACGCCCCCGGACGGGTTGACGGGTCAGCTACCGTTCCTGATCGAGGACGTGACGCCACGGCAAGAGCGCGTGCCGCATGGCCAGCAGGCGGAGCACCCGAACGGGGCCCGCGGTGTGGCTGAAGTGGTGATCGCTGTCCGTGACCTTGCGCCGGTCGTCAGTGCCTGGCGAGCGCTTCTCGAGGCTCCAGGGGAAGCAGCCGACGATCCAATCCTGGGGATTCCCGTTCATCGCTTCGCTCTCGGCCCGCATCGTGTCTCGCTCACGGCAGGCCCTCACCCGCTGATCGAAGAGCGGCTCGGGCGTGTAGGTCCGGGGCCACTGCTCACGCGCCTGTGGGCCTGGACCACGGCAGACGTGACGCTGGGGCCGGCCCGCTTCGCCCTGCTGCAACTGGAGCGCTAGCGCTCCTCCCGCCCCATCCAGCGAGGGACAGCGATCGGTGGCTGATAGGTCAGGAGCGCCTCGACAGTCTCCTCGGGGTCATCGGTCACGATGAGGAGGCTAGCATGTTCGGGAGCGATGAACCCCTCGTCGATGGCATGGCGGACGCTCACCAGCAGGTGACGGTAGTAATCGCCCGAGTTGAGCAGGACGACCGGCTTGGTGTGGATACCGAGCTGTGCCCAGGTCACGATCTCGAAGAGTTCGTCGAGTGTGCCGAAACCTCCTGGCAGGGCGACGAAGCCATCAGCCAGGTCGGACATGAGAGCTTTGCGCTCGTGCATCGTGCGCACGATATGGAGGCGCGTGAGGTTGGGGTGGGCGAACTCGCGGTCCATCAGGACTTCCGGGATGACACCGATCACTTCGCCGCCCGCTTCCAGTGCGGCATCGGCGACGACACCCATGAGGCCGATGCTGCCGCCGCCGTAGACGATGCCGATCCCGCGCTCGGCGAGCAGTCGGGCCAGGCGCTGCGCATGCAGCCGGTAAACAGGGCGATTGCCGAGGCGCGATCCACAAAAAACGCAGACACGCTCGAGCGGCACTCTCCGGTCTTCCATCGTTCTCGGGTTCCTTCCGTTTCGGGGGCGCGATGCCCCGGTCCGCTGAGTGTACCCTGCTGATCGCTCTCCTGAAAAGCCGTATCAGGATGCGTTGTCTCCCTGAGCGGAGACGAGCATCTGCGAAGCACACGCGCTTTCTGGTAGACTGCGTAAGAGAACGAGGAGGATCGTTCCAGAATGCTGCAGGTCATCGATCCGATCCGCGACCGGGCCGGTCTCGAGCGGAAGCTGGCGAAGACGTCCTATCACGTCGACCGGGAGCGTGCGCACATCTGGATCATCGATTCCGATGTCTGTCTCCAGTGCGAGCGGCAGCAATGCATCGTCTGCTGTCCGGCTGCGTGCTACACACCGCTCCCGGATGGTCGGGTCAAGTTCTCCCATGAAGGCTGCGTCGAGTGCGGGACCTGTCGGATCGTCTGTTACGAGTTCCGCAATATCGCCTGGACGTACCCGCGCGGTGGTTTCGGCGTTCAGTACCGGTACGGATGAAGGACGCGCTCCACCCTACCGAGTAGCGTTCGTACCGCGCTGTGTGACACCTGAGCTCGTCCGATCGCCACTGTTTCGACGGCGAGCTGACGCGACGCTCCGGCTCATCGCGGTGGGTGTGCGACGAGCGGCTACCCCGATCCGATGGTCCTTCGCGATCACGCGCCGTGCGCAAGACGAGGGTTCCTCCGCGAACGAGTCCTCCGTTCGGTGAGGCAACTCGCAGCCGGTCGGTTCGGAAATGCGACAGCGATGCCCGAGCATGCGCTTCCACTCGTGCGCAGTTGCCAGTGCTCGGCCCGGGAAACGACCCGAGTGAGCGGGCTATGATGCGTCGCTTCCTCACGCACAACATGAGAGGCGCGCGGGATCCCGCTCGACAGCCAGCGCAGCTAGGCGCAGCCCCTGTCCAACCGTGAGGTAGGGGGCGAGATGCTCGCGGAGATCGGTGAGCGTCAGCCCAGCATGGACAGCCAGAGTCGCTGCTTCGATCAGTTCCCCGGCAGCGCTGGCGAGTGCCTGAACGCCCAGTATGCGCCCGCTCTCGGCATCAGCGACCAGGAACACCCCGCCGAACGGTTGCAGCTCGACCCGCTCGCGGGCGATCACGAATGCGGGAGCGAAGCCGGTCACGACCCGATGCCCGCGCGCCTCGGCATCTGCTCGGGTCAGCCCGACGCTGGCCAGCTGGGGCTGCGTGAAGATGACGGCTGGTACGGCATCGAGGCGCAGGATTTGCTGCTCTCCGAGGAGCGCGTTGCGAGCTGCCAGGCGGCCCTGCGCGGCTGCCACATACACGAACTGCGGGCCGAGCGTCACGTCACCCGCGGCGTAGATGCGGGGATTCGTCGTCCGGAGCGTCGGATCGAGTCTGGGGGCTCCCCGAGCGTCGAGTTCCACACCGGCGGCAGCAAGATCGAGGACGTCCACGTTCGGCCGGCGTCCCGTCGCCACGAGCAGCGTCTCAGCCTCGAGCGCTTCTTCGCGACCATCACTGGTCTGCACGATGAGGCGTACGCCGCCAGGAACGCGCTCGACCCGCAGCGGGAGCACGCCGAGGCAGAACTGGATCCCTTCCGCAGCGAGCGCCTGCTGGAGCTGCTCGGCCAGCTTCGGTTCGATTTCTGGCAAGAGCCGAGCTCGCCGCTGCACGAGAGTGACGCGGCTGCCGAGCCGCTGGAACGCTTGGCCGAGTTCCAGGGCCACGTACCCAGCACCGAGCACGAGCAGCGAGGTCGGTACGCGCTCCAGGTCGAGCGCGCTCGTGCTCGTCAAGAACGGCGTCTCGGCGAGGCCAGGCAGCGGCGGGAGAGCCGGACTGGCCCCGGTGGCGATCAGAAAGGCACGGGCGCGGATCAGGCGGTTGCCGACGGCGATTGTCTGCGGATCAACGAAACGGGCCGTACCGTGCAGGAGTTCCCAACCGTAGTAGTCGACGAGTTCCTCGTACTTTTCGCGCCGCAGTGCAACGATCAGGTCCTGCTTCTGCGCGACATGGGCTGCCAGATCGACTGTCTCGAGTTGGCTGCGGATCCCGCGACAGCGGCGCGTCGCAGCCAGATGAGCGACTGCGGCGGCGCGCAGCAAGAACTTGGAGGGGAGGCATCCGATGTTGACGCAGGTTCCACCCAGCGTGCCACGTTCGATCATGATGACGCGGGCACCGAGCTGGTGGGCCTCGATCGCGGCAGCGAAGGCGGCTGAGCCACCGCCGATGATCACCAGGTCGGCATCAGCGTCGGGTGACTCATCGTCCAGCTGGACAGGCGCCAGGCGCCGCGGTTGCCCTGGCTCGTACCGATGCAGTTGTCCGCTAGCAGCAGGAATGGCAGCGAAGACAGGTTGGGGGTCGAAAGTGAGCGGGGCAGCGAAGCGGACGCGACGGCGTCGCCAGTCCGCTTGCGGCTCGATACCGCCAGAGGCCTCGACAGCTGTCTCGCCGTGCCGCTCGCAATCCCGGCAGGTCATCCCTTCCACGTCGAGTTCATACGTGACGAGGGCCGATCCGTGGTTCGCTGGTGTCATCGTCCTTCCTCCTTCGCGATGTCGGCAGAGGGCGTGAACTCGCCGAGGCCAGCCTGCTCGGTCCGCAGCGCAGCTCGAGCACGGCAGGACGATCGGCTCATGAGGGAAAGCGACCAGTGAATAACGCGGAGTCCGGCAGCGTCGTCAAAAGCGACGAAGAGCGTCTGCTGACGATGGACCAAGAGCCAGCCGAGCAGGGGGAGGCTCCACAAGATCGCAGGATCCTGTTCCCACGCCAAGAGGAGAACAGCGAGCACGAGGACCAGTGCAGCCAGTATGAGATCGAGGGTGCGGGAGAAGGTGTCACGCGCCAGCAGGCTGGCGATAAGAAGAATGACCATGACAGCGGCGAGAAGGGGTGTCTCCAGACGTACCAGGAAGGTGAAGGCAGCAGTCCCACCGAGTGCGGAGGGCAGGAGAGCGAGCCATTGAATCGCCAGCCAGTTACAGCAGGCCAGCGTGGTCAGCGCGAGTCCTGCCAGGGTGGCCAGCCCTTCCAGTCCGCGCGCGAGGGTCGACAGGCGGTCGCGCGGCGAGTCGAGCGACATGCGACATCTCCCATCCGAGCCCACGTCGCGTTATTGTTCGCAGCCAGGATATCGCATACGGAAAGACGAATGCAATTTATCGCATTGCTGCGTATCTTGCGTTTTATAGAATCTGATCGTAATGATGCATTATGGGTGGCGACCCGAGCGTGTGCCAGAGTGGGCTCGACTGCGAGCCGTCGGCGAGCGCGGTCACGCAGGTCGTGGGTTCATGCGAGTACCGCGCCGAGGCAGCAGAAGGAAGGTCGCGCCGTGGTGTGGCGCTGTTGGATAGCCCCTTGGACGGCTCGGCAGCGGTTTACACTTCGTACCAGCCGATGCGGTGCGCTGGCAACGGCTTTCCTGGTGAGATGGCCTTTCGTGTGGCGTGTCGCTCGCCATGCAGACGTCGAGAGTGACGAAAGGAACACGCGGATGTACTGGTGCCGAGCCCATGTCCTGGTCTGCACCGCGAATCACTGTTCCCAGAAGGGGGCGCAACAGGTGGCAGCGCGCTTGCGCCTCGAGCTGAAGCGAGCCGGGCTGGACGCCGAGGTTATGGTGAACACATGCGACTCGATCGATCTCTGCGACATCGGCCCGAATATCGTCGTCTATCCGCAGGGATGGATCTACCGGAACGTCCAGGTGGGCGATCTTCCCGAGGTGATCGAGTCCTTGCGGCATGGCCAGCATCCGGTGGAGCGACTCGTGCTGCGGCCAGATTCCGAGGACGAACGAAGGCGACGCGCGTTGTACCACGCGGCAGTCGCTCAGGAACCGCTCGCCGTGGCCGCCTTCGCCGCGCTCGCCGAGCGCTACGGCTTCGACGAAGCGTGGGTCGCTGAGCAGGCGCGGCGGGGATTCATCGCGCGCAAGCCGGGTGACGATGGTGACCGCATCACCGTGACCAGCAAGGCTCGCCACCGCTACAGCCTGCCCGACGCAACCTGATCGGTCGGCCGAACGGCAATCGCGCGTCGGCGACGCATCGCTGATTGCCTCGGTGGCACGAGGCACGCGAGGCTAGAGAGGTGGTCGCTGGATTCTCGGCCACGAAGAACGACTCGTACTCGATGCGTTCGTACGAGAAAGGTGCCAATTTGTCACTGTGTGGTCACAGTTCTTTTGCAAGATGTGTGGTATACTTGGTTCAGTGGAGGGGAGGGATGGGAGGAGACAATGATCGCGTGAAGGAGGTGCGATGACGGCAGCGGTGCAGCAGTCATCGGTGCGTCGTGCTGACGCACAAGGTCCACGATTCGCGCACCCGGCTGAAGCGGAGTTCGCAGCCTTTCTCGATTTCTATCGGATCGCCTGGGAATATGAACCGCGTTCCTTCCCGCTGCGCTGGCAAGACGGACGCATCGTCGAGCAGTTCACCCCCGACTTCTATCTCCCTGAGCAAGATCTCTACGTCGAACTCACCACGATGAAACAGAGCTTGGTGACCCGCAAGCACCGCAAGGTCCGGCGACTCCGAGAGCTTTATCCCCACGTGAACATCGTGCTTCTTTATCGCAAGGACTACCACGAAATCCTGGCGCGCTTCGGCTATGGCTCGGTGGACATCACCTCGTTACGCCCCGATCAGATCGAGCGAGTTCTCTTGAGTCCGGCTGAGATTCAGCGGCGAGTGGCCGAACTCGGTCAACAAATCTCGACGGATTACGCTGGTGAGTCGCTCGTCCTGGTGGGTGTTCTCAAGGGTATCACCTTCTTCCTGGCTGATCTCGCCCGGGCGATCACCCGACCGCTGGCGATCGACTACCTGCAGCTCTCGCGTGACCTCCGCGAGGGTGTCGCCATCCGCAAGGATCTCGATCTCGATATACGCGGCAAGCATGTGCTGCTGGTTGAGGACATTGTCAATACGGGTTTGACGCTCGACTTCATCATGCGCGTGTTACGCGAGCGCGAACCAGCTAGTCTTAAAGTGTGCGCGCTCCTCGACAAGGCCGAGCGGCGGTTGGTTCCGGTTCCAGTGAAATACGTCGGCTTCATCATTCCCAACGAGTTCGTCGTCGGGTATGGGCTCGACTATCGCGAGCTCTATCGGAATCTTCCTTTCATCTGCGTACTCAAGCGCGAGGTTTACGAAGCGAGCGGGAACGGTCACCTGATCGGGGAAACTGGTCAGGAAGCAGCTGCCGAGGCTGCCGAGCCCTCGCTGGTCGCAACGCGAGTCGAAGTGGGCTCCGGCTGACAGACGGGACAGTAGTACGTCCCTCGACCAGCGATGGTCCGCTTGACAATCGAGGTGCCACAGCGCGGGCAGGGTTGACCAGCTCGGCCGTGAACGTAGGGAAACTCGCCGACTGGCGGGACGGCCCGCCCGTGCAGAATCTTGGCTCCTCCCTGAGGAACCGCGATCGCCAGTACTTCACGGATCGCCTGGTACAGGCGAACGACCTCGCCGTCATCCAGTGTTCCGACCAGACGCGCCGGATGGAGTTGGGCGAACCAGAGACTCTCGTCGACATAAATGTTGCCGAGCCCGGCGACGACACCCTGGTCCAGAAGCGCGGCCTTCAGCGAGGTTCCGCGACGCCGGCCGAGCCCTCGCCGAAGGGACTCCAGGGTGAACTCGTCACTGCGCGTGTCCGGCCCGAGCGACAAGGAGGCGAGTGTCGTGGGAAGCTCGTCGGGAAGCATGAGCTGGACGCGGGCGAAGTGACGGACATCGGTCAGGTAAAGGTGTTCATCGAGGGCGAAATCCAGCCGGAGAGCGGTCGACTTGTGGGGAAGCGGCGCATCGTACCGTGGGATCGGATGTCCGGCAGCGAAGCCGGGAATGTTGCTGCCGCGCGCCACGAGTTGGCCGGTCAATTTGAGATGAACGAGTAAGGTCAGCGTGGGAAAAGTTAACCACAGGTACTTGCCCTTGCGACCGACCTCGCGGAGGGGTTGGCCGACGAGGAGCGCGAGGGTGAGGCCAGTCGGGGCAACGATGAGTCGGGGGCGATACAGTTCGTAGCCCGTACAGGTGCGGCCGAGCAGCTGCTCGGCGATTCCGCGCCGTGCCGCTTCGACCTCGGGGAGTTCAGGCATGCTGGCGGCTCCCCGCGAGCGTCTCGACCGGTTCCGGTTGGACCGCACGAGTGGGAGGCCGGATACCGAGTCGTTCCCAATCGATCTGCCAGTAGCGGGGGTCGAAGGGGTCGACTTCTTGCCGCGTATCCAACCGGTTCCAGATCGTCGGGAACGCGTAGATCTCCTTGCCCTCCAGGACGATGCGGCGGGCGATCCCGCCTGGGCGATTGACGGGAAAGATTTCGCGAGGGGGCCGGCTGATGACTTCGGCCTGAAACCAGCCGTGCTCAGGGCAACGTCCGGCATGGAGTTGCCAGGGCAAGCGTGCGGTCACACGTCCGAGCTGGCGAACGACGACCTGTTCGAGTTCGCCGCCACAGAGCGGGCAGCGGAGTGGTGTATACGAAGCCCGGCGAACTGACGTCATGGCTCAGCGTTCCCTTACACCGACGCGGCTCAGCGCTCCGGCCCGGAGCGATCCGGCACGATCATAGCATGTAGTCGCTCGGCCCGCGGCGGCGAGCATGTCGCCACCACGAACCGCAGCCGAGAGCGTCTACCCGGGCACGCGCCATCGGCTCCCACGCTGGTTGCTCGGTGATCTTCGCTCGTCGGTGGCAGATGCCGGACGGTGTGCGAACCTGGCCAGCAAGCTAGTGGGGAGGACTATCGCTCCACCAGCCTGTACATCGCGCTTCGTCAATCGAAGACGAGCACGCCGCGGATGACCTGACCGCGCTCGACGTCATGATAGGCCTGGTTGATCTCCTCGAGCGGTAGCGGCGAGTGACGAGTTCGTCCAGCTTGAGCTTGCCGTCCCGGTAGAGTGCGAGCAAGCGTGGGATGTCGATGCGCGGTACGTTATGACCGAAAATCGTGCTGAAGGCCTCCTTTGCCATTAGCATGAACATGAGGTCGAGAGGGTGAGTTTCCACCTCGTTGGGGTCGCGGCCGATCGCTCCCACGATGACAGTTCGGCCGGCTTTGCGGGTAGCACGGGTCGCAGTCGTGAGGAGCGATGGGGTCACCAGGCTCGGGGTCAAGATGGTGGCATCAGCGCCCACCCCGTGCGTGATGTCCATGATGCGCTGGACGGGATCCTCGCGGGTGGGGTTGATCGTGTGAGTCGCGCCGAATTCCTTGGCCTTCTCGAGTTTCCAGTCCACCAGATCGATGGCGATCACCTTCTCGGCACCCGCCAGCGCTGCTCCTTGCACGGCGTTCATCCCCACCCCACCCGTCCCGAAGATGGCCACCGTCTCCCCCGGTCGCACGCGTGCCCGGTTGACGGCCGCACCCCAGCCGGTGGGCACCGCACAGCCGACCAAGCAGGCGCGATCGAGCGGGAGATCGGGATCGATCTTGATCACCGAATCGACGGGACAGACGGTGTACTCGCTGAAGGCCGAGACGAGTGCGAATTGCGCAATGTCTTGCCCGTCTTTGTGGAAACGGAAGGTCCCAGCGAGCTGGAATCCTTGTGTCAGAAGGATACCGCGATCGCAGAGTGCTGCCAGCCCGCTCAGGCACCAGCGACACTTGCCGCAGGCGGGAATGGAACAGAGCACGACATGGTCATCCGGCTGGACCTCGCTGACGCCGGGACCGACCTTTTCCACGATGCCAGCACCTTCGTGCCCGACGACCATGGGAAAGCGAACGGGGGCAGCGCCAATCGCGAAGTGCCAATCGGAATGGCACAGTCCAGTGGCGACCAGCTTGACCAGCACTTCTTCATCTTTCGGCTCGTCGACGTCGATCTCCGCGCTGGAGAACGAGCGGGTCGGGCCGTACAAGACCGCGGCACGGGACTTCATCGAACACCCCCTTTATTTTCATTTAGTGATGAATCTATACTGACCGAGCGGATGAGAACAGACGCTCGCGCGGTGAGCAAGACTGCCCAACATGCCAGGAGTGTGCGGAGAGCGCGAGAACGTGCCGAGGTGGGGGCATTCCTGCACGGGCGTCGCGCAGAAAGAGGCTGTGGCTGCAGTGATCCTTGGCGGCGATCGGACGGTGGAGGAAGAGGGCGAGGGATGAAGGGGACGAGGCGATGACGCTCTTGATGGGGTACACCGCTTTCCGCTATCGTAGACGGAGATCGGGCTGGGGGAAGCGGAGACGGAAGGGACTGGATGGCCGATCGGGATGTCGTCGAGGCGCTGATCGCCACGTACCGCGAGCTCAACCAGCGGTTCCGGCCCCTACTCGTGGTGATGAACGCTGACGCAGGGGCGGTCGAGGACCCTACGAGCCCGCTCGGGATCCTCTATCGTCTCCGCAATCGCGAGCTGAACGCTTCGCAGGCTATCAAGGAGATGTTGCGGGGTGATGAGCGGACGATCGTCGACGACGAAGCGGAACCGCTGGTCACGCTCCAGCAAACGGCACTCGGTCTCGTCCCGATCGTCTTGCTCAGCCAATTCGGCACAGCACGAGAGGCGACACTGGCCATGGTCCGCGATCTCCCGGACAGCGTGTGGCAGCAGGAGTTCCAGACGCCGCGTGGTCGCATGACCTTGCGGGCGTACCTCGAAACGCTGATCGCGCGTGACCGCGAGGCGATCCGTGCATTGGAAGAGCGCCTCGGGCAACCGGCACCGAAGAGCTGAGCTGCAGCTAGGGGCGCGGTGCTGGGTAGGAGGTTGGTCTGCCCGCGCCGCTTTTGCCGTTTCTCCATACGTCGACAGCTCCGATCGATCTCATGCGGGCGTGGCATCTCGATCCGCCGCTGACGGCGCTTCTCGTTACCGCTGCCGCGGCCTATCTGATCGCCTGGTAGGTTGCGCCGCGACATGATCGCAGGCGGGTCTCCCGCTGGCGAGTCCTCGCCTATCTGGCCGGACTCAAGGTGATAGCGGTAGCGCTCATGGGGCCGCCCGATCACGGCAACGGCGCCCGTTTCAGCGTCCACATGGTGCAGCATACGCCCCTCACGCTCGTTGCCCCACCGCTGCTGGTACTGGGGCAGCCGGGCCGGGTGATCCTACGTGGCCTTCCCGCTGGTTCCCTGCGCTGGTTCGCCCAGCAGCACCAGGTACGATCACTGCTCGCTGTGTCGACACAGCCGGCTGTGGTGTTCCTCGCTGCCACCGTCCCCTTCGTGCTGTGGCACTATCCGCCGCTGTACGAGGCAGCTGTGCGCGATCCCGTGGTGCACGAACTCGAGCATCTCACCTTCTTCCTCGGATCGCTGCTCTTTTGGGTGACGCTCGCGGATGCTCTCCCTGCTCACTGCAGGCTCCGTGCGACGGCGAAAATGCTCCTCACGTTCGCAGTCTGGATGGCGACGGATCTGGTCTGTGCCGCGGTGACATTGGCGCCGCGTCCCCTCTACCAGGTTTACGAGGAAGCGGCGGCGCTGTGGGGCTTCGATCCACTAGCCGACCAGCGGTTGGGTGGAGCGATCATGTGGGTGGCTGGCGGCGGACTCTACGCGGTGGTGCTCGTGGGGCTTCTCGTCCGCTCGACGCGACCAGAGCGGAGAACCGTGCGACTGAGTCGGGGCGCACGAGCTCCCGAGTGCCTGCTGTTCCCTGCTGGCTGCGCTGGGGCTCGCTCTCGTACCGCTGGCTTTCCTCGGGTACGGCGTGGTGGGATCCGCGTTCGGTGCGCCTGCGGCGATGGTCGAGCGATTACGAGAAGATCCTTCGGTCTTCGAGCAGCGCGTCTCCACTTTCGTGCCGATGTATCAGGTCGGGGAGTACGAGGGTGTGCCGATCGTGGCCCCACCGCCGGGGGTGGAGGTTTATCTGGTCGGGCGCGTCGATGGCTGGTACCCGTTATTGGAACTGAAGGAAGGTGTGCAGTATCGCTTGCTCGTCTCAGCGAGCGACGTTCCTCACGCTTCGTCCGTGGACCTCGGTGCGGAGCGGTTGACCGTTCGTGTCGTCCCCGGTGATGTGGCGGTCGTGCCCCTGCGACCAGAGCGCGCTGGGACGTACGAGATCCGCTGTACTGAACTCTGCGGGCCGACGTTTCGCGAGATGACGGGACGGATCATCGTCACCGAGTGAGCGAACGGACTGCTGATGCGCGCCGAACCACACTTCGGCGTGTCTGTCGTCTTCCCCTCTGTGGCCATCGCCTGCTGGAACGATCAGGAGCGGTCGAGCGGACACGTCGATACCTGAACGCCTTTCTTTTTTCTCCTCGAACAGGGGTGACATGGCGAGGGGGGTGGTCCGCCGAGGGGGAACATCCGCCTATTCAATCTCGTATACTTGACCGACAATCACGAGTGAATGCTCGGTCGTTCTGCTGTCGTGCAGGGTCGAGAGAGGCCAATCTGGTGACGATGCCGGAGGCTCGCACGTCCGTCGAGCTTCGAGCTTGGTTTTGGTGGTTCGTGAGGTCAGTTTGTGGGGAGGGAACCCTCGGATCGACCGAGCGCAATGTCCTCGGCGTCTTGCCGGTGCCAGTACGCAGCGCTCTGCTTCGTGCAGTGCAGGAGATCGATCCTGGTGCACTCGAGTCACTCGACGTGCGCCGCGCGGGGCTCCACGCGGAGGACGGAAACTACGTGTGGGTCCATTCCTGGCGGTTCGCCGGCGGGGATGAGCCGACGGTGTTGCGTCGGACGGCCAGGCGGCCGTCGGTCGCGCTCGATCTCGTCGGGTCCTTTCTCGAGGAGTTTCGAGCCTGGCAACGCGCTTTCTTGTCCCTGTTGCGACTTGCGACAGAACGGGGTGTCCGTCAGCTGCGGGTGGGAGTCACGGGGGCGAGTCTTCCGGTTGTCGAGTTAGCCTTCGCGGACGCGCTCGCCACGGTCGAGCGGGCGAGCGAGTTCTATGGAATCACGGTAGCGTTGCCGGACATCGAGTTGCTGTGCGCTTCCCCGCGATATGTGGAACTCGCCCCGTTCGTCTCGCAGGTGTATCGAGATCATGATGGAACGGTGTTCGTCGATCTGCCGAGCAGGCCGTTCGCGTGTCGGGTCGTGGACCGGCTTCCTGGGATCGGTGGCGTTATCGCTGTCGTCGGCGGTGCGATGTTCGTACTGGTAGCGGTCGCGACTGTCTTCGTTGGTCAGCGGACACCGCGGCCTGCCGTCGGGCGCATCATTCCGGAGGTCTTCAGCCCGTATCCAGCCATCGCCGGTGGTGCTGGTGAGCCAGCGACGACGCACCGTGGCTTCGAGGTGCCGGGGACGCTGGTCATCTCGGTTGCGTTCTTGATTCTGTTCATCTTCCTCTACGGGTTCTCCTGGTTCGAGTTGAGCCGGGTACCATGGAAGATCGGATAAACACTGACAGCGCGATCGCTCGTCCTGCAGTAGGCTATCAGTGGTAGACTCGCTACCAGCGAGTCGTGTCGGGAAGCGACGAGAGTGCGGGAACACTATGCGAGAGATGGGAAATGGACGTCAGACCATCCGTTGGCTGGCGCTGGCTGTCGCGCTCGCTGGCTATCTTCTGATTGTGATCGGCGGAACAGTCCGAGTGACCGGAGCAGGCTTGGGTTGTGGTCCGGAGTGGCCGCTCTGTAACGGACGTCTCGTACCCGGCTGGGATCTCTTGGCCTGGATCGAATACGTGCACCGGATGATCGCGCTGGCGGTCATCCTCCTCACCGGGGCGGTCGCCGTGGCGAGTTGGCGCGCACGCTCGCCGGACCGATGGATAGTGCGGTTGCCGCTCATCGCTGCCGGGCTGGTGCTCGTCCAAGCCATGCTGGGCGCGATCACCGTCTGGACGCACCTGGAGGCAGCGGTGGTTGCGCTCCATCTGGGAGTGGCCTTGAGCTACCTCGCGGTCGCTCTCGTGATCGCCTTCCGGACGTGGTTTCCAGCCCTCGCTCGAGTGGCAGGACGCTCACCCTTGCGCCCCTGGCTCGTGGCGGCACTGGGAGCGGTTTTCCTTCTGATGCTCAGTGGTGCCTATACCGCGAAGCGCGGTGCGGGGTTCGCCTGCCCGGAGTGGCCGTTCTGTGGAGGATTCTGGATTCCGACCGGGTGGACCAATGTCGACGTTCACCTGACGCACCGATTGATTGCGCTCGTGGCGGTCTTGCTGGTGGCCGGGGTCGCCAGGAAGGCGCGGCGAGTGCGTGGTGAGTCCCGGTGGGTCGTCGGGCTGGCCACGGCAGCAGCGGTGCTCATGGTCGCGCAGGTCTTTGTCGGGGCAGCCAATATCTGGTTCCGCTTGCACCCAGCGGTGAGCGTTGCGCATCTCGCAGTCGCGACGATCGTTTGGGTGCTGCTCATGCTGGCCGTCTTGGCTGACCGAGCGCTCGCCACTGCCACCGTCCAGCAGGAGCGAGCCGCGGTACGGGTGGCGATGCAGCGTCCGCTCGGCGAGGTTGTGCGCGATTACCGCGTGCTCACCAAGCCGGGGGTGATGGTTTTGTTGCTGGTCACCACGTTGTGCGCGATGCTCGTGGCAGCGCAAGGGGTGCCGTCACTGTGGACGTTGTTCTGGACGCTCGTCGGTGGGGCGCTCGCTTCCGGTGGAGCAGGGGCGATCAATCACTATGTGGATCGGGACATCGATGCGATCATGACGCGCACACGCCGGCGACCGTTGCCGGCTGGGCGAGTGGCCCCGGAATATGCGCTGCTCTTCGGTATCGTCCTGAGTGTTCTGGCAGTCTATGTCCTGACGGCGTTCGTCAATCCGGTCGCAGCCGTGCTCTCGTTGTCCGGCAACCTGTTCTATGTGTTCGTGTATACGATCTGGCTCAAGCGAACTACGCCACAGAACATCGTGATCGGTGGTGCAGCGGGAGCGGTACCACCGCTGGTGGGCTGGGCAGCAGTGACGGGCCAAGTCAGCGTGCCGGCACTCCTGATGTTTCTCTTGGTCTTCGCCTGGACGCCACCGCACTTCTGGGCACTGGCGTTGTACAAGCGCGGCGATTACGCGGCAGCGGGAGTGCCGATGCTGCCAGCGGTGCGCGGGGAGGAGGAGACGCGCCGGCAAATCCTGGTCTATACGGTGGCCACGGTCTTGGCGAGTTTGCTCTTCTACCCGCTCGGTGTGCTGGGCGTTCCGTACCTCGTGGCAGCTATGGTGCTGGGCGCCCGTTTTCTCTGGCTGGTGGCGCGACTCTATCGTGAGCGGAGCGATCAGCTGGCGAAGCGCGTCTTCCTCTACTCCATGCAGTATCTCGGCTTGCTTTTTACGGCGATGGTGATCGACGCGGTCGTGTTCTGATTGGGCGGCCAGCTTTCTGCGCGATCTCCGGCGAGCCTATTCCCGGAGATCGCGCCTCGTGCTGCCGTCGAGATCGATGGGGTGCTTGCCTGGTGTCGCTTGCCCTCAAAGGTCTCACGGATCGCGGATCAGGGGCAGCGTGGAACAGTGGATGCCGCCCCCGTTTTTGAGGATCTCGTCATACGGGATCTCGACCGTCTCGATGCCTGCTGCCTCGAGTCGCTCGCGTGTGCGGGGGCAGCCTGCCGGCATGATCACCCGGGCCGGTCGGACGGCGAGGCAATTGACGGCCTGCGGCTCGGTCGGCCAGACGTGGATGGGCTGGATGTCGAGCTCGCGAAGCAAATCGAGGAACCAGTACGGAAGACGCGTCAGATTGATGAGCGCTTTGTCGTAATCGACCATCACGCAGGCACCATCGAGGTGGAGCGCATAGCCGGGGAGGGGAACCCGGACCAGGCGCACGCCTTGCTCGGCGAGGACAGCCTCCAATTGCCGAAGTCCGGCCTCGTTTTGCCGATAGGACATGCCGACCGCGACCGTCGAGTCATTCAGCCAGCAGACGGATCCTCCTTCCAGGAGTCCCGTACCGTGGATGGTGTGCAGGATCGGCATGCCGAGTTCGGCGAGGAGGCGGGTCATGAATGCTTCCTCGCCGCGGCGGCCAGCCTGTGGGTGGCGCCCGACGAGGCCGAGACGACAGACGACAGCACCTCCTTTGACGGCGACCGCCATATCGCGCGTAAAGACGGCATGCGGGTCGCGAGATGGGCAGTCGACGGAAACGACTTTGACGCCCTCGGCCCGAAGAGCGTTCACCAGCGCGTCGTGCTCGGCTTGCATGCGGGCGATATCAGGCGGATTGCTGTCGCGCCAGTACCATTGGTTCTCGTCGTCGATGTAGGCGCCGATGGTCGGGTCGTAGTGTCCCTCTGGCTGGACGGTGAGCATCTCGTCCCCGGGGCGGTGCACGACACAGAGCCGGAGCCGTCCGACGTCATTCTCGACCCCCCAGCGGCGTCCCCACACTCGTTCCTGCATCTCGGGTGCTTCGAAAGCTGGCTCAGCTTTCGGGATCATCCGCTCCAGGACGAGGTGATAGTATGCCTCGGTCTGGCGCAACGTGTTCGGCCGCTCGCTCGTATCCATACGCTGGCTCCTCAAATGGGCTCTGCTGCTCGTCACGGGCATTGTCACACCGACCGGCTCGGTTGCCAAGCGTCGTCCGGCCGATGCACGCGCAGGAACAGGCTGAAAAGCGGGTCGGCAGGGTTGCGCGATCGAGAAGCGTCCGACACGCCGCAGCTTCTCGGTGATGGTGCCTGGTGACAGGCTGCTCGCGTCGGTAAATCGGTTCTCACGAGACGAGCGCGGGCTGATCGCGCGGCTGCGCCTCGGCACGAGCGATGGTAGGGTACTCCTCGAGACCGGTGAGGCGGTCGTTTCGTCTTGCTCTCTTCATCTGCAAGGAGGGATATCGTGCTCGAGGGAAGCTACCACAACCATCCGGGGTATTGCGACGGCTCAGGGACGGTCGAGGCGTACATCGAAACGGCGCGGGAGGCGGGACTGGCGGCGGTAGGGTTTTCGTCGCATGCACCTGTACCGTTTCCGTGCGACTGGACGATGACGGTCGAACGCTTCCAGCAGTACCTGACTGACGTGCGGGCAGCGCGGGAGCGCTGGTTGGGGCGATTTCCCGTGTGGTTGGGGGTCGAACTCGATTACCTGGAACCAGCGTTGGTTCCCGAGGGGATGGCCTTCAAACGAGCGGTCGTGCTGAGCAGCGGCCTCGATTATGCGGTCGTGAGCCTGCACTTCTTGGGGCGAGACCCAGAGGGTCAGCTGTGGGCTGTCGACGAGTCGGCTGAGGCGTTCGCTCGGCAACTCGAGGATGTCTATCGCGGCGACGTTCGCCAGCTGATCGAGATGTATTATGGCCTCCTCGCCCGACTGGCTGACTGGGCAGCGCGGCTGGACCTGCCTGTCGTCATCGGTCATTTGGACAAGGTCAAGCAGTGGAACGTGGGAGAGCGCTACTTCGACGATTTGGCTGCCTGGTACCGAGCCGCGGTGGAGCGAGCACTGCTGGCGATCAGCCGAGCAGGGTTGCCGATCGAGTTGAACACGTCTGGACTCCGCCGCCCGATCGGTGCGCCTTATCCCGCGGAATGGATCCTGCGACGATGCCGGGAATGGGGGATTCCAGTGCTGATCGGTGCTGATGCCCATCGGCCCGAGGATGTGGCAGCTGGTTTCAGTGAGGCGCGGGCGCTCCTCAGTGCCGCTGGGTACCGGGAAACGCTCGTCCTGACCGAGCGAGGGTGGAAGACTGTGCCACTCGCCTGATCGCTAGAGGTTGTCCTACAGCGACGCGGCGAACCTGGTATGATTTCGCCGCGGACGAGGAGGGACTCCAGCGTGAGCGCCTATCCGAAGCACATTCAGGACTTTTTGCACCTTTTGGAGACCTCGCCGGAGTTCCGGGCGCTGGTCCGTTCCTTGTTGCTTTCGGAGGAGCTCTTGCAGCTTCCGGATCTGGTGCGGTCACTCGCGGCCACGCAGGAGCGATTGGCACAGCAGTTGGAATCGTTCCAGCAAGCGGTGGAGCGTGCGCTGGCGGCAGTCAGTGCGCAACAAGCCGAGACCGCGGCTCAGATCGCTGCGCTGGTTGACCGGATGGAACAGGTGGAGCAGCAGCAGGCGGCCACGACCGAGCAGATCCGCCAACTCACCGTCAGCATGGAGCGGGTGGAGGCGCAGATCGAAGCCTTGACCGAACGGATGGAACGGGTCGAAGCCCAGATCGGGGCCCTGACCGAGCGGATGGAGCGGGTGGAGGCGCAGATCGAAGCGCTGACTGCGCGCATGGAGCGGGTGGAGGCACAGATCGAAGCCTTGACCGAACGGATGGAACGGGTCGAAGCGCAGATCGAAGCCTTGACCGAGCGGATGGAGCGGGTGGAGGCGCAGATCGAGGCGCTGACTGCCCGCATGGAACGGGTGGAGGCGCAGATCGAGGCGCTGACTGCCCGCATGGAGCGGGTGGAGGCACAGATCGAAGCCTTGACCGCGCGGATGGAACGGGTGGAGGCGCAGATCGAGGCGCTGACTGCGCGGATGGAGCGGGTGGAGGCGCAGATCGAGGCATTGACTGCGCGGATGGAGCGGGTGGAGGCACAGATCGAGGCCCTGACCGCGCGGATGGAACGGGTGGAGGCGCAGATCGAAGCGCTGACTGCGCGCATGGAGCGGGTCGAAGCGCAGATCGAGGCCCTGACCGCGCGGATGGAGCGTGTGGAGGCACAGATCGAAGCGCTGACTGCCCGCATGGAGCGGGTAGAAGCGCAGATCGAAGCCTTGACCGAGCAGATGCAGCAGATGGCGGCTCAGATTGCCGCGCTCACCGAGCGGATGCAGGATTTCGAGCGTCGTCTGGAGCGTGTCGAACGGGATCTCGGCCGCCTCAAGGGACTCGTCCTTCCGTTGGTGGTCGAGCGTCGGTTCGGTGGCCTCTTCCGCAAGATCCTGCGGCGCCCGCGTGTCTTGCCCAGTGAAGAACTCACACGCCTGGTCGAAGATGGCGCGGACGCCGGCCTCCTGGACGAACGGGAGGCGGAGCAACTTCTGCTGGTCGATCTCGTGCTGGAGGGGCGCGACGCGACGGACGGAGGCGAGCCGATCTACGTCGTCTGCGAGATATCCTGGGGTGTAGGGATCTCGGACATCCTCCGCGCTCGTGAGCGGGCGGCGCTCCTGGAGCGTGTCGCCCGACGGCCAGTCCGCCCGGCCGTGTTGGGAACCTGGCTCACCCGGGAGGGCGAAGAAGCGCTCGCCGACGTGACGTACGTGGCGGTCCCCGAATCGTTCTTCGACTGAGTGCCACGCTGGATCGCGCTTCGGTCGTGCACCAGATCGGATCGTCCTTCAGGCACGCTGCGTCTGGCAGGCTTCAGCCAGCGAGGCACTGCCTCGCCAGCCAGATACCCCCTCGCCGATCAGCGGATGCCGACGACAGGTGCCCAGTGGGCTCCCTCAGGTGAAGAGGGAGCTTGTTCATCCCTCTGGCCAGCACAAGAGTAGACGAGCACAGTGTGGGCAAGCGCTGCGAGACGCTGAGACCGCTGCCAGGCTCAGGATGCGGGCCGTCCGGCTGGCGCGAGCCGCGAGCGCTCCAGCCGTCGGCGAGGCTGCGGTGACCTCCTCACCGATGCGGCCACTGCCGGCTCGAGGGGTGAACTGAACACTCGCGCCGCCTGCCTGGTCCGCGAGTTGGGTGCCGACATGCTCTCGTGTGCTGCGCTCTCCGCGATGCGAACCCGCCTGGAGTCGGTCCATGGCCGCGGATCGACTCCAGCTGATTTCCAATTGGATACCTTACTCGCTCAACTCAGTGCTCTGTCGCGCAGCGCAGCGAGCACGCGCTCGGGCGTGATGGGGAGCTCGCTCAGGTGCACGCCGATGGCATCAGCGATCGCGTTGGCGATGGCTGCAGCGGTCGGAACGACGGGCGGCTCACCGACTCCCTTCGCCCCGAACGGACCGATCGGCGAGGGAACCTCGACGAGTTCGACGGCGATCGGCGGTAGCTGGCTCGCTTTGGGGAGATCGTAATCGAGGAAGGAGGGATTGAGCGGTTGGCCATTCTCGCTCCAGCGCATCGCCTCGTGCAGAGCCCACCCGATACCTTGGCCGACACCACCGTGCACCTGCTCCTCGACGAGTGCTGGGTTGAGTGCGCGCCCGACGTCCTGGATCGCGACCAGATCGAGCACCTCCACCTCGCCGGTGTCCGGGTCGACCGCGACGTGTGCGATTTGCGCGTTGAAGCCGGGGGACTGCTGGCGGACGACGCTCCGGCCGGTGCCGTAGACGGGTGCATATTTGCCACCGAAGACCATGCTCAGGTGTGCGATCTCGCGGAGCGTGATCTGCCGATCGGGCATACCGCGGACGCGGATCGCGCCATCGACGAGTTCCAGGTCCTCGGGTGCAGCTTCGAGTTTGTTGGCAGCGATCTCCAAGAGCTGCCGTTTGGCATCCTCCGCTGCTGCTTGCACCGCGAGTCCGACCGTGTAGGTGATCTTGCTCCCTCCGCTCATCCCCGCGTAGGGAGCACCGTCGGTCGGCAGGAGCTTGACCCGGATTCGCTCGACTGGCTGTTCCAGCACTTCTGCCGCGATCATGGCGAGAACCGTATGCGTGCCGGTAATGTCGATGGCACCGAGCGTGACGGTGAAGGTGCCGTCGTGATTCAGCCGAATGTTCGCTGCACAGGGTTCGATACCGCCCGGCCATCCACCGATCGCGATGCCCCAGCCTTCGTTGGGGCGGCGCTGGCGTGAACGCCAGAGGGGGTGTTGCCGGGCCCGCTCGAGGACGTCGACGAGCCCGATCGGAGGCCAGGGGACACCGTTCGGCTGAAGATCACCCGTTCGCGCGGCGTTGCGGAGACGCAGCTCGAGGGGATCCTGCCCGATAGCCCGCGCGAGTTCGTCGATCAGCTGCTCGAGCGCAAAGGTGGCCTGGGGAACTCCTGGTGCGCGATAGGCCCCCGTCCCTGGCTTATTGGTGAGAACCTCGTAGCCGAGGAGATCGAGATGTTCCCAGCGGTAGGTTCCACCCAAAAGAAGGAGTGCGATAGTGACTGGCGCGCCGGGGTAAGCACCCGAGTCGAAGATAACCCGGGCGCGGAGCGCGGTGAGCGTGCCGTCGCGGCGAGCGCCAGCCCGGAGCTCGAAGATCGCGGCGGGGGCCGGTGTGGCGAGCAGAAACTCTTCGGTTCGGGTCAGGACGAGCTTGACCGGCCTGCCGAGCCGCAATGCGACCGCTGCGACCAGAGGCTCGAGGAGGACGGTCTTGCCGCCGAAGCCGCCTCCGACCTCCATCGGAACGATCGTCACCATTTCGTGAGGGAGACCGAGCGTGGTCGCGGTCACGTTGCGGCAATAGAACTGACCCTGTGTGGTCGTATAGATGGTGACACCGCCATCGGGTCGGGGCACAGCCACCGAGGCATGCGGCTCGAGGTATGCCTGGTGGACGAATGGTGTCCGGTAGGTTCGCTCGATCACGACATCGGCGCTGGCGAAACCCTGCATCACGTCACCCCGCTGGAAGCGCACAGCGTTGGTAACGTTGGCCGGCAGACGCCGGACATCGAGTTCTTCTCCGCCCGATACCGTGGCATGCATGCCGGCTTCCGCCCACTCGCCTTCGAGTTCTTTGGGGCGGATCACCGGGGCCTCGGGTGTCATGGCCGCCAGTGGATCGACGAACGCTGGAAGTTCGTCGTATTCGACCTCGACGAGTGCCGCTGCATCGGCGGCCACGTACGGTGATTCGGCGACGACGATCGCGACCGGCTGACCGGCATAGATGACCTTGTCCCGTGCCAAGAGATGCCGGGCTCGCTCGGCCGGTTCCGGGCCCTCGGGAAGGAGATCGTGACCAGTGAAAACAGCGACGACACCCGGGGTGCGGCGTGCGGCGTCGCAGTCGATGCGGAGAATCCGCGCATGCGCGTATGGACTCGTCACCAGGCGGGCGTGCAGGAGGCCAGGAATGCGAAAGTCATCAGTGTATCGCGCGTCGCCGCGCAACTTCGGTTCAGCATCGCGTCGCTTGAGCGGTTTCCCGAGCACGGTCGTCATCGCTCGAGGCTCCTTTCCCCGTCGTTCCCACCACGCTGACCCAGTGTACGATGCTCTCCGCTCATCGAGAAGCTGTCCGATCGGGACAGTATCGGCGATGGGCGGTCTCTGGTGTTCCGACTGGTCGTCCTGGGCATGGGGTCTACCGTGCTCGCCATCGGATCGGTAGGATGTTGCTGCATGACGGTCGTGCGAGCTTGTCGAGGCACCACGGCGCCCTTCGATGCGGTCGCTGGTCCGTTGCAGGAGGGATGAGCAGCCCGATGAGCGGGGGGAAGATCGCTGTTCTTTGCCCGAACCTCGGCTTGGATCGGATCGGGTCGCTCGGGTCGCTCGCACCTGGCACGGTCATGCGCTTTCGCTCGATCCTCACCTCGGCAGGCGGGAAGGGACTGAATCTCGCTCGCACGGCTGCAGCGCTGGAGTCCGAAGCGTGCGTAGTGGGTTTCCTCGGGGGGTGGATCGGCCGTCTGGTGGCAGAACTCGCTGGCAACGAGCGGCTCAGGGTGCACCCCTCCTGGATCGAGGCGGAGACACGGGTCAACGCGATCGTGCTCGAGGACAGCGGGCGGGTAACCGTCTTCAATGAGGAAGGTCCTCGACTCGAGGCGAGTCTGGCGTCTGGACTGCTCGACCTGCTCGGATCGCACCTCGTCGAGAGCGCGCTCGTCGTGGCGATCGGATCGCTGCCGCCTGGCCTTCCGTCGACGCTGTACGCCGACTGCGTCGGGCTCGCCCGCTCGCGCCATTTGCCCATCATCGTGGACGCCGCGCGGGAAGCACTCGTCGCAGTGCTCGCAGCCGAGCCGGACATCCTGGCGCCCAACGTTTTCGAGGCCGAGGGCGCGCTGGGACGGGCGAGCGCCGAGCTCGTCACCGACGATCCGGCCGAACTCCGCGAACGGTCTCTCGCCGCTGCGAGGGAACTCGCCCGGGCAGTACGGCAGGCGGCGATCGTCAAAGCGGGAGCAGCCGGTGCGGCGGTCGCGACGCGCGACCAGTTGTGGTTCGCAACGGCGCCGCCTGTGGTCACCCGCAACCCGATCGGCGCAGGAGACGCCTTCGCGGCTGGCTTCGCAGCGGGGATCGCGCGTGGTCTGCCGCTCGTGGAGGCGGTCCGGCTCGCCGTCGCGGCTGGCTCGGCGAGCGTGGAGACACTCCAGCCGGGGGCGCTCGACGAGGAGCGGGTCGCGGAGCTCTTCGCGCACGTCCGCGTCGAGACGATCGGTCACGGCTGAGCACGATGCCCTTATACGTGCCGGGAGAACGTGCGGCGTGGATACCGTGATGGATCGACCTCAGCAAAGCAGGATTCCATCCGTCCGAGCATGAACGGTCGCCCGGTTGCTCGCGAAACGACAGTGGGCGGCACGGCTAAGGCGTCCGATCTTCCGACGACGCGGCTGCTGGTTTCGAGTACAGCTCGTTTTCCGGTATGCCGCTGCGGTGTGCGGTGCGTCGCGAGCACCCCCACCGCGGAAGCGATCGGGATCTTGACATCTCTCTCTGCTATCTTAGAGGATGTGATGACCGGTGTTCAGGTATGGCAGGTAACGGATAACGGAGGTCGACTGTAAGGCGTGTCCTGGTCGTCATCGGAGTTTTGGTCGTCGTCTTCACCCTTGTGGTCGGGGCAGCGCAGGCGGCATACGGACAATTGTTTTACGAGTGGTCAGCGAGTGGAATCAAGCCAAGAGGCGGGTTGTGGTCCTACTCGGGGAACTACCTAGGACGTACAGACTGGAACCCGCTCCCTGGAGTCAATGTGCTGACCCGTCATGAAAGCAGCGTCTACGTCCGGAACCCGACGAGCGACATCCGCTTCCCAGGCACGGTTCTTTACTTCATCCACGATGGACAAGTCCGAGGGACGGTTCCTTCTTACGCTTGGACGATGACCGGTTGTGGCGCAATCTATCCTCCTGGCGGGCTGGTGTTCGGCGGTTGTACCACCAACTCGCAATATCTCGGTAGCTTCGACAGCACGAGGCGTGCGCAGGATCGCGGAACGTGGGCGTTCTTCCTCTGCGACGCCGCTGGATGTTACGGGGGCGTCAGCCGCGACCGGACTTGGACGCTCTGGTAGGAGGTCGTCATGCGGTACCGAATCGGAACAATCGCTTTGCTCGGTTTGCTCGTGCTGGTGGGCGCGGTGGCCTTGGCGCGGAGCGCGGGGCTGACTGCCCCGTTCCCGGGTATCGACCGCGTCGAGTCGGCGGCAGAGGCCGCACGAAACGGTGACCGCGAAACAGTGCTGTTGGTGGCAGACAAGCCGATCACCGCGGCCGAGCTGACCGAGATGGAGCACTGGGTGGCGGCCAACCTCGCCTGGATGGGTGAGGTGGGAACCCGGATGGCGGTGACCGACGAGCAGCGAGCGTTCCTCGAGCGGCAGGCGCGCCTGATCGAGGAGTACGGAAAGCCGACGGTCGCGCTGGCGGCCCTCATCGTCGACCGGACATTGGAAGCTGAGGCCCAGCGGCAAGGGCTGTGGCCGGACGAGCGAACGGTGCAGGCCCGCGTGGAGCGGGATCGCGACCTCACAGCGACCAGTGACGACCCGCGGATCAAGGCGTATCTCCAGGCGTTCGGCGAAACTGCGTTCTGGCAGGTGCACTATCCGCGGGTGGTTGCCCTGGAGATCGCGAAGGAGCGACTCTACCAGGAACGGACGAAGGACGAGTCGGACCCGACCCGGCGCCAGGCACGCTGGCTCGCCAAGGAGCGGGCACTCGTGCTCGGGGCGCCGATCGAGGTCGTCGTGCCAGAGCGGTTGCCGGCCAGCATCGATGCAGCGGTAGAGTATTTGAAGCAGTACTACGATCTCCAGTCGAGCGTCTCCAGCACAGGATAGTTAACGGGCTGACTCGTGCACTCGCTGCACCGATGGCGTGGTCTACCATCCTGCGCGCGGTGGCGGTGCGGCGATCAGCTGCTCGTGAGGGACATTTCGACGCTCGACACCGCTCCGGGTGGTGACACGGCACAGCGTGCTTGCGGCCAGAATCGCGGTGCGTCACCGACCCGGAGTGGCGAGCTTCTGCTGCCCAGCCTGCCGGGGAGATGCGAGTTCTCGAACACCGAGCGGGTAGGGCAGGCGCGATGGCCGAGACGTCAGTGCCTAGCGGGCTCCTGGCTGCCAGTCCTTTGGGCTTTGGAACGAGCGTTCGCGGGGCGAAGGACCGAGGAACCGGCAGAGGTGTGAGCTGGCAACCGGTCGGTACCTGACGACCTCGACGAGTCGGTCACCGAGGGCAGGCGTGACCGTTCGCGGCGGCCGATCCTGACGAGCGGAGAACAGAGCGACCTCGCGGCGTGTCCAGGGGGCGGGGGCGCTCCGTTGCAACAGAGCTGGTCGGAGCGGGCAGCGGTGAGCCAGTGGCCCAGTACGGACGTGCGGAGACGCTCAGCGCGCCGACGGTGCGCGAGTTCGCTCACTACTGGTCATTTCGCTCAGCTGGAGGAAAGTGCAGGTGTCTCGCATGCGTCGCGGACTCTCGGGCCAATGCATCCGCGAGACCTTTCGCCCCCCATCCGGTCACGGCGCTGGGGGAGGCTCGAGGCGAGCTCAGGGGGAGTCATCGGTTCCATCCTCGCTCTGTCTTGTTGTCGCTTTTCACCAGCGGACACGATCCTCTCCCTTATCTCGGCGCCTGGTGGCGGGCCGGGAGGGAGGCGAGCGGCAGCGCCTGCTGCTGGACCGCCCGCTCGCGTGGTCCTGCCCCGATGCTGCCTTCTTCGTCGCCAGGTGCCGGAACACGTGCCCTCCCGAAGAGGAAGCCTGGTGAACCCTCTGGCTGCCGCTCGGTCGGAAAGCGGGCCATGCGCGTGCCGGGTATCGTGCGCTCGCAGCAACCGCTCCGCGCCCTCCACGGCGAAACGCTGCTACACTGCCTGCGGGCGAGGTCTGGGCGATCCTGCTGACCGCGACTCGGTCGCGGAGTCTTCCTTTGGTGAGCTTCTCGGGGTTCAGGCGTCGTGCGCTGGTCAGCTGGCGCGGTGGTGGTGCGAGCGTACGCTGAGTTGAACGACTTCCTGCCGGCGGCGGTGCGCCAGCGCTCGTTCGAGGTACCGCTCCCGTTGGGCGCGACCGTGCGTGATCTCGTCGCCGGGCTCGGCATCCCTCCGCCGGAGGTCGATCTCGTCCTCGTCAACGGCGAGCCCGCCGATTGGTCGTTTCGCCTCCGGGATGGGGATCGTGTCGCCATCTACCCGATGTTCGAGGCGCTCGACATCGGGTCAGTGCAGCGCCTGCGTCCCAGGCCGCTCCGCGAGCCTCGCTTCGTCTGCGATGTCCATCTCGGCCGCCTGGCTGCCTACTTGCGCCTGCTCGGCTTCGATACGCGGTACGAGCGCGAGGCAGACGACGCAACGCTGGCGGCATGGGCGGAGCGTGAGCGACGGATCGTGCTGACACGCGACCGGGAACTCTTGAAGCGGCGAGCCGTCACGCACGGGTATTGGCTGCGCTCGGCCCATCCGCGGGAGCAGCTTCTCGAGGTCGTCCGGCGTTTCGACCTGGTGGGCAGTCTGCGCCCGTTCGTGCGTTGCCCACGCTGCAACGGGTTACTCGTGTTGGTCGATCGCGAGGAGGCGCGGGCGCATGTCCCACCGCGTAGCTGGCAGCGTGCTCAGGAGTTCTGGCGATGCAGCAACTGCAACCAGTTCTACTGGTACGGCACGCATTGCGAGCGAGTGGAGGAGCTGATCGCGTGGTTGCGGAGCGCCTTGTCGGGAGAGCCGACGCGACTGCTGGAGGCAGCATGCGAGCGCACCGCTGGAGACGCGCCATCCGGTGCGTGAGACGGCGGGGATCTCGGTGGAGCGCGCTGTGCGGTCTTTGGCGCGTCCGGACTTCTGCGGGATGAGCGTGATCAGCGCTGTCGGCGCGAGCCACTCTTCCCTGAACGGCGGACACGATGGATCGCGTTGGCGATCACCGGTGTTCGTGGTGGGGTGAGGGTGTGAGCTCAGCGATTGTCGGTCTGTGTCGGCTCTCGCCGCGTTCACGGAGTGCACGCTCGACTGAGGCTCGACGGTAGGGCGAGTGCCCTCGTCCAGGCGGGGCAGCATTGACGAAGGGGTCCAGTTCGGGGGAGGATTGACCGGTCGAGCGTGTCTGGTGACCCTCGAGCGGGAAGCGGGAGGATGGAGCGATGGGGCCAGCGGAACGGGAGCGCTTCGACACGCTCATTCTCGGCGGTGAGGTGATCGACCCGGCGAACCAGCGCTTCGGCCGTTTCGACATCGGGATCTGCGAGGGACGGATCGTGCGCGTGGCGCGTTCGCTGGCGGATGCCATCGCCGAGCAAGTGATCGATGCGCGGGGTCAGATCGTGACGCCGGGTCTCATCGACCTCCACACGCACGTCTACTGGGGTGCGACCTACTGGGGAATCGAAGCCGATCCGATCGCTGCGCGGACCGGAGTGACGACCTGGCTGGACGTCGGAAGTGCCGGAGCCTACACGTTTCCTGGTTTTCGCCGGTACGTCGTCGAGCCGAGCCGGGTTCGGATTCTTGCACTTTTGAATCTCTCCTCGATCGGCTTGGTCGCCCCAACGTGGGAGTTCGCCAATCTCGACTATTGCGACCTCGAGCTCGCTGCGGCGATCATCCGAGCGAACCGCGACGTCATCCTCGGCGTCAAGGCGCGCATCGATGCCAATACCACGCGCGGTGTCGGGATCCGACCGCTCGAGCTGGCTCGAGAGCTCGCTGACCAGCTCGGACTTCCTCTCATGGTGCACATCGGGAACGGCCCACCGTCGATCGACGAGGTAGCCGCGCTCTTGCGTCCCGGTGACATTCTGACCCACTGTTTCACTGGTGGAACCATGCGGATTCTCACTCCGGATGGGCGGGTTCACCCCCGCATCCGCGAGTTGCACGAGCGCGGACTGGTCCTCGATATCGGGCATGGTGCAGGTTCGTTCAGCTTCGAGGTCGCCGAGCGGCTCCTGGCCGAGGGGATCGTGCCGGACGTCATCTCGAGCGATATCCACCAGCTGGCGATCCAGGGACCGCTGTTCGACCTCCCCACCACGCTCTCCAAGTTCCTGGCGCTGGGACTCTCGCTGGCGGAGGTCATCGAGCGGGCGACGGTACGACCGGCCAAAATCATCGGCCGGCCGGAACTGGGGAGCTTGGCCGAGGGGACGCCAGCGGATATCGCCCTGTTCCAGGTGGTCGAGGGGACGTTCACTTTCTACGACGTGGCGATGCAGGCGCGGTCTGGCGACCGGCTTCTCGTCAATACGCTGACGATGGTCGATGGACGAATCGTGCCCCGGCAAGAGCCGAGTGCGCTCCATCCCTGGGCGCAGCTTCCCGAACACCAGTACCCGATCGTCCAAATCGGACATCCCTACCGAGTCATGCAGGCACGAGGAGGCTGAATGAGCGAGCGCGATGGCGTCCTCATGCGGGAGCAACTGGCAGCACTGCTCGCGGCGGATCCACCGTTGCTCCGCGACCTTCCGGCGGTCGAGGCGCAACTTCAGCCGCACGGGATCGATTTGACTGTCTGGTCGGTCGCGCGCTTCGCAAGTGCTGGCCAGGTTGGCGAGATCAACGAAGAGCGTCGCCTGCCGGAGCTGGAGGTGGTTGAGCCGGATCGTGATGGCTGGTGGGAGCTCGAGCCAGGCCCGTACCTCGTGCGCTTCACCGAAACCGTGACGCTCCCACCGGACTGCATGGCCTATGCCCGCCCGCGCTCGAGTCTGCTCCGCTGTGGCGTCGCGGTGCACACCGCGGTCTGGGATGCCGGATACTCGGGGCAAGGGGTAGCACTGCTCGTCGTTTACAATCCGAAAGGCTTTCGGCTGCGCCGCTCTGCCCGCATCGCCCAACTCGTGCTGCACCGGCTCGAGCGGCCTGTCAGCGAGGGATACCGTGGCATGTACCAGGGCGAGCGCGGCTGAGGCACAGCGGAAATACTGCGCTGTCCCCCGGCGAGTCGGAGGGGAGGTGAGTCATGGCTGCCGAGCGGGCCGCGCTGTTCCTGGCGACGCGACTCCCGACCGAGCCCAAGGAGGCCAAACGACGCCCTCATCCGGAGTCGGAGCTGGCTGACCAGGAGGCGCGGTTACGCGAACTGGCTGCGCGCGAGTGCTACCACGTGACGCGCGTTTTCAGCGAGATCCTCCCCGAGTTTCCAGAGCAACGTCCGGGTCTCAAGGCGCTGCGCACGGCGATGTGGCTGCGCGAGATCGACGTCATCCTAGTGCCGTCACCGGAGTGCCTCTATCGGGATCCCGAGCGACTCAAGGCGTTCTTGATCGAGGCGCGGACGCTCGGGGCGCGTGTCGAATTCCTGGAGGTACCGCCGCTGTACGCTTGGGTCGTGAGAGAGTACGGGTGGCCGCGCGAGTGGTCGAGATGAACGAGGGGAAGACATGCTGAGGCGGATCATCAGTGCGCTGCGGCTCGACCCCACGGTCTACCGGGAGCTCCGCGATGACCCGACCGCCACGGTGCCGGCACTCCTGTTCGTCCTGCTCTGTATCCTGGCAGCTGGCGTCGTCGGGTTACCCGGCGGTGGTCTGACCGCCTTCGGCATCGTGGCTGCTTCTGCCTTCGTGTCCTGGACGATCTTCGTCGTCGCTGCTTACCTCTTCGGCACGAAAGCGTTGCCGGGGCCGGAGACCGAGGCGACGTTGGGAGCGCTGGTGCGGACACTCGGCTTCGCCCTGGCGCCGAGTCTCTTGCTCGTTTTCGGAGTCGTTCCCGCGCTCCAGCTGGTCGTCGTGCCGCTGGCTTTTGTCTGGACTTTCTTTGCGACGCTCATGGCGCTCCGACAAACATTGGCGGTCGGCACGTTGCGGGCGTTGCTGGTCGCGGTGCTCTCGTACGGTGCTGCTGCTCTCCTCGGCAGTATCTTGACGCCACCTGGACCATCCGGCTGAATGCGGAGCGTGACCTGGTCCAGTTGGGGAAGGGAGGGAATGGATGAGCGGAGCAGCGACGGAACGAGCCGCGCAGCGACGGGTTCCTGTGGAACGTCTGCGACGCCGACTCGATCCGATGACCTTGCCGTTCCAAACGACAGCCGAAGTGGATCCCGTTGTGGGGACGGTCGGGCAACCGCGGGCGCTGGAAGCGCTCGAGTTCGGTCTGGAGATCGCGTCCTACGGGTACAACGTCTACGTCGCGGGGCGTCCTGGCTCCGGTCGCGAGAGCACGGTGCTCCGTCTCGTGGAGCAGATCGCGGCGAAGCGTGCGACACCGCCTGATTGGGTTTACGTGCACAACTCCTAGGATCCCGAACGTCCCGTCACGATCGCGCTGCCAGCTGGACGTGGAGCGCAGCTGGCGCGCGACATGGATGAGTTCCCGCGAGCTGCTCAGCAAGCGATTCCGCGAGCGTTCGAGAGCGAAGAGTACGACCGGCGGCGCCGGGCGATCATCGATCGCTTGAACCAGGAACAGGAACGGTTGTGGGAGGGCGTGCAGCAGTTCGCGCAGCAGCTGGGCTTCACGGTGGAGCTGACGCCAGCGGGGGTGATCAGCCTGCCGCTGGTACAGGGAAGGCCGCTGGCGCCGGAGGAGTACGAGCGGCTTCCACCACCGGTGCGCGAGGAGTTGGAGCGGCGCAACCAGCGGATCCAGGATCGCGTGGCCGATGCCTTGCGGGAGGTGCGTCGTCTCGAGCACGAGACGGCCGAGCGCTTGCGCCAACTCGATCGGGAGGTCGCGCTTTTTGCGGTGGGCGGCCTGTTCGAAGAACTCCGCGAGCGGTACCAGGATCTTCCTCAGGTACTCGCCTTCCTGGAGCAGGTGCGGGAGGATATTCCCGAGCACCTGCACGACTTTTTCCCGCCGCAACTCCCCGGTGTGCCAGCACCGATCGCCCAGCTGCAAGCGCTGCAACAGCAGGAGCATCTCGCGCGGTATCGCGTGAACGTGTTCGTCGACAACAGCCAAACGCGCGGTGCGCCGGTGATCTTCGAGCGAAATCCCTCGTACTACAACCTGGTCGGGCGAATCGATTACCGCGCCACGTTCGGCGCGATGGTGACTGACTTCAGCCAGATCCGTGCTGGAGCCTTGCACCGCGCGAACGGTGGCTTTCTGGTCGTCCATGTCCTCGACCTTCTGGCTAATCCGTTCGCCTGGGACGCGCTCAAGCGCGCGCTGATCACCCGCCAGGTCGTGATCGAGAATCTCGGCCAACAGTATGCTGTCCTGCCCACGGCGACACTGCGAAAGGATCCGATCCTGCTCGACGTGAAGGTCGTCCTGGTCGGCTCGCCGTTCCTGTACTACTTTCTCGCTGCCTACGACGATGACTTTCGCGAGCTTTTCCGTGTACGGGCCGACTTCGCGCCGGACATGGACTGGAACGAGCAACACGTGATGGGCTATGCGGCCTTCATCAGCCGGGTGGTGCGGGAACAGGGATTGCGCCACTTCGATCGCAGTGCGGTGGCGCGCGTGATCGAGTATGGAGCGCGCCAGGTCGAGCATCAGCGCAAGCTCTCGTCGCAGCTCCTGGAGATCGGCAACCTGGTCGCGGAGGCGAGTTACTGGGCTGGCAAGGCTGGGCGCGAGATCGTGACTGCCGAGGATGTCGAGACGGCGATCCGCAAGAAGCGGTATCGTTCCGACCTTCTCGCCGAGCGGGTGCGCGACCTGATCGCCGAAGGAACGCTCAAGATCGAGACGAGCGGCGCGCGGGTGGGGCAGATCAATGGCCTGGCGGTCATCGAGCTCGGTGACTTCGCCTTCGGGAAACCCTCGCGCGTGACCGCGCGCGTCTCGCTGGGGCGCGGCAATCTGATCAGCATCGAGCGCGAGATCGCGCTGTCCGGCCCCATCCACTCGAAAGGCTTCTTGATCCTCTCCAACTACTTGGCGGGTGCCTATGCCCAGGATTTTCCGCTCGCCATAACCGCGTCCATCACCTTCGAGCAGGCGTACGAGGAGATCGAGGGTGACTCGGCTTCCTCGACCGAGCTCTATGCCTTGCTTTCAGCGCTTTCCGGACTCCCGATCAAGCAAGGAATCGCAGTTACCGGATCGGTGAACCAGTACGGCGACGTGCAGGCGATCGGTGGCGTGAATGAAAAGATCGAGGGGTTTTTCGCAGTCTGCAAGGTGCAGGGGCTGACCGGTAAGCAGGGTGTCATCATCCCGACGGCGAATGTCCAGCACCTGATGCTGGATGAAGAGGTGATCCAGGCGGTCGCCGAGGGGAAGTTCCACATCTGGGCGGTCGGCTCGGTCGATCAGGGGATCGAGATCTTGACTGGTGTACCGGCTGGCGAGCGTCAGCCCGATGGGACGTATCCAGAGGGGACGGTCCACCGTCTGGTGATGGATCGGCTGCGCGAGTATACCGAGCGCATGCGCGACTTCGGCCGCCGGGAGGAACGCGAGGAGCGGTCGGAGCGAACCGAGGCGGCCGATCCGGAACCAGCTGGTGAGCACTAGCGACGCTGGACCAGGCGTTCCCGGATCCGCTCCGCGAGGAGCTCGATCCCGCGTGTCCGCTGCTCCGGCTCGGCTGGTGCGATGCCGAACCAGCGCAGGAGCAGGGCGACCACAGCCGCGAGGATCGCGGCTACCGCAGTGACGAGCGCGAGCAAGAGGATGCTCATCGTCGCCTTCCTCGTGGACATGGTGTGTCAGGCAGCACAGGCACGCCCGGTGCGCCTCGTCGGGACCCGGCCTTAGAACTGCTTTGGGCGCAGCCCGAGATGGAGCTCGGCCGAGCGATCAGGTGGTACCAGCCTCGTCGCGAGCGAGCAGCTCTGGCTATCCTTCCTACCGTGCAGAGAGGAGGCGGCGCCGGATGACCGGCGTCGCGCAGCCAGCGAGGAGATGTGACGATCGAGTGGATGAACCTGGGCACGCTCATCTTTCTGATCGGATTCGTCGTGTTACCGCTCGTGATCCTGGCGATATCGCTCTGGACGTTGCGCAGCGAGCGCTCCTGTCGTGCGTGCCGGAATCAGGAACCAGCCGAGCGTTCGCCAGCAGATCCCCCGAGCCCGAACGCGTCGTGAATCGCTGGCACGGCGCGTGCGACCTCGTCTTCGCGGATCACGAACGAAATGTTGAGTTCCGATGAGCCTTGCGCGATGGCGACGATGTTGATGCGATGTTGGCCGAGGGTCCCGAAGACGCGGCCGGCGACACCGGGTGTCCCCCGCATCCCGGCACCGACGACGGCGACGATGGCCATACCGGGTTCTTCCCAGAGGCGTGCGACGCGTCCCTTGAGGAGATCGAGTTCGAACTCCCGCTCCAGCGCACGCAACACTTTGCTGGCATCGGTGCGCCGGACGACGAAACCCAGGCTGTGCTGGGACGACGCCTGGAAGACCATAAAGACGTTGACGCCAGTCCGGCCGACGGTCTCGAAGACGCGGGCAGTGACGTCGGCGACGCTGAGGAAGCCGGATCCCTCGACGGTGATGACGCTCACGCCGGGAATCGCGGTGATCGCCTTGACTACCGAACCGTTCGAGCTGGTGTCCGGGCCGATGCGTGTGCCCGGGTGCTCGGGGTTGAAGGTGTTCTTGATCCAGATCGGAATGCCACGCTCGGCAGCCGGTTGCATGGTGCGCGGGTGGATCACCTTGGCGCCGAAGTAGGCGAGTTCGGTCGCCTCGGCGAAGGAGATCGCGGGAAGCGTGCGCGCACTGGGGACGAGTCGCGGATCAGCCGTCATGACGCCATCGACGTCGGTCCAGATCCACACCTCGTCGGCATCGAGCGCGTGAGCGAGGATCGAGGCGGAGAAGTCGGACCCGCCGCGGCCGAGCGTGGTGACCGCACCCTTCGGCGTGGCACCGAAGAAGCCGGTGACGACGGGCAGCTTGCCAGCTTCGAGAAGCGGAACGAGGATCGCCTCGGCGCGCGCCCGGGTCTCGTCGAGCAACGGGTTGGCGCTCCCGAAGTGGTCATCGGTCACGATGACCTTGTCGCTGTCGACCGGCACGGCTGGGATACCGCGTTCCTCGAGGACAGCTGCTATGAGGACTGCACTCATCCGCTCGCCGAAGGAGACGATCCAGTCCTGAGCACGCGGCGAGAGGTCGCGGAGTACGTGGACCGACTCGACGAGGCGCGCACAACGGGTGGCGAGTTCGGTCAGGCGGCTCACCGTCGCCTCCAGACGCGCTGCGGTCGGAATCAGTTCCGCGGCCGCCCCGCGATGTCGCTCGACGAGTTCCTGTTGGAGCCTCGCTGCTGCTTGCTCGTCTCCCTCGGCTGCAGCTTGAGCGGCCGCGATGAGCTGGTTGGTGACGCCGCTCATGGCAGAGACGACTGCGACGAGGCGGCCGTCACCGCGATAGGCGTCGGCGATGATCCGTGCCGTGCGATCGATCGCGACGGCATTGCCGACCGAGGTTCCGCCGAACTTCATCATCCGCATCGCGTTGGAATCCTTTCTGGCAGCCTTCGGCTCCATACGTGCTCCAAAGCTTCTCGAAGGGGAAAGGATACTCGAAGGCGTCTCACAGCATGCGGGACGAGCACGATCACCTCGCGAATCAGCTTATGGTCGGATGAAGACGGTGTCGATGGCAGGGTCGCTCTGAGTGCTTTCATGATGTCAGCAGCTCGGGCATACTGCTCTCACCGCTCTGACGGTTGGCCGCGGTGCTAGACTCGTAGCGATTTCTGTCGGATACCCTGAAAGCCCACCTACCCGATCAGTTACCGTTCGACGATGGACAGGGAAGTGAGTTCGAGCGAGCGATGACCAGCCGAACGACACTCGTCCACAAGCAGCCACCGGATCTCACCGACGAAGAGCTCGTCGCGCGGTTCCGGGCGGGGGACCGCGAGGCATTCGCGCTGCTCTACGAGCGCTACGTCGACCGGGTCTACGACTTCGTCGCGCGCCTGGTGCGCGATCGGGAGGCGGCAGCCGACCTCACTCAGGAGACGTTCCTCAAGGCAATGCAAGGGCTGCGGGCTCGCCACGGCCAAGGCTCGCTGCGCGCCTGGCTCTTCACTATCGCGCGCAACACCGTCATCGACTACCAGCGACGCCAACGCACGACTGCGTTTTCGCAGCTCCCTTCCCCGGAGGGGGAGGAGTCGGAGCCGGAGCTCCCAGCCAGTGGACCCGAGGCTGAACCAGAGGAGACGGCCCGTCGACGCGAGCTGGCTGAGCTGGTCTGGCAGGCGGCGCGCGGGTTGCCGCCCCGTGATTACACCATCCTGGAACTGGCGCTCCGGCATGACCTCACGCCGGCCGAGGTTGCCCGCGTCGTCGGTGTCCGGCGAGGTGCGATCAACACCCGTCTGAGCCGGGTACGCGATGCGCTGGAGGAGAGCTTCACGGTTCTCCTGCTGGCTCGGCGCGGGCGCGAGGACTGCCCTGAATTGGCGCGCCTGTTGGAAGGCGTCGTGCTGCCGCTGGGGTTGACGCCCGAACTCCGGCGCGCGGTGGCGCGCCATGTCGACCAGTGCGAGATCTGTCAGCGCAACCGCCGGGCCGTCAGCGCAGTCGATCTCCTTCCAGCGCTGGCGCCGATCCCGCCGGCGCCAGAGATCCGGGAAAAGATCCGCCAGCCGCTCGAGCAGGCGCTGGCGACACCTGCTTCGGCACCGCACCCCGTGCAGAAGCTGCAGGAATGGCTCCGGCAGTCGGCCTGGGGGAAAGCACTCGCGGGTCTGGTGGCGGGGATGGTAGTGCTCGTCTCGGCAGGCTGGGCCTACCTGAGTTGGGGTACCGCGCCAGTGGCGGTGGAGACCCGCAATTGTCCGCCGCTCGAGCTGCGCCTGGCGGGACCGGCGGCGCTGGCTAGTCGCGCGCTCGGGGTGCCGAGCCTCCTGGCTCCGGGGCAGCCGGCGAGTTTCCGGTTTCCGGCCGGTGAAATCGAGGTCCAGGTGAGCGAGCGCGAGGCGACGCTACGGCTCGCCGGCATACCGGTACGGATCCGGATCCTGGCCGATCTCGCAGCGGTCAGCTGGGATGGGGAAGAGCTGCTCGGACAGGGGCCAGTACAGCGGCAGGTCGCTCGCTCGGCACGGCAGGCGGTGGTGCTCGTCTGTCGCTGAGCGATGCGGTGTAACCGGACCGGGTGCTCGTTCGTTGTATGGGATGAGCACCCGGTCAGTGTTTTGCGAGCGGAAAGGGGGAAAAACTGCCGAAACGAGCGTAATCCGGTCCCGTGCAGGGTGAGCGTGACGGCGTATCCGGCAGGTGCGCCGGCACGACAGAAAACGAAAAGAGGATAGATCAGCATGCTCCGCAGCGGGCGATGGCTCGCCATCATTGTGACAGCCGGCGCAAAGGCCTGGGGTGCCTGTGGCACTCCGGCGACGCCGGTGCCAGCGATTGCGGTGCCCATGACAGCTCAGCCAGCCACGACGGGGACCCCATCCGAGTCCGGTAGCAGCACTGTCTCGGCACCGCAGGTCGCCACGGTCCAGCCAGCGAGCGCGGCTACGCCACCCGCCGTGAGTTCGGGACTGCTCTCACCGGTCTCGTCATCGTCCTCGTCGTCCCCGACGGTGACGCTGACGTCAACGCCGACGCCGAGTCCGACACCAGCACCCACACCGACTCCGACCGCAACGCCGAGTCCAACGCCGACGCCGATCCCCACCCCCACACCGACGCCCACCGCGACCCCGACGCCGGTTCCCACCCCTACGCCGCTGGCTGCCTGCGACATGGCCGTCGACAAGGTGATGCAGCCGACCGGACAGCCGAATGTCTATACGGTCGTCGTGGTGTCGAACGTGGGGAGTGGCCAGTGTCCAGCTGGCACCCAGGCGGTCGATAACCCAGGGTCGAACATCACGCTGAGCGGACCACTGACGATCACCCAGACGGGTGGGACGGTTTCGTGGAACTGTGTCGGCTTCGCCTGCACGGCCCAGAATCCGATCCCGCCTGGCTACGTCGCACAGTTCAGCTTCACGGCGACGGTGAATCAGAAGCCAGCCACCAACTGCGTGCGGGTGACCGTACCACAGAGTGCAGACGTCAATATCAACAATAATTACTACTGTGTCACCGTGCAGTGACCGCGCGGTCACGTTCACAAACGCTCAGTCGGTGTGGAGCTAGCCTCGAGATCGGCTGGCTCCGCACCGTCGGCAACTGGATCAGTACTATCCTTAGGCGTATGCGTTGCGGTCGAGCGAGCGGCCGCAGCGCAGGAGCGAGACGATGCGGACGACCACTTGTGCGGGGTGCCGATCGACGACAGCGGTGATCGTACTGGTCGCGGTGGCCTGGCTCCTCGCTGCCTGTGAGGGAACGCTCGTTCCGCTGGTGACCCCGAGCCCGCTCGCCGAGCGCGGTGTGACCCCCTCTCCAGTGGTTCCCGCCAGCCCTTCCCCCGCTGCAGCGCCGGCGATCGAGGCGAGCCCGACGGCGGTCGCGTTGAGCCCGATTGCGCCGTCGCAGACCGTGACTGCCGAGACGACGCCGGCCCTCCACCCGACCGTCACCGTGCGGCCCACGCCGACGGTCGCGCGCCGACCGACTCCTCCCGCTCCGTCCCCCGGTACCCCCACTCCGACCAGGCCGGTCGCGCCAGGACCGAGTGAAACGCCGACTCCGGTCGGGACCTGCGATCTCGCTTTGGACAAGGCGGTCTCACCGCTGGCTACTGGGACTGCAGTCGTCGTGACCCTCACGGTGCAGCAGCGCGGGACAGCGGTCTGCCCGACTGGTGCTTTGGTCAGTGATCCGCTGCCGGCGGGGTTCCAGCAGGAGTCGACGATCCGCATCATCGAGACGGGCGGTACGGGGGCGTGGCAATGCGACGGCACGACCTGCCGGGCCGGTGAGCCCCTCCCGCCTGGCTACCGTGCGACCTTCACGTTCACGGTCAGCGGTGAGCCAGGCAGTGCGGCCGAAAACTGCGCGCTCGTTTCAGTCGCGGGTGACGCTGATCCGGCCAACGACGCGCGCTGTGTGACGCTCGGACCTTTCCCCACGCCACCTGTCGCGCCCACGCCGAGTCCGGTCGCCTGCCTCTTCGGTTTCGAGAAGGCGATTCGCCTCGATGGACCGATCACAGGAGGACAGTCGGGAAGCGCGACGATGACCATCCGGATCCGCAACGCTGGCCCGGAGGAGTGCACGGTGCGCTGGCCGGAGTTCGTGGTGGTCGATGTCTTGCCCGCTGGGATGAGCCTGAGCGGCGCGGTCCGTCTGAACGTGGCCGCTTGGAGCTGTGGTACGAGCGAGAAAGCGTTCCAGTGTAGTGGCCCTCCCCCGCAGCTGGGCAGTGAAGTCATCGTGACGGTGGACGTGGCCGTGGCCGCCGAGGCAGAACGGGCGGTGAATTGCGCCACGCTCGACCCGGTCGGGGCACAAGCCTGCGCGGTACCGAGTTACAGTCGCGGATGAGGACGATCGGCTCGGTGGGTAGCGCGAGGCGTTCCCTCCGGAACGACAGCGGAGCGGTCGTCATGATGCGCGCCTCGCTGGACCGGTGTGCCGAGCAACGAACCGATGCGCGTCAGCCACCGGTGCTGATGCGCATGAGGCTGTCAGTCGGCGCGGCCCGGCGCTCGCGCCGATGGTTCGTTCGGAGGCCCGCGGAAGAGAGAGGGTCGAGCAACTGCGGTGTGACGATTCTCCGCGTGGATGTCGCTGAGCGATGGGCGTGGTCTGGAGCCGAGGAGCCTGGCGCATCGTGCTGAGACGAGCGAGCATCTCCCCAACGAGCGCGGCCGGTGTATATCGGGGAATCTAGGGATGGCGGGAACGGTCCGTCACACCGAGCAGCGAGCGTCGACGGATCGTGGGGACAGAAGCCAAGGGGGATCGACCGTGGAGCATCGGATTCGGATCGAATACTGCTCGAGCTGAGGATATCGTGGACGAGCCACCCGTGCGGTGGAGTTGCTTTTGGACAAGTACGAACTTCAGATCGGTGAGATCGCTTTGGTCCCCTCGTCGGGTGGGCGTTTCGAGGTCACGGTGAACGGGGAGTTGGTCTTCTCCAAACTGGCTCAGAAGCGCTTTCCGGAGGACGAGTAACTCATCGAACTGGTCGGAGCGCGGATCAGCGCGAACTGACCGGCTCGACGCCTGGCGAGACGGCGATGCGCTGCGAGCGGGAGGTGGAACATGAGCGAGCGATTCACCCCGCTCGTGATCGTCCGCGTGCACGAACTCGCGCTCAAAGGACCGACCCTTCTTCAAGCGAGCGCTGTACGAGAACCTGTCGTACGCACTGTGCGACCTGCCCGCCTCGCGCATCCAGGAGCGTGCGCTGCGCTTCATCGTCCGCCTGACGGATCCCGCGGCGTGGCCGGAAGTCAGCGAGCGGCTGCGGTGGGTCTTCGGAGTGGTCAACTTCTCGCTGGGACTGGAGACCGCCTTGACGGTCGAGGCGATGGAACGGTGTCTCCACGAGCTCCTCGACCGCTATGGCCCGCCGCAGGGGAGTTTTCGCATCCGCGTCAAGCGCACCAACAAGAGCTTCCCGCTCACTTCGCCGGAGCTAGAGCGCGAGTTAGGACGCCTCGTCCAGAAGCGGACGGGCGCACCGGTCGATCTCTGCGAACCCGACGTGACCTATACCGTGGAAGTGTTGTACGACCGCGCGTTGGTGAGCGGCGATGCGCTCCTTGGCCCGGGTGGACTCCCGATCGGCGTCAGCGGGCGGGTCGTCGCGCTGCTGTCCGGGGGCTTCGACTCGCCGGTCGCGGCCTACCGGCTCATGAAGCGGGGATGCTTCGTCACGTGCGTGCACTTCCACGCCTACCCCTACGTCCGGCCGATTTGCATCGAAAGGGCGGTCGAACTCGCTCGTCAGCTCTCGCGCTTCCAGCCACCGAAGAATCGTTTGATTATCGTGCCGATCGGCCACGCGCAGCGCGTGATCGCGCTGGCTGCCGAGCCGTCGCTCCGGTTCGTCCTCTACCGGCGCCTCATGCTGCGCATCGCCACGGTGATCGCCCACGAAGAAGGAGCGGGAACACTGGTCACCGGCGAGAGCTTGTCGCAGGTCGCGTCGCAGACACTGGAGAACATGCGGGCGAGCGGCGCGTAACCGATCTGCCGCTCTTGCGTCCGCTAGTAGGGAACAACAAGGACGAGAGCATCGCCGAGGCGGTGCGGATCGGGACCGAACCGATCTCCCGCGTTCCTGACGACGACTGTTGTACGGTGTTCGTTCCCTTGCATCCGGCCACGCGTGTCTCGCTCGAGCAGGCTCAGGCAGCCGAGCAGGCCCACGATGTCGCAGCGCTGGTGGAGCAGTGCTTGGCCCGCCGAACCGTCTACGAGGCTGACCCGCTCCGTTGGGATCCTCTGGCAGCACTGGCGGCTGCGACGGCCTGACGGCCTGCTTCCCGGTACCGACGCGCGAGCAACGTCACGCTCGACAGGGTGACCAGAGCGGTCAGAACTTCGATGCCCAGCCAGTCGACGCGGGTAACGCTGCTCATGATCTGGAATGTATCCCAGAGCGTGTGCAGTGCGAGAGCGAGGAGGTAGGCACCGAGGGTGGCCCGCGTGAGTCTGGCGTGGCCGTGGTGCACGCGCTCGCGCCAGAGTGTTGCCGTCACGATGGCGGTCCA
>Ga0209691_1000037_pt1 | contig 98911 bp, 84 predicted proteins | sample YNPMSBMetaG_FD_187120 | JGI IMG/M metagenome (GOLD analysis project Ga0209691, IMG submission 187120) | Anoxygenic and chlorotrophic microbial mat microbial communities from Yellowstone National Park, USA - YNP MS-B MetaG (SPAdes) (version 2) ... | reverse complement strand
GGCTGTTGTTCGGCTTCATTGGGTTTTGCGTTCTCGAGCGGTTCAGGTGGTGCCATGCCCAAGCGGATGAAGGTAGGTGTGTCGTCGCGTTTTTCAGGTTTGTCGTATATCTCGCTGCTCATGCGATTGAGCTTGCTTTCCACGCTGGGATTTACCGATTTGGCTAAATCTTCTCGGCGCACCATACGCAGTTGTTCGGTGGCACTCATGGGTTTCTTTTTGTTGAAGCCTGTGGCAATGACAGTTACATTAATCTCGCCCGGCACGGAATCATCTTCAACGATACCATGAATGATGGTGGCATCGCTACCGGCTTGTTCATAGATGTAGTTCATGGCTTCTTGGGCATCTCGGATTTTGATGTCGCCGGTAAGATTGACCAGCACCCGTGAAGACCCCTTGATGGAGACGCCATCCAGTAGCGGGCTGGAAATGGCTTCCATAGCGGCTTTGAGGGCACGGTTTTCGCCTGACGCTGTGGCAGAGCCCATCACGGCATCGCCAGCATCGGTCATGATGTTGCGCACATCAGCAAAATCGACATTGACATGCCCATGCTTGGTGATGATTTCTGAAATGCCCTTGGCGGCACGATAGAGCACATCATTTGCTAAGTTGTAGGCTTCTTTGATGCCAAGGTCGCCGTTGGCAAGGCTAAGAATTTTTTCGTTTTGCACCACGATAAGTGTATCGACATGCTTACGTAGCTCTTCAATGCCGCGCTCTGCAGTCTCCATGGTGCGCCTGCCTTCATATGCAAACGGTTTCGTCACAATGCCGATGGTGAGAATGCCAAGATTTTTGGCAATGCCTGCAATAACTGGGGCTGCACCAGTACCTGTGCCTTTGCCCATGCCTGCTGTGATAAAGAGCATGTCCGTGCCACGCAAAAGCTCAGAGATTTGCTCGCGATCTTCTTCGGCGGCTTTTTTGCCAATTTCAGGATTGAACCCGGCGCCCAGTCCCTTGGTGATAGATTTGCCAATTTGGAACCGTTGCGCCAGTGAATTGCTTAAGGCTTGTTGGTCGGTGTTGAAGGCAATAAATTCAACGCCAGTAATGCCGCGCTCAATCATGTTATTGACGGCATTACCGCCACAGCCTCCTACACCAATAATTTTAATGGCAGCACCAACCTGCACTTGTGACCTGTCGAACTCGAATGGCATAGTAGTTATCCTCCTTTGTCCGTCTATTGACTTTCAAACTGCCGCTTTTGTGCCATAGCGTGCAGCAAATTGCTGAATGTACAACCGTGTCGTTTTCATGCTTGATGAAGGATTCGCTTCAATCAAATCTGGTCAAACCAGTGTCTAAGTCTTCCTAAGAAGTTCTGACGACTTTGTTTTTCGGTATCTGCTCTCTGTTCAGGCACCGACTCGCTAACTGGGGTCTCTTCTTTTGGCGACACTTGCTGCATTGATGTAGCGACTTGTTCTTGCTGCTCCAAATCTTTGATAGCTCGCAAGACTAAGCCCACAGCTGTAGCGTAAATTGGTGAGTGCAGCTCGCCGACCATTCCTCCTGTAATCCCTTCAGGATGCCCGATGCGGACATCTAATCCTAATACTTCCTGTGCCAGAGCTTGATTGCCACTTATCAGACTACCTCCTCCTGTGATGATGGCACCCGCATTCAGGTAGTTGTAGTAGCCAGAGCGTTTGAGTGCCGCGCGCACATACTCAAAAATCTCGGTCATGCGTGCTTCAATGATGTTTGTTAGTGTGCTGCGCATAAAGGTCTTTGGCGCTCGCCCTTCAATGCCTTGCACCAAAATTTCTTCGTCCTTAATCAGGTCGCGTGAGTAGGCGCAACCGTGACGGATTTTCAAATCTTCAGCCACTTCGTGCAGTGTCCTTAGCCCGATGGCAATGTCGTTAGTCACATCAATTGCCGCCCATTTGATGACTTCCGAATGACGAATGACTCCCTTCGTGTATACTGCCACATCGGTCGTGCCCCCGCCGATGTCGATGATGGCTACGCCGGACTTGCGCTCCGAATCTTTCATCACCGCCATGCCTGACGCAATCGGTTCAAAGGTCATGCCGTTAATCGTAAGCCCCGCTTTCTCTACACATTGCTGAATGTTGCGAATCTTTGTCTTCATGCCCAGCACCACATACACTGAGCCTTTCATGGTTGTGCCAATAATGCCAATCGGGTCTAAGACACCTTCTTGGTCATCGACAATAAACTCCTGCGGAATGGCATGAATGATTTCTCGTTCTACATCCAAATGCTTCAAATTTGCTTTGGCTTTCTCAATAAAGCGCATCACGTCGGTATAATTGACAATGCCACTCTGATTGATGCTCACTTCTGCATGAGATTTGATGCACTGAACATGCTCACCTGAAATACCGACATTGACTCCCTTGATGCGAATCGAAGATGTGTGCTCTGCTTCTTTGATGGCCTGCCGAATAGCATCGACCGTTTTATTGATGTTGACGACGGCTGCACGAGACAGCCCCTCGGAATGCGCTCGCCCAATACCTAACACATTAATTTTGCCAAATTCATCTTTTTGGGCGACAATTGCGCACACCTTTGTTGTGCCAATATCTAATCCGACTACAATTTTGTCTTTTGCCATCATGCACCGTCCTTTTACTCGTTTAGCATTCTGCCAAAGTTTTGAGTTTCAATGTTGAATTGACTTGGCAAATACACACTTGTCGTAGCGCAAGTCCACATACTCGAGCTGCTGCAAGCCTTTTTTGACCACCACCTGCTTCCAGAAGATCTCCAAATTATTGAGCTTGCGCTCGTAGTCGCCATCATTGCCAAAGATGAAGCGCGTATCAGCTCCAGTTGGAAAGGCAACCACTTGCTTTGCAGATACTTGCACTTCAGACAGCATGGCTTGGGATTTTTCGCGCCGCTGCAATGCCGCTAGCAATTGCAATGCTGGCATCGCTTCTGCTGAATCCAAAGCCCATAGCCCTTGCCGATTACGCCGCACAGTCTCTACACCTGATAGCCATGGCAGTCGCACTTTGCCCAAAAATTCTGGCTCAGCATCTGCTAATACCCCATCATCGCCAACGACTTTCAAACGTCCTGCAATAGATGTGAAGGCTACAAATTGGCGCTCCACAACTTTGATGCGAATCGTGCTCGGAAACTCTTTCGTGGCAATGGCTTTCTTAATCCACACCGTCGAGCAAAGCGTATCTTCAATTTCTGCCAAATGAATTTCTCGCATGGCTTTGCCTAACAAGAAATTGATGCGCTCGGCAATTGTCTCGGTCTTCACCCAGCGATTGCCTGTAATGACAAATTCACTGAGCGAAACATGCTGCACCCACCAGCTTGCCAGAACCCCAAGTGCCACAAGTGCACCCACCACGCCAATCAGCACAATAAGATTCGGGCGCGCCAACATACTTTTTTGTGATGCCTCTGCTGCTGAACCCTCATCATGCTCACTTTGCTTCTCTTGCGAAGACAGCGTTTCTTGCGCACACTTTTCCGCATAGTCGTTGGCAGTAGGTATCGGATTTGACACCGGCTCCTGCTCCAGCTCCACAAAGCGGTTGCTTACTTTTTTTTGCTCCCTTTGCTCACTCATGGCGCGGCATACTTGCGTTCTCAAAACCGATGAGCTTGATTTCTAACTCCAGCATGATGTCGAACTTTTTTTTGACCTCCAGCCTTGCCAACTCAATCAGGGCTAACACATCGGTCGCTTTGGCATTGCCAAGATTGATGATGAAGTTGGCATGCTTTTCCGAAATCTGGGCATTGCCATGACGCACCCCTTTTAGACCGCAGGCTTCGATGAGCGCCCCAGCGTAGCGTGGCTTGCCATGTTCATCAGGCGGCGGATTTTTGAAGATGCTCCCGGCATTCGGCAAATTCAGGGGCTGCGTGGCACGACGTTTTTCCATCCACTCTTTGCGGCGTTGCATAGCGATTTCTAATTCACTGGGCGAGAGCTTTTTCAGCCGCATTTCTGTTGCCAAAATCACATCGTCGTGCAGGTCCGTGTTGCGATACTCGTAGCGAATCTCTGACTTTTTAAGACGCACGATTTTGCCGCAACGCACGACCTCGACCCACTCGATGAGTTCAAAAATTTCTCTGCCGTAAGCGCCTGCATTCATCAAAATTGCACCGCCTACACTGCCCGGAATGCCCGAGAGATTTTCCAATCCGCCCAAGCCTTGCCTCAATGTCTGCATGGCTAACGCAGGCAAGTCGGCGCCCGCTTCAGCATAGACACATTCGCCCTCGATGCAGACCTTCTCCAAATTTTCTCGTAGCGAGATGACTGCGCCACGCACGCCTTCGTCGTTGATGAGCACATTACTGCCGCGTCCCAAGACTCGCCATGGCAGGTTACGGTCGTGAAAGAACTGCACGGCACGGAGCACATCGTCTTTATCGCACGGCTCGATGAAGAAATCGGCGTTGCCTCCAATTTTGAAGCTGGAGTATTTGGCAAGATTTTCGTTTAGCCTAATCTTGCCACGCACCGCTTTCCTTAGTTCCTCGAGCGTAATCATTTCAAACTCAGCGTTCGCGTTGAGTAGTCAATAGTGAGTTTGCGACCCTTGAAAAATGGGAAGCCTAAAATCATCTCGACTTTTCGCTTTTGTGAAATGCCGACCAAATTGAACTGGTTATGAATCATTGACATATCCATGACGGCCACACGCAAGCGTTTTGCGACGGCTTTATCCAACCGAATTTCATCGGCTCGCACAAACTCAATCGGGATGGCACCACCAATGCCATGCGCACTTTTTTCTTCGCTCGGCACCTCGAGATGCGCAAATTCCATCTCCTTTGCCACCTCCTCTGTAATGACGCAGCCAGTTGCACCTGTATCCACAATCGCCGTAACGAGTCGCGACTTGTTTTTTCCCTTGAGCTCCGCTTTGACCAAAATGAGCGGGAGTTCCTTCGATGCCAGTTGAAATTGAATCGCCATTAGCGGCTTAATTAGGTTTTCTAAGTTCTTCTGCCAGTTTATCGGCAAACCTTGTAATGTCGCCAGCGCCCATGACCACCACCATATCGCCATCACGCACTGCGCTCAAGACGCCTGCCAGCAGCAGGTTCCTATCGGCAATGAAATAGGCATTGGTGTATCCCAGCTTGTGCATCTCTTGCTCAATCATCACGCCTGACACATCTGGGAAATCTTCCTTTTTTTCACGCGACGCATAGACTTCTGTGATGAAGACTTCACTTGCAAGCGTAAGAGCACGCGCAAAGTCTTTGGCAAAATGTTTCGTGCGCGAATACAGATGCGGCTGAAAGACAGCTATCAAGCGGCGCTCTTTCCAGCCCTCTCGTGCTGCCTCAAGCGTTACTCGCACCTCAGTAGGATGATGCGCATAGTCATCGACGACGATAACCCTGCTGGTTTCAGGCAACTTGAGTTGAAAGCGCCGCCGCACGGGATGAAACTTCAGCAGCGCCTTACGAATGTCTTCAAACTCTAAGCCAATTTCACGCGCCACTGCTACTGCCGCCAGCGCATTTTTGACATTGTGCACCCCCACAGCGTGCAATGCCAACGCGCCCAACGGCTCTTCACGATAGCGAACTTTGAACGTGGTGGTCAGATGATGCGACGCTATATCGGATGCCACATAATCACAATTTTCACCCGTGCCATATGTGATGACTTTTTGCTCAAAGAGATGCGCAATTTCCATGATGTGAAACTCATCGCCGCAACAGATGACTGCACCGTAAAACGGCGTCTTGTTTGCAAACTCCACAAATGCCGCTCGCACATCGTTGATGTCTTTGTAAGTATCCAAGTGCTCGGCTTCCAGCGTGGTGATGACGGCAATTGTCGGTGTCAGCTTCAAAAACGTGCGGTCGTATTCATCGGCTTCTACCACCATGAATTCGCTATCGCCCACAATGGCACTGCCTTGCATCTGCGTCAGATTTTGGAAATAGTCCGAAATGCCGCCAATGAGCACAGTTGGATTTAAGCCACACTCTTGCAAGAGCACGCCAATCATGGTGGTCGTGGTCGTCTTGCCATGCGTGCCAGCTACACAAATGCCAATTTTGTGCCGCATGAGCTCGCCCAGCAGTTCATCGCGCTTGATGACGGGAATGCCACGCAGCTTCGCCTCAACAGTCTCGGAATTGGTTTCAGGATTGACCGCCGAGGAATATGCTACCACATCTGCTCCCTCAATGATGTTTTTGTTATGCCCGATGCAGACCGTTGCTCCCAGTGCTTTGAGCCGCTCGGTAATCTCGCTGCGCTGTTGGTCGGAGCCACTCACCTCGAAGCCGCGCTTGAGCAAGAGCTCCGCAATGGCGCTCATGCCTGCACCACCAATGCCAACCAGATGCACACGTTTGGTGCGCCCCAGTGAGCTGTATTTGATAGCGTTAGTCTTCACTGTCTTGCATTTGATAGTCTTTTGCCAATTGAATCACGCGCCTTGCAATTTTTAGCGCGGCATTCGGTCGCGCATGTTTCTTTGCATTTGCACGCATGGTTAAGCGTTGTTCATCGTTTTCCATCAGGTCAAAAATTTTCTGTTTGGCGCTTGTGCTACCGATGTCTTTATCCAAAATCATTTCAGCGGCACCTTGTGCTGCCAATGCGGCGGCATTGTGAACTTGATGATTGGCAGCCGCAAACGGATACGGCACCAAGACTGCCGCCATGCCTAAGTTGCACAGCTCTGCCAGCGTCGATGCCCCAGCACGACAGAGTACCAAGTCTGCCGCCGAATACGCATAGTCCATTCGGTCAATGAATGCGCCCAGCCAGAGATTTTTCTTTTTGCCCACGCGCTCGGCGATGCTTTCAAAATCCAGTTTTCCCGTTTGCCAAATTACATTGAACTTTTCCAAGGCTTGCTCGAGCCACGCCGCTACGGCACGATTGATTGAGCGTGCGCCCAAGCTCCCGCCGAAGACCAGTAGCGTTTTGCGCATGGCATCTATGCCGAAAAAATCGCACGCTTCCGCTTTTGGATACACTTTCAACTCACGCGTCGGGTTGCCTGTTACAAACACCTCATCACGGTCAAAGTAGTCCAGCGATTCCAGAAAGGATAGATGCACTTCGTCAGCTCGGCGTGCCAGCCAGCGCGTTGCCAATCCCGGTTTGGCGTTCTGCTCCTGAATCAGCGTTGGAATACCCCACTGCTGCGCCTGCCAGACGACCGGCGCACTGACAAACCCACCTGTGCCTACCACCACATCCGGCTCTTCTTGAAAGAGCAGTCGCTTACACTCGTTCAGGCTTTCATAGAACTGAAATGGGAATTTCAAATTTTCAAAGAGCGTCTTCAGCGAAAAGCCACGCTTCAGGCTCACGGCTGAAATGATGTGAAGCGTATAGCCTAACTTCGGTATCTCGGTGCTTTCAATGCCTTTTTCTGTTCCCACAAATGAAATCACGGCATTGGGCTCCAACTTCAACACCTGCTCTGCAATCGCCACAGCTGGATAGAGATGCCCACCTGTGCCACCACCTGCAAAAATGATTCTCATCGTTTGTCATCGCAGTTATGCTGTTCATGCATGCGTCTCACTTTTCTGTTTGAGCGCCTCTCCAGATTCTTTGCCTCTTGCCAGTCGCTTCTTCTCACGAGAAATGCTGATGAGCACGCCAACGCCAAAGGCATTGAAGAGCATGGCACTGCCGCCATAGCTTACGAACGGCATCGGCAATCCTGTAGTCGGCAAAAGCTGACACGCCACGCCTGCATTGACAAACGCATACAAGCACAGCGCAATCGTGATGCCATACCCTAAAAATTTGCCAAAATCATCCAGCGCATTTTGCGCAATCAGGAGACCACAGACCATGATTCCACCAAAGAGCAAAAGCAACGCCACCGCACCGATAAAGCCATACTCTTCACCGAAAATGGCAAAGATGAAATCGTTGTATGATGCGGGCAGAAAAAGCTCACGCTGTTTGCTTGCGCCAATCCCCAGTCCCGTTAGCCCGCCATTGCCCAAGCCAATCAATGCTTGCTCGACTTGATAGCTGGCTTTCTGGCTTCCGATGCCCACAAATGTCAAAAGGCGTTCTCTGCGATAATCGGCAGACAGCGCAAAGACCGTTGCCAGTAGCACCATCGGCAATAGCGTCAGCGCAAGGTGCTTGAGACTTGCCCCACCGATGAACAGCATCGCAAAGCCAATCACCATGAGCACTGCTGCGGTGCTGAAATTTGGTTCAAGCGCCACCAGTGAGCATACGGCTAAAATCACCATGAGCATTGGATAGTATGCTCGCTCCAAATCCTTGATGTAGCGCTGTTTCTCGGAAAGCATCGTCGCTAAGTGGACGATGAGTGCATATTTGGCTAAGTCCGACGCCTGAAACTTGACTCGCCCGTAGCCAATCCAGCGCGCTGCACCAGTGATGATGCCCAGACTTTTTAGCACCAGTAGCATCGCCAAGAGCACAAGACTTACGACCAAAATCATCTTGCTGAAGGATTTGAGCACTTTGTAATCCACTCCGCCCACGATGAAAATGACCACCAATCCGAGCACAGCGTATGCCGCTTGTCGCCACAGGAAGTAAGCATCGCTATCAAACTTTTTGGCGCCCCAGCCTGCACCGCTGCTGTAGACTGCCAAGACCCCAATGCACATCAAAATCACGACCAACAGCAGTAGCAATTTTCCAGCCAAGCTCTCAAAGGTCTTTTCAGGCACAAGGCTGCCGCTTATCATTTGCCTTAGCTGGCTTTGCGCCCGTTCTTCTTCTGGCGCTTCTTTCCCCTTGCCTGATAGCGATGGAATGTGGTCGACGATAATTGACATACTAACCTCTCATTTGAATTCCTTGCACACTTTGCCTTCAATCTTCAGCCGCAGAGCAGTCTCCTGGTGGAGACCGCTCTCGACTGAAGTTGCATCACAATTTGAAGGCTATCAAAGAACAGAACTACAAACTTCCGACTAATCTTTTGAAAACCTCGCCGCGCTCTTCAAAGCCGCTGAACATATCGAAGCTGGCACAGGCAGGCGAAAGCAGCACTGTATCGCCGGGTTTTGCTTCACTGTAAGCCGCTTTGACCGCCGCATCCATCGTCTCGGCTTTGATGACTTTGACTTTGCTGGCGAAGGTATCGTAGATTTTGTCTTTGGATTCGCCGATGGCGATGATGCTTTTGACCTTTTGGGTAATCAGCGGCACAACCTTTGAGTAATCGTTGCCTTTGTCGCGTCCGCCAATGATGAGCACAATCGGCGCGTGAATGGTATCGAGTGCATACCACAAGGCATCGACGCTGGTTGATTTTGAGTCGTTGATGAAGTGTATGCCGTCCAATTCCCTCACAAACTCAATGCGATGCTCTACGCCCTGAAAGCTCATGATGCTTTCGCGAATGGTTTCTTTTCGCACTTCCATAGCGCGTGCCGCTATTGCTGACGCCAGCGAGTTATAGACATTATGCCTGCCACGAAAATTGATGTTGTTCAAAATTTCCTCCTCTTTCATTAGGATTTCCTTTTGTCCATCCACTTTTAGCACCAAGCATCCTGCCTTGAGATAGCCACACTCGGCGTAGCGTCGGCTGAGGTCGCGCTCAAGGCTGATTGGAATGAAGCGCATCTTTAATTTTTTTCGCACCTCTGCTTTGCCAAAGTGATTTGCCAGTGTGTCGTTGTCCAAGTTTGCTATCAATACATCGCTCTTCGTTTGCCGCTGATAGATGCGATACTTTGCCGCCGCATAGTCTTCAAACGTGGCATATCTATCCAAATGGTTCGGCGTGATGTTCGTAATGATGGCGACCTTTGGTTTGTAGCTAAAGCAGTGTTCCAATTGAAAACTGCTTGTTTCCACGACCGCTACATCTTTTTCCGTCATTTCATCCACATAGTCTGAAAATGGCTGCCCAATATTGCCGACAGCAAAAGCACGGTAACCTTTTTCTTTACCATCTCGCTCGAAGATGGATTTTGTCAGCAAGGTCGTCGTCGTCTTTCCATTTGTGCCTGTGATGGCAACAATTTTTGCTCGGCAAAACCAGCTTGCCACTTCGATTTCACTAAAGACCCGAATTTTTGCGCGCTGCAATTGCTGCACCACTGGTGCGTTGGATGGCACGCCCGGACTAATCACGGCAAAATCGGCATCGAAGATTTTTTCAGTATGCCCGCCAAACTCATATTTGATTTTTGCGCGCTGCAATTCTTCCTCTAAGGCTTTATCCAGCAAGGCTTCTCGCTCCGATAGAAACACCTTTGCCCCATGCTTTTTGAGCAATCGTGCCGCTGCAAGTCCGCTTCTTTTTCCACCGATAATCACCACCTGTTTGCCTTTGACCTCACTGGCTTTCATCGCAGTTTGAGCGTAATTAAACTTGTTAGTGCCAACAGAATCGTTATAATCCAAAACCGAATCACCACCTTTTCTTCTGGCCACCCCAAGAGCTGAAAGTGATGATGCAGTGGTGCCATCTTAAAGACCCGCCGCCCTTCACCATATTTTTTCTTCGTGTATTTGAACCATGTCCGCTGAATGATGACCGAGACCGTCTCGATAAAGAAAATTCCTGCCAACACAGGCAAAAGCAACTCCTTTTTTATGAGCAGTGCAATGACGGCAATCGCTCCGCCCAGCGCCAGCGACCCTGTATCGCCCATGAAGACTTCCGCCGGATGCGAATTGAACCACAAAAACCCAATGCACGCCGCCGCAATTGCCAGCGCCAATACTGTTACCTCGCCTGCACCCTCGATGTAGGTGATGTTGAGATAGTTGGCAAACTTGACATTGCCGGTCAAGTAGGCAAACCCCGCCAGCGTCAAGACCACAATCGCTGCACACCCTGCCGCTAATCCATCCAGCCCATCGGTGAGATTGACCGCATTCGATACTGCCGTGATGATGAAAATGCATACAGGGATGTAAAACCCGTTGTAATCAATCACCCAGTTTTTGAAGAAGGGCACTTCGGTTTGCGACAGCAACACACTGAACTTTGGCACGATGTAAGTATAGACAGCCACAAATACACCCAACACGATTTGCCCCGCCAGCTTGTAGCGCTCTGCCAAGCCGCCTTTGACTTTCTTTACGACCTTGAGATAGTCATCGTAGAATCCGACTGCACCCATCCACACCACCGAGAGCAAAATCAGCCAGCTGAAAGAATCAGTAACCTTCGTCCACAGCAATCCTGAGACGACAATCGAGATAATTATCAATACGCCGCCCATCGTTGGAATACCTACCTTTTTGTGGTGTGTCTCTGGTGCTTCTAATTTGATTGGCTCAATCACTCTCGCTTTCAAATACGCGATAAGCTTTGGTCCTAATAGCATTGAAATCATGAACGCTGTTACGGCTGCTGCACCTGCTCGGAATGTGATGTAATTGATGACACCCAGTCCCGGTATGTCATACATGTCATTTAGGTATTTGAGTAGGTAATACAGCATGTTTTCACGCCTTTCATGTATGGTTTTTTATGCCTGTATGCTTGTTTAGTGATGAGCCTGCATCATTTCTATGACCTCTTCCATTTTCATCGCTCGTGAGCCTTTGAAGAGCACAGCATCGCCAGGCTGCAGCAACCCTTTCAAGCTTTCAGCCAACTGTGCTTTGCTTTCAAAGTGTTGCTTCGCTGGCACCCTTGCCGCATTGAGCGTTGCTTTCATGGCTTCGCCATAGACAAATAGCACATCTAACTCGAGCTGCGAAATAAACTCACCGAGCAGTGTATGCTCGCTTTCAGAAAGTGCGCCTAATTCCAGCATATCGCCCAGCACGGCAATTTTCTTTCCGCTGTGCTTCATACTCTTCAACGTCTGCAAGCCACAGCGCATCGATTCAGGATTTGCATTGTAAGTATCGTTGATGATGATGACGCCTTGCTGCTCATAGACTGCCATGCGCTTCAGCGCAGGATTGATTTCAAAATTCTCGAGCGCCGCTTTCACTTGTGCCAGCGATATGCCGAAGTTCAGTCCTACTGCTGCTGCCGCTAAGGCATTGGTGATATTGTGCCGTCCTGACATGCGCAGCTTGAGCACTTCTTCTGCTTCTTGAGTCGCCAGTTTGAATGTTGGTCGCCCTCGTTCATCCAGTCCGATTTCTTCGGCATAGAGGTCTAAGACTTCTCGCCGATTCGGATGCGCTGGCGTTACAATGCCGTAAAGCATCTTTTGCATCACCTTGTCGGCAACCTGCATGACCCATGCATCGTCAGCATTGACAAAGGCTGTGCCGCCACTTTTGCCCAACCACTCAAACAGCTCGCCTTCAGCTTCGGCAATGGCTTCCAGTGTGCCAAAGAACTCAATGTGTGCTTTGCCGATGTTGGTAATCAGTCCGTGCGTCGGTTCAGCGATTTCGCAGAGCTCCAGCATTTCGCCTTTGTGATTCATGCCCATCTCGAGCACGGCGATTTCTGTTGCCTCACGCAATCCAAAGAGTGTCAGCGGCAAGCCAATATGGTTGTTCAAATTGCCTTCGGTTGCCAGTGTGTTGTAGCTTGTGCGCAAGACAGCGGCAATCATTTCTTTGGTGGTTGTTTTGCCGCTTCCACCGCCGATGGCGACAATAGGCACCGTGAACTTTCGCCGGTAAAGACGCGCTAGAGCTTGCAAAGCACTTAGCACTTCAGGCACCACTAACAGCTTGTCAAAGAACTTTTCTTTGTTATCCTTATACCATGCTTCACTGACCACGGCAAGTGCCGCGCCACGCTGCAAAGCCTCTTCTATAAAATTGTGTCCATCTGTGCGCTCCCCTTTCAGGGCAAAGAAGATTTCTCCGCCCACAATTTTGCGAGAATCAATCACGGCTTTAGGCTGAGCCACACGCTCCAGCGCGCCGATGACTTGCCCAACTTCGCACAAATCTTCTTTAGTTAATGCACACACCCTTCACTTGGTTAGCTTGAAAAATTTCTCGACCACTTCTCGGTCATCAAAGTGATACTTCACGCCTTGAATTTCCTGATAGGTCTCATGACCTTTGCCTGCAATGAGCAACACATCACCTTGCTGAAGCAACTCTATGCCTTTCTCGATAGCCTTCTCACGGTCAGCGATTCGGTAATACATCTTGGTTTTGCTCATTCCTGCCTCAATCTCATCTAAGATGGTCTCAGGATTTTCACTGCGTGGATTATCTGATGTCAGGATAACCACATCTGAAAGACTTTCGGCAATGCGTCCCATTTCTGGGCGCTTGCCTCTATCGCGGTCGCCGCCGCATCCAAAGACCGTGATGAGTTTTCCTTCTTTTGGCATCACCTCGCGAATGCTGCGCAAGACATTTTCCAAAGCGTCAGGCGAATGTGCATAATCAACAATGGCGCAGCGCCGGTCTTTCGACCAGATTTGTTCCATTCGTCCGCGCACGCCTCGGCACTTTGCCAGACCATTCACGATAGCGTTGTGCGAAAGTCCCAGCGCCAGCCCTACACCATATGCTGCCAGAATGTTGTAGAGATTAAATCGCCCAATGAGCCCAAAGGCATGAATGTGTGTCTGACCTTTTACATTCAGAATCACTGAAGTGGCGCCAAGCTCGTAGTGCAAGACTTGCGCCGAGAGTGTGGCTTTGCTGGGCACGGCTCGTCCCGTTGTATCTCCCTCGCCTGACACGCTGTAGCTTATCACCGGTGCTCTGCACTCGCTTACGATGCGCTTGCCATAGTCGTCGTCCCAGTTTGTTACCGCTACCGCCCGCTCATCCAGATTGTCAAAAAGGATTTTCTTTGCCTTGAAATAATTTTCCATCGTACCATGAAAATCCAAGTGGTCGCGTGAGAGATTTGTAAAGACACCGACCTGAAAGCGAATGCCATCTGTGCGTCTTAGCGCCAGCGAGTGCGATGACACTTCCATCACGCAGTGCGTGCATCCCACTTTTACCATTTTGTCAAAGAACGCATGCAGCTCTACTGCTTCTGGCGTAGTGCGTTCTGCTTCAAGCACTTCGTCGCCAATTTGGTATTCAATTGTGCCAATTAGCCCTGCTTTTATGCCACTTGCATCAAGGATTGACTTGATGAGAAATGTCGTGGTGGTTTTGCCATTTGTGCCTGTTACGCCGATAATGGTCAGTTTGTCACTGGCGTTGCCATAAAAGGCTTTGGCTAATTTTGCCAGTGCCTTGCGCGAATCTTCTACCTTGAGATAGACACACGGCGCATGGCGCTGCGCTGGCAATTCTTCGCATACCACCACTGCGGCACCGTTTTGTGCAGCATTTTCAATGAACAAATGCCCATCGGTCTTGAAGCCTTTGATTGCCACGAATAGCGTGCCCGGCTTGACTTTGCGCGAGTCATAGACAATGCCTTCAATCTTCACAGCACCATGCTCGGATACCTGTTCAAGATTGAGAGCCTCACTCGGCGCAAGCAGTTGAAGCACATCGTTCAAGGTCATCTTAATTCAAAGTCAGTGTGCATGGTTGCCCTTGTTTAACTGGCTCTCCCGCCTTTGGCGATTGTGCCACCACTTTGCCGCTTTTGCCCTGCAGCTCGAGCTGCAAGCCAAGGCGACCAACTTCATAGAGTGCTCTATCGGCACGCAGTCCAATGAGCAGTGGCATTTTCATGCCCGTTTCGCTCTCTTCTGCTTGAGAGAATGTCAGTGGCACTTTCGACCACACAGGCACGCGCCTCCCTGCCTCTATGCCTTGATGAATGACCACTTGTTTTTCGGCATCGACCAGCTCCGTTTCACGCTTAAAATCAAGCTGATGCAGGCGCAAAAAGGCTTTGGCTTCTTTTGCTGTGAGCCCGCACACATTTGGGACAGTTACCGACTTGACGGTATCCAAAAAGATTTTCTCTTTGGATGGCGCAAGGTTGCCAGCTATTTTTTTGCGATAGGCATCGCCCAATGTGGAAAGCATTCGTGCGCCAATGTTTGCAAATACTGGCGCTGCCGCCATACCGCCGTAGTAGCCCTTCGTTGGATTAACCATCATCACCAAGATGGCAAACTCTGGTTGCTCAACAGGGAAGAAGCCAACAAAGGATGCCACATACTTACCTGCTCGATAGCTACCTGCCTCAAATTGCTGTGCTGTCCCAGTTTTGCCAGCCACCGAGACGCCCTCAATGCGCGCCGCTCTGCCTGTGCCGCTATCGACCACCGCTTTGAAATAACCCTTTACCACTTCTGCTACCTCACGGCTGATGACTTCTCGACGCACCACTGGTGAATGGCTCTCCACGATTTTGCCGTCTGGGTCAATAATTCGCCGCACCACAAATGGCTTCATGAGTTTTCCGCCATTAGCCAGCGCTGCATAAGCGGTGATGAGTTGAATGGGTGTTACCAGCACTTCGTAGCCTTGTGCCATCCATGGCAGCGAAATGCCCGACCATTCATGAATTGGTTTGAGCACGCCAGCAATTTCGCCCGGCACATCAATGTAGGTCTTTTCGCCAAAGCCGAACGCTTTTGCCATGGCGTAGAATTTTTCTCTGCCTAATTTGAGTGCGGTCTTTGCCGCCACCACATTGCTCGAGTGTGCAATCGCTTCTTTGAAGGTCAATACCCCAAACCTTTCATGGTCGGTAATGACACGGTTTTGAACAGTGTATCGCCCGTTTTGTGCATTGACTTTATCGTATGGCTGCACGATACCGTGTTGTGTGGCAGCTGTTGCCACAATGAGCTTGAAAGTTGAGCCGGGCTCGAAAGCATCGGTTACGGCACGGTTGCGCACGGCATCAGGCGTGTAGGTTGCTTTATTGTTCATGTCAAAGTCTGGTGCATTTGCCATAGCCAGAATTTCTCCAGTGTGAACATTCATGACAATCGCCATGCCAGCGCTTGCTTCTGATTTCAGCAGTCCTTGCTGCAACTCATCTTCGACAATGGCTTGCACATCAGCATCAATCGTGAGCTCAACTCGGCAACCGGGAATCGCCTCTTCTCTTGGCGCACCAATTGCTGGAAAGGCTTTGCCTGTTGCAGTTCGCTGCATGGTCAAAAAGCCATCTTTGCCACGCAGGTATTTATCCAACTGCTTCTCCAATCCGCTAATGCCATTGTTATCGGCATCCACAAAGCCAATAACTTGCGACGCCAAATTTTCATACTGTCGATGTGCTTCCTTGCGGATGATAAGCCCATCTATATCCAGTGAGAGCAATGCTTCTGCACTTGTCGGCGATTGATTGCGCTCGAGCCAAACAAAGCGCGTTTTTTCATTCAGCTTTTTGAGATAGTATTCTTTTGGCTTTCCAAATGCGCGCGCACATAGTGTTGCCAAGCCTTCTTTATCTTCCACCATCTTTGGGTCTGCTGCAAAGGAGATGCTGGTCAAGCTCGTTGCCAAGCGTTTGCCATTGCGGTCAGTGATGTCGCCACGCAGGGCTGCTACAGTTTCTCTGAACTCATACTGGCGCTGTGCCTTTCTTCGATATTCTTCCGCATTCAGAATCTGCACCCACACCAAACGCCCGACCACGCCCAATGCCAGTACGATTAACCCGCCAAAGACAACCACAAGACGCAAGCGTCCTTGTTTGAGCATCGTTTTATCTTGCTTTATGCTTTCGCTCATAGCATCTTTCATACATTTATCGGTATAGGAAGCACCTCTATGTCGGCTTTAGAGCATGCTTCCTTACCGTTGTCAGGTTACTACTCCGCATTCAACTCAACGGGTGGCTCGGTCTTGTAGCGCAGTCCCAATTTCTTGTAGGCTTCCGCACTGACATGTTCCACACGCTGCAAGGCTTTGAGTTTGCTATCCAGCTCTACATTTACGCTGCGCGCATCTTCGAGCTCTTTCTTGAGCAACTCGGTCTCGCCCGAGAGACGATTGATGGCAATGACATTAGAGATGTAGAGTGCCAGTAGTGCCGTCAGTCCTGCGACAAAAAGAAATGTGCGCAGATTTAAAATCGACTCCACTTTCTCTTGCGCCTTTTCACGCAGTTTTTTCTTTGGCGCCGGTAGTGCATCCTGCTCAGGGTTATGCTCTGGCGCCTGCTTTTCAGCGAAGACAGGGCGCTCACTCTTTTTCAGAGACTCTGCATCGAAGGGCATCGAAGCTGGAAGCGGTTCGGGATTCGGCGTATCAAAGACAGGTACATCAGCATAGTCTGCTCCCACCTTTATCCCATCAAATATCATATCGGGCATCGGTTTTTTGCTCATGAAGATGTGGTTGGTTTGTTCTTCTGCTCTCTTATCCATTTTCCGCTGTTGATTTACTTTATAGTTTTTCAGCAATACGCAATTTGGCGCTTCGTGCGCGTGTGTTTTGCTCAATTTCGCTTTCGCTGGGCACGATTGGCTTTTTGGTAATCAGTCGCATCGTTGCCTTGCGTAGCGGCGCTGTGAGCGGCAAACCTTTTTCTCCCCAATCGTCCTGCGATTTTTCATGCATGAAGACTTTCACGATTCGGTCTTCCAGTGAATGGTAGGCAATCACGACCAGCCTGCCTCCACTTGCCAAGATGTCTTCAGCTTGCTGCAGTGCCGCCTTCAGGGCTTCCAACTCCTCATTGACTTCAATGCGAATTGCTTGAAACACCCTTGCCAGCGATTTTATCTGCTCACGCGTCTGATGCGGCAAGTAGCTTTTGCGCACGAGCTCTGCCAGTTCATCCGTCGTCTCAATTGGTTTCAGTTTGCGTGCTTGCACAATGCGCTTGACAATCTCTCGTGCACGCCGCTCTTCGCCGTAGTCGCGCAGGAGCTTGAGCAATGCTTGCTCGTCGTAGCGGTTCACGACCTCTTTCGCTGTGAGCTTAGTGCGCTTGGACATTCGCATATCGAGCGGTGCAGACTTCTGAAAACTAAAGCCACGCGAGGCTTCATCAAGCTGTGCTGAAGACACACCTAAATCCAGCAAAATGCCTTGTGCCTTTGCGTCTTCACCCGCAATGCGATGCAGTAGCGTTTTCATCTCTGCAAAATTGCCTTCTACAATTCGGCAGTATTCACCATAGCGTGGCATCAGTCGCGCCGCTGCCGCTTTCAGTGCTACCTCATCTTGGTCGATTCCAATTACCAAAGAACGCTCCAGCCAGTTTTTGGCTTGCAGGGTCTGCAAGAGCTTTTCACAGTGTCCACCTCCTCCTATGGTGCCATCGATGTAGATGCCTGCTTTCGTGACCAGCCCATCTATGGCTTCGTTTAGCAATACAGGTATATGCACATATTCCATCTTTTCGGCTATCCTAACACACGTTGCGTCAGCGTTTCAAACTCTTCGGGCGGACGGTTCAGAAATTCTCTCAATCGGTCTGGATTCCAGAGTTCGATTTTGTTTTCAGCTCCAACCAGCGTGACTTCCTTTGTGATGCCACACTCTTCCAAAAATCTTTTCGGCAAGCTAATGCGTCCGCTTTTGTCTAACTCCACCTCGTCGAGATTTGCGTAGATGTAGGTTTTCAGCCGCCTTTCCTCTGGGTTGAAGTCAGAGAGCTGGTCAAGTTTTTTTCGTTGCTCTTTCCAACTCTCTTGCTCATAGAGCTCCATGTTGCCGCGTGGGGTTTTCACCAATACCAAAGCTGTGCCCGGCTTATCACTTATCATCTTTCTGCGAAAGCGTGCCGGAATCATTAGCCGCCCCTTGTCATCAAGATTATGCTGTTCTGTGCCCCTGAACTCTGGCATTGGTGCTCCCTCGTTAGACCACCTTACTCAGCCGCTTTGCCTACATTTCCCATTCTCACCTGTTTCCACAATTTCCCACTTTTTCCCACAGCGCCAATTTACTAAAAACATTTGGCATTTGTCAAAGTTTTTTCAGCTTTTTTTGTTGATTTTTCAAGCATTTTTAGCTTATTTCAGAATACTGCTAAAGACGATGCAACGGCGGGCATCGCCTTGACTTAGGCTAACTTACTGGCAAATACTGAACACTTTGTTCAGTATTCAAACCGAATGCACTGAACATTTTGTTCAGTATGGCTTTTGGTTAATTTTGAGCGGCTTAACAGGGGAAGGCTATCATGCTTGATACACTGACTGAAGCGCAAAACCGTTGCTTCAATTTCATTGTGCGATACTTTGCGGAGCATCGCCGTGCGCCCAGCGTGCGCGACATTGCCAAAGCCTTAGGCTACGCTTCCACCAATGCTGTGGCGCAAACTCTCAATGCGCTTGAAAAAAAAGGTTACATTCGGCGCACCACAGGCAGCGCGCGCGCCATAGAGATTCTCTACCGAGATGAGTTTTCTACATTTTCTACCAACGGGTCTGCTGAACCGGCTTGTGCCGTGCCAGTTATGAAGTTGGATATGTCGCGTGCCTCTTTGCAACTTGTGCCGCGCGGTGTGCTCTACCTCGATAGAGCACAACTTGGCAACGGCGATTTTTTTATCTCCATCGCTGACGATGACGGCATGGATAAAGCCGGTATTCTCAAAGGCGATTGGGTTGTGCTGGAACGCCGTGCTGTCAAGGAGTCAGAGAAAGGTGTGTTGGTCGGCGTGGCTGACCGAGACACTTTCATCGTGCGACGGCACTATGTGGCAAATTCTCGCATTCAACTCATTGCTGCCAATCGCTCGTATAGCGAACGGCTCATCAAACCGTCTGATACGACGGTGCAAGTCTTAGGGGTTGTTAAAATGATTCTGCGTAAGTTTCATCTGCCTTCGTAACGCTTGAGATATGAAAACGCTCATTTTATCGCTATCAAAATTGGACACACTGATTGCAGGATTTCTCTCTGAATTTCTCAAGGGCAAAAGTGAAGAGACGCACGGGACTTATCAGCGCGCCCTGCGTGAGTTTCAGCGCTATTTTGCTGTGGCGCATGAGTGGTTTCAATTTCGCCCTGAAGACATTGAGCAGTATAAACGCTACTTGATGCAAGAGCGACGCTTGAGCGAAGTTTCCGTTTCAACATACCTCACTTCACTGCGGCGTCTGTTAGATTACTTTGTCGAGCAAGAACTGCTGACTGAAAATCCAGCTCGACAGGTCAAGGGTAATCGTCGTCCTGTGCATCACACCGCTGGTGCACTTACCGAAGCAGAGGTCAAAAAATTGCTTGCCACCATCCCCACACAAAAATTGCAAGACCACCGTGATTATATCACCGTGCGCTTGATGATTGAAGCGGCGGCATCAGAGCATGAGCTGGTTAAAGCCAATGTCGAAGACCTCAAGAAATTTTCTTCACACTATGTGCTCTATGTGCAAGGCAAGGGCAAGAAAACCAAAGAGGATGTGATTGAGGTGCCACTCTCGCTTGGGCTCGAGATTGAGCGCTACTTGGAACGACGGCAACATCTGACGCCCCTTTCACCACTGCTTGCCAGCCACAGCCGCCGCATCAGCGAAGCCAGAATGACCACACGCGCACTCAACTATCGGCTTAATCACTGGCTACAAGCTGCTGGAATTACTCGTGCTAACATCACGCCACACAGTCTTCGACACACAGCGGCTAAACTCTGGCTTGAGCGCGATGGGCTTCCGCTCGAAGAAGTGCGTCGCCGCATGCGCCATGGCATGCTTGCCACAACGAAAATCTACACGCTACCACCCGATGCCGTGCAAGTTTGATGCGCAATGGCACACTGCGGCAAGCCTTTAACTTCACACTTTACATCTCATGCCATTTGGTTTCAACACCATTCTTCGCACCTCATGCTCGCTTTCCCTGCCGCCACTTGTCGTTTATGGCTTGCTGCTTGCGGTTTTCTTCTGCGCACTCTGGCAACTTCCTTCGCTTGAGCTTCAGCCCTACGACGAAGGCTACTACGCTCTGCGCGCCAAAGCCATTCTCCACTTCGGATGCTGGCTCAATCAAGCGGACTATGCTATCGGTGGTTTTTACTCGGCTTCTCATCCGCCTCTTCACATTTGGCTCATGGTGCTCTCTGCAAAGATTTTCGGCTTAAGTGAATTTGCACTGCGCTTGCCTTCGCTTATCATGCTCGTGCTTTTTCTTCTGACACTTGTCTTCTGTGCCTCGCGCTCAAGTTTGCCTTGTGCTTCACTTTGCGCCCTTATCGTTTGCGGATTTTTGCCTCTCCTGCTTTGGTATGGACGCTTGGCGCATCTTGATAGCACGCTGATAGTTTTTTCTCTTTTGCAAGTGCACTTCTATCTGCGCTACACTGACACCAATCGCCTCACCTTTGCCGCGCTTGCAGGAGTGATGCTCGGCGGCGCGCTGCTCTCGAAAGTTCTGGTTGGCATGTTTCCCGCACTTGCCCTTACGCTCTTTGAACTCTATCGCCTGCTTATGCGCTACACTTCTTTGAAAAAGGCAACACTTGCTCTTGCTGTGTTTTATGCTATTGGACTAACAGTAGGACTTTCATGGTTTGTGTGGATGTGCCGCACACACGGCGAGTATCTTCAGCAGTATGTTGAGCTCTTTTTGACCGACCGCATTGCACGCAACCAGACGCTTTCCGAATACCGCACGGGAGTGTTTTACTACCTCAATGTGGTGCTGACTCGCTTTCCGCTTTCCACGCTTAGCGTGATGTGGCTATGGCGATTCTCCCATCAAGCCGCGTTTCGTGAGCCGTATCGTGTGCTTTGGTTACTGTGGGCGGCGCTCACCTTCTTGCTGCTTTCACTTGCACAAACTAAGCTCCTGTGGTATGCTTTGCTTTTTTTGCCGCCACTTGCGCTTATCACTGCCGAATCGCTTGCCCTGTTGCTTGATGCGCTGCAAGATGCACCGCTTAGTAGGTCTGCACAAGTGTCGCTCATGGTCTTGCTCTATGCCAGTGCGTGGTCGCTTCTTCAGCCTCTTCACCGTGAAGTTTTGGATGCTCTGCTCACTCGTGATGTGGCGTTGATAGGGCAGTGGCTCGGTCTGCTCTGTGGTCTGGGTGGCGCAGGTGTGTTTGGACTGTGGCTGCTTCGGCGCATGGCTTCACGTGCCGCTACTCTGCTTGCGCTCATTCTTGCCGTGAGCACTGGCGCGGCGCTGCAAACCGTCTTTCATGGATTGCCTTTCGTGCAACTGTATGCAGGTGCAAAGATAGTCGGCGACTATCTTCAGCAGCATGCGCCTGTGCAGCTCATTCACTTGGTTTCGCAAAAGCGTGTTGTGGAAAAGAGTTTTAATCCGCAGTTCAGCTACTACCTGAACGGTGTAGATGTCAATGCCAAACGCTGGGGCGTGCAGATGAATTATGTGTATCTACCTGTTTCCGACACCTTGGGCTTGCGTCAGGCACTATCGTTGCCGGGTCGTGCGCTGGTTGTGGTTGAGAAGACTGCAAGAGCTGGGCGGCGACTGACGATTGAGCTCTTTGATGAGTTTGCGCCATTAGCCAAGCAAATGAACATGCGCGCTGTGCTGGATACACCGAACTATGTGGTCTATGAAACCTCTACGGTGTCAGCCGACACTGCATCATTTTTTTGGCACCACTTGCCTGCGCAAAGGCAGTAATTGTGATGACACAACCTGCGACCACTTTAGCGCCGCTGACGCCCAAAGAAAATGCCATCCATGAATCGATGACTTAGGTAGCCCGTTACTGCGGCAAGGTAATAGGGCAAGCCGGCTTTCCAGCCTGTTTTTGCAAACCAAATTGGCACCAAGAGAAATGGCAGTGGCACAATCAGTGCCGCCCAGAAAGAGTGCGTCCAGCCACGATGTTCCACTATGAGCGGTAGCATGGCAAAGAGTCCCAAAAAGGCGGCCTCTCGCCAATGGCTTGAGACAATTAGCAATAAGTCGACGCAGAAGAAGATGATGTAGAAAATGCGCTGCCCCTTGCTTTTGATGTCGATATCCGGAAAGAGTGCAAAGAGCAGTGTAATTCCCAGCAGAATCGCCACTTGCGCAATTAAGTTTGGCAGGGGTTGCCTGTAGAGCTCGAAGCCGAGTACAAGCAAGATGACAAAGGGCACAAAGAACAACAATCCACCCCAAATATGTCCGCGATATGATGCCATTCACTAAGATTTTTGAGAATTATTCTTACTTTACGAGCGTCTCGTTCATTGCAGGTAGAGAAAATAATCCTTATCCACTATCCCGCTGTGAAAAAATATCTGATTGGTGCTTTAAGTTTTGTGCTGCTGCTTTTCACTGTGGCAAGTTGCCGTATTGAATCACCGCTGACGCCAGTGTGGGATATTTCTGGAACATTTCCACTACTCAATGCCAACTACACGGCACGCTCGCTCATCGGCAAACTTAACAATCCGCCGCTTGAGATTACCCCTGCTGGCGACATCTTGTTTGTCTATGACACCACTTACCGCAGCACGTTTGACGTGGGCGACTCGCTGACGATTTCTCTTTCTGACACAACGAGCACGCTTGCCGTGCGGCGGCTTCGCATTCCGAAGTTTGATGCAGTTGCCACGCAGTCGTTAGGCACGCTGGCGTCCGCTTCTGGCATATCGTTGCCCAGCGGTCCAACTGCATTACCACGCTTTGAGAATCTACGCTCGACGCCGTTTGAGTATAGCCTTGAAGACCTTATTCGCTTTGTAGATGTCATTGAAGGTGGCATCCGGTTGGTTGTAAGCAACGGCACGGGCGTGCGCTTTGAAAACTTGCAACTTGAGCTGCGCGACCTCAACCAAAATGTTACGCTTGGCATTGCCAACATTCCGAGCCTTAGTTCAGGACAAACAGTTCGCGACTCTATCCTGCTACCCGACCGACGTTTTACTGGACGGCTTGCCGTGCAAATTATCGGAGGCGTGATTCCTGCTCAATCGGCAACGCTGAACCTCTCTGCACCGCTGACCATACGTTTGCAATCCACAGATACCATTGCCTACCGTGCGGCGGAAGTGCGCTATCAAAATCAAGTCTCCGTTGAAGAAGGGACAGTGCGTGCCACAGGCGGTGTGGTAGAAAAACTGCGCAGTGGCACATTTCGCCGCGGGGTTCTCACCGTTGAGTTTAACAATCCCTTGCCTCTTACGGGTCGCGTTCGCTTGATTTTACCGACCGTAACGCGTCAAGGTCAGCGCTTCGACCGCGACACCATCGCACCAGCTCTGCGGTCAGCCACTCTTACCTTCGATGATGTGGCGGGCTGGACCATTACGACCATTGGCGATACAGCGATTCCTTACCGTGTGATTGTTACCGTTGATGCCGCACGCGATTTCATTCGTGTCGATCCCAGTGTAGCTTTTACGGCTGTGTATCGCACCTCTCGCATTGCTGCCTCACGCGCTGAAGGCGTCGTGTGGCGTGTCAATGAGAACCGTCCGCTTGACTTCAACTTCAGGCTTGACCCACTTGAATTCGACCTAAGTAGTATCGATACGCTTAGCGGTCAATTTTTCCCAGAGGTGAGCTTGGACTTTCAAAGCTCAATTGGGTTTCTTATTCGCACACTGCCACGGTTTGTCACCTTCAGCGCACGCACCCGTGACTCTCTTGAGCTTCTGCAAAACAATCAGCCCATCACGCTTGACCTGAGACCCGGCGCCACTTCTCGACTTACACTGACAGCACAGAACAGCAACATTTCATCGGTCTTTACACGCTTGCCCAGTAGCGTTGCCATTCGTGGGCTGGCAATTGTCAATCCTAATCGTGAGTTTGGGTTTATCACCGATACCAACCGTGTTGGTGTGGGACTCAAGTTCCGTTTACCATTCCGTTTTAATCTTGCCGCCTTTGGCTTACGCGACACGCTATCGCTTTCACCGCCAGAGCTGGATAATGTGCAATCTGCTAAACTTACCTTGCAGATTCAATCGGGCTTGCCGCTCAACATGCGCTTGCGACTTATTTTCTTAGACGCCAACAATCGCCCGATTCTGCTTGACGACACACAGCAACGATTTTCTTTTCCTCGTCGCAATGAATTTGCCGTCATCAACATGGCGCCGACGAACGCAAATGGCGAAAGCACTACTCTTGCTCGTAGCACCATCGCTCTCGAACTCAATGAAGCTGAACTGCGTGCGCTGCGTCGCGCTCGTGCAGCGCTTATTGAAGTGCAAGCTGACACGCGTCAAGGCGCACAGCCTCAACTGGCGCGCGTTCGCGCCTCTGATGTTTTGCAAGTGCGTGCAGTGGTGCAAGGTGAATATCGCATTGGACAATCACAATAACTTTTTTCAAAACCTTTCTGCTGTAAAAAACATGAACAAGAAAACCATTGCCGATATTGATGTCTCTGGCAAGCGCGTGCTGGTGCGCGTCGACTTTAATGTGCCGCTCGACAAATCCGGTCGCGTCGAAGATGATACGCGCATTCGAGAATCTTTACCGACCATTCAAACTCTCATCAAAAATCGTGCGCGTGTCATTCTCATGTCTCACTTGGGTCGCCCGAAAGGCAAGCGCGCGATGGAATTTTCTCTCAAGCCAGCGGCAGAGCGCCTCTCGCAACTCTTGGGTCAGCCCGTGCAGATGGCAAATGACTGTATTGGACCAGAGGTAGAGCAGCAAGCCCTATCGCTCAAAGATGGCGAGGTTTTGATGCTCGAAAATTTGCGCTTCTACAACGATGAAGAAGACAATAATCCTGAATTTGCCAAAAAACTCGCGGCACTTGGTGAAATCTATGTCAATGATGCGTTTGGCACCGCGCATCGAGCGCATGCTTCAACGGAGGGTATTACGAAATTCATGCCGGTTGCCGTAGCTGGATTTCTCATGGAAAAAGAACTTAAGTATCTTGGCGAAGCTACTGAACATCCGCAGCGACCTTTTGTAGCAATTCTCGGTGGCGCCAAAATTTCTGGCAAGATTGATGTCTTGGAACGGCTTTTGGATAAGGTCGACAAAATTTTGCTTGGCGGCGCCATGATTTTCACTTTCTTCAAATCTCGTGGCTTGTCGGTAGGCAAATCGCTCGTGGAAGATGATAAACTTTCTGTTGCCACATCCATTCAAGACAAAGCCAAAGCGAAAGGCATACCGCTTTTGCTGCCTGTTGATGTGGTGGTTGCCGACCGATTTGAAGCCGATGCCACCTCGAAGGTTGTGGATGTGGAAGCCATTCCCGATGGTTGGATGGGCTTAGACATTGGACCCAAGACGATTGAGCTTTACCGAAAAGAAATTCTGGATGCGAAAACTATCGTTTGGAACGGACCTATGGGCGTTTTTGAAATGGATAAATTTGCCACTGGTACGATTGAAATTGCCAAAGCTCTTGCAGAGGCAACCAAGCACGGGGCTATCACGGTTGTTGGCGGCGGCGATAGCGCCTCGGCGATTGCAAAAGCTGGTCTCGACAAAGCAGTAACCCATGTTTCAACAGGTGGTGGCGCCAGCTTAGAATTTCTCGAAGGTAAAGTGTTACCCGGCATTGCTGCCTTGAACGATAAGTAACCAACCATGTTAAGTAACTATGACAACTTCAGCTAAACTGCGTGTTTTAGTCATTGAAGATGACGCTTCACTTGCCAAACTCATACAGATTGTCCTGCAGCGACGTGGGTATGTGGTCGACACCGCATCCGATGGTGTATCTGGCATTGAAATGTATCAGAACACAACTTACGATATTGCACTGGTTGACTACATCATGCCTGCGATGGATGGGTTGGAAGTTTTGCGCCATGCGGCAACACATCAGAATGCGCCACCTATCATTTTCATGACAGGCAACGGCAGCGAAACTGTCGCCGTCGAAGCCATGAAGCTCGGAGCAATTGACTACATCACCAAAAATTCTGGGGCGGCTTTTGCCACAGCTCTCGTTCAAGTAGTTGAAGATGCTCTAGTAAAAATTGAGCGCCGCAAACAAGCCTTAGCTTCAGTGGTCTCTACTGCTGGGCACACTGTCCCGACAAATCCTGCTGCATCAGCACAAGCGCCTGACTTGTCTTTGCAAAATAATGCCGCATCTGAAAACACTATCGTCATGTGCGCTTGGACTGGTGAAGTTTGCTACAATGGTGAATGGATAAAAGTAGAAGAGTTTCTGCGACGGCGGTTTGGTCTGCAGGTCAGTCATGGGATTTCGCCGAAGGCATTGGCTCGATATAGCAATCTGCTCAAGCCGCTTTCAAATTCGCCATCATGATGTGATTAAACTTCTTGACAAGCCGAAAAATTATTAGCATCTTTGAAGCGTTCCTCAAGATAACCATCAACCAACAGACTGAGGCAATATGAGTTACTATGATGAGTATCGTCCGGGGGGATTTTCAATCATGCCACCTGCGATTAAGCTGATTATCATCACCAACGTCGTTGTCTTTTTCTTCCAATACTTCACACCGCTGCGTCGAATTCTGATGGATTTCGGGGCGCTCTGGACGTTGGACTCTGGTCAGTTTGAGATATGGCAGCTGGTGACTTACATGTTCTTGCACGGTGGCTTTTTGCATATTCTCTTCAATATGTTTGCTTTGTGGATGTTCGGCGCAGAGATTGAAAATTACTGGGGCACGCAGCAATTTACCATCTACTACTTCACCTGCGGCGTTGGCGCTGGACTTATCAACATCTTGCTGACCAGCGGCATGTATCCAACCGTCGGTGCTTCTGGGGCTGTGTATGGCGTTCTGCTTGCCTTTGGGATGATGTTTCCTGACCGATACATCTACATCTATTTCCTTTTGCCAATTAAAGCCAAATACCTTGTCATCCTTTATGCTTTGCTAGAATTTATTGCCAGCTTCGACCAAGCTGCCAGTGGAGTCGCACACTTTGCACACTTGGGCGGTATGGCAATTGGCTACATCTACATCAAGGTCATGCAACGTGAATTGCCTTTTCAATCATGGTTTGAAAAAACCTTCACTACCAATGTATCTCGCACATCATCTTCTCGCTCTTCATCGAATCGTCGCATCACGCAGGACCGCATCGATGAAATTCTCGATAAAATCTCTCGCTCTGGATACGAATCGCTCACCAGCGAGGAAAAACGCATTCTCTTAGACGCTAGCCGAGATGACAAGTAATGCCATTGCATGGCAGTTGTTCCACTGGTTATCTTCTGGGGCTTACACTCATCGTAAGCCCTTTTCATTTTACTTGGAAATTATGCCGCGCTACATTCTGATTTTTTTTGCCCTGCTCTTTTCCGTCCTACCTTCGTCTGCATATACCCAAACGGGACTAACTTTTTTGCAGGTTGGCACCACCGCACGTGAGCAAGCCATGGCAAATACTGGCGTTGCTTCTGCACGCGGCGCCGCTGCTAATTACTACAACGCCGCACTACTCAACTCTGGCGAAACTTCCAGCATCGCGCTGTCGCAGAGCCTGTGGCTTTTGGATACTTACTCCAGTTATGCTGCCGCAAATTTCAACTATGGCAATAGCGCACTGGGCGTTGCGCTCCTGTGGCTGACCGTTAGTGATATTCCCATTCGCACACGCGCCACTGAATCGCCCGAAGGCACATTTGCAGCACAAAACCTTGCACTAAGTGCATCCTATGCCTATTCACTCAATGAGCAATTGACCATAGCATTAACGGGTAAATTTCTCTACGAGCGCATTTTCATCGATGATGCTGTGGGCGTGGCTCTCGATATTTCAGGCGCTCTTCTGCTCTCCCCTGAACTTCGACTTGCGGCGGCTTTGCAACACATCGGCTCCATGAATGAATTAGCCAGCGAGGCTTCTCGACTTCCGACCTTGCTTCGTGCTGGCGCCGCCTACTCGTGGTCTCTTTCTCCGATTGACAGCCGCCTGTTGCTCGAAGCCAACATCGTAACCGTATTTTCTGACATCACGCAGCTAAAAATTGGCGCCGAGTTTGAGTTTCGTAACTTTTTTTGGATACGCGCTGGTCTTATCGTCGGCAATGATTCGCGAGCTCTCTCGGCAGGCGCAGGCGTAAAGTGGAGCAGTTTCACGCTCGATTATGCCTTCGTGCCGTTTTTCAATCAGTTGGGGTCAGCCAATGTGTTCAGCTTGCATTTTCAGTATTAAATTTTGGCTACCGCGGCAAAGATGCCGTCGCGTAGCTTATTCCAGTCGCCTGTTGGCGTTTTGCTGACAGTTAAAAAGTTGTTCATGTAAAAGACGGAGGTTACATCGCCGAGTGCGAAAATTTCTTTCGCCAAAGGGTCTTTTTCGGCTTCTTTGGCAGACATGAAAGCATGAGAGCCTGGTGGAAAGGTTCCATTGACAATGAACTTTAGGGCATTTGGATTTGGTGTTGGCTGTGTGTCAATGATTTGCATAGCAAAATGAAGTTGTAAGGTTATTCACAAAGATAACACTTTTTTGCACTCAATAGGTGGAATTTGTTTGCACACCTTGCCGTTTAAGCAACTGGTTTATTTTGCATCCTTAATTTTTTCGGTCGCAATTTGCTATGAAAGAAAACGAGATTGACCTTTCCAAAATTGATTTAGAGCGTCTGAAAGACCGCACAACCGACATACCCGGACTTTTGCCCTATGCGCATACCTCGGGTAGCGCGCTGGTCAAACCTGAAGACATGGGCAAGGTCAAAGGTCGGGCGGTAGCCGCTATGTATCAGCAGACCGATATGCAGATGGCACAGCTCTATGAGCAAATGAAATTGCTTGCCGAGCAAGCCAATGCTATCAAAAAACGTGTGGAAATTTCAGAACGCATCTACCGTGCCAAGATGTCTTTTGAACCTGTTATCTCGCATGTCTATTACCTCTATCGCCGACCAAATGGCGAGGATTTTCTTTCGCTGGTGGCACCGCATGAATGGGGTCGCTCTGCTCAGTCTCTCGAGTTTGTTGCAAAAGTGCGCCTGCTTGCCGACCACACTTGGGAAGTTTTAGAACACTCGGCGTCGCTTTCAACCTGATTGCTCTAACGCTATCGGCGGCACTGGGAATATCCCCTGCAACTGACCACAATCTAAACAGTAGCAAAACTCAAGGTACTCATCGCCACCGATGTTCATTTCCTTTGGCACCGGTCCCAACTGGCGCCGGTTTGAAATCTCTATCACACAGTATTCGCCAGTTTTGGCAATGACACTGACCACTCGCTGACTGTAGCAGGTTTGACAAATTTTTTCCATTTCAAAATGTGTTTGAATACGGAGAGGTAACTCTGCCATGCGTGTATTGCGCTGCGGGCAAAGTTACTTTTTTTGGCTTTCGCAGAGAAGGCGCTTTTCAGGTTTGAGACATTTCCCTAAATTTGGATTTAGTTTACCATCTGACCGATAAGTCGTATGCCGCTTGATTCGCTCTATTGGGTTATCACGCATAATTGCAACGACCGTTGCGACCATTGCTACAACAGTTCTCGTCCAAAAGCCGTTGAGCTCACCATACCTGAAGCGCGTGCCGTGATAGAGCATTTTCCTCCGCTTGAAGATGCGCCGTTGCGGATTGTGCTCTCTGGCGGCGAGCCGCTTGTCAATCGCAAGTTGCTCTATTTTTGCCTCGACGCACTCTACGACAAATACGGTGAGCACACACAATACATGCTTCAAACCAATGGCGACTTGCTTACGCCAGAGATTTTAGATGAGATTCTTGCTCACCATGTTACTCGCATCGATATTGCGTCGATCGACCGTTTTCACAAGCACAAGGGGGCGCGGGCAGAACTGCTGAAATCTATGTTAGAAGCAAAGGGCATGATTTTCGATAACGAAGGCGCCTTGATTTCTAAAACAAGGCTGACCAAGCCGATACCGACATTTTCCATGTGGGGCGCTAATGAAGACTTTTGGATTGGCGGTAACTGGGCGCGTGGACGCGCTGTTCAAACCAATGTGATGCTGCGTCGCCCCTTGCATAACTTTTGCGCCATTCCTTCTGGGGCGCGCGGCTTTGCAGGCGGCAAAGAGGATGCCATGCAAGAAGTTGCCGTTCAACTCTACAACCTCTATCCTTGTTGCCCCGGCACTCGCATGCCAATTGCTGACTTGCGTTACGAAGACCTCAACGCTGCTATTGAAACCGTTATCCAGCATCCTATGTGGCAAGCCCTTAACGACGGCGAACCTTTTAAGATGGGACTCTACAAAGGCATATCTGAAGACTATGCCAAATCTCGCGCACAGGCGCTCGGCAACATCTGCCTCTGGTGCGATGAATTTTTCGAAAAACACTATGAGCACTTCAAGCCCAACTTCAGTGAGCCGCACCTAAATCTGCATACTTTTCCATCGCAGCAGTTTGTGACTCTCGAGCTGCCACCGTCTTTACATTCATCGAGTGATAGTTCTCAGTCATGATTGCACGGCGAGCTATACTTCTCTTTACTCGTGCTATTGAAAGCGAAATCAAAGCCAAACGCTTTCGTGGTCTTTCCTACTTGCAGCATCAGCAGCTGTATCGCCGTCTCATTGCTCATACCATTGATGTAGCGCAGTGCACTCAAGCTGAGTTGCTGATTGCTGCGGATAAGCCTGCACCAGAATTTTCCAGTGCCGCTCACTTTTTGCTTCAACGTGGGCAAAATTTTAATGAGCGCCTGCAACATGCTCTTGCTGATGCCTTCGCTTTGGGCTACGATGAAGTGCTCGTCATTGGCAACGACACTCCTGAACTTTGTCGCACGCTACTTGAACAAGCCTTTTCAGAGTTAGCACAGCATCCTTTTGTTTTTGGCAATTCTGTCGATGGCGGAGTTTATCTCATTGGTGTGCGGCGCACTGCCTTGCCACACTTCGGCATGCTTTGCAATGCTTGCCGATGGCATACATCATTTGTGCAACAGGATTTGCATCGGGCTATCGCTGCACTTGGCGGCTCTGCAGCGTGGCTACCACCGCTCGTTGATTTAGACCGCATAGCTGACTTGCTTCATGTTGCGCGCCGGCATGCGTCTTATGCGCTCATGCTACTTGCCTTTCTGCCGTTCATGCAGCGTCCGCTTTTCTACCTCACGCATTTCCGTGTGCCCTGCTCTGCAAAGCGCCTACACTTGCCACTCAAACACGCTCCGCCAGTTCTTCTGCCTTAACATCTCTTCGCATTGCGCCACAACTGGAGTGGCTCTTGACCAATAGCACAAGCAAAACTTTCCTAAAACTTTCATCCTCATTCATGCACTATGAAGATGACTTTTTTGAAATACTTTGCTGTTTTTTCTCTATGGCTTTTCCCGTTATGCCTGCATGCACAAGGCACAGCAATAGTTGAAGGCGTCGTTCGCGACAGCCGCGGTGAAGCTATCGCAGGACTAACCCTGACTCTGACAAATGTTAAAACGGGTATCACCCAAAGCACGGTTAGCGGCGCAGATGGGACGTTTCGTTTTGTGTCGCTTCCGACTGCGGGCAGTTACACGCTTCAAGCTCAAGCCAGTGGGTTCAAAAAGGCAATCATCACCGACATTGTGCTACGTGCCGATGAACGGCGATTCATCACACTCGACCTGAAAGACTACGCCTCCGACGAAGTTACCGTGGTAGCGGACTTTGCGCCGCAGATTAACCGCTCGGATGCGGAAGTCTCTTCATATGTGAGTGAATTTCAAATTCAGACCATTCCCACAGATGGACGCAAAATTTCAAACCAACTTTACTTTTTGCCCGGCGTTGCGCCTGCCACAGGCTACTTCCCTGAAGCGCCCAATGTGAGCATCAACGGACAGAACTCTCTTTACACAAACTACCTTATCGATGGATTCGACAACAACGAGCGATTTTTAGGCGGGCAGAAGTTTGATGTGCCAATTGGCATTGCGCAAAATGTTGCTGTGCTGACGAATTCATACAGCGCGGCGTTTGGGCGTACTGCCAACGGAATTGTCAACATCACGACCAAAAGCGGCACCAATGAATTCAAAGGTGAAGTCTTCTACTACTCTCGTCCCGGTGCCATCATTGATGCACCTAATGCCTTTTCGCCCCTTGATGAAAATGGCAATCCCATTCGGAATGGGTTCAACCGCAACCAAGTTGGGCTGTCGCTTTCTGGACCAATCGTGCTCAATCAGACCTTCTTTTTCTTCAACACAGAACTCACTCAAGACGGAATTGATAACATCATCAGAACGCCTGCTGCCAACGCAGTTGTCCGTTCGCAAAATTACAGCTACCTCTTTACAGGCAAGATTGACCACAAGTGGAATTCGGCGCATCAAACTTCACTGCGTGCAAACGTTGGCATCGTTGGGCTCGATAATGCTGGTGGCGGCGCCGTGCAGCCCAGCGCTGGAAGCATTCAAGACCGAAATGCTTTGCTTCTGGCAACCAAGCACACTTGGATTATCACTCCTCGTCTCTTTAGTGAAACGCGCGTGCAGTATAGCCAATTCTACTGGAACTATGCTCGTCCCAAAGAAGGGGCTCAACCGCAAGTTGTGCTTTTCTCTGACACCTTAGATGGTGGCTTTGGCAAAAATGAACTGCTTGGCATCGTTGGTCATCCCGGTTTCACTTTCGACCAGCTTGAACAAACTTGGCAAGCTGCTACAACCTTCACTACAGTGATAGATGACAAGCATACCTTGCGTGCTGGGATTGACCTGCTTTCCTCGACGCATCGGCTATTTGGCGGCGGCAATCCAAGCGGCAATTATACCGTGCGACTGCGCAATGATGCCCAGTTTGCACGACGCTCTACCTTTTCACTTGCTGATATTCCACGCGATGTTGAAGTGCTTTCATACAGTGTGGAGGTGCGTCCTGAAAGTTTTGGTGCCAATCAAACGCTCTTAGCACTCTTTGTCGAAGATAGCTACAATGTTTCGCCGCGCCTGACGCTGAACTTGGGACTGCGCTGGGATTTTGATAACCTCTCGAGAGCTGGGAGCAACACTTACGATTGGAACAATCTTGCGCCGCGCCTTTCCTTCAACTGGCTTGCTACCGAAGATGGGCTGACAGTCATACGCGGCGGCTACGGAATTTTCTACGAGCGCATTCTCTATGCCATTCAGAGCGATGCGCTACAGTTTTCCAGCCGTTCTCCAGCTTTCTTGCAGCAACTGCGACTGTTGCAGCAGCGCGGCATTATTCCCGCTGACGCAGACTTAGACGCCCTAACTTTTGATGGCAATGTGACGGCAACCTTTATCGGTCGCGACGCGCCTGAATTTCTGCGCGGCAAAACGGCTGATGAACTTCGCGCCAATGTAAACACGCTGCCTCCACGAGAATTGCGTATTCAAAATCCAAATGGGTTGCAAAATCCGTTCAGTCACCAATTCTCGCTTGGCGTGCAGCGTCAGCTCACAAACGACCTCATGCTTTCGCTCGATGGCGTGATACTACTTGGACAAAATTTGGTGCGCTTGCGTGACCTCAATGCGCCAACACCGTATGCCACTACACCTTTTGCCGCAACTGCTTCACCGCGCCCAATCTCCGATGCGGATGCTTCGCGCCCAGCTGGGGTTGTAGTAGGCGGTGCTCGTCAAATCACCGTCAGTGAAACCGAAGGGCGCAGCGAATACTATGGCATTTTGCTGACGCTCAAAAAGGCATTCTCGAACAACTATGCCTTTCAATTGGCTTACACGCTCTCATGGAACTTGAACAATACGGACGACATTAACTTTCGCGCCATGGACGCTAATGAATTTCAGAATGAATGGGGCTTTGCAGTCAATGACCGACGGCATGTATTAGCATTGACGGGCGCATATCGCTTTGATTTTGGGACCACACTTTCACTAAACTTGCTACTTCAATCTGGTCAGCCAATCAATCGCACTGTTGCACTAAGCAATGCCGTTGCACCGCCTGGTGTGAGCAACGCGCAAGACTATGCTGGTTTTTACGGTCATGGACCGCAGTATGGCGATGGCTTTGCTGGCAACTTAGACCGCTATCCGGGCGTGCCGCGCAATGGCGAACGCTTGCCCGGCTTTGCTCAACTTGATTTGAGTGTGTCGCATCTTATTTCCTTCGGTGATGTTGGTGTGGAATTGCGCGCCGACATTTTCAATGTGTTCAATGCCATCAACTACAGCGGCTACTTTGCCAATGCGACGCAGACCAATCGCGCGCAAGTCGGTCGCCCCGGCGACCCAATTCAATACCGCTCGGCAGGCATTCCGACGCAGTATCAATTTTCAGCGCGCATGGTTTTTTGATTAGAACGGAATTTCTTCTTCAATCTCTGCCGTATCGCGGTGTTGAATTTCTTTGATGATTTCAATGCCATCTGGTGAAAAACCAAACAGCTCATCAGCTGAGAAGATTCGGCTAAAGTCGCTTGGCTTGAAAAAGTCACGGAATTTTTCGGCAAACTCATCCAAGCGTTTGAGATAGAAGTCCACGTTTTGGTCGGGCTTGTCTCGATTCCACTCGCTGGCTAATTTGCCACGTTCGGCGTAGTTGCCTGACAAGCCCGACCCAGTTACATAGTAGGTGATGCGGTCGCCTTTGCTGACCGATAGTTTATTTCTGATGACAATTTCGTAAGTGATTGCCTTGTTTCGCTTGCCTGCTCGAACTTCTTGTTGATACTCTTCCACACTGCTCTTGAGCGTTTCGGTGCGGCTAAACTCCGACACATCCATTTCTTTGTTGATGATGCGCTCTCGCGTTTGAACATAGAGTTCATGCAATCCTGCAATGTCTTCGTTGAGCAAGCACTCGAAGCCTTTGCGCACAAACTCTCGTCCAAATTTTTCGGCACTCCGGCTTACAAGCGAAGAGCCTTTGATTTTGATTTTGCCATCGTAGCTTTGCAGCAGGTAATTTTTCTTCATGTAGGAAACCATCTTCTTGAAGCGCCCATCATATGCAATCGTGATGCCTTCAGGCATGGTTGCCGACACCTCTTTGACCAAATTGGCTTCTTCTTCTTCAGTGCGCACATTCGGCGGCGGGATGAAGTAGATTCCATCGGTGTCGACTTCCACGATGCGGCAACCGCGTTTTTCAAATTCGGCAATCATTTTCTTGGCAATCATCTGTCCTGTAGTGGTCACGCGGTCTGCCTCGCTGTAGTCGTTGAAAATTCCTGCGCGAAAGCCCAGATAGCCATACATGGCGTTAATCAAAATCTTGAAGGAATTTTGCATAGCATCGTAGAGGTCTGCACTGTTTTTATCGCCGATTTTTTTTGCGGCTTTCATTCGCCCTTTGGCTTCCAGGCGTAGGTTTTTGAGGTCTGTGAGAATTTTTGGGAACAGTCTAAGTTCATCACTTGCTGGACAAACGTTGTAGGCGAGCATGATGCTTGGATAGAGCGACTCGACATCGGCGTAGACGATTGGACCCAAAATGCCTTTGAGAAACACTTCGGTGTAGCCGCCGCTTTCCTGCTGCCCCTGCTGCGGACGTGGAATAGACCTTTTTTGGCGTAGGTATTCTCGCACAAAGAGGGCTTCAATTTTTGCCGCCGGTCCCATGCGTGAGACTTGTGCGTAGCTGAATGGCATCATTTGGGTCATGTAAAAATTGCTTCCCGAGAGAAGTTCGGAGAGTTTGCCCGTTTCGCGCACATCATCAAGGGCGTAGGCAAGCAGTTTGTCTGGAGTCTTATCCCATGTTTCCGCAATATCTTTGTGGTCAATATAGACGCGGTTTTCGCTAGCAAACCCGAAGTATTTGGCACATTCTTTCAGGCTATAGCTGGGCATGGCGCGCTTAGCCATGTCGAACCACTGCACCAGAAAGAGTGTATCGATTACATGCCGTCCAGCAATTTCACAGTAAGGATATTCAATTGTTCGTTCTGCAAAGCGAATGCTAGCAGGATAACTGCGTGGCGTGCTTCCATCGCGTCCTACGGCAAATTTTATACCATTTATTTCACAACGGCGTTGTATGTAGGGCAAGTCGAAGCTGAAGATGTTATGACCTTCGATGACATCAGGGTCTCGTTCTTGAATGAGCTTGACCAGACGTGCCAGCATTTCTCGCTCTGACTGCGCCTTGATGTGCAAGACTTCTTCCCATCCCGTGGAATCTGAAAGGGCAATGATGATAATTTTCTCTCGTCCGATGTGAATTCCCGATAGCTGCTGTGCCTCTTTGTCGTAGTAGGTCTCGATATCGAGTTGCATGCGGCGCAGGTCTCGGAAGGTCATGTTTTTGAACAGCGTCTTGCCAGTCTGGAACAAGTATTGCGAGACGGCATCTGCCTTCGAGTAAATTTCCTCAATGCGTCGGTCACCATCCTCGTCTTGGGTGTAGCCATTTTCGTCGCATGAAAGTTTGCGTTTCATGTTGGTTGCATAGTCAATCGCCGCTCGATAATCTTTCCAGCTTTTGAAAATTGCCAGATATTTGTAGTAGTTATTTCCTTCCAGTTCTTTCAGCCAAAACCCGCCGCCCACTTCAGCTTTGAACCCACTAAGCAGTCCTGGACTGGCAAGAAAGAAAAACGGATAGAATGGCTCATCGCGAAATGTAATTTCGCCTGCTTCGCGCTTATAGAGCCGAATCTGATTATCCGAAATCTGATGTGCAGCAACTATATGCTCTTCACGGTCTTTGCCATAGAGCAACTCATTGGCTAACGCGCTTTGTGCCAGCGATTCTATGCGCTCTTCGGCTGCTTTCTCTTCATGAGCGTTAGGCATAATCAGAAAATTTGGATGAATACAAAGATACTTGCTGAATGCACCACAAACCAGCTAATTTTTCCACCGATGTGGAAAATTGTTCCACGTGGAACATCTGAGCTTTTCAGTTTTCTTCAACGGGTGAAGGTCATCGTCCAAGATGCACCATTAAAATGGAAACATCGGCTGGAGTCACCCCTGAGATGCGCGATGCCTGACCAATCGTTGTCGGTCTTATCTTCTTGAGCTTTTCTCGCCCTTCCGACGACAGCCCTTTGACACAATCGAAATCGTATGTCGGTGGAATAGTTACTTCTTCAAGCCGAGCCAGCTTTTCTGCCTGCTGCAACTCACGGCGGATGTATCCTTCGTATTTGACATCCAGTTCCACTTGCTCATAGACGCTAGGATTGGTAGAGATGCTTTCTATTTTTTGGCGAAGTTCTGGCAAAGCATCCAGCATTCGCTGCAGCGTCATCTCTTGCCGACGTAGCACATCAATAGCGCGCTCACTTTTGCGGAACGGTGAACCGCCTAACTGTTCAATCACTGGATTGATGTCTGCCGCCTGTACAAGCTCTTCACTCAGGCACTTGAGCACCTGTTCAATCTCCAACTTTTTCCGCAAAAATTTTTGGTAGGCATCAGGCTTTACCAATCCTAACTGATATCCTTTTTCACGCAACCGGCGGTCGGCATTATCCTGACGCAAAAGAATACGATATTCTGCACGGGATGTGAACATGCGGTAAGGTTCATCGGTGCTCTTTGTGATAAGGTCGTCGATAAGCACTCCGATGTAGGCTTCATCGCGGCGCAGCACAAACTCTCCCCCACCCTGAGCATAGAGTGCCGCGTTGATTCCTGCTATCAATCCTTGCGCTGCCGCTTCCTCGTAGCCCGAAGTGCCATTGATTTGCCCAGCGAAAAATAGTCCCCTTACGCGCTTTGTCTCCAGAGTCGGCTTAAGCTGATGCGGATGGAAATAGTCATACTCAATCGCATAGCCCGGACGAATCATTTTGACTTTCTCTAATCCAGCTATCGTGCGCAATCCCTTTAGCTGAATTTCCTCAGGCAGCGATGTAGAAAATCCATTAACATACATCTCGTTGGTCTCAAAGCCCTCTGGCTCAAGGAAAATCTGATGCCGGTCCTTGTCGCGGAATCGATAGACTTTGTCTTCAATCGAGGGGCAATACCGCGGTCCCACTCCAGTAATTATTCCGCGAAACATCGGAGATTGGTCAAACCCTGACTCAATCACACGATGAGTTTCCTCATTGGTATAAGTGATATAGCAGCAAATCTGCCGCTTTTTCTGAAATTCGGCTTCATCTGTGTCGAATGAGAAAGGTTTGATGACTTCATCTGGTGGTTGGACTTCGACTTTGCTGTAATCCACACTTCTGGCATCAATGCGCGGTGGTGTGCCAGTCTTGAACCGTCCAGCCGTGAAACCCAGTTCAACAAGGCACTCGGTCAGACCCGTTGCTGCCGGCTCTGCCATGGTGCGACCCCCAGAATAGTTCTTTAAGCCAACATGGATTTTGCCATTGAGAAATGTGCCATTGGTCAAGACCACCGCTTTTGCCGTGATTTCTTGGCGCCCCCGTAGAATTACAGCTTTGACTACTCCATTTTCTACACGCACACCGGTGACCATATCTTGGCGCAAGTCAATGAGCGGTTCTTTCTCAATTAGCTTGCGCATCTCAATTGAGTATTGCACTCGGTCGCACTGCGCACGCGGGGAAAACATCGCTGGACCCTTGCTACGGTTCAACATTCGGAATTGAATGCCAGCTGCATCGGTTACCTTGCCCATTGCTCCACCAAGTGCGTCAATTTCGCGCACTATCTGTCCTTTTGCTACCCCACCAATGGCAGGATTGCAAGACATTCGTGCAATGGCAAGTAAGTCCATGGTCACCAGCAAGCATCGCTGACCCATTCGGGCAGCCGCTAGCACGGCTTCACAGCCAGCATGCCCAGCCCCAACTACAATGACGTCGTAGTCTGTCATGGTCAGAAAAAGATTTCAACATTGAAATCCACACACCCAATGTTCCACGTGGAACATTTTTACTGTTTTTACAGGAAAAAGTGTACCTGCAAGCGCATCCTCTCTCAGCAGTTCATCTACCCTTACTGCATCAACCCAGCCTTTCATTCACAAGCTATGCTAAGTAAACACTTTACCATCTTTTCCTACTCCGCCCCTATGCGCCTTCTCGCTTTGTTACCCTAGTATTCCATTAAACATTTTTCCAAAATTCAACTTTTTCTTGTCATTCTTAAGCCAATTATGAAAAAATCAGGTAATGAATCGCTTCGAAAGATATGTGCGTGCATGGATGCAGTCTGTAGAACAATGGGAAACAGATGGGTTTTCTGGAGCGGGCGACGGGACTCGAACCCGCAACTTCAACTTTGGGAAAGTTGCACTCTACCAGTTGAGTTACGCCCGCAAACTTGCTCACGAAACCGAACTATACTACAAACTTTCTCGCTCTTTTTCAAATCATGCTCTAAACCTGATTCTACATCAGAAGTCGCAACTGCCAGCAGCACACGACAATTCTTTTGCGCCTTGTGTTTCATCAGCCTCTTCGTAGCAGACAATTTCCGAGAAATCGATTTTGGGTAGCTTGGCAACGAGCTCTTCGTATCGCTCCTTTGAAATACTTTCGTAGGGCGCCAAAGCATATACATGATTGGTGCGCGGCAAAAAGGATAGTCCACCAATTATCTCCCAATTCTTATACACCCAGTTTCCCACTTCCAGCCATTCATCTTCGCCGACACTTATCGTAACAGATGGATTATGTTCAGTAAAATGCGTTTTGACCAGTTTCCAGTATTCAAGTTGCTCGATTGCTGTCAGGTCATCTCGGAAGATTGCCCCTTCTGGCGCCTTGACAGGAAATTCTAACACATATGTCGTTGCCATGCCGTCGACTTGTCCGACTTCGGGCTTGTATGGGAACTTTTGGTCTTTGAGCATCTTGAACAGAGGGTCACTGGCAGAAATACGAATGCGGCGAATGTAGTATGGTGAATGGCGTGGATGCATGCCAGAGGATGCATCAACCAGCTGCGACACCGTGCCCGACGGTTTTACACAAGTGACACATGTAGAAGCATGAATTCCAAACCGCTTAGCATACTCTTCGTTGACCCTGATTGCTTCTGCCTTTAAGGCTTGCAAGGTTTCAGCGTTGCGCACGGCAGGCGAGTCCCATTGCCCTGTGATAGAGACGCCCAGCAAGCGCTCTTCTTCGCAATTTTTTTTCCACTCTGGTGAAAGATAAGGGAAGTTGGTCAGTGTTGCCTGATAGGTGCCTAGAATAGTTGCCAAGCGAATTTTGCGTAGCAAAGTTTCTCGGGTATCTTCAGCGCGGGCGACCACTTCGGAGAGATTGCAGAATTGCTTTGAACGCAAAATGATTTCACCACAGGGGTTGGTGCCGCAGGTAGAAAGATAGTTGGCAAAGGTTTCTCGGCGGCGTTCAGGCAGTTGCTCAAGAATGGTGGAACGATTGAAAATACCCCGCTCGCCACTTCCTGACTTGATAAGTGAGAGCCACTCGTCGAGAAATTCAGTTACCGTCGGCTTTTCGTTGTAGATGGCTGAATTGTTTGCCATGGCGCGATGCGGATGTGAAATGTAAAACGCACCGTCCTTAGCATGTCGCATTTCGACATCATCCAAATCCGATAGTGAAATCAGGGCACTGCGGCGCACACCACCCATCACAACCACCTCGCCAATTTTGCAAATGATGTCATGCACATCGAGCGTGCTGAGCCGTCGACCTTGACGCATCAAAATTCGCTCACGGCTAAAATTCAACAGCGCTCGAAGCGGTTCAGGACCAGAGGCGCGACCGCCCATGGTCTTTAGCCGTGCTCCTTGCGGTCGAATTCGTGAGTAATCAAATGCTACATCTTCGCCATTAAACCATGCTTCTAAGCCGTAGACAAAGGCATCTGCCCATCCTTCTTTGCTATCTTCAATGACGAAAGTTGAGCGCTTTTTGCCTGTCTGCCGTTTGATTTGTGGCAGTTTGTGAATGGTCTGTTGCTCGACGGAAAACCCAACTCCTGTGCCACACATCAGGATGTACATGATTTCGCCAAAGTCCCGCAGCGATTCAGGTGCAATGTAGGAGCAGTTGTAAGCCGCAACATTTGTTTTGCGAGCCGCTTCACCTGCACTCCAGAGAAGTCGCATCGAGGGCATGACCTCTTGCTTCAAAATAGCATCACGCAGCTCAGCATACTCTTGTGCTGTAAGTTTGCCACCCAAATTTTCACGCATGAAGTTGATGTAGCGATCGACAGTTTCTATCCAAGTCTCACGCCGCTCCTTATCAGGCAACCAGCGAGAGTAGGTGCGATAGTAAATCAATTCTGAAAGTGGATGGCGAAAATACTTTTTGCTCTCTTGTGCCAATTCTCGCACTTCAGGCGGAACTGGCTTTTTCTGCTTGCGAATTTGTGCTCGTTCATTACGATAAAGAATGTAGGCTTTTGCTGTCTTCGCCCAATTTTCCTTGATGAGCACAGTTTCTACAATATCTTGAATTTGCTCCACTGTAGGCGGCTCGGTCTCAAATTTTTGCTCGAGGATTTTAACCACCTCATCGCTAAGGTGCTGGGCGACTTCCGTACCAAATTCGCCTGTGGCTTGCCCAGCCTTGAAAATTGCATTGGTAATTTTGCTTTGGTCAAACGGGACAACTGACTTATCCCGCTTGATGACCTGAGTAAGAATTTGCACTTTGGATGGCGCTGCGTTGTTCATGCTCTTTTTTCTTTAGCTTTGAGAAAATGAGCTACTACTATACTACAAGCCGCGTGATTTGAGAAAGTCTTTTAACTTCTCGAGCGAAAGATTTTCTATATACTCATAGTTGTTGACCTGCATCACGGGCGCTGTACCACAACTGCCCAAGCATTCTGCCTCTTCGAGTGAGAGCAACCCGTCAGGAGTTACATCGCCGTTGCCAATGCCGTAGGTCTTTTTGATATAGTTGTAGAGCTCGTATGCTCCACAGAGCATGCAAGAAATGTTGGTACAAATTGCCAAGTGGGTTTTGCCCATTGGCTTTTTCCAGTACATGGTATAGAAGCTTGCCACGCCCTGCACATCTGCGCGCGGCATTGGAATGGTATCAGCCACAAGATTTATTGCCTCTATTGATAGCCAACCGAATTTTTCTTGCGCATACCACAAGGCTGGCATCACAGCTGATTCCTTTGCAGGATAACGCGAGACAAATTCCTGAATTTTCTTCTTATCCTCTTCTGTAAAGAAAATCTTTGATGGGTCCTCTGCATGAAGCAAGTGAAATTCTTGAATGCCTGTGGGGTGCTCTAAGCTGTCGCCGTGAGTGCCCGGCGGAAAGCGTTGCTGTTTGCCATCGTGATGATGACCGTTTTCTTGTACTGACATACCGCAAACGATTTTTAAGTTTGGTATATGCAATTTGCAAAAATTGATTGAGCTTGCATAAAGCTTGCCTATAATTTTCCAATTAGGCACCGATTTGGAATTTTGTTTTCATACCTGTTTTTGTAACTTCACAGCCCAATTTATCTATGACAATGAGCTTTGTGAAACAGAGTGTTGCTTTTTTATCGGGCGTTCTCTCACACAGTCAATTTTTTCCTGTCGGTTTAAACTTCTCTCTTTTCAAATTCATTTCTTCTAACCTACTATGGGCATTTCCAAAGACCTGTACAAAGAACCTGCGCCAATAAAAAGCAAGGAAAATCCTTTTGAATCCATGATGGCGCGCTTCGACATTGCCGCTGAAATTTTGCAGCTCGAGGAAGGTGTCTATCAATACCTCAAAACCCCAGTGAAGCAAATTATTGTCTCAATTCCTATTCAGATGGATAATGGAAAGATTGAGGTATTTGAAGGCTACCGTGTGATTCACAACGATACGCTGGGACCGTCGAAGGGCGGTATTCGCTACGCGCCTGATGTAACGCTCGATGAAGTCAAAGCCCTTGCCGCATGGATGACTTGGAAGTGCGCCATTTTGAATTTGCCGTTTGGCGGTGCAAAAGGCGCTGTAAAGTGTGACCCATCTACACTTACTCAAGTTGAAATTGAAAAAATTACTCGCCGCTACACTGCCAACTTGATGTCTGTGTTTGGACCCGATAAAGACATCCCTGCCCCTGACATGAACACTAACGAGCAAACTATGGCGTGGATTATGGATACCTACTCCATGCATGTTCAACGCACTGAAACGGCTGTTGTAACAGGCAAGCCTGTGATTTTGGGTGGGTCGCTGGGGCGCCGAGAAGCTACAGGACGCGGCGTGATGATTTGCACGCTTTGCGCTATGGATAAGCTGGGTATGTCGCCTACAAGCTCTCGTGTGGTGGTGCAGGGCTTTGGCAATGTGGGCTCGGTCTCTGCAAAATTGCTCTACGAGCAAGGCTGCAAAATCGTCGGCATTGGCGATATCTCTGGCGGTTACTATAACCCCAACGGGCATGATATTCCCAAAGCGATAGAATATGTTAGCAAGCATCGCTCCCTAGAGGGCTATCCTGATGGGGACCATATTACCAACGAGGAATTGCTGGAACTGCCCTGCGATGTGCTTGTGCCTGCCGCAAAAGAAGACCAAATCACTACACGCAACGCACACAAATTACAATGTCGCCTCATTGTCGAAGGAGCAAATGGTCCTATGACCGCTGATGCTGAACCAATCATCGCTGACCGAGGCATTCAGACTGTGCCCGACATTTTGGCCAACGCTGGCGGTGTTACTGTAAGTTACTTCGAGTGGGTTCAAGACCGACAGGGTTATTTCTGGTCGTTGGAGCGTGTCAATCGTCGCTTAGAGCGTGCTATGCGCAATGCCTTCGAAGCCGTCTATCAAACCGCTATCAAATACAACCAAACCCTTCGCATTGGCGCCTATATTCTGGCTATAGACAAAGTTGCCAGAACCTTAAAGCTAAGAGGAATCTATGCCTAGAAGCCTAGGACATTACCTTTTGTAACGCTTCCGCCATTACAAAATGTAATAGCATCCAATTTCGTAATGTCAGAATCTTCAAAAAAATGCGAAAAAACGCAAAATTAAGTTTGGCACACCTTTTGAATGCTTTGCTTGTCAGAGATAACCACAGGTTATCTTGTGTTTTGGGTGATGAGGGGGGGCATACTGGGTAACACCAGTGTGCCTTTTTTTATTTTAAAGTCACTAAAGATGCTCTAACTTTGCAGTTGTTTTAGCAAGCACAAGTCTTTTTCGATGAGGATTATCTTTTTTACTGGTAAGGGTGGCGTTGGTAAGACCAGCTCAGCGGCGGCGACGGCTATCAAGTGTGCTGAGCGAGGCTACAATACCGTGGTAATGTCGACTGACCCTGCGCACAGCCTTGCTGATTCGCTGGGTGTGCCTTTGTCTGGCAAGGTTCAACGCGTTTTGCCGCGCTTGAGCGCCATTGAAATTGATCCTTATGTGGAGTTGAATGAGAACTGGGGCGCTATTCGTGATTTTATTGCTAACCTTCTGATGACACTCGGAGCTGACCAAACCATTGCTGGTGAACTTGCTTCCGTTCCCGGCATGGCTGAACTTTTCAGTCTTCTGCGCCTGCGCGATTTTTACGGGAAAGGAGAATATGATGTCGTAGTGGTCGACATGGCGCCTACTGGCGAGACGCTACGACTTCTTTCTTTGCCCGAGGTTTTAGCATGGCTTTTGAAGGTAACACGTGTGATTGAAAAGTTTATTATGGCACCTGTATTGCGACCTATCTCGAAGGTTACACCCGGATTGGATAAAATCGTCGCCCCTGAGCATGTTGCAGCCATGTGGGATAGGTCGCTCGACCGTCTTAAGGACATTCGCGAAATAATGGACAAGAAAGCCACCACATCTGTTCGGCTTGTCATGAATCCGGAAAAAATGGTCATTGCAGAATCGCAGCGTGCCATGACCTACCTCAATCTCTATGGCATGCATGTCGATGCAGCAATTGTCAATCGCATCATTCCTGATGAAGCCAAAGATGGCTACTACGCAGAGTGGCATGAATCGCAACAACGCTATCTTGCACAGATTGTCAATGACTTTTCACCAATGCCTATTTTCAAAGTTCCTCTCTTCAAAAGCGAAGTAACAGGCATTGAGCGATTGCGACAACTTGCTGACATTCTCTACGGCGATATTGACCCAGCGAAACTGCTCTATGAGGAAAGACCACTTTCTATTCGCCAAGAAGAACATGGCGCTGTGCTACGCATCAAGCTACCCTTTACACCGACCGACAAAATCCAACTCTCTCGCTTGGGCGCTACACTGACCTTGCGCGTTGGCACGCGCTATCGCGATATCGTTCTGCCTGATTCATTAGCTGGACTTGAACCACAAGAAGCTCAAATGTTTGCAGATGGATATTTGGAAATCAAGTTTGCATCACCTACTCCTATGGTCGCACCAGAACCAGATTAGGTCTATAAGCTACATTTCCCCGACAAACACACCCGCCAACTTGGTGTTGAGCCAGCGCGGTGTAAATCGCTCTGCAAAAACTAACAACTTGTTAAGCCAACCTGAGACAACAGAGACTCTACCACGCTCCAATGCAGCAATCCCTGTTCTCACCACTGCTTCCGGTGTCTGAAGTGGAAGTCTGAAGCGCTCTTGCTTGTAGCCAGCATTCTGGAAAAATGACGTAACCGTTCCACCCGGACAGAGCGCTACTACACGCACACCAGTGCCTCGGAGTTCTTCAGCCAAAGCCTCCGAGAAGGAGAGCACAAAAGCCTTCGTGGCAGCATAAACACACATATTCGGCGTGCCTTGAAAGGCTGCTACTGACGCCACATTAATCACCCCGCCAGACTTTCGACTAAGAAAGCCGGGCAAAAAAAGATGTGTCAGCTTCACCGTCGTCATCACATTGAGACGAATCATAGACTCAATCTCTGCCAGCCGTTGATGCTGAAATTTATTAGCCAACCCCACGCCAGCATTGTTAATCAGTAACTCAACCTGTGCATCTTGCAATTTGCAAAATTCAAATACTCGCTCTGCAGCTTCAGGCTGCGACAAATCTTGTGCAAACACCTTAACTTCTACGCCAAACCTATGATGCAACTCCTCAGCCAATGCACTAAGTTTATCTTGTGAGCGTGCCACAAGAATGAGTGATTTTTCTTTTGCCGCATATTGGCGCGCAAATTCTGCTCCAATGCCTGTTGAAGCTCCTGTAACAAGTACAAACCCCATTGTTGATGTGGTTTTTTAGTATGGCTGAAAAAAATAGACGGCAAAACCGTATCTTACAACTTCTTGCACAACGAGTATGAATGAACTGTATTCAGGTATTGTCGAGCAGTACTTGCAGCTTGCTCTGCGCTTTGACAAGTATCAGCAAGGCGTGGTCGATGCTGCATATGGAAAGGCGGCACAACTGCGCAAGCGTATTGCTCAAGAACCACCTTTTGCTCTCGAACAGCTCTATGAGCATGCCCAAGCCATTCTATCTGCCTTAGAGCCTATCTCAGACAGTCGCGCCCAGTATCTTTATGCTCAAACACTGGCTTTGCAGACGATGATAGAGAAAAAGTTAGGTCGCATGTTTTCTTTTCGTGAGGAAGCGCAGTTGTGTTTAGGTATCCACCACATCAGCTGGCAAGATGAGTTGGAGTTACAGCAGCATATTGAGACACTCGAGCGCCTTTTGGAAGGCTCTGGCACACTCTCAGAGCGCTTTGTGCGCTGGCGGAGTCGCTTCGAGCTAAGTGCTCAAGCCATTGAGCGTTTTATTAGCGTGGCTTTGAATGAGATAAAAGCACGGGCTCATCAACTTTTCCCACTGCCTGAAAATTATGTAGAAGTGCGTCTGGTGCAAAACAAACCTTGGGCAGGCTACCACTGGTATCAAGGCAACTTTCGCTCGGTCTACGAACTCAATATCGATATCCCTACTACAATTTGGAATGCTTTGCACACCACGATACATGAGGTGTTTTGCGGTCATCACACCGAAGCAATTGTCAAGGAAGCAGAGCTGGTCAATCAGCTTGGGTACGATGAGTTTTCTATCAGTCTGCTTGGCACACCTGCCAGTTTGCTTGCAGAAGGACTTGCTGAGGCTGCCGAATACATAATGATTGGCGATACGATGCACACCGTATCGTGGCTGAATGCACATCACGACTTACATAATTCTCCCCTCAGTGAGCGTGATGCCCAAATTCTATGCACACTCAATGAATTAGGTCATAGACCCCTTATCAATGCCGCTCTACTTATGCATGAGCAGCATGCTAGCGATGAGGCAGTGTTTGCTTACCTTCGCCGATTTTTGCCAAGCGAAGATGCACTCTTACATCGCATGGTTGCTCGCTTGCGCGATGCTGACTATCGCACATATATGCTCACTTATCCAATTGGCAAGTTGCTGGTCATGCGCCAACTCCAAGCCGCTCACAATCCAGTAGAAAAGTTCTATGAAATGCTAAAAGCTGTAAATTATTCACTCAACTAATCGTCAGAACTATGCTACAGCGACATTTCTGGACTGCTTTGAGCGTACTTTGTATAGCGCTTTCAGCTTGTCAATCCAATCCCAAGCCTAACGGAAAGTTACTACCAATACGGCTTAATGATAAGTTCGGCTTCATTGACCAGACCGGACAAAAAATTGTAGAGCCAATTTACACAGACGCTGGCGATGTCCATGAGGGCATGGCACTAGTTGTTGAGGATGGCGAAAAGTTTGGTTTCATTGACGCCACGACAGGGCGAGAAGCCATCAAGCCACAATTTCTTTCGGCATGGGACTTTTCTGAAAATTTAGCGCCTGTACGCATTGGCAAAAATATCGGTTACTTGGATAAAACGGGCGATATTGTCATTCCCGGGCGCTTTGAAGATGGACTAAGGTTTTCTGAAGGACTTGCAGCAGTACGAGAAGGAGGAAAGTGGGGCTTTATTACACCGCTTGGATTATATGCCATTAAGCCACAGTACGACATGGCATGGTCATTTTCAGAAGGTTTGGCATGGGTAAAAATTGGTAATCAGTTCGGTTACATTGACAAAACTGGAGCGCAGGTTATCAGTCCACGATTTGAGCTTGCACGCGGGTTTTCTGATAGTCTGGCAGCAGTTTGCTTGAATGGAAAGTGGGGATTTATCGGTCACGATGGTCAGTTTCGAATTCCACCAACCTTTGAGCAGTGTGGCTCTTTTCGCGAGGGACTTGCACCTGTAGCATTCCAAGATTCTACAGGTCGCCTCAAGTGGGGCTACATTGACAGAAAAGGTAGGCTTGTCATTGCAGCGCAGTTTGAAAATGCTCGAGAATTTTCAGAAGGCTACGCTGCTGTCAAGCAGGGTGGAAAGTGGGGCTTAATTGACAAAGGCGGTAATGAAATGCTCCCACCACAATTCGACTACATTGAGCCTTTCAAAGACGGTATCGCCCGAGTTCAAGAGGGGCGACGGATTGGATACATCAATCGTCTTGGCAAGTTCATCTGGGAGCCCACTTCATAAGCTCTTGTCCTGTCCCCTATGCTAGGCAATGCGCAAGTTTAGTCACAAATTATTATCTTTGTGCCATTTTCTTTCTACAAGTTTTACCTCGTGCACGAGGCTTAAACACATTCACAAACAGAAATGAAATTTACAGTTGAACTGAAACCTTTTGCAGATGCAGTCAGCAACGCTGTACTAGCACTTCCTCAAAAGGCTACTGACTTTCGGTTCGAGAGCATCTTGCTGACGCTCGAGAAAAAAAAGCTCTCACTTTTTACTACCGATGGAGATCTCTCCTTTACCACTTCTCTTTCCACGGAATCCACAGACAAGGGGTCCGTTTTACTGAATGCCCGCCGACTCCAAGACATTCTTCGCAGCTTACCTGACGACACTGCTGAATTTGAGACCAGAAAGAAGGATAGCGACAGCGAAGTGATGTTTATCATTGACACGGGGCGCGGTAAGTATAAAATTTCCGGTAGCACAGAGCGACAGGAGCGCATTGAAAAAAAGCTCGATTTTGAGCTTTCCTTTACACTAAGCAGCAAAGGGTTCAAAGATATCGTTCATAAAACGCTCTTTGCAGTTAGCTTAGATAGCATGCGCCCTGCTATGATGGGTCTTTTGCTTGAACTGGAACCGCATCAACTTCGCGCAGTCTCCACTGATGGGCACCGACTTTCACGCTACACTCAACCTCTTGAGACTGGCAGTAAGGAGAAACTCAAAGTAATTGTCCCTTCAAGAGTATTCAACATTGTGCAAAAATCACTTCGAGATGAAGACTCTGTCGAGATTTCAGTGTCTACAAAAGCTGCACGCATCCAGTTCAAGTTTGGCGCTACGGTGCTGGTTGCTAGCCTGATTGCAGAAAATTACCCCAACTATGAAGCCGTCATTCCTTTGGAGAACGACAAGAAACTAGTGGTAAATCGCGCTCATCTAGCTTCTACGGTCAAGCGCGTTGCCCGCTTTTCTTCACGCGGAGATGTGCGACTCCAGCTTGATGTGGATACTCTGAAGGTCTCCGCAGAAAATGCCGATGAAGGCGCTTCAGCAGAAGAACTTGTACCATGCTCTTTCAAAGAGAGCTTACTTATTGGTTTCAATGCCAAATTTCTCGAAGACGCCTTGGTGCACTTGGATAGTGAGGAGGCTCTCTTCGAGTTTAGTACACCCACTCGTGCAGCTATTGTTAGACCTATTCATCAAGGCAAGCCCTCTGACCAGCATCTTATTCTCGTGATGCCCGTTCGGCTCAATGTCTGATGCTGGTCATCGCACCCCCTTCTCGAGCTTTGCGAAGTATGCTCTACGGTGCGCCGTTTGATACTGGCTGTGCGACTGTCTGACCATTCGTAGCATGGCTTGGTTCGCTACGTGGTGTCTGCCTACGGCGCTCTATTGAAAAATCGTATCGATAGATGTCGTAGAGTTCACTGTTTGGCTGCATCATGGATAGCTCCTTGAGCAGACCTGTCTTGACATCATACACCCATCCGTGCAGATACGGACGACCCTCAAAGTACCATGCGCGTTGCACAAACGACGTTTCGGCGACATTGCGCAGCTGCTCGACTACGTTTAGTTCAATCAGCCGCTTGTAACGCTGCTCTTCATCCTTGATAGCGTCAAGTTCAGCGGCGTGGAAGCGATAGACATCTTTGATATGCCGAAGCCACTTGTTGATGAGCCCCAGACTTTGATGCCCCATAGCATTTTTCACCCCACCGCAATTGTAATGCCCACAGACGATGATGTGCTTGACTTTCAGTACCTCCACAGCATATTGCAACACGCTTAGCATGTTGAGGTCCGTGTGAATCACCAGATTGGCAATGTTTCGGTGCACGAACAGCTCACCCGGTTCCGTTCCTGTAATTTCTTCGGCAGGGACACGGCTATCCGAACAGCCTATCCACAAGAATTCAGGGGTCTGATTGCTTGCCATTCTCTCGAAGTAGTCTGGGCGAATATCGAGTTTCTCTTTCACCCATGCCTTATTTGCCAGAAGCAGTCTCTTGTATGACTCCATTGTTTGTTCTCCTCTTGGATAAATTTTGGAACAACGGGAGATATTTTGAATCCACGTGCTTGAGCTCTACCTTGATGTTGCGGTATCGCCCTAACTCGCGAAAGTCATCAATCACTTCATAGATGTCTCGGTCAATGAATATCGCCTTTGTGCCCTCAATGATTACAACAGAGTCGTTTGGAATTTTTGCCAGTTGCTCTTTGAGTTCTGACTTATTGACAAACGACATGTCTTTGTTGAAACGAATCAGGTAGTAATTATCCTGATTTACGGTGGTGATTGAGGAGTGATGATAGACTCTGAGCACGAAGAATATGGCGACGGCTGAACCAATAAAAATGCCGATGAGTAGGTCTGTGAAGACAATTGCCACAATTGTTGTCACAAATGCAATGAATTGTTCAGTGCCAGTTTTGTACATAGCTTTGAAGAGCTTAATGCTCGCTAGTTTGTAGCCAATCGTGATAAGTATTGCTGCCAGACTCGCTAACGGAATCATATTCAGCAAATTTGGAGCAAGCAGCACGGCGATGAGGAGAAATGCACCATGGTAGAATGCAGATGCTCGCGTCCGTGCTCCGGCATAGACGTTTGCCGATGAGCGCACTATGACTGCTGTCATAGGCAGCCCACCGAGCAATCCTGAGATAAGATTGCCAATGCCTTGCGCTCGCAATTCTTTTTCGGTATCTGAAATGCGCTTGAACGGATCGAGCTTGTCTACTGCCTCAATGGAAAGCAGGGTCTCTATACTGGCTACGACGGCTAAGGTTAAAGCCACAATGTAGGTCTCTTTGCGTAGCAAGGCGCTAAAGTCTGGTAGGGTTATACTCTGCAGCACATGGGCCGGGTTCTCAAAGACAGGCACTTTCACCAACTGCCCCTTCTCTGCTGAGAGAAACAACATCGGAAAATCCGCAAACGCCCAACTAAAGAGCTGGTTCAAGACGATGCCAAGAAACACCACTGCCAATGGGCCGGGCACCAGCCTGAAAAATGCATAGCGTTGGAAGAAAGGTTTCTCCCACAGCACCAGTAACGCTATCGAAAGTGCCGAGATGAATATCGCCGCTGGAGAAACATCAAATAGTGTTCTAATCAGTTCAGCAAAGGCACTATCCTCACCAAAATGCTGAAGAAACTCAATGTCTTCGCGGTCATCATACTGCCCAGTGCTATGACCAAAAGCGTAAGGAAATTGCTTGATGATGATGATGATACCAATGGCAGCCAACATTCCCTTGATAACGCTGTTTGGCACGTAGTCCCCAATAATGCCAGCGCGCAGCACCCCGAAGATGATTTGTATGATGCCTGCCACCACCACTGCCGCCAAGAAGGCTTCAAATGAGCCTAATTTTGCAATAGAACTTGCCACAATGACCGTGAGTCCTGCTGCCGGTCCCGTCACACTTAACTCAGAACCAGAGAGCATCGACACAATCATACCACCTACGATACCTGCAATCAGACCAGAAAGAAGCGGGGCATTTGAAGCCAGTGCAATGCCTAAGCAGAGAGGGACGGCGACAAGGAAGACGACAATCCCAGCAGGGAAGTCATACTTGAAATTTGCAAACCACCCAGGTTTGAACTCCCGACTTGTATCTATACTACTCATACTGCTCCCCCTTACAGAGATTTTTGAGGACTTGGCTGCAAAGAACGTGATAGACCTCAATCGGATATTCACCTTTTCCCCACACATCAATCCACGTGCAAAAACACGTGGAAGTCTATGTGGATGGACGTTTATTGTATCACGCAGAATGTGAATATCGGATACTATTTTAACGAGCAATTGACAAAGTGTGGACAAACTTAAGCGAATTCACATACTACCCACACAGTCAATATAGCCGTTTTTCTTAGGAAGTGCTTATTTTGTATGAAGTTAGGGGAGAGAAAATTTATTTTTCCACATTTCCACACCACCAACGTCTTCAAACGTTTTAAAGTTCAAGCACGTATAAGAAGACGTTTACTGCATTTCAACCCTTAAAGAGTTGTCAAGCAAAATTGAAAATACTCTCTCTGCATCTTGAGCACTTCCGCCGCCATACAACCTTGTCGCTCCCGCTTGATGCCGGTATCAACATCCTCTATGGGCGAAACGGGGTTGGCAAGACCAACATTCTCGAAGCTGCCTACTTCGCTTGCCTCACAAAGAGCTTCATTGGAGCAAGCGATAGCGAGTGCTTGCAATTTGGGGCAACCCACTTTGAAATCAAGGCAGAGATGCAAAGCGACTTGGGCGTGCGCTCGAGCGTGAGGGTATATTTTTCAAACGAAGAAGGCAAACATATCTTCATCAACCGCTCAGAGCTTGAGCAATTTTCAAAAATTGTCGGAGAATATCCTTGCATTGCGCTCTCTCCATACGACCTTGCATTGGTGCAAGGCGCGCCGCAAGAACGCCGAAGGTTTTTGGATAACACCATCTCGCAAACCAATCGTGCGTATCTTGAAAATCTGCTCACTTACAAGCGGGCACTCACCCAACGCAATAAGCTGCTCAGTGAAATCAAACAGTATGCTCACCCAAAAGCTGAACAGCTTGCTACACTTGAAGTATGGACGGAACAGTTCGTGCAGTTAGCAACTTCAATTATTTACCAGCGCATGAAGTTTGTCAAGGAATTTTCAAGCTACCTGAAGGCAGCATATCGAAAATTTGCTTCATTTAGTGAAGAGCCCTCACTGTGTTATGATACGGAGATTGATGAAGTGGTGGAAAATCCAACAAAAGACGAAATAGCAGCAGGCTTGCATCTGAAGCTCAAGCATCTACAAGGCGAAGAATTCAAAAGGGGGCAGACGCTACTGGGACCGCACCGCGACGATTTGGAATTTCTCATAGATGGGAAATCGCTTAAACATTATGCGTCGCAAGGGCAGCATAAAACCTTTGTTATCTGCTTGAAACTTGCCCAACATGCTTATGTTGGTGAGCAATTAAACGAGGTTCCGATTTTCTTGCTCGATGATGTCTTCAGCGAACTCGATCGCGAGCGTGCTAACGATCTCATTGAGATTCTAAAGCCGTTAGGGCAATCGCTTATTACAACCACAGAGCGCAAGGCCTTTACAGGTGTAAGTCAGATCGATGTAGGCTATATTACCTACAAATCGCAGCAGTGACTCTAAAGCATAGCTTCGCTATTGAGAAAACTGTTAAACTAGCTCAAACATGTCGTATCTCAAAGCACCAAGTCGTCTCGAGAACATCTTAGATGCATTGTATGCCGACCTAAATTTTGATGCAGCAGAAGAATTCAAAATAGTGAAGAAGTGGCCAGAGGTTGTAGGAAACCATATTGCTCGTGTCTCCGAGATAGAAAAGATTGTTAATGGGGTGCTCTATGTGAAGGTAAAAAATTCGGCGTGGCGTAATGAGCTGACTTTCAGAAGGCAGAGCATTATCGCTCAACTCAATTACGCACTTCAGCGCCCTGCCATCAAAGGCATTGTCTTCAAGTAGGACTTGGCAGGTTCAGGTTAGCAAAAACTTCGATAAACTTTTTGGAAAATCAAATCAGAGATTTATCTTTGCACTCCACTTTAGTCAATCAACAATTCCTTAACAAGGGAATTGGAGTGGAAGAGGCTCTCTATAGAGAGGGCGAAAGATAGACAAGAAACTTTATAGAAAGAAGACTGTAAAACAAAGCAATCTGGTAAGTAGAAAACCAACATACATGGTTATCGGTTAACTGCAACACTACTGTGATAAGAAGTATGCAAGTAAAAACTAGGCTTTACGAGACGACGGTTGTTCTTGATGGGAGTTTAGATGACGAGACGACACAGAAAGCGCTTGAGAGGGTAAAGCAGTTGATTGTATCGTTAGGCGGAGAGATTAGGAATATTGTCGACAACGGGCGCCGAAAACTTGCCTACAAGATAGGGAAGCACACCGTAGGGTATTACGTGCACATTGAGTTTGTTGCCCCACCTTCGATGATAGCCGAACTGGAACGGCAGTATCGATTGAATGAGCACATAATTCGCTTTCTTACCATCATCTTGGACAAGCGCTTACTGGAGATTCGCGAACGTGTGGCAAAGTACGGCACGGCGCAAGTCTCCACCGAGCCTAAACCTGAGACTGCACAGGCATGAAAGTGTACTTTTCTAGTGTACTTTTCTCTTTTCTAATGTTTTGCATGTCTTTGTAATAAAACCAACTTACCGGAGGAGAGCAATGGCAGAACTGAAAATGCCAGAAATCAACAGCGTAGTGATTGCAGGTAACCTAACCAAAGACCCTGTCTTCAGACAAACTACCACGGGCACGCCAGTCGTGAATTTTACGATTGCGTGCAACCGTCGCTTCCGCGACAGCAACAATGAATGGCAAGAAGATGTGTGCTATGTTGGTGTTGTCGCTTGGAACAAGCTTGCAGAGTCATGCCGCGACAATCTCCACAAGAGCAGCGCAGTGCTTGTCGATGGCGAACTGCAAAGCCGTACATGGAAGTTGCAAGACAATACCACGCGCACAGTAGTCGAAATTAAGGCGCGACGCATCCAATTCCTCAACAAGCGCCGCCGCAATAACAACAACAGCAATGAAGAAGACTCGGGAGTAGTCGAGGAGTACAGCGACGACTCACAAGTAAGTAGCAAAGACCTCTACGAATACAAGTATCTCAACGGGGACGGCGAGGTAACAACAGAAAATCGCTGACCTGTGACAACAAAATAATTTTCTGGTAATGTCATCGAAAGGCATAACCATTCCGAGCCGTTTGGCTCAGAAAGCGGTTTCAGCGCAAAACCGTGCCGCTGCTTCAGCAAAAAACCAGGTGGTTTTTTTCGACTATCGTGATGAGCGCAAGCTCCGCCGATTCATCAACGAACAAGGTAAAATTATTCCTCGGCGAATCACGGGCCTGTCAGCAAAGGAGCAGCGGCTCCTAACCAAATCCATCAAGTGGGCGCGACATTTGGCAATTATTCCGTTTGTCTCTGACCAAATCAAGTAGCAAGTGCACCGCTATGCAGGTGATTCTGAAAAAGGAAGTCGAAAAGCTCGGCGAAGCTGGCGATGTTGTTAAAGTCCGAGATGGGTACGCACGAAACTACCTGATTCCACGCGGGTTAGCGGTGCGTGCCACAGAAGGGCTACTAAAAGCCCTCGCTGAGGAAAAGAAGCAGAAGGCCTTCAAAATCGAACGCGAACGCAAGGCAGCACGCGAACTTGCTGAGACACTAGAACGCCTACAACTCGTTATCAAAGCAAAAGCTGGTGAGGGCGGACGGCTCTACGGTACAGTCACTCCACAAATGGTGTCGGACGCATTGAGCGCCAAGGGTTTTGAAATTGACCGCAAAAAAATCACTATTGAGCCGCCAATCAAGACCCTTGGCAAACATGAAGTGTCAGTGAAGTTGTATTCAGATGTCTTCGCTACACTTCATTTAGAAGTAGAGGCTGAGGCAGCAGAGTAAGAACTACAAGCTTACCTTGATTCGCCTCTCGAGCAAAGAGATTTTTCTTTGCGAAAACTACCTCACCAACCATGAGCATGTAACAGGGCTCTCCTGATGATTGAAACTGGCAGAAGTAACTTGCCAGCACTGTGTATTCTGACAGGCGCGCAGTCACTGCTGCGTGTTGCAGCGCAATCCACCAATAAGGGTGCGACAGCATGCTCATGAAGAAACGTCTATCCAGAAAGCGTAGTTGAAAATGCCAAGAGGACTGGTTAGAAAGATATGTCTGAGACCCAAGTACTAACAGAGCAAATCACACTTACACTGCCTGATGGCTCGGCACGTCGCTACCCAAAAGGTATCACTGGCAACGATGTCGCAAAGTCTATTAGCAAAAAACTATACGAGGATGCACTTGGCATTAAAGTCAATGGGAAATTGCGAGACCTTAACCTGCCCATTGAGCAGGATGCGACTATTGAAATTGTAACCTTCGACTCTGACGAGGGTAAGGAGATTTATTGGCACAGCTCGAGTCATTTGATGGCTCAGGCTATTGAGGAACTTTTCCCGGGCACCAAGTTCGGCACAGGTCCGGCTATTGAGAATGGCTTCTACTACGACATCTCTTCGCCACATCGTTTTACAGAAGACGACTTGCGCAAAATCGAAGAAAAGATGATGGAAATCGCCCAGCGCGATTTAGCCATCATACGCGAGGAATTGCCCCACAGCGAAGCCGTTGAGTATTTCAAAACTCGGCGCATTGACCCGTACAAAGTTGAGATTCTCGAAAGTATCAACGAGCCTATTGTATCAATTTACCATCAGGGTTCATTTTCTGACCTCTGCACAGGTCCACACTTGCCGCGAACATCGAAGCTCAAGGCTGTCAAACTCACGGGCATTTCCGCCTCATACTGGCGAGGTGACCCGAGCCGAGAACAAATGCAGCGCATCTATGGCATCTCGTTCCCATCTGAAAAACTTCTCAAGCAGTATTTTGCTCAGCTGGAGGAAGCCAAAAAGCGGGACCACCGCAAATTAGGTCAGGAATTAGAGCTTTTTTTAATTTCGCCGAAGGTAGGAAGCGGATTGCCAATTTGGTTGCCCAAAGGTGCTATCATTCGGCAAGAGCTCGAGAACTTTCTTAAAGAGGAGCAGTTCAAACGTGGCTATCAAGCCGTCTATACTCCACATATTGGAAGCATTGAGCTTTACAAGACATCGGGGCACTATCCATACTACAAAGATTCACAGTTTCCGCCTATTACTCTCACTGATGAGACAGGCAAAGAGGAGCAGTATTTGCTCAAGCCAATGAACTGTCCACATCATCATCAGATTTATGCATCGAAGCCGCGCAGTTACAGGGACTTACCTATTCGCTTAGCGGAGTTTGGCACAGTCTATCGCTATGAGCAGTCTGGTGAGCTCAACGGGCTGACACGAGCACGCGGATTTACACAAGATGACTCTCACATCTACTGTCGTCAAGACCAGCTACAGGAAGAAATTTGCAATGTGATTGAACTGACACAGATGGTTTTTTCTACGCTGGGCTTCAAAGATGTGGAAACACGCCTGTCGTTTCGTGATAAGTCCAATAAGTCCAAGTATGGTGGTACCGATGAGCTCTGGGAACAAGCCGAAAATGATGTGCGCACTGCTGCTGAACGCATGAAACTGAAATATTTCATTGGCATAGGGGAAGCGAGTTTTTACGGACCTAAAATTGACTTTATTGTCAAAGATGCAATCGGACGTCGCTGGCAGTTGGGCACTGTGCAGGTCGATTATGTGATGGCAGAACGATTTAACCTTACCTATGTAGGGAGTGACAATAAGGAACATCGTCCAGTGATTATTCATCGAGCACCATTTGGCTCAATGGAGCGCTTTGTGGGTCTCTTGATTGAAAACTTTGCTGGAAATTTCCCATTATGGCTGGCACCTGTTCAAGTTGCTGTGCTACCTATTGTCGATGCACTAAATGACTACGCCCGCGAAGTGACCGAGAAGCTCAAAGCAGCTAAAATTCGCGCTGAGTTGGATGAGCGTAGTGAGAAAGTGGGTAAAAAAATTCGTGATGCGGAAGTGAAAAAAATTCCCTACATGTTTATTATTGGTGAAAAAGAAAGGGCTAATCAGAGCGTTGCAGTTCGCCGGCACAAAGAAGGCGATAAAGGTCCAATGCCACTAGACGAGGCTATTGAGAAACTTAAAGCGGAAATTTTGTCAAAAAGCTAAAAAGCCAACATAAGGAACAAACATAAGCTTTTCTGTGAGTTTTCAAACAAAGTGTTCAATTCAGCGTTCAAGGCATAGCTAAGTTTGCTAATTGGAGCGCTGTGAGAGCAAGGTTAACTAAAAACTTGAGAACGAATGAGAGAAAGGCAACACCGTATCAATGAGGATATTCGCATTCCAGAGGTGCGTGTGCTCTTTCCTGAAGGTGAGCAGCGAATTATGAAAACAGCAGAAGCGCTCCGTGAAGCACGTCAGTTGGGGCTTGACTTAATTGAGATTCAGCCGAATGCGCAACCGCCTGTCTGCAAAATTGCTGACTACGGCAAATTCCTCTACGAGATTGAAAAGAAGGAGAAAGAAGCAAGGAAGAAAACAAAAACATCTGAACTCAAGGAGGTGCGCTTTCATCCGAATACAGATAAACACGATTTTGATTTCAAAGCCAAACATGCTGAAGAGTTTTTGCGCAAGGGCGACAAGGTGCGCGCCACAGTGGTCTTTCTTGGACGAGCAATTGTCTACAAAGAACAAGGCTATCAGCTCATTGATAGGCTCACTGAGCGGCTTAGCACAGTTGGTAGACCAGAAGGACCACCGAAATTAGAGGGCAAAAACCTCTACATTTACTATGTGCCTGACAGGGCGAAAATTGAGGCTTTAGAGCGCAAATTGCAAAAGGAACGTGAAGAAGAACAGCGACGCTTGGAAGCAGAAAAAGCTGAGCGTCAGCGCAAACTGCAAGAAGCACAGCAAAAGCGCTCTGAGCAAAATGCGGAAAATGCGGCATCGTAGTATGCCTTATCACAAACTAAACTTCTATTAAGATGCCAAAGGTAAAGACACACAGCTCAGCAAAGAAGCGTTTCAAGGTTACAGCAACGGGCAAAATCATGCGCAAAAGAACAGGTATGCGCCACAACTTGTCGCAAAAGACAACAAGGCGCAAACGCAGACTGCAACATGACACGCTGGTCTCGCCAGCTATGCGAGGTGTTGTGAAGAGAATGCTAAAAATATAAATTCGAAGATTCAAGCCATTTCAAACTATGCCAAGAGCTAAGAATGCAGTTGCCTCTCGTGCGCGACGCAAACGAATTCTGAAAAGAGCCAAAGGCTTTTGGGGTAAGCGCGGCAATGTGCTCACGGTTGTAAAGCACGCTGTCGATAAAGCCGCACAGTATCAGTATCGAGACCGCAAGGTCAGAAAGCGTGACTTCCGCGCACTATGGATTACACGCATCAATGCAGCGGCACGCCTACACGGCACAACATACTCGAAGCTGATTGCCGCCATGAACAAGAAAAACATTGAGATTAACCGCAAAGCCTTAGCAGAAATTGCCGTCAAAGACCCTGTAGCATTTGAAGCTGTTGTCAAAGCCGCTTTCGCTTAATCTGAAATATGGACGAGACGCTTAAAGCAGATACCAGCGAGATACAAAGCAAAATTGACCACTTAGAGGCTGAGATAGCGGCATTTGAAATTCAAGATAAAAACACGCTGGAAGCGTATCGTCTGAAATTTTTGGTGCGCAAAGGCAAGATAGCAGAGCTCTTTGAACAGCTCAAAACAATACCACCAGAGCAAAGACCCTATATCGGCAAGCGGCTCAATGAACTAAAAACTGCAGCAGAATCCCGATTTGAACAGGTAAGAGCAACGCTTGAGGCGCGCGAGGCGCAAGCCGTACCTGCTCCAGACCTGACCTTGCCCGGACGGCGGCGCTTCATGGGGGCAGAACACCCTGTCCAGAAAGTGCTGAGCGAAATGAAGGAAATTTTCTTCAGAATGGGCTTCACCGAAGCGGTCGGTCCGGAAATTGAGCGAGATGACTACAACTTTACCCTGCTCAATTTTCCAGATGACCATCCTGCGCGCGATATGCAGGATACCTTCTTCCTGCGCAAGGGCGCACCAGAAGGCGATGTGGTCTTGCGCACGCACACTTCACCGGTGCAAATTCGCACCATGCTCTCGCAAAAGCCGCCTATTCGAATCATTGCGCCCGGCAAAGTCTATCGCAACGAAGCCATTAGCGCACGAAGCTACTGTGTCTTCCACCAGCTCGAGGGACTGTATGTGGACAAGGGCGTCACATTTGCGGATTTCAAAGCTACGATTTACTCGTTTGCCCAGCAGATGTTTGGCAGCGATGTCAAGCTACGCTTCCGTCCGAGTTTCTTCCCATTTACAGAGCCGTCTGCAGAAGTAGATATCACCTGCTATCTCTGCGGCGGCAAAGGCTGCCGTGTGTGTAAGCACACAGGTTGGCTGGAAATCATGGGCTGCGGAATGGTTCATCCAAATGTGCTGCGCAACTGCAATATCGACCCCGACATCTATTCTGGCTACGCTTGGGGAATGGGCATTGAACGCACAACCCTGCTGCGCTACAAAATCGATGACATCCGCTTGCTCTTCGAAAATGATGTTCGAATGCTATCCCAATTTGAATCAATATAGCCAAACACAAGTGCTATGCCTGACGACGAGTTCTACATCCGCGAAAAAATCCGCAGTGTGATACGCTCTATCCCCGCACTGACGCAGTTTCAATTCCACGATTTTGAATTTCTCTACGACAGCGATGAGCAGATTCTGCACGTTGTCTTCAACCCTGAACAGGATGCTGACGATAGTGTCTTTCTCGAGGAATTCGGGGAAGCGGATGGAAACGTTCTTGTGCACACCGCCAATGGAATAGTGGTCGGCTTCTCAATTTTGGATACACAAATTGGCAGACCTAATCCAAAATTGTAAGGTTGGCATACCTCACGACCAGTGTCTTTTCTCCAGCGGTTCTGAAGAAGACCTTCACTTTGGCATCACTGCCGCTGCCCTGCAAGGCAATCACTTTGCCAGTGCCGAAAATCTTGTGCTGAACCTTCATGCCTACTGCAAGCATTGGCGTGTGCGGCTCTTCATCTTGTGCCACAAGCTTAGGGAGCTTGCGTTTAGAGAGGCTCGAGCGCTCGGAAAGTTCCTCGAACTCTACGCTGTTGCTGCTGACATCATCTTGGCAGTATTCATCGCGCTGAATGCGCTTTCGCTCATTCTCGATGGCACGCATATCAGAGAGCAGTTTGCCTGCCTCGGTTACCACAAGCCGACCATCAAGCTCATCGATAAAGCGTGATTTCACTGAAGGCAACAAGTTTCCAAAGCGGTGGCGAGACTTGGCATAACTGATGAACAATTTCTCTTGCGCCCGCGTGATGGCAACATAAAAAAGTCGCCGCTCCTCTTCTAAATCTGCCTGTTCATCTGGCGAGAGTGGAAAGAGCCGCTCCTCCAAGCCAGTGATAAAGACAATTGGAAATTCCAACCCTTTGGCAGCGTGAATGGTCATCAGGGAAACTTTATTGTCGCCATGGTCTTTATCCTCAAGCTCGTTGATGAGTGCGATATTTTGCAGGAAGGCTCTTAGTGAATCGTCGTCGCCTTGTTCGCAGAAGGTGCGGGCAAGAGAAAGAAACTCTTGCAAGTTATCGTATCTTGCGTGCGCTTCTGCTGTGCCTTCTTCTTTGAGCAGGTCCAAAAGCCGTGTCTGGCGATAGAGTTCATAGACCACATCGTAGGCACTGTGAGAGGCGGCAAAGTCCCTAAGCGACTCGATAAGCATGCGAAACTCTCCGAGTGCAGAAACCAGTCGGGCAGGAAGGTCAGGATAAAATGCGGCACGCTTTACAATCTCGTAGAGTGGAAGCTGTTCAGCGTCGGAAAGACTGCGCAGTTTCTGAATGCTACTTTCGCCGATACCACGTGCAGGAAGATTGATAACTCGAAGCAAAGATTCTTCATCTTGTTCATTGAGCAAGAAGCGCAGGTAGGCTATGATGTCTTTGATTTCCTTGCGCTTGTAGAATGAAACGTTGCCGAAGACTTGATAAGGAATACCGCAGGCACGCAACGCATCTTCCAAAACACGCGATTGAGCATTGGTGCGATAAAAAATGGCAACATCCTTGTTAGAAATGCCCTGCGTGAGTTTAAGATTGCGAATAGTTTGTGCAACCTTATCGGCTTCCAGACGTTCATTTTCTCCGACAAGCAGTGTAACCAACTCGCCAGTGCGCTTGCGTGTAAAAAGTTGCTTTTTGATTTGGTTGCGGTTATGCGCAATGACCGAATTGGCAACGCTGAGAATAACCTGCGTGCTACGGTAATTTTCTTCAAGGCGGACGATAGTGGCATCTGGGTAGTCTTGCTGAAAATCCAAGATGTTCGAGATATCGGCGCCACGCCACGAGTAGATAGACTGCGCATCATCGCCCACGACGCAGATGTTGCGGTGCCCAGCCGCTAACATTTTCGAGACAAGATACTGCGCTTTGTTGGTATCTTGATATTCATCAATCATCAAATATTTGAAGTATTCTTGATAAAACTTGAGAATGTCGGGGTATTGCAGAAAAAGTTCGATGGGTTTAATGAGAAGGTCATCAAAATCCAGTGCGTTGTTGCGTTTGAGCCGCTCGGCGTAGCGGGCATAAATGCGGGAGACTTGTTCTTCTACAAAATCAAATCGAGAGGATTTTTCTAAGTATTGGTGTGGCAAAATGAATTTATTTTTTGCCATGCTGATTCGTGCCTGCACGAGTTGAGGCGATAGGGATTGAGCGCTGATGCCAAGTTCGCCCATGATGTCTTTGATAAGCCGTTGGCTATCGTCGGTGTCGTAGATGGAGTAGTTGGTACCGAACCCCAATGCAGGAGCATGCTGGCGCAAGAGGCGTGCAAAGTTGGAGTGAAAGGTGCCAATCCACATGCCTTTTAGCGACCCTGTTCCAATCAGAGCCTCAACGCGTGTTTTCATCTCGTTAGCGGCACGGTTGGTGAAGGTAAGTGTAAGGATTTCTTGCGGTTGTGCATACCCGCACTCAATGAGATAAGCCAAGCGATGCGTAATGACGCGCGTTTTGCCACTTCCAGCGCCAGCAATAATCATAAGTGGTCCATGCACGGTCTGCACGGCTTGGCGCTGTGCCTCGTTAAGTGAATCCAATAAGTGTTCCAAGTCTGTATGCAAAGGCGGAAATGAGTTGATAAGTGAAAAGCGAAAATAAAATTTCAGCTTCAATTTATTGCAACTGCAAAGTAGAGTGGAAGCAAAAGTCTCTTTTCGGAGTTCATGACCATCAATCCAGTTGAACTGATTCGCAAGAAGCGAGATGGAGGCGTGCTCTCTCGTGAAGAAATAGACGCCTTTTTCCGCGCTTATCTCAAAGGCAAGTTGCCCGACTACCAAGTAGCCGCTATGCTGATGGCAATTTACTTTCGAGGGCTGACCGAGCCAGAAATGTATGCGCTTTGCGATACCATGATTCAAAGCGGCACTGTGGCAGACCTTTCCATGATTGAAGTGCCGAAGATTGACAAGCATTCCACTGGAGGAGTTGGCGATAAGACCTCACTAATTTTAGCACCGATTGTGGCTTCGCTGGGTGTGGCTGTGCCCATGATTTCAGGGCGAGGGCTGGGGCACACTGGCGGCACACTCGACAAACTGGAAGCTATCCCAAACTTCAAGGTGAATTTGAGCATGGCAAAGTTTCGGGCAATGCTGCGGCGCCATCATTGTGCGCTAATAGGACAGACCAAATCGCTGGCGCCATTAGATAAATTGCTCTATGCCCTGCGTGATGTTACAGCAACCGTCGAATCCATTCCGCTCATTGCCACAAGCATTATGTCCAAAAAAATTGCATCTGGCTTGGATGGCTTGGTGTTGGATGTAAAAACAGGAATCGGTGCATTCATGAGCGATTATGAGCATGCCTGCCAGCTCATGCAAACACTGATTGCAATCGGTCATCACTACGGCAAACGGGTTTCTGCATTTATCACCGATATGAATGAACCGCTGGGATATGCGGTAGGAAATTGGCTCGAGGTCAGAGAATGTGTGGAATGTCTGCAGGGACGGCTTGTGCCAGATTTGTTGGAAGTAACGCTCACGCTGGCTGGTGAAATGCTAAGGCTAGCTGGACGATGTCAATCGCTGGAAGAAGGAAAAGCCATGAGTGAGAGACAGTTGCAAAACGGACAAGCCTTCGACAAGTTCCTAAAAATTGCAAAGGCACAAGGTGCAGAGATTTCCTATCTCAAAAATTTGGACAAATACCCGAAGTCTAAATACAGCGAGGCAATTTATGCTAAGGAAACGGGCTGGATTAAAGCCATCAATGCGTTGGAAGTTGGATTTTCTGCCACACACTTGGGCGCTAATCGCCTAAGGAAAGAAGACCGCATTGAGCCAAAGGCAGGAATTGTGTTCAGGAAAAAAGTTGGCGATGCGGTGCAGCGCGGAGAAGTTGTAGCCGAGTTCTTCACAGATAGAAAATCAGCGATTGTGCCTGTCAGAGCGCGATTAGAACAGGCTATCACGATTTCCCCACAGCCAGTTGCTCCGCTGAAAAAAGTGCTCGAAGCAAGACCCGATTAGTCGAGAGAAAAGCGTGACCAGTGAAGCATGCATGCTGGATTGACCTCACCCTGTTTCGGCGATGCCGAAACGTCCCTCTCCTTGCGAAGGAGAGGGACCAGAGGGTGAGGTAATCCATGTGCTCCGTGTGCTATTGCTGTATAGATTCCTCGCTGCGCTCGGAATGATATCTTCACTCCTGTCATGCTGAACGAAGCGCCAGCGAAGTGAAGCATCCACACTGGATTCCTCACTGCGTTCGGAATGACACAAAAAGGTGCGCGCTACGTCTCCGCCATGTCATGCTGAGCGAAGCGAAGCATCCATGCTCTCACCTTGTCATGCTGAACGAAGCGCCAGCAAAGCATCTTTCACAAAATCATCAACGAACTCAATAACTCTTTTGCCTTACACGATTGGCTTCTCTATCTTCCAGCACATCAGCGACCCAGAGCGCATGAACATATTGAATGAGTTGGCATGTTGCTCTGCAAAGGAGGCGGCTCGTGCGTGAAATGAATTTGGTTGAGTGCCTTGTGGAGCATGAGAAAATTCGTAGAGCGAAAAGCGAGCAATCTTCGTAAGTTCATGCTGTTTGTGAATAGCGACAAAATTTTTGAGCAAAGGAGGACAAGTGATGTGGAAGCAAATTGTGTGCTATGCCGTAGCCATGCTGGTTGCAGGGGCAACGTTGGAGGCAAGGGAAATCAAGGTAACAAATGTAAGGGTGCTGGTATCTTCGGCGCCGGGCGAAGATGCCTACACGACATTGGTCTGCGACATTTCATGGAAAAATTCTTGGCGCGATGAAGTCAATTGGGATGCGGCATGGGTGTTTGTCAAATATCAGACCAGTGACGGATTATGGAAACATGCGACGCTCTCGACCAATGGGAATGATTTTTTTGTGCCAGCGGGATTTAGCGTTTCGGCAGTGCCTGATGGGAAAGGCGTATTCATCTTTCGTGCAGAAGAAGGCAAAGGTGATGTGGAACTGAAAGGTGTGCAATTGCGATGGCAGCACCGTTTGGATAATGTGGTCGTGCGACCCAATTCAGCGGTACGCATCTTCGCATTGGAAATGGTGTTTGTGCCTGAAGGCGCCTTTCAAATCGGTGATGGAACACTGTTCGATGTGGCTGGGCACTTTACCGACCCGTTTCAGACTGTTTCGCGTGCAAAACCTGAGCGCAAAGTTATGACCTTCAGAGGCATGAGTCCTTTGCCCACTCGCCCTGAATTTCGTGAATCATTGGTTATGAGTTCATCAGGAATTAAGGATCTTTCCAGAGAGGAGACAAATGAGGTTAGCCGTCCAGCGCGCATTGAAAGTGAGCGAGAAATTCTCTTTGGCAACTCTGTAGCAGATAATTTTGGCAATAGCAACGGCAAGGGTATGCTTGTCAGTGATGATGTGCCACGCATCTATTCCAGCGTAGCCATTCCAGAGCAATTCCCGAAAGGGTATGCGGCATTTTACTGCATGAAGTATGAGATTAGTCAAGGTGAGTATGCAGAGTTTCTCAATACGCTGACCGATATTCAAGCGGCAAACTTGGCGCCAGAAGGCAGTGTAGAGTATCGCTACACCATTAGTGCAGAGAATTTCAAGTTCAAGGCGGCGCATCCAGAGCGAGCCTGCAACTACTTAGAGTGGAAACATGGCTCTGCGTTTTTGGATTGGGCAGCACTGCGTCCGATGACTGAGCTCGAGTACGAAAAAGCAGCGCGCGGCACTCGCCCTGCCATAGCAGGCGAATATGCATGGGGTAAAGAACCGCCTATTCCTGCCGAGCGGGTCATTCGGGATGAAAATGGCGTAGAACGCGTACTTCCTGACAACGCCAATTGCAACTTCGGCATGAAAGTATTTGATGAAAGCGATGGCAGCAGAGGCGTATTGCATTGTGGGTTCTGTGAAGTTGGAAATTTAGGTCGAAGGGAACGCGGCGCCAGTTACTACGGTATTGCAGAACTATCGGGCAATTTGTGGGAGCAGTGCGTAACCGTGGGAGACCCACAGGGTCGGCGTTACACAGGTCAGCACGGCGATGGCGAGCTAAGTTACGATGGTCAAGCTAATGTAGAGCATTGGGCAGTTGGCATCAATGGCAGGGGCTACCGTGGTGGCAGTTGGAGTAATCAATCTTTTCGTTTGCGCATTTCCGATAGGCAAGTTGCCGTAGGCGGTGCAGTGGCAAATACAACGGTAACTGCTGCGGCACTGGGATTTCGTGGCGTGCGCTCGGCTGTACTAAAACCATAAACTCAACTCAGATGAGCCCAACACTGCAGGATATTCAGCTAGCAGCACAGCGCATTGCAAACTATGCACATCGCACACCGGTGCTGACCTGCCAAAGCCTTGATGCCATGGTTGGTGCATCACTTTTCTTCAAGTGTGAAAATTTTCAGAAAGTTGGGGCATTCAAATTTCGTGGGGCGTGTAATGCAGTCTTTTCACTTTCGGAGCAGGAGCTGAAGCGTGGCGTGGCAACGCACTCATCAGGGAATCATGCTGCTGCATTGGCGCTTGCGGCACGGTTGCGTGGCACTTCAGCAACAATTGTCATGCCTCACACTGCACCAGCTATCAAAAAAGCCGCTGTAGCAAGCTACGGCGCTCGTATCGTGTTTTGCGAACCAACGCTTAAGGCACGCGAAGAAACCTTAGCCGCTGAAGTTGCCCAAAGCGGCGCTACGGTCATTCATCCCTATAACGACGAACGAGTCATTGCAGGACAAGGCACCGCCGCACTTGAACTGCTTGCAGAGGTTGCGAACTTAGATATTGTCATGACGCCAGTGGGCGGTGGCGGCTTGCTTGCAGGCACAGCGATTGCCGTTACAGCCTGTTCGCCCAAAACCAAAGTGATTGGCGCAGAACCAGCAGGCGCTGACGATGCCCACCGCTCTTTGCGTGCTGGTCGAATCCTACCTTCTCTCTCGCCGAAAACTGTTGCAGATGGCTTGCTGACATCGTTGGGAGATAGAACTTTTCCTATCATTCAGGAAAAAGTAACAGACATTGTAACAGTCAGCGAGGAGGCGATTATCTCTGCCATGCGCCATATTTGGGAACGCATGAAAATCGTTATTGAGCCATCGTGTGCTGTGCCGTTTGCAGCGTTGCTTGAAGAGAAAGTCAATGTGAAAGGTCAGCGCGTTGGCATCATTCTCACTGGTGGCAATGTGGATTTAGACCGATTGCCATGGCAGCAGAGCGAAAGTGCAAAAAAGGTGCATGCTCATGCTTGAAGCAATTGCGTCAATCAATTTCTGTAGAGAAGATTTGTCAAATCATCCCATATCGCCTAAATTTTTAGGATAGCTTTTTTGTAATGCGACCAAAATTGCAAGAAGTATGGGGCACGAATTTGAACTTACCGAAGGCACAGAATCACTTGCGAAGCCAAAGTTAGACCAGAGCACAAGACGGGAGTTGCGGCGCAAAATTTACGCTGCACTTGAAGACCGAGATACCACCATCACAGTGGAAGATGACCCGCTGGAGTCGACCATGGTGCTGAACATGGGACCGTCGCATCCAGCAACGCATGGCGTCTTGCGTGTCGCACTAAAGCTGGATGGTGAGACCGTCGTTGCGGCTGTGCCTGAGCTGGGCTACCTGCATCGCGCTATGGAAAAACTGGCAGAAAACAAAACCTACCACGAGTGGATGCCCTACACCGACAGGCTCGACTACATGTCGCCATACTCGAACAATACGGCATTGTGTTTGGCAGTCGAAAAGCTCGGTGATTTCAAGGTGCCGGAGCGGGCGCAATACATTCGAACGATTGGATGTGAATTGGCACGAATTTCCTCGCATTTGCTCTCTGTCGGTTCCATGCTGATGGATAGCGGTGCAGTAACCATGTTTCTCTACACTTTTGAAGAGCGTGAGCACATTTACAACATTTTTGACTTGCTGACCGGCGCACGTTTTACGATTTCACATTGCCGCATTGGTGGAGTAGCAAATGACATTTCACACGAATGTGTCTCTTACATCAAAGATTGGCTGCCGAACTTTAAGCGCAAACTCGGTGAATGGCGTCGGCTGATGGAGCGAAACCGCATCTTTATTGAGCGTGTCGAAGGCGTGGGCTACATCTCAAAGGAAGATGCCATAGATTTGGGAATGACGGGTCCAAACTTGCGAGCATCGGGCGTCAATTACGACATACGGCGTGCTGAGCCCTACATGATTTATGACCGCTTTGACTTTGATGTACCTGTTTTGGAAAATGGGGATTGCTTGGCGCGCTATCAGATTCGAATGATGGAAATGCAAGAGAGTGTCAAAATCATTGAGCAAGCCTTGCGCCAGTTGCCCAAAGGCGATGTCAGGATTGATAATGCCAAGCAAGCCTATCCATGGAAAGGCGAAATCTATCACTCCATGGAAGCCTTGATTCATGATTTCATGATGACGCATGAGGGGTTGCAATTGCCAAAAGGCGAAATATACCATGCGATTGAGGCGCCGAAGGGCGAGCTTGGCTTCTACATCCAATCCGATGGCAGTGGCTATCCATGGCGACTGAAGATTCGTAGCCCTTCCTTCTGCAACTTGCAAGCTTTGCCACATCTTATTGAAGGTGGATTGCTGTCCGATGTTGTGGTCGTAATCGGCTCAATTGACCCAGTGATGGGCGAGGCGGATAAATGATGTAAGCAAAGCTGGAGGCGGGAGCCGGAATCGAACCGGCGAATAAAGGTTTTGCAGACCTCTGCCTTACCACTTGGCTATCCCGCCACTAAGAAAGGCAACTGCAAAGATACCACAAAAAAGTATTTTTGTCAAACACCATGTGCAAGGCTCCTGCTACTCAAAGAGCACTGCGATTTTCTGGTCTCTTGTGGCTCACATTTTTGGGCATCAGCCTGTGTCAGGCGTGCCGCGAACCGCAACCTACACAGCCACTGACACGCCCAATTTTACTAGCAGATACAACATGGCAACTGGTATCATTTAGATCATCAAATCCGCAAATTACAGCAGATATAGGGTCTCGTATGCGCTTTAATCTCAATGGCACGGTGCAATTTACTGCCTCTAATGGTGACACTAGTTCAGGAACATGGCGGCTCATCAGTGCAGGTAACGAGCTTGAGATAACAAGGGGAGGTCGAGTAACAGTATCTCAAATTTTAGAGTTGACTAGCATTCGCTTGCGCTTGCGGCAACAGATTCCACCTTCAGATACTTTGGAAACGAACTACGCCGCAGTTGAGCGTTGACAAACAGTACGATTGCAGAAAGTCATACAAGCAACGACATCGAATGCCGAGTAAGAAATTCAAACGCACACTGGTTACCACCGCCTTGCCCTACGCCAACGGCGCCTTACACTTGGGACATTGCGCAGGCACCTTCATTCCCGCTGATATTTTCGTGCGCTACAAACGCCTGTGTCGAGAAGAGATTATCCATATCGGTGGCTCCGATGAGCACGGCGCCGCCATCACGATTGCCGCAGAAAAAGCAGGTGTAAGCCCACAAAGCTTGGTCGATAAATATCATCAAATGCACAAAGATGCCCTGCAGAAGTTAGGCATTGCATTCGACCACTTTTCACGCACATCGAACCCGATTCATCATCAGACTACACAGGAATTTTTCTTAGACATGGAGCGCAAAGGCATCTTCGTCAAAAAGGTGGAAAAGCAGTTCTATGACGAAGAAGCCAAGATGTTCCTTGCCGACCGCTACATCGTGGGCACCTGCCCTGTGTGCGCTCACCCTGAAGCCAACGGCGACCAGTGCGAAAATTGTGGCACCTATCTTAGCCCCACCGAGCTCATTAACCCAAAGAGCAAAATCAGCGGAAAGACGCCTGTGCTCAAAGAAACTCTGCACTGGTATTTCCCACTGGGACGCTATCAGAAAGCATTAGAAGAGTTCATCAACGAAAAAGAAGCCTCAGGAACATGGCGGCAGAATGTAATCAACTATGCTCGCTCATGGCTCAAAGAAGGGCTGGGCGATAGAGCCATCACACGCGATTTGGATTGGGGCGTCAAACTGCCGCTGGAAACGGAAGAAGCCAAAGGAAAAGTGATATACGTCTGGTATGACGCCGTCTTGGGCTACATTTCGGCAACCAAAGAGTGGGCGCAAAAAATTGGTCAGCCTGAAAAGTGGCGTGAATACTGGCTAAGCGAAGACACGCGGCTCATTCATTTCATTGGCAAAGATAACGTGGTGTTTCATGCACTCATGTTCCCTGCAATGCTGATGGCAAAAAATGAGGGGAGCACGGAAAAATATGTGCTGGTTGATAACATCCCTGCATCGGAATTTATGAACATTGAAGGCAAGAAGTTTTCAAAGTCGCGTGGCTATGCGGTGTATTTGCATGAGTTTTTAGAAAAATTTCCAGCCGATACTCTGCGCTATGCTATTGCCGTAAACTACCCTGAGACGCACGATACAGAATTTAGCTGGAAAGATTTCCAAAATCGCACCAATGGTGAGTTAGCGGATACACTTGGCAATTTCGTCAAGCGTGCTGTGGATTTTTGCAACACGCGCTTCGGCGGCAGTGTGCCCGCAGAATGCACTTTAGAGGATTGGCAGGCACTGGGCAAAGAGTTTCACGAGTTGCTACAAAAAATTGATGAAGCCTACGAAGGCTTTCACATCCGTGATGCGGCGTTCTTGACAATGGAAGTGGCACGCCACGCCAATCGCTACCTCACTGAAGCCGCGCCATGGAAAACTTACAAAGAAGACCCTGCTATAGCCGCAAAATCGATTGCCATCTCGCTAAACCTGTGCTTTACTTTGGGCGTGCTCTTTGAGCCGATTTTGCCACATACCTCACGCAAAATCTTCGACATGCTTGGCATCAACAGCCCCATCTGCTGGCACGACGCCAAAACACCTTACCTCAAAGCTGGACACCGACTTTCAGGAAAATCAGAAATTCTCTTCAGGAAAATCGAAGACCGTGAGATAGAAGCTGAGCTCAAGAAAATCGATGAGCTTGTCAAAGCCGCAGAAGCCGACGAAGCCAAAAAGCAAGCCGATGCGCAAAAGCCTAAATCAGAAATTGCGCCACTCAAACCGCAAATCACCATTGAGGATTTTGAGAAAATTGATTTGCGTGTAGGCACCGTGCTGGCAAGCGAAAGAGTGCCAAAAGCTGACAAATTGCTCAAGCTCACGGTCAAACTGGGCGAAGAAGAGCGCACGATTTTATCTGGCATTGCCGAGCACTACACGCCAGAAGAAATGGTGGGCAAAAATATCGTGGTCGTGGCAAATCTGGCGCCGCGTAAAATTCGCGGTATAGAATCGCATGGAATGCTCCTTGCCGTCGAAGATGCACAGGGCAAACTCAATGTGGTTGAGCTACATGGCGAGGGGCTCAATGGCAGAGCGGTCAAGTAGCATAGCTTGACCAAAAGAGCGGAAGCGCAGAGCAATTTTCAAAACGACAAACCTCTCATGCCAAGCAAAAAATCGTCACTGGCAGCGCGCGCCAATACCAAGCTGTGGGGCGGCGGATTCAAGGAAGAACTGGATGCAATGGCGTTTGAGTTTTCTAAGTCGCTCGACTTAGACAGCAAGCTCTACAAGGAAGACATCGCCGCAAGTCTTGCGCATGTAGAAATGCTGGCAACACAAGGCATTCTGACAAAATCCGATGCAGAAAAACTTGCGCAGGGGCTACGCAAAATTGAAAAAGAGTTAGACGCAGGCACATTTCCATTTGCCATAGGTCAGGAAGACATTCACATGGCGATTGAAAAGCGGCTCCATGAGCTTGTTGGCGCCATAGCTGGAAAATTGCACACCGCACGCAGTCGCAACGACCAAGTGGCAACCGATGAGCGACTCTATTTGCGCCGAAGAATATCGGAGATAACCAATCTACTGACCGAGTTGCAACGCGCCCTTCTTTCCAAAGCCGAGCAACATTTCGGGGCGGTGATGCCCGGCTACACGCACTTGCAACGTGCGCAGCCCATCTTGCTGTCGCATCATCTGCTGGCGTATGTGGAGATGTTTGAGCGTGATAAATCGCGCTATGCGGATTGCTTGCGGCGACTCAATGTCTCGCCGCTGGGCGCTGCTGCATTAGCTGGCACGCCCCACCCTATTGACCGGCGGCAGACTGCAAAAACCTTAGGCTTTGCAGGCATTCTGCGCAATAGCATTGATGCCGTCAGCGACCGTGATTACGTGATTGAATTCATTGCAACATGCGCTATTGTGATGATGCACCTTTCCAGATTGGCAGAAGAATTTGTGCTTTGGTCATCTCAAGAGTTTCGCTTCATCACCATTAGCGATGCTTTCACCACTGGCAGTAGCATCATGCCGCAGAAAAAAAATCCTGACATGGCAGAACTTGTGCGTGGAAAAACAGGCAGGGTCTATGGCGACCTCATCAACATCTTGACCGTGATGAAAGCGCTACCTTTGGCATACAATCGCGACATGCAAGAAGACAAATTCCCCATGCTGGACGCTGCCGATACCACTGCCGCATGTCTCAAAATTTTTTCAGCCATGATTGCATCCACCACATTCAATGTAGAAGTCATGCGCACGGCTCTGCTGCACGATTACGCCACAGCAACCGACATTGCCGACTATCTGGTGCAGAAAGGACTTGCTTTTCGCGAAGCACATGAAATTGCCGCTAAAATCGTCAGTTACGCCATAGACCATAATCTGCTGCTGCCGAATCTGCCGCTGGAAACCTTGCAACAATTTTCACCGGCAATTGATGAGCAAATTTTTGAGGTTCTGAATCCTGAACGCTCACCTGCGCGCAAGCGCTCTGAAGGGTCAACAGCGCCAAAAGCCGTTAAAGCACAACTGAATTTTTGGAAAAAGGCGCTATCGAGCATAGTGCATGCCGCAGAAAATGGACTGGGCACAGCTGAACGCAAGCGTGCAAAGAAACAAGCTCACCAGCAAGAACCCTAACAGTGAGTAAAGAACGACTTAGATTGTGTTGATGAATGTGTAGGTTTTGTCACTGTTCTGCACTTGTCTTCAAAACATAGATGCTCTGCGCACTGTTTTTGTTCATTCCAAGCATAGCGGGAAATCCATCATGGATGCTTCGCTTTGCTCAGCATGACAGGTCGGGGTTGTGGATGCTTCACTGCGTTCAGCATGACAAGGTGGTGTTATTCCGCATGCTTTTTTGTCATTCTGAGCATTTCTCTTTGTGTCATTCCGAGCGCAGCGAGGAATCCATGACACTGTTTGTCATGGCAAAAGTGGATGCTTTACTACGCTCCGTTCAGCATGACAGCGGCGTTTGTCATAGCGAGCCTTTTCTTGTCATTCCGAGCGTGGCGAGGAATCCACTGCTAACGAGGAATTCCCTTGACCTCACCCTGTTTCGGCTACCGCCGAAGCGTCCCTCTCCTTGCGAAGGAGAGGGATGTCGCAGAGCGACAGGGTGAGGTTACATTCGTACACCTTCGCGAGATTTTCAACACAGCAAGCCTGGATTCTTCACGACGCTTCGCTCCGTTCAGAATGACAGTGCATCTGCAGGGCAATAGGGCGTAATCGGTTCAATTCGTATCCTTTTATGGGCATGCATTTACCCAATTTTAATGGTGCGTATTTTGACAATTTTAGAAAAAGCCGTTTATACACATCTTGAAATTCACACAGAACGTGCATAACGAGAACACTATGCCAGACCATCAAACACGTGAACAAGAATTTCTTGATAAGACCTACAATCCAAAAGCGGTAGAAGCCCGCTACAACGCGGAGCACTATGAAAGGCTCGGTGTGTATCATGCCCATAGTGAGGTGGTGCTACAAGGCAAAAAGCCGGCATTCAGTATCCTGATGCCACCGCCGAACATCACGGGCTCGCTGACCATGGGGCATGTGCTGAACCACACCATTCAAGATGTCTTGATTCGCTACCACCGAATGGCAGGCTATGAATCGCTATGGCTGCCGGGCACCGACCACGCTGGCATTGCAACACAGACACGAGTTGAAAAAGAATTGCGAAAAGAGAAAAAGACGCGCTACGACTTAGGGCGAGAAAAATTCTTAGAGCGGGTGTGGCAATGGCGAAATGAATACGGCGACCTCATTCTCGAGCAGCTTCGGCGGCTGGGCGTCTCGGCAGACTGGCGACGCAATCTCTTCACAATGGATGAGCGCGCCTCACAAGCAGTAACCTGTGCCTTCATTAAACTCTATAACGATGGACTCATTTATCGCGGCAAGCGCATCATCAATTGGTGCCCTGTGTCGCAAACGGCTCTCTCTGACGAAGAAGTCGTGATGAAAACACAGACCGATAAACTTTACTATGTGCGCTACTTCTTCAAAGATGAACCAGAGAAATTTATCACGATTGCAACCGTGCGCCCTGAAACCATACTTGCCGACGTGGCTGTGGCAGTCAATCCAAATGATGAGCGCTACCGAAGCTACATTGGCAAAGTGGTCATTGAACCGCTAACCAAACGCGAAATCCCAATTATCGCCGACGACTACGTTGATATGACGTTCGGCACGGGCGCACTCAAAGTCACGCCAGCGCATGATGCAAACGACTACCTTATCGGGCAGCGCCATCAACTACCATTCATTTGCGCAATTGATAAGACAGGCAAAATTGAGCATGGGTTCGGGATATTTTCAGGATTGGATAGGTTTGCCGCACGCAAAAAAGCTGAAGAAGTCTTGCGTGAGCAGGGCAATCTTGAAAAAGCTGAAGATTACACGCACAATGTCGGCTATTCGGAGCGTGCCGATGTGGTAATTGAGCCCTACCTGTCGGAGCAATGGTTTGTCAAGATGCCGCCTTTGGCTCAACCGGCGTTGGAAGCAGTAGAGGCAGGCTTTATCAAATTCTATCCTGAACGGTGGATAAACACCTATCGGCACTGGATGACGAATGTGCAGGATTGGTGCATTTCTCGCCAGCTTTGGTGGGGGCACCGCATCCCAGCGTGGTATGACGAAGAGGGTCGCATGGTTGTGGCGCAAACGCACAAAGAAGCCATAGAACGCTATGCGATGCTGTATGGACAGCGTGTAGAAGCCCTACGGCAAGATGAGGATGTTTTGGATACATGGTTTTCATCATGGCTCTGGCCACTCACGACGCTCGGCTGGGATGGCAAAAACAGTATGGAGAGCGATGACTTTCGTGCCTTCTATCCGACAAGTGTGCTCGTAACAGGTCCAGACATCATCTTCTTCTGGGTTGCGCGGATGATTATGGCAGGGCTGTATTTTCGCGCCAGCGACGAAGAGCGGCAAAAACTTTTCCTCAAACAAGGCGAGTGCACCAAAGAAGAGCGCTACGCTTACTACGAACGCCATGTTCCATTTCGCAAGGTGTATTTTACAAGCATCATTCGCGATGGGCAGGGGCGAAAGATGTCGAAATCGCTGGGCAATTCGCCCAACCCGCTCGATGTGATTGAAAAATACGGCGCTGACGCCATGCGCTTTACCACGATTTTTCTCGCGCCAATTGGTCAAGATGTGCGCATGGAAGTAACCAAAGACCAAGATACCCCGCAAATGGAGCAGGGGCGAAACTTTGCCACCAAAATCTGGAATGCCGCACGATTTTTGCTCATGAAACGCAGTGAGATTTTTGCCGACCTCGAGACCTTCAAGTATCGCTACCAAGCCCAGTCGCTCAGCGCCATTGAGACAGAGACACTTGACCTTGTCGAGCAGTGGATATTTTCACGACTTGCCACGACGCTTAGAGCATATCACCATGCAGTAGAAAACTTGCGCATCAACGACCTTGCAAAAATTCCATATGACTTTATTTGGAGCGACTACTGCGATTGGTTTGTCGAAATGCTCAAAGTCAAACTGCAAGCCACGGCATTGGCGTCGGAGCGTGAAGCCATGATTTGCCGCGCCATTCTGGTGTTTGAAGCTGCCATGAAGATGCTGCATCCTATCATGCCCTTTATCACCGAAGCACTCTGGCAGCACCTTGCCCCACGCCATGAGGGCGAAAGCATTACGACGCAAGCCATACCGCAACCAGTATCTGAGCACATCAAAGAGCAGATTGAAGCGCAGTTCGAACTCATAAAAGGTGTAGTAAGTGAAGTGCGTAGCATACGCAGCGTGCTGGGTATTGCGCCATCGCTTATTGCACCAGCGCAGATAAAAGCAAAAACAGAGCATGATGCCAAAATGCTGGCAGAGCAAGCCATGCTGATTGAACGCTTGGCGCGCATCACGCTCAAGGTTGATACAGAGCTGACAAAGCCTAAAGCCTGTGCCAGCGCCGTAGTAGATGGTCATGAACTCTACATTTTGTTGGAGGGACTTCTGGATTTGGAAAAGGAGAAGGCGCGCTTGGCGAAAGAAATCGAAAAGACTTCGGCATATATCAAACAGCTTGAAGCGAAGCTCAACAATCCCGGCTTTCTTGCAAATGCCCCAGCCGCCGTCGTTGAAGCGGAGCGCAAGAAACTAAGTGATGCGACTCTCATGCTGAAAAAACTTCAAGAAAATGCAAATAGCCTAACATAGCACGGATGTAAAAGACGAGCTACAACTTCTGCTTGTCAGCTTGCTACGAAAGCACAAGTCGCTAAGTCGGTTACAAAAAACCAAATGCACATATAGTAATGGAAGAAATTGCACTTTGGGGAATTGCTTTTGTTGTCAGTCTTACAACACTGATTACGGCAGCGAGATTTTTCACAAATGCGGCAGAAGTAGTTGGCTTGGCGCTTGGGCTTTCGCCATTTGCGGTAGGCGTGGTGATTGTATCGGTAGGCACATCGCTGCCAGAACTGATTGCATCGGTTGTAGCGGTCAGCAAAGAAGTGTCAGAGGTGGTATCAGGCAATGTGATAGGTGCATCCATTTCAAATCTGTTTTTTGTGCTGGCGCTTTCCGCCATCTTCGCACGAAAAAGAATTGAGCTGGGCGACCAGTATATTCTCATCGACCTCAATTACCTTTTGGGCGCAGCGTTCTTGCTCTCGCTCATGATGCTCGATGGCAAAATCACGCTGGCTGAAGGTGTGCTGGGTCTGAGCGCCTACATTGCTTACACGCTTTATCTTCTGCGAGAGAGCAATAGCAAACCAGACATTCTGCTTAGTGAATCTGTCAAGAAGTCAGCCAGAAGTGGCAAAGGGCACTGGAAAGATGTAGCCGTGCTGGTTATCAGTGGCATTTTCATCTACTTAGGAGCAAACTATACCATTGAAGCCATAGAGCATATTGCAGATGCCTTGCAAATCAGTAAAGCGATTATTTCGGTAACTGTGCTATCGATTGGCACCACACTGCCTGAAGCGGTCGTTAGTGCCACAGCGGCGTGGCAGGGCAAGGGAGAAATTGCCGTGGGCAACATCTTGGGCTCATGTATCTTCAATAGCTTGGCTATTACTGGCATTGCTTCGCTGGTGGGTGTGATTGTGGTGCCAACCGAGATACTGAAATTGCCACTGCCAGTGTATGGCGTTGGCTCGTTGCTGTTCTACTTGCTAACGCTTGACAAAAAAATTTCCCGTTGGGAAGGCATTCTGTTCCTGATAATCTATGCACTCTTCATTTTGAAAGTTGCGGCGCTGTAGCACGCTCGGGTTGCAAAGCCAAAGCCTGTTGTGCGGCTTTCAACTTTTGTGCAATGCCAATGGCAATCATAAGGTTGCTTAGCGTCAGCAGACTTTCTGCAAAGCCATGCAGGAGGTCATCGTGTGTAAGCGTTGGGTAGCCGCGCACATTGACAGCAAAGTGTGTGCAGACAATCGTAACCGCCACAAAGACAAGCACGAACCAAAAACCAAAAACCGTTAGACCAGAAAAGACAGTTTTATCTTTGCGGTAAAGAAAAAGCAGAGAAACAAGAAAGCTGAAATAAACAAGGCTGGAGAGCTGAACTGAAACTTTCGGTATAAACTCTAACCAATCTTGCAAATTGTAACTGGCGAAGATGCCAATCAGACTTGCCAGCGCAATTGCTGGGCGAGCAGGCTGACGAATAATGCGCAGCGAGGCGTATAGTAATGCTGCACTGCCAATCAGATTGATAACCTTTGAAGCATTAAGCCAAAATTCAACAGAATCGGTGGTGAGGTGGTAGATAATCACGCACATGCCTCCGACCCAATGCGGCAACATCAGCAAAGCAAACTGCTCAATGTCTTTGCGACCAATCAACTTCCCATACCGATAGAGCAAAATCGAAGCAACGAGCCACTCGACCATCGAGGAAATGTGGACGACCCAAGTAGGAAATGACAACAACATAAGGTTACTCCTTTCGAGTGTAAGGTTAAGCATAAAGGTATCTTATTGTGAAGCAATGTGCAAACTGGGGTCAATCGGTGGGGCAGCGTAGGGCGGCTGTAGAAAAGTTGGTGTCGAGCGGAATATCTTTTTCGTAAAGATGCCAGAGTTTTTGGCATGGGAAGGTTTCTTCGTAGAGGGCTTTGCCGATTATGACAGAATCGACTCCAAGCGGTTGCAATTCGCGCAAAACGATGAAGTCTTTGTAAGACGAGACGCCGCCAGATGCAGTAACTTTCAATCGGGTTTGTTCCACGAAGCGTTTGAGTGCTGGGTAGCCAACGCCAGCCAGCATGCCATCTTTGGAGATGTCGGTGTAGATAACGCGCTCGACGCCCAAGTCTTTCATTTTCAAGCCCAGCTCCACATCGCTGAGCGGGGCGCTCTCGACCCAGCCATTAACTTTGGGCACGCCGTCTTTGGCATCAATGCCAACAACGACTCGTTTCGCCCCAAATTCTTTGATGAGCTCGCGCACAAGGTCGGGATTGCTCACAGCCGCTGACCCTACGATAATGCGGCAGACGCCGATGTTGAGGTAGCGTTCGGCATCTTTGAGCGTGCGAATGCCGCCACCCACTTCAACAGGAATATCAATCGTGTCGACGATGCTTTTGATGGTCTCAAAGTTTTTCGGCGAACCAGTCAGGGCGGCATCAAGGTCGACAAGGTGAAGCATTTTGGCGTTTTGTTTGCGCCAAAGAATTGCCATGTCGCAGGGTTTATCCAAGTAAATCTTTTCGCGGGTAAAGTCGCCTTGCGAAAGTCGCACGCACCGTTGGTCACGGATATCGATAGCTGGAATAATCAGCATAATATGGTGGGTTGTGTTATCTTAGACCAAACGAAATCAATGCTGCGCAAAATTTTGCAAAACCTTCAAACCCCATGACCCTGACTTTTCAGGGTGAAACTGAACTGCAAAGATATTATTTTTCTCAATGCCTGCCGCAAACGCGACCCCAGCATAAAATGCTTTGGCAGCAATAGACTCTGCTGAAACCACATCGCAGTAGTAAGAGTGCACAAAGTAAAAATACGTGCCTTCGTCGATACCTCTAAACAAGACACTATCGCGGCGAATGTAGTCAAGGCTGTTCCAGCCGATTTGTGGCACTTTGTCTTTTGTTTTGTCAAATTGGCGCACATAGCCTTCGAGAAGGTTAAGCCCATCGTGTCGCCCCATTTCCTCGCTCTGTGTGAGCAGAAGCTGCATACCGAGACAAATGCCAAGAAGGTCGCGACCTTTATCGACATGCTCGGCAATGGCTTCAGCAAAGCCAGAGCGACACAAGGCTTCCATGCCTTTGCCAAAAGCGCCCACACCGGGAAGCAAAATTTTGCTTGCTGAAGTAATCTCGCTGGGTTGATGAGCCACTCGAGCGGCAATCCCCAAGTAGTCGAGCGCTTTTTTGACCGAGCGCAGGTTGCTGGCGCCGTAATCCAGAATAAATATCACTGTCAGTTAAGGAAAAGCACTTGTGCAAAAATTTGCAATCTGAGCCAAAAGCCATGCTGCAAGTTTAAGTATAGCAGGTCGCTCTGCAAAGTGCCAGTGAAATGCTAAGGCGAAGGTTTAGCTTTCAAGATGAGCCTCGATGCCAAGACCAGCGCGCTCGAGTGGGCGCATGAGCCCATCTTTGAGTTCAAAGCCACCAGAGACCACATCGCGTGCAAGGTCGAGACTGCCATCAAGGTCAAGGTATTTTGTGGCTTTGTATGCGAAGGCAGTGTGCAGTGCTGCAGCAATACTGATGGCGCTCTCATCGTTACAGCCCCACATCAGGTTAAGGTGAGCCAGTTCAGCGAGCGTGGCAATTTCGCAGGCGCCGGTAATGCCACCGCATTTCATGAGCTTGATGTTGAAAATCGCACAGGCTTTGGGCGGCAAGAGCAGCGTCAGGGCATCCGCTGTCGTAAGAAGCGACTCATCCGCTGCCAGCACAGATTTAATGGAGTCAGGAAGCGATTTCATGTCCTCAATGGCCGAAGCTGGCAGGGGTTGCTCGATGAGCTCAAGCTCAAGCTGAGAGGTAAGACCAACGAATTTCTTCAAAGTCTCGGTGTCGTAACCTTGATTGGCGTCGACGCGCAGCCGAACACGATGACCAAACCGCTCGCGCAGCTTGAACAGACGCTCAACATCTTCTTCGAGCGACCGACCAATTTTAACCTTGAGAATTTGGAAGTGGCGTGCCAGATATTCTTCAGCTTCAAGGAGCGTCTCTTCAACGCCTTTAATGCCAATAGTGATAGATGTAGGCAAGGCTTGAATTTTCTGACCCAAGAATTTCACCAGCGGAATATCCAAATACTTCGTGAAGGCATCGTGCAGCGCAATATCTAACGCCGTGACTGCCCCAACATCTGCCGCATAGCGCAAGCGCACTTCGTGACAGAGCTGGCGATACTCGCGAATATCGCGTCCAAGAAGCCAAGAAAAATCATCTTGCTGCAAAGTATGAAAGGAATCATCTACAGATACGCCCACGACAGGCTTGGAAGGATTAGCAGCACCATAGCCCACTATGCCACCAGAGAGCACAAGCTGGACAATGACATTTTCAACTGAAGTGACCGTCTTGTAAGCAATTGTGTAGGGGCGCACCAGCTCAAGATTTTTCTTGTGGATGTGAACAGCCGCAATTTTCATGGTTATCTTAGGTTGTGGTGTTAAAATTAGAACTAAGTGAAAAAGGAACGGATTGAACCGATTAGCCCCAGTGTCTTGCGAATGCACGGCTATTCTGAATGAAGCGCAGCGTAGTGAAGAATCCACACTCGATGCCTTGCTGTGCTCGGATGACAACAACCGTGCGCAGAACATCTATGTTTTGCAACATCATGACAAAAGACAAGTGCAGAACAGTGTGCAAAACCTACACATTCATTTGTCAGCACGACCTGGTCAGATGTTGAAAAATTGGCGAATGGCGTTCAAGACTTCACCAACGCCTTCTTCAAGGGGTAAGACGACAGGAATACCAAGTTCTTCGCGGTAGAGTGCCTTAAAGCGCTGCACCTCTTCGGGCGTGAGCCCATCGGTGTTCAGCGTGAGGGCTAAGGTTTCGGCGCCTAAGGTGCGAATAAGCTCGACTTCACTTTTGACGGAAGGAATCTCAACGGGGCAGGCCTCTGTGCCTTTGAAATAACGGCGTGCAGGTTTATGCTGCAAGACCACTGCCTTGACTTGCCCTGATATGATAAATTCACTGCCGCACGGTCCGAGCGGGTTGCGTAGTGCTGACTGCCCTTCAATGAACATGATGTCGGGGCGTGCTTCTTCGAAGCATTTCACCAGGGCGCTTTCCAGCTCGCCAGTTACAAAGTCGTTGATGGTGGCGTCAAAAATGAAGCCATACTTTCCGCCTTGCATCCAGCCAGTCTGTCCAGTGTAAATCATTTCAGCTTTCAAGCCTTGCTGGCACGCTGCTTCGGTCAAAAAGCGGCAAGTAGTGCGTTTGCCAATTGCACAATCGGTGCCCAAGACGGCAACGCGTGGAGTGGTAACGGTGCAAATGCGACCGGACCAATACGAGAGTTCAGACTTTGGCTTCGGTTTGCGCACATCAATGAGTTTAACGCCATACTCCTGAGCCAGAGCCTGAAAGTCGGGCAAATCGGAAAGAAAATCATGCAAGCCATTCACAATAGACATGCGAGCACGAATCGCATCCTTGAGCACTGCCTGAAAATCTTCGGGCAATTTGCCACCGGCTACAGCGATACCGACGATGCAAAAGTCGATTTTTTGCGGAATCTGCGAAAGCGCATCGGCAAGTGATGCAAAAACGGGAATCCCTCGCGCCCTGCCATCCAAAACAGTGCCAGCATCTTTGCCAGCGCTGACATGGTCAATGATGCCAAGAATCTGAAAGCGCTCGGTGCCGCGAATAAGACCATGAGCGGTTTTTGCATGTTGTGTATGAAGTAAGCCGTTGGTGAGAACGATAGCTGTGCCGTCCATTCCAAATTGAAATTGAGTTTTGAAGTTGGTGTTGCGATAAGGTTATAGCCCCTTTGGCGAAGCATCCGTGCACGGGATTCCTCGCTGGCGTTCGGAATAACAGACAAAGTGTGTATGAATTTCTCGCTTTCGCTCGGAATGACAGAAAAAAGTATTCGGAATAACACAAAAAGTGCATGGAATGACCAAAAAAGAATGCCCAGAATAACAGAGCAAAAAGCATCTTTGAAAATTATTTTTCTCCATAGAGTTGCTTGAATGCAGACTCATACTTATCGCCGGCTATCCAGCGTGGGGGTGTGGCTCGTTCAGCGATGCGGCGAGCCGCATGAATGTAGGCTTGACAAAATCGATGCAAGTAGGCAAAGTTGAACTTGTCATCAGCTTGGTCGGTAACTTGATGATAGTATTTGCCAATTTCTGCATCGAAACTTCTGAATCCCGGACTGAAGGTAGGTGCTGGAATGCCTTGTGCGGCAAAACTGACGTTATCGGAGCGGTCAAAAAGATTTTGTTCGGGAGCGGGGTCATCAACTACGCTCAAGCCGAAAACCTTAGCCGCAGTTTCAATTTCTGCCTGAGCGGTCGTGCGGTTCCAGCCAATCACCGTAACGATGGTAGTGTCGTTGTATCCAGCGCCGTCGACATTCAGGTTGAAAATCGCCTTGTCTAAAGGCAGGAGAGGATGAGCGGCATAGTATCGACTGCCCAGCAGACCGACTTCTTCGCCTGTTAAGGCAAGGCAGAGCACGGAGCGCTTCGGAGGAGCTTGAGCCAAAGCTTTGGCAGCGGCTAACAGAGCAGTAACGCCCATGCCATTGTCGCGTGCGCCATTGAAAATGGTATCGGTCTGGTTCGGTTGCGGTCTGGTGCCAATGTGGTCGTAGTGTGCAGTCAGCAAGATGTATTGACTTTTGAGTTTGGCATCCCTGCCTTCAATGAAGCCAACGACATTTTGCGAAAAGAAAGGCTCGCGCGCAAGCCCGCTTGTAGAAATGGCGCCAGAGAGCGGCGTTTCAGGATTGAGTTGAGCGGCAAACGACCCTGCCCCAGCGTTTAGCCAAATGTGAGCGATGTTGTCGGATGCCGAGTCGGTGCGGAGCTCAATGGTTTCGCGGTTTATGAATTGCACGATAAAGGTCCAAGCAATGGAAGCATTGTAGAGCTCAACTAAGGCAATGGCGCCGCGTGCAAGAGCGGCTTTTTGCTTGGCTTCACGAAGACGGAACGCCTCGCGAATATCGGCGCTATCAGACGCCCCTAATTTGACCAGCACGATTTTACCTTTCACATCCAAATCAGCGTAGTCGTTGCGTCCAGTAGTTTCATCAACAATGCCGTGCTTAGCAAACACAACTGGAGCCTTAACATCCATTGCATTGCCACGCAGTAGCAACATGTTTTTGCCGTGTTGAGCCGTATCGCGCCCCAAAACAAGCGTGGCATGCTTTGGCGGTTTGACTTTAACCATAGGCACTTTCTGCATGTAGTCAGGCGCGCCCGGAAGCGGTTTGAGCCCGTAGAGGCGAAACTGCTCAGCGATGTAGCGAGAGGCGACATTGTTGCCCATTTCGCCAGTCATTCTGCCCATGAGTTCATCGGCAGCAAGAAATCGGATATGCGCGGCAACTTCTGCAGGAGAGAGTGAAAATTCAGGGAGCATGCGCTTGAGCGTGCTCGGCTTCTGTGCAAAGGTTGGCAAACCAAATGCCGTAAGTGTAAAAAAAGAAAGCAGAAAAAACGCGCGAAGCATAGAATTTGATTAAGTGTTTTGAAAACTCTTCAGCAGACTGCAACCTGACAAGGCACAAACATAAACATTCCCCAAGACAAAAGGTTTGAACGCCTCATGCTTAGTGTGTCTCATTCTCAGTCGGAAGGTTAAAGCTGCGTGTCATCATGGTGCTAAAAAAGAGGCTGTTGAGAAACAGTTTATTGGTGCCATACCAAAACGCACGGAAGTTAGGATTGTCAGCAAAAACAATAGCGCGTCCATTGCCAATGCGACTGACAATGGCAGCGGCAGTATTGCGCAGGAGCTCCTCATTTTGCTTAGAGATATAACCTGACAGCAAAGGTTTAGCAGTGTATTGAATAGGGGTATCGTAGCGATTGCGCGAAAGTTCCAAAAAAAGCGTGTGGTCACGAAAGAGGGCGATTTTTTCGCCGTCATAGCCGAAGCACAGAGGGTGTGAGCGGTCGAGCGAGGCTTCAAAGATAGCGCCAGTGATGAGCTGGGCACGAGAGCTTTGCTCAAGCTGCTCATATCGTATGCGAGTTCTTGCTGTGTCGTCCTTAGGCTTTTTGATTTTTTCAGGCACAATCCCGCGCTGAATCAGCCACTCTGTAGCGCCTTTCATGGCGATGAGCGTGCCGCCTTGCACCACGAACCGACGAAGGTTGGCAACCCCAGCTGAATCCAATGCCGAATAATTGCCGCCGGGCATCACGACGGCTGTGTATTTGGAAAGGTCCATTCGACCAAGTTGAGAGAGCTCCAAAATAGAGACATCAATGTCGAAGCGGCGGTCGAGCAGATGCCAAACTTCACCAGCATCCATGGGTGTGACGCCAGCGCCAGCAAGCATGGCCACGCGCAAGGACGGCACGGTTTCAAAGTTGGAGCTGCCTAATCCAACCGTCGAAAATCCTGTGTTGACAGCAAACACATCTATGCCATCGTCTCTGGCAATCTGTTGCATGAGTAGATGAATTGAGTCAGCTGGGAGCGATTGCTGACTTAGGGCAATCATGATGGTGCCGTAATCGAAGCGGCGCCGACCTTGTGCCGTGGCAATCTCGAAAGGTTGTAGGGCCACTTTGGCGCGAATACCGAGTTTCTGCAGGCGGTAGAGCGCACGCGGGGCATAGTAGCTGTGCCATTCAAAAAGGTAAGCGTAGCTGGCTCTATCGCCAATGAGCATGCCTTTTGGAAATTTGAGTGTATCAATGCGCTTGACCTCGGGGCGAGTGCTGACTTCTGCGTAGGGTAAGCCGAAGGCAAGCGGCATAGTCCAAGAAGAGATGTCGTAGAAAAGCGAGTCAGCAAATGACACTCGCTTTTCAAATATGGCAGTAATTAGGCGATACTGTGCTTGAGCAGTGGGCACTACATAAGCCTTACCAGCTTTGAACACAGTGCCACCTGCCTGCACATCCCTAGCAAGTTCATAAACCTCGATTTGATGGCGGCGCAGCATATCAACGAAATGGAAGGTTTTTGCCGCATCGCGTTCGGAACTGAAGACGTAGGCTTTGATGGGCGATTGCTCAGCTTCACTAAGTGCAGAGGTGAAAAAATCGCGTTGATGTGTAAGTAGCTCTTTGCGTAAGGCAATAGCAGCACGCAGCGTTGAAAATGAGGTAACGACCTGATTGCGAATGGTGAAGGGAAAAGTTAGTAAGCCATTCGTGCTTTCTTGAACATGTCCGCGTGAGCTGGCTTGCTCGAAGAGAATGCCAATGCAGCCTTGCAGGTCGGGGTAAGTTGACCCTTTGCCATAGTAAAAGTCGTCGTAGTTTTCTTTAGTGGAGTAGAGCGAGCCGATGTTGTCTAAGGCTTTGGCATGAAATTCGCCGATGGCTTCTGTGAGCTCTATGGTGCGTTTGGGTGTTAGGGGATGATTGCGAGAGGGAACGCCCGGCTGAAAGAAGAACGTGGTATTGGTGCCCTGTTCATGATGGTCGGTTAAAATGTTGGGCATCCATTCATGAAATTTGGCAAGGCGAGCTTGGCTTTCAATGTGTTGCACGGGCAACCAGTCGCGGTTTAAGTCGAACCAGTAGTGGTTGAACCGTCCTGAAGGAAACAGTTGATTGTGCTCACGATGTTGATTATCGGCGATAGGATGTTTGCCTTTGTGCATATTTGCCCATTGCGCAAAGCGAGCGATACCGTCAGGATTGATGTGCGGGTCAATGAGAATAATCGTGTTGCGTAGCCATGTTTCAACTTCATCATTCTGGGCAGCTGCCAAGTAGTAAGCAACAAGCGGCACGGCATTGACGCCGCTGGGTTCATCGCCATGAACGCTATAGCCCAGCCAGACCACAACAGGCATGGATTCAATGGGCAAGTTCTTAGACTTTTGCGGATTAGTTAGGTCTTTGTGCTGCTGTTTCAGAAAGGCAAGATTGCGATGATTTTCAGGTGAAGTAATGATAAGCAGCATGAGCGGTCGCTCTTCGTAGGTGCGACCAATGACCTCGATGCGAAGACGGTCGCTGGTAGCGGCAAGTGCATACAGGTAAGCATCAATTTGGTCGGGACGCAAATGCCACTCGCCGATTTGAAAACCAAAAAAACTCTCTGGAGTCGGCACCTGCGGATTATATTCCCCTTTGGGCAAGTAGTAATCCAGCTTAACCTGTGCGTGAAGATATGGAAGATGTATTGAAAAAGTCAGTGAGGAGAGAAAGACCAGAAGAATATGCAGTTTCATTTGCTCAAAATGGTTATAAAAGAGTTGCTAATGGCTGCAAATTTATACTTTTGTGCATTTTTGCTGAAGCACAAAGGCGATGCATGAATGCATCAGTAGTCTTACCTTAAGTTGTAAAAAAGTAGAGAGTTGTTTACCTTTGAAGTTTAAGGTAAATCCTGACTTGGAATACAATGATGGTACTATCGCTGCTGACACTTTCACTTATCTTTTTGTTTGCGCCGCCGAGCGGAAATCCGAACGAGACACCTAACCCGCTCATTCAAGTTGTGCCGCTAATTTTAGTGGTGCTGGTGTTTTACTTTTTCATGATTCGCCCGCAGCAGAAAAAAGAAAAGGAGCGACAGAAAGCACTGGATGCACTCAAGAAAGGTGATAAGGTAGTCACGATTGGCGGTATGCATGGTACAATCGTTGAGGTAAATCAGGAAAAGAAAACTGTAATTATTCAAGCCGCTGAAAATATCCGCCTCAAGTTCGACCGCTCTGCCATTGCGACTGTAGAAAAGTCTGAGACTACCGACAAGTCCGAATCAAAAAAATAACTTAAACCTGTGCATGAGACCAGCTAAGCTGATTTTGGAGAGTGGTGATGTCTTCGAGGGCGTAAGCTTTGGGTATGAAGGCGAAGCAGAGGGCGAGGTGGTGTTTAATACTGCCTATACCGGCTACCAAGAAATTTTAACTGACCCCTCGTATGCAGGTCAGATTATCGTGATGGCGTATCCATTGATTGGCAATTACGGCACAAATGCGCAGGATGTAGAATCGCACAAGGTGTGGGCATCTGGATTTGTGGTCAAGGAACTTTCGGCAGTAGTGAGCAATTTTGCTGCCGAGTGTAGCCTTGATGAATTTCTCAAAGCCAACAAAACCCCCGCCATCTCTGGCATAGACACACGACGGTTGGTGCGATTGCTGCGCAACAGAGGTGCACAGCGCGGCATCATCACCAGTGCTGACCATAGCTACGAGCAGCTGGTTGCACGCGCACGCAGTCTGCCTGAAATGGTCGGGCGAGATTTAGCCAGTGACGTCTCTACCACCGAGCCTTACGAGTTCGCACATCCTGAACAGGCACTCTATCGCGTCGTCGCCTTCGACTATGGCATCAAGCGCAACATCCTTAACCTATTGAGACGTTCAGGGTGCAAAGTAACAGTGGTGCCTGCACGCACTTCTGCCGAGGAAGTCTTAGCCATGCGCCCCGATGGAATCTTCCTCTCCAACGGTCCCGGCGACCCCGAACCACTAGGCTACGCAATTGAAACCATACGAAGATTAGCAGATCCAAAGTTTGCCAAACGTGAAATCCCAATTTTCGGTATCTGCTTAGGACATCAGCTTCTGGCATTGGCTTTTGGGGCAGAAACCTACAAGCTCAAGTTTGGGCATCATGGCAGCAATCATCCCGTGAAAAATCTTATCACCGAGCGAGTCGAAATTACTGCACAAAATCACGGCTTTGCGGTCAAGCTCAAATCTATGCCAAAACAGCTGGAGCTGACGCACATCAACCTGTATGACCATACGGTCGAGGGCTTTCGGCACAAAAAATTGCCTATACTAAGTGTGCAGTATCACCCTGAAGCTTCACCCGGTCCGCACGACTCGCATTACCTCTTCACTGAGTTTACAAACTTGATGGAGCAATACCGCAACTGAACTACGACGATTTGGAAAAATCGTATCGCCGACCTTTCCACTCTGCCCCTTTCCCAGACCAAATCAGTTGCATGGAGTTCAAGGCAATAGCAACAAAGAGCCCTATTGAGAGTAGGTGAAGCCATGCACTTAGCGTAGGTAGCTTGAATCGCCAAGCAATAATGAGCCGCATCACAATTGCCAGCAGAATATGCACAAGCGGAAGCCAGAACCACGATACTGAAAACGGTTCAACAAAGAATGAGCAAAGCACAAAGAAATATGGTGCAATGAAACATGCGCTCATCATGAGCACAATGCCAAACATTCCTGCGTAGTTGTAATTCACGCCTGCAAAAAGATTTTTTGAAAACCCTTGCCACACTGCCGCCAGCGAATCATACATGCGACAACTGACCACATCAATCCCATTGAAGACCGTAGCTTTGCCACCAGCGCGCTTCGTGGCTTTAACGAGCCAGACATCTTCAACCAGTGCCGTTCTGACCGCGGCATGTCCGCCAATCCTCTCGTAAAATGCACGCCGAAAAAGAATAAACTGTCCGCAGGCAAAGGCAAAGGCGGTATTGCGACTGTTCCAAACTTGCGACAGGGGCAAAAAACACATGATGAGAAAGTGAACCAGCGGCACGCCAATCTTTTCCCAAAAAGAAATCATGATTTGATAAGGCACAGCCGTGAGCATATCGGACTGCGTCGAGAGCAAAGTCGCAACCGCGCGGCGTACAGCATCAGGGCGATGCACTGTATCAGCGTCCGTAAATAGGAGCAATTCTCCTGTAGCCGCTTCAGAAAGCTGTTGGCATGCCCATGCTTTACCAAGCCAACCGTGAGGCAAATCTTTCCCATTCAAAACCTTCAGGCGTGCATCGCGGCATTGCAGTCTGGCAAGAATCTCGCCAGTATTGTCCGTGCTATGGTCGTTAAGGACAAGCACTTCAAAGCATGGATAGTCTTGCTCAAGTAAAGAGGTAACGCATCGCTCAATGTTATGTGCCTCGTTGCGTGCTGGCACAAGAATAGAGACAGAAGGAAATGCAGTAGCAGCACGAGAAAAGAAGTGCAAATCGAAGAGGTTCTTAACCAAAATGCCGAAGAACACAAGTAGACATGCTAAGATGAAAATTTGGTAATAGAGTAACATAGAACCAGTGTGCGATAGACAAATTTACACGCACAATGAGCTTACTAAGAACGGCGAAAGCGCGAGCGATATAGGCGATAAGCAAGATAGCAGACCTTTGCAAGCTGACGCACTTTGCCAAGAAGAGTCTGACCATAAAAGAGAGAAACACGCTTACCATCAAAGCGACTGGGGACAAATCGTTTAGTGCGAATGTTAATTACTGGTTTGATATACACTCGCCCGATGTAAGGGTCTGACATCAAGGGCGAATAGTACATGCAGTTCTCAAAATAGTAGTGGGTTACTTGGCTAAATCGTGTGCGGCGTTTATCCCGAATAGGACTGCCGCCGTGGAACAGGTTAGCCGCCCAGATAAGACCTTCACCTTTTTTAAGAAGCAACTCTCGCCGCTCGAAGCCTTGTGCAGAGATGAACGACTCAACGAATGATTCATAATGCCCATAGTGTTGAGGCTGTGGGGTTGAAAATGCTAGCGACCCACGCCGACCCGTATCGTAGAGTTCATAAATAGGCAGTTTATGGCTACCAACATAGTAGTGAAGTGGTCCGTTGTCAGCATCAATGTCTTCGAGTGCAATCCAGACGCCACACATGTATCGTGGTGGAAAAGAGTGAAAGTGAATGGTATCGCTGTGTGTGGGTTGCTCGGTGCCTACTGGAAAGTTAAGCGTTTGAAAAGGAATGGGCTCACGTTGATAGAACAAGCGAAGCAAGTGTAGCACTTTATCTGCTATAGCAATTTGGCGGAAGACATCATACTCGAGCCATGCATCCATGAGGCGATTGTGGCGCAAGTTGCCTTGTGCATCGTAGCAGGCTTGACGTATAGCATGAATTGCAGAGTCCAGCAGCCAAGGTGGGAGCTCGCTGTGAAAGATGTAGTAGCCATCTCGTGCAAACTGATGTACGGCGTGTTCGTCTTCTGGAGAGAGCTGAAGTTGCCGCACAACTTCAGCACGCAGTGGGTCGGGTAGCTCTACGAGCGGAATGTTCAGTGGCATTATCTTGCTATAACTGGCTCAAGCGTATCTACTACACCAAAGCCTGAACATAAAATGCTTGTGAATCATTAGGACAGCAGTGCAGAGTTCATCCAGCCGCTAATTTTTCTTCTGGTTTGAAATCCACACAAAGCCATTGTCCTTCAAAGTAGGCTTCATCGGACTTCATGCCGGCAAGGAAAATAGGCAGTGTAACTGTCTTCTGATTATCCCCAATGCGGACCACGAGGTCATCCCCATGTTGTTGCAAAGCAATCGACATGTTGACATCAGAGAGGAAAGGCAGTTTCATGCGCATTTGGAAATATCCAGCGGGGACTTTTCTAATCTCTATGGGGTTTTCTCGGAAGAAAATAGTCAGCGGGTCAAGGTCACCATAGACTTCTTTTGCCATCAGGCGTAGCATATCGAGCCCAACCACTTCATGTGAGAAGTATGGCACTTTGGAAATCGGAATTGGTGAGAAAGCGGCGTAAATCTCATCAATGTATTTGTGTTGGATGGTTTTCCATTCGTTAAGGTATCCAGAATCTTTGTCGCTGGGCAGGATGCGGTTGATGATGACACGATCGACCGTAATGCCATAGAGGTTAAGGTAGGTAAGCGCCCGCATTGATTCTTTGATAACCATTTTTTCAGGGTTCATCACAAGACGTACAGTGGTTTTGGTATTATCGCTCAGCAGGTCAATCATGCCTTCTACAGATGTAAAGAGATTATCTATAGCAGAAAAGACCTCTGGCGGAGCAACGGTCTTTTCCATTTTCGAAGACATCTTAGAAAGCGGGCGAATGATAGGTTTGACAGCGTATTTTTCTACATTCCGTATAAGTTTGATGACCCATCCAAAGGTTTCTGGTAGAGAAAGCAAGCGCAAAGTTTCACCAGTGGGGGCGCAATCGACCACAAGCAAGTCATACTTGCCTGATTCATTATACTGCTTGATGTAAGAGAGTGAAAAGAGCTCTTCCATGCCGGGCAAAATCCCGATTTCTTCTGCATAGACGCCTTCGACGCCTTTATTGCGCATCAGTTCAGCAAAATGGGCTCGCACGACTTCCCAGTTGTTATTGAGGTCGCTGAACACACTAACTTCTTGGGCATATAGGTTCGGGATAACCTCCATGGGTTCAGAGGAAAGCTCCATATCAAGAGAGTCCCCTAAACTATGCGCAGGGTCTGTGGACATGACCAGAGTGCGATAGCCCATCTCGGCAGCACGTAGAGCTGTACAGGCGGCCACAGAGGTTTTGCCAACACCGCCCTTACCTGTAAAGACAATAATCCGCATACCAACAAAAGTTTTCAGACTTCAAAAGAATAAGAAAAGAATAACGTATTCCAAACTTTCTCTACCTCGTCTTTGTCTTGGAGCTGAGGTGTGTCCCGCTCTTTTGCCCATGCAAAGTAGAACCAGATGTAGTTGAACTTGCTCTCTTAGAAGGACGCTGCTGCCGAACAGTCTTGATGCAATGCGGAATAGCAGGCAGCACCGATTCAATAGCAAGCAGAGCGTTTTCAGGGTTGCCGGGCAAATTGATGATGACCGACTGGTTGCGGATGCCGCTCACACCTCGCGATAAAATCAAATTCGGGTTTTTGTCGCGGTTTGCCAAACGAATAACCTCTGAAAATCCAATCACCTCGCGATGCAATACTGAAGCAGTGGCATCAGGCGTAACATCACGCGCAGAACAGCCCGCTCCCCCTGTGGTAACAACTACATCAACACGCTCATTGTCCACACAGTTAATAATCTCGTTAGCGATAGCTTTGATTTCGTCGGGCACAATTTTGGTAATCACAACTTCGTAAAGATCCTTCGGAAACGCCGCAGCGACCTTCGGCCCCGATTCATCTTTGTAAATGCCTTGATATGCTCTATCGCTGACAGTAATCACCGCTACGCGAATCGGCCGCTCCTCAGTGGCAGAACGAGTGCGTTTCACTTGCTCAGACACGGTTTCAAGGTTTGCTTCAAGTTCTGCAAAAAATTTTACAGGTCAATAACCGTAACAACTAGTGAGGCTACGTTCATCTCGAAAATATAAAGTTTTGTGATAACAATTGCAGCGCTCGAGGCAAAAGCAACACATTGCTTACAAGTTAGCACAAACGAATCAGTAAATCAGCTTACTGATTTCGTATTCGAAAATGCCCTCTGCACCAGAGCGCTTCAGCTCAGGAATAAGCGTGCGAACAATTTTTTCTTCGACAATGATTTCTACGGCAACCCATTCTTCAGATGAGAGTGGCGAGACGGTTGGGTTGCGTAGCGCAGGTAGCTTGGGAATAAGATTCTTCAAATCATCGCGGCGAATGTTGAATTTCAAGCCAACTTTGCCTATTGCATTGATAGCCCCTTGTAAGAGCATAGCAATGTTCTCAATCTTCTCTCGTTTCCATTTGTCTTGCCATGCCTTCTCGTTTGCAATAAACTTAGTGGTGGATTCCAACACAACATCCACGATGCGCAACTTATTGGCACGCAGCGATGAGCCCGTTTCAGTCACTTCAACAATCGCATCGGCAAGGTCGGGTGGTTTGACCTCTGTGGCGCCCCAACTGTATTCCACATCCGCCTGCACCCCATGCTTTGCCAAATACGCTTTGGTGATGTTGACCACTTCCGTAGCAATGCGCTTGCCCTCCAAATCTTTCGCTGATTGAATCGGTGAATTTTCTGGCACGGCTAACACCCAACGCACTGGACGCATGGATGATTTGGAATAAACAAGGTCTGCCACTTCAATGACCTTCGCATTGGTTTCAATAATCCAATCTTTGCCCGTTAGCCCGCAGTCAAAGGCACCCTGCTCAACATAGCGCGCCATTTCTTGCGCCCGAATCAAAATGGCAGAAAGTTCATCATCATCAATGGAAGGGAAATAAGAGCGCTCACGCACAATGAAGTGAAAACCTGCTTTGGCAAAAAGGTCTAATGTGGCTTCCTGCAAAGACCCTTTGGGTAAGCCCAGTTTGAGAACATTTGGCATAGTGGTGATGTGTCGTTGTGTGGTCAGTCAGTGAAAGTGCTGTCAAGCAAGATAACTAAACTGGTTCGGTCAGCGCCGCCATCACTTGCGATTCCGATAGGTATTCTTCTCGAGTCTTGGCTTTTATGAGTTTCATCTCGGTGCCGTCAAACACAGCGTAGGTTGGCATGCCGCCAATCCATGTGCCGCAATTGACATAGTAACTTTTTCGATTGCGAAGCAGATGCAGCTTAACAATATGGCGATGCCCACACACAAAATAATCAAACGCCTGTCGCTCAAGTTCTTGATTGGCAAACACGATGAGCCGTTCGGCTTCACCTTCATCCTTGGGCGAATAGGTGTGCTTGCGAGAGAGCTTGGATAGGTAATTCATCAGCCCAACCCCAATGTCAGGATGTAACCATCGATACCACATCAGGTTGAAGTCGTTACGCACCAAAGCACGAAACAGTTTGTATCCCATATCGCCTTTGCCCAGTCCGTCGCCATGAACGATGTAAAACTTCTTGCCATCAATCTCATGTAGAACTGCGCCGTAGTGCGTCTTGACGCCAAGTTCTTCATCGAAGTATTTGCCAAGGTAAAAGTCGTGATTGCCAGCAAGGTAATGCACTTCCACACCGCTTTGCACAAGGTCGTAGAGCGCCGCAAAAAATCGGAAAGGACCTTTGGGAACAACGTGCTTGTATTCCATCCAGTAGTCCAAAATATCGCCAACCATATACAGCCGCTTGCCATCGCGCTTGATGTCCTCGAGCAAGCTAAGCATCAGGTCTGTCTTGGCAACTTCGACGTGCCGCTCTTGCAAGCCAAAATGCACATCGCTGAAGAAATAAACTTTCTGCATAGAGCAAAGATAAGAGTTGAGCGCAACTATTTCTAAAAACGAACAACATTACTTGCTCGTTTCGCACCGATTGGAAGCCCAACAAGATTCTGCTAACTTATGCACACCGCTGTGCAACATAGCGACCTCTATCCATGACAAAAAACAATCTTGAGTTAGTGAAGTCTTTTTGGGAAACCGAAGCCTGTGGCAGTCATTTTGTGCAAGATGCTGCTGATGAGAAAGAGTTTTACACCAAATACAGCGATTATCGATTCAAAGTTGAATGGCATTTGCCGCTTTTGGTGCCGTTTGAATCAGGGCGAGGCAAATCGGTGCTGGAAATCGGATGTGGCAACGGTGCCGATGGAGTTCAATGGGCGAAACACGGTGCAAAATACACGGGTGTGGATTTAACGGAAACTGCCGTCAATGCGACGCGCAGGCACTTCGAAATTTTGAACTTGCCCGGCACCTTCCAAGTGGAAAATGCAGAATCGCTCTCGTTTGAAGATGAGCAGTTCGATATCGTCTATTCGCATGGCGTTCTGCACCATACACCTCATCCGCAAAAAGCATTTCAAGAAGTCTATCGCGTGCTCAAAAAAGGTGGCACTGCCATTTTAATGCTCTACCACAAACACAGTTTCAACTACTATGTCCGCATACTTGGATACATGCGACTGCGCGTGCTCCTGAAAATTCTCACACGGCTCGGTAAGTGGAAAGAAGATTTGAACGCATTAGACGACCGCATCAAAGGCGTGAGAGGAAATCAAGATAAAAGCGTATGGCAATTGCATTACGAGCAATTCCTGCGGCAAGGTTGGTCTTACTTAAAACCTGAAAATTTCGTGCATCATTGCACCGACGGACCAGAATGCCCCTACGCTTATGTGTTCAGCAAAAGCGACCTTGCTAAACTGTTTTCTCACTGGCAAAGCGTAGAGTTTAGAGTGGCTCATTTCCCCATTAAGAAGTATCGCATTGGAAAGTTTGTGCCTTTCTGGATAGAAAAACTTTTGGCTTCAACGATTGGTTGGTATTTATTCGTGTATGCGAAGAAATAATGCTCGTTCTCAAAACACCACATCACGATAAAGTTCCGTCATAGGAATGGAAAGCTCGAGCGATTCAAGTGTGAGCATCTGTTCCAACCCAAGCACATCGCGCAGAATCCATGCGTCGTTTTGGCGGTGAAAGCGCGACGCGCTGACTTTATCAAAACTCATAAACACAATCTCCTGCACACTCGCAATTGCACGGTAGTAGTCAAACTTTCTGCCAAAATCATACTCGCGCGTGGAATCGGACAGCACTTCGATAATGACCGTTGGATTGAGAAGCGTAGGCGGATTGTCGCTTGAAAATTCAGGCTTGCCACACACGATTGAAACATCAGGGTAAAAGTAGCCAATGCGTGAAGCAGAGGGTTGCTCGGCACGCACGCGCTGGTCGCTGTTGAAGACACGGCACGGCTTTTTGCTTCGTTTGATAGCGTCTCTCAACTCGCCTATCAGATTCACGCAGAGTGTATTGTGGTTGGGGTGCGCGCCCGCCATTGCGAAAATTTCGCCGTTGAAAAATTCGTGCTTGGTCTCGACGAGTGCTGTTTCTAATGCAAAGTATTCGTCAAGTGTGTAGATTTTCTTGGTCGCAATCTGTTGCATCGGTAGTGGAATTGTTCTGACTTGTGAAGTTAGTGCCAAAAACGCACTTGCCCAAAGCGATGAGTTAAGAATGTTTGTGTATTCCAGCGAGCCGTTTCAAATCGTCAAAAAACTTTGGAAAGGCTTTCACTTTATTGCTTTCCTCGAACTCATGCTCAGAAAGCACATAACAGCCATCGGTGTCCATTTCTACAATCGCACGTCCTTTTTTAATCAAGGCTTTGGATTTGAATTTCAGCGTTTGGTCTTCGTCAGGTGTTGCAAAGAATACAGCGATATGCTTTTGAGATGAATCTTGTAGGAATTTTGAGTTTCCAATATCCTGTTTGCGCAATGCGTTCTCGAAGCGTAACCTTGCACGAAATCACGCAAAGAATATCCAGCGTGTTTGGATTGTAAACGACCATATCCACGTCGGGCAAGTGCATACCGTATTCATCGTAGTCGACGCATAGTTTTCTTTTGATTTGCGAGAGTTCATCACTGACACGCTTTGCGCGTTCAAGTTTGTTACCGCTGATGATTTTTAAGCCTATTGCTTCGACGGCATCTCTAATAATAAACAAAATGAGTTTTTCCATGTTTTTGCCTTTGAAGGCACGCCAACTTTGTTCGTGGTCGCCACCTGCGGTAGGATTTTTCTTCCAGTCGCGCTTGTGAAGGACTTTTGCTTCTTTCAAGATTTGAGAAACATACTTGTAGGCTTCCTCGCCAACCACTGCTTTCTTTTTTAGGTAGAGTTTTTTCAAATCCTCAAAGGTCATGCGCTTTCTTCTTTGATGCCAATGATAATATATTCAATCGGATAAGCCTCTGTATCGGCTTGTTCGTTGGAAGCAAATCGTCCTGTTTTTTCGTCGCGTTTTTGCGGCAAAATTTTGGAAGGAATTTCTCTTACAATCACACGTTCCAACCGAAACCCTGCCAGTTGCATACATTCAGCAAAGGCTTCAGCGTTTTGAATCTCAATGCCGCGCAGTTTCGTGTTGCCAATCACAAATGCGGCGCGTCCGCCAACTTTCAAGATGCGATAACTTTCTTCAATTACAGATTGCATATCGACAAAAAACGCTTCAATTTCTTTGGCGATTTTCATATCCACAGCCGACATCTTCTCTTTAATGTTTTGCGCAATGAGGCTTTTTAAGACAGGGTTTTCATAACGTTTGTAAGATGTGCCAATGAAGGCTTTGCGGTATTCTGAAAGGCTTTCTGCAAAATTGAGCCAAATTGTTGAAAGTTGGTGCAGGTCAGCATATTCGTAACTTGTTACATATGGACTTGAAGTAATTACCATATCCACGCTATTGCTTTCAACGGGTTGATGACGTGCATCGCCTAATGTAAGGCATAGAAAGGCTTCGGGATTTTCTCTCACAGCAGGAGGAACGACAGCGTAAAACTCGGCATTGCCTTGCTCCATTTTTTTAAGGTGTCGACGAAATGCAAAAAGCGGCTCGGCAGGTATCTTTTTGAGGTCGCGTATCGGCTTAGTGCTTCCTTGCGCCCAAATTGAGCATGGTTTCAAAATATGACTAAACGCCACCGTGAAAAAATCTTTAATGACAGGATTTGGCTCTTCTTGAATGGCAGCAAGTATTTTGCCAAGCATGACGATGTTAGGTTCTGGAAACCAGTAGGCAATGCGCTCATAGTGTCTTTCGGGAATCAGTGGCGAGAGTGCATGAGTGTCTTGAAACAGTCCACCGCTATCAGCGGCATCAAGGCGGGCGAGAAGTTTCTGGATTTTGCTTTTTAGAAGCGAGGGTTGAATCGGTCGTGATTTGACTTTGCTGATAAGATAGGCGATATGATTTATGTCTGTTCCGCTTGCAAAAAATCCACGTGAGATTGCTGTAGCAATCGTGGTGCCGCTTCCCATGAATGGGTCGTTGATGTGTGCGTCTCTGTTCAGGACATATTCATCTAACAATTTTTCTACCAGTTGTGGAAT